>Ga0214172_1000007_pt1 | contig 158111 bp, 147 predicted proteins | sample TroBogEpilimnion_29_FD_153010 | JGI IMG/M metagenome (GOLD analysis project Ga0214172, IMG submission 153010) | Freshwater microbial communities from Trout Bog Lake, WI - 12JUL2007 epilimnion | ecosystem: Environmental > Aquatic > Freshwater > Lake > Epilimnion/Euphotic zone | place: Trout...
CGCTTCCAATCGTCGTTCAGCTGTAATTCGGGAATCACATAACGAGCTTGGGCCAATAACTCTGGTGCAGGATGCGGGTGTCCGTAATATTTTTGATAAGTCGCAACGTCCTGTAAGCGGAAGTCGGCGGAAAGATCTAAGACGCGTTTACCTGCGGCGACCAAGGGACGCGCGTACTCGGCGGCGACGCCGTGCGGCAAAGCGAGAAACCAAACGGCCACGTCGGATTGAGCACACTCTGCAGGCGACGACGGTGTGAATTGCAAAGAAGGCGAAACAATGCCCCGCAAACGAGGAATTTCATCAGCCACCGCTTTCCCCGCCAACGTCCGCGAGCATACCGCCGCGAGTTCGACGCGGGGATGCCGAGCCAGCAAACGCACCAGCTCTTCGCCCGTGTAGCCAGAGGCACCGATGACACCGACTTTTGTGAGAGAATGGGCCATGATGAAAGTAAACGCTATTTAGATGACATTTTGATGGTTGGACATCGAAAACTAGGCAACAAAAAGGCCCCGTTTCCGGGGCCTTGAGGTTCCTGTCTCCGCGGATTAACGCTTGGAGAACTGGAAGCGCTTACGAGCACCGGGACGACCTGGCTTCTTACGTTCGCGCATGCGACCGTCGCGAGTCAGGAGGCCACCCTTCTTGAGAGGGGCGCGGAGCGTGCCATCCATCTTCTGGAGGGCACGAGCTAAGCCATGAGAGATCGCACCGGCTTGACCGTTGGGACCACCACCGATGACGTTAACCGAAACGTCGAGTTGACCTTCGAGGCCAGCCGTGCGCAAGGGCTGCGTGGCAGCCTTCACGAGAGCTTCGGTGTAAAGGTATTCTTCGGCGGGCTTACCATTAATCGAAATGGCACCCGTGCCACGCGAGAGGCGAACGCGAGCCGAAGCCGTCTTACGGCGACCGACTGCGGTGATGGGAGAATTCTTAGCGCTCATTGAAAGTATTTAAGAAAGATTAACCCTTGAGAGGAATGGGGTTGGCGGCCGCGTGGGGGTGGCTTTCACCCGCGTAAACACGGAGCTTGGTCAACATGTCGTTCGCGAGACGATTCTTGGGCAACATACCTTTTACGGCGTGGTTGATCAAGAATTCAGGACGCTTCGCACGCATTGCCGCCGCATTGCGACGGTAGGCGGTGCCGACCCAACCGGAGAAGAACATGTAAGTCTTATCCAATTCCTTCGAACCCGTGAGCACGACTTTGTCGGCATTAATGACTACAACGTAGTCACCCGTATCGACATTCGGGGTGTAGGTGGGCTTGTGGCGTCCACGCAAAACATTGGCGATTTTTACAGCAAGGCGGCCGAGAACTTGATCCTTGGCATCGACGATGTACCAGGTCTTGTCCTTGAGCTGCACGTTCTTGGCTAGCGTGGTCTTCATAAAGAGGGAAAGGCGGAACATGGGAAATGCACCCCCTCCGTCAATACCTGAATCACTACTATCCTTAAGAGTTTCAAAATTGGGCAAAAATAAAGGGGGGTACCTGAACGGCACCCCCCTCTTTGGGGCCTAGTCTGGGAGATTAGGGCTTAGAACTTGAAGTTCACGAAGACCTTCGCGAACCAGGTCGAACCATGGGTTTGGGCCAAACCATCGGTGTTGTAGGCGTAATTCACGCCGGCACCGATTTCAGCGCCTTGACCAACGGCACGGACCACATCAGCCGAACCACCAATATAGAGGTAGGAATCCTTACCCGTGGTGGAGGAGGTTAAGAGCACGGCATCGGCGTTGGTGAGGCCAGCATTGGCCTTCAACACGAAATCAACACCTGGGACGCCCACGCTAGCACCCTTGATAGTGTGCTTGATCGCGAGGTCGAGGGTGTAACCCTTGGTGTCGCTGCTGTAGTAGAAGGTAGCCGAAGGGGTCAGCGAAGAAATCTTCGTGAAGGTTTGGCCAACGTAAACTTCAACATTAGAGCGGAGTTGGGAGAAACCGTTGTCTTGGAGGTTATGCGCCACAGGCGAGGTCATCTTGGTCACGCCGATGTCGAACTTACCAATGCCGTCGTCAGTGCGAGCACCGAGGGTGTAGCTACGTTCAAAGCTGTCAGCGTCATAGAAGCTGAGGTAAGCGCTCAAACCGGAGAAACCAGGGATGTTGTATTCAGCGGTGACGTCCGATTGGACGAGACCAGTGGTGTTGGAGCGATCAACGCCACGGAAAACATTGGAGCCAGACCAGGAGATGCCACCACGGACCGTGAGGTCAGAGGAAGCGACTTGGGCAGGAGCAGACTGGGCATAAGCGCCGGCGCTGAAAGAAGCGAGGGCGAGAGCGGTGAGGGTGTACTTCATATAGGATGGAGAAGTCCCTAGGTATGCCCAAAAAAAAGGGCTTGGCAAGCCCCCAATCTGAGAGCCGGCCAAGCCATTTAAACGCCTTTAAGCGTCTTTACATCGAGGCGATGATAGCATCACCAAACTCGGAGCACTTAATTTCCGTCGCGCCAGTCATTTGACGTGCAAAGTCATACGTCACGCGGCCAGCACCAATCGCCCCATTCAACCCTTTGAGGATTAAATCAGCGGCTTCGACCCAGCCCATGTAGCGCAACATCATTTCGCCGGAAAGCACTACTGAGCCTGGATTGACGACGTCCTTATTGGCATACTTCGGAGCGGTACCGTGCGTGGCTTCAAAGATCGCGTGGCCCGTGAGATAATTAATATTACCACCAGGGGCGATGCCGATACCACCCACTTGAGCGGCCAAGGCGTCCGACAGGTAGTCACCGTTCAAATTAAGCGTCGCAATAACATCAAAGTCCGTGGGACGCGTGAGCACTTGCTGCAAGGTGATGTCGGCAATCGCATCCTTAATCACGATACCCGCGCCGGGCTTACCTTCGGGGATTTGGCACCAAGGACCACCATCGATTTCGACGGCACCAAATTCACGCTTCGCCAAATCATAACCCCACTTCATGAAGGCGCCTTCCGTGTACTTCATGATATTACCCTTGTGGACCAACGTGAGCGACTTGCGCTTGTTGGTGATGGCATATTGTAAGGCCGAACGAATTAAACGTTCCGAACCAGGGCGCGAGACGGGCTTCAAGCCCAAGCCCACCGTAGCGGGCTGCTCTTCACCAAAACGGATCTTCTTAAATTCCTTCGGGAAATTCGTTTTGATGAACTCCAACGTCTTCAGCGCGACTTCAGAGCCCGCTTCGAAGTCAATGCCAGCGTAAATGTCTTCGGTGTTTTCGCGGAAGATCACCATGTCCACCTTGCCAGGATTTTTAACGGGCGAAGGCACCCCCGTAAACCACTGCACAGGACGCAAGCAAACGTAGAGGTCTAATTGCTGACGCAGCGCCACGTTGAGCGATCGGATACCACCACCGGTAGGAGTGGTGAGCGGACCTTTGATGCCGACTAAATATTCGCGGAACGCGGTGAGCGTTTCTTCGGGCAACCAATTGCCCGTTTGCTTGAAAGCTTTCTCACCCGCCAAGACTTCCTTCCACTGAATCTTCCGCTGACCAGCGTAGGCCTTCTGCACGGCGGCGTCCATGACGCGCACCGACGCACGCCAGATGTCTGGACCCGTGCCATCACCTTCGATGAAAGGAATGATTGGTTGGTGGGGCACCGACAGTTTACCGTTAGCAATCGTGATATGTCCGGAGGAAGCTTGGGAACTCATAAGTGGGTAGCTCTATACAAACCTTGTTAAGGGTAGGCTTTTCAAGCCTATATCCTAGGCCACCCCCCTAAGAAAAAGAAAAGGACCCCCTGACGAGGGTCCTTGTACTAACCGGGGTTGCCGGCGCCATCCGTCACAAAGGACAGATAAGTCTCCGAAGAATTACTTCTTCTTGGACTTGGCTTTTTTGGCGGTGCTCTTTTTAGCAGCGGCCTTCTTTTTTGCCATAGTTTTTTCCTTTTTTTGGATCGTTGTTGGGTTTGAGGGCAACGCCTGAAGCGCCACCCTGACGATGCGCCCTACACTCACTTGCGCGTGACGCGCTTGACGGACAATGCGAGTGCGGAGCTCCGATGGGACACGGAAAGAAACTTGGCGAGACTCTGAAGGCTCAATCGCCGGACGAGTTGTATCGAAGCAATCCAAGGCATGACGGATGACTTCGCTCAACGTCGACAAACCTGCTTTTTGCTGAAACGCCAAAACCTCAGCATGAAGCTTCACAGGGAGCGACACGGTAATGAGGCTTTCGCTAGGGGTTTCAGTTCGGTTCGTCACGTTGCGGTTAACTCTTAGTAGAATCTGATAAACAAAACTTGCACTTGCGCAAGAGGAATTTTTTGCGCACGCGCACGTACGATTTTTTCCGTAAAAATTTTGCCATCGTTTTTTACCTACACGCACTCACTTTCGCGCATCGTGTTGACGCAAATGCGCACGATGATTAACTCTGCGTCATGTCAGCAGCACACTCGTCATCTGATCACGCTCATGACAGCTGGCAAAAGTTGGCGGGGCTCGCTTTGAGTTGTGGTGTGCTCGGAATCGCGGCCTGGTGGAGTCAGAAATACCTTAATCAACCAAGTTTAGAACTCGTTTTCATCATCGGCGCCTTCATCACCGGCGGATGGGAAGCATTAGAGGAAGGTTGGCATGCGTTACGGTGTGAAAAGCGCATTGATGTGCACGTTTTGATGTTACTCGCCGCCGCTGGCGCTTGGGTTGTCGGCCAACCGCTCGAAGGGGTTCTCTTGCTATTCCTCTTTTCTACCGCCGGAGCACTGGAACACTACGCCATGGAGCGTACGCGCAAAGCCATCGACACGTTACTGACGCATGCACCCAAAATCGCCCGCAAACTTTTAGCCGATGATAGCGAAGTCGCAATCGAAGTAGCCAAACTCCAACCCGAAGATCGCATCATTGTCCGCCCCGGAGAACTCGTGCCCGCCGATGGTATCGTCCTGCAGGGCGAAAGTGCTACCGATGAGTCTAGCCTCACGGGCGAAGCCCGCCCGATTGCCAAAAAGCCTCAAGATACCGTCGCCAGTGGCACGCTGAACACTTGGGGCCGGCTCGTCATCCGCGTCACCCACTCGGAAGCCGACAGCACGTTGTTCAAAATCATTAAGCTCATCCGTGAAGCCCAAGCCAACAAGGCTCCGATTCAAAACACCATCGACCGCTGGGGCGACCGCTATGCCATTTTCACCCTCTCTAGTGCGGTTCTATTATTTCTGGTTCTCTGGCTCACGGGACATGCCTTAATGGTCGGCGAAAACTCCGCCCTGTACCGTGCCATGACGTTACTCGTGGTCCTGAGTCCTTGTGCCCTGGTTCTTTCCGTGCCTTCCGCGGTCTTAGCTGCGATTGCAGCCGGAGCACGCCAAGGAATCCTCTTCCGCGGGGGCGCCGCCATCGAACGGCTCGCCGAAGTCAACTGCGTGGGTTTTGACAAAACAGGGACCCTCACCGAAGGAAATCCTTCCGTCGCGGCCCTTGAAACTTGGCCAGCCTCGGACGACCGCACCTTTGCACTCAGTGCCTTGCTTTCTTTAGAAGCCGACTCCACGCACCCCTTTGCCGCGGGAATTATTAAAGCCTGCCAAGAAGCGGGGGCCCAAAAATTGCCCGTGGCGAATCTGACTAACGTTCCAGGACACGGCATCACCGGCACGATTAACCAAGTGGCCTGGAAATTAGGCACTAAAGAATTCGTCGGCATTCAAGAATCCCCCACCCTGCTGATGCCCGCTGGGGCCATTGTCAGCGAAGTCTGGGCCAGCGATGGACACACCGTCGTGCGCGTGACACTGATTGACCGGATTCGGGCCCAAAGTGCCGCCACCCTCACGGGCCTTCACGACCGCAAGATTCGCACCATCATGCTCACGGGCGACCGCGAAGCGGCTGCCTCCGTGACCGCCCAAAAAGTCGGCGTGCAATCCTACCAAGCCGGCCTGAGCCCCGAACAAAAAATGCGGGCCATCAAAAAGCTCTCCCAAGAGGGCTACACGGTCGCCATGGTCGGTGATGGTATTAACGACGCCCCGAGCTTAACGGCAGCAGACGTGGCCATTGGGATGGGAGGGCGTGGGAGCGATGCGGCCTTAGAATCCAGTGACCTCGTCCTCACGGGAGATCGTATCGAACTCCTCCTCACCGCACTCGAACTCAGCACCGCTGCCCGCCAAACGATTCGCCTCAACATCACCTTGGCCATTGGCGCGGCACTCGGCATGGCACTGCTCGTCATCTTTCACGGTGCCCCGCTCACCGCAGGCGTCATGGTCCACGAAGGCAGCACGGTCATCGTGTGCCTCAATGGACTACGGTTGCTGAGTTTCCGAAAGAAGCGGAGTGCTTAGCGATACTCCCGGCCTGCTTCATCCAGCAACTTAAACGCTTCCACGTGGAAGGTGGCGTCCTGCTTGAAGAAGAGTCGGATGTTACAAGACTTCTCTAAGTCGATGAAGAACTCTTTGTCCTCTTGCGTGATGCGCTCGAGGTTAATCGGGTGCAGGACAATCCGGATGCCAATTTCTTCCTGTCCTTTGCGTTCGGCACGTAGCCGACGGACTAAACTCAAGAGCTTCCGCTGAATTTCCACCGACACAGTGCGGGGGTTCTTGACGATGCCACGACCTTGGCAATGCGGACAGGCCGTGTACATCGAGGTGGTATTGGACTCGGTGTGGCGCTGCCGCGTCATCTGCAACACGCCTAACTGCGAGATTGGCAAAATTTGGTGCTTGGCGCGGTCGCCTTCCATCGCTTCACGCATCGCATCATACACCCGCTTCCGGTCCTTCGGGTTCTTCATATCGATGGTATCGACCATGATTAAACCGCCTAAATTACGGAGTTTGATTTGTCGGGCCGCTTCCGCGACCGCCTCCAAATTGGCATTCGTGATAAAGTTACCGTCCTTACCGTCCTTGCCGTCTTTACCGCGGTGCGAACCCGTGTTCACGTCGATCGCCGTCAGCGCCTCGGTTTCATCAATCACGATTTCGCCACCGCTAGGCAGGGGCACGCGACGTTGGAACAACTGCTCAATCTGACGCTCGATGTTATAGCGTTCAAACACGGGGATGGGGTCGTTGTATAATTCGACCCGGCCGCGCGAACGCGGCGAAATTTCAGCGACCAAATCTTGGACGAGTTTAAAGTCCTCGGGATTATCCACCAAGATACGGTCGACTTCTTCCGTGAGGAAATCGCGCACCGTGCGTTCAATCAAACCTGGCTCACTGTAGAGCATGACAGGCTTGCGGTCTGGCGAATTAATTTTCTCCACGATGGCCTGCCAGCGACGCAGCAACATGTGCAAGTCGCGCACAAACCAACGGGCCTGCTTACCTTCACCCGCAGTGCGGATGATAACGCCCATGCCTTCTGGAATCGTCAAGGAACGCAGGATGTCTTTGAGACGCTCGCGCTCCGAGGCTTCTTCAATCTTACGCGAAACGCCACAAGCCCCACTAAAGGGCATGAGAACGATGTAGCGTCCGGGCAAAGCAATGTTCGTCGTCGAACGAGGACCCTTCGAACCAATTTGATCCTTCACGACCTGAATCACGATATCGGAACCAGGAGGGAAAAGTTGGGGGATGTCCTTAGCTTGGTAACGGGCCTTCTTTTGTTTCTGCTCGGCCGATTCATTATCGCGAATAAACTCCACCTGAGAGTCGTTCGCTGCGGGCAACATATCCCAGTAGTGCAAGAAAGCATTCTTCGGTTGGCCGATGTCCACGAAAGCGGCCTTTAAGCCAGCTTCGAGGTTCTGCACGCGGCCTTTGAAGACCGAGCCGACCATGCGATTCTCGCCCTTGTGTTCGATTTCAAATTTTTCCAGGACGCCATTCGTCAGCAGCGCCACGCGCTTTTCCAGCGTCTCGGAATTAATAACTAATTCACGATAAGTGGTCCGGTCTTTCGAAAAGTGCTTCACGATGCGTTGCAGCAACGGGAGTTCTTTCCGTCGACGGGCCGCCTCTTCGGCCAACTTGCGTTGGTCGATTAGCGGGGTCGCGCCTTCAACAGGCTCGGAAGCTTCGTCATGAATGTCTTCAGGTTCAATAGGGTCGGTCATCTCAGTTTAAGTTGCATTTAAACCCAGCGCCGGAGTGCCCCCGTCTTCGCCACCATCAGCCGAATGCCGATGAACGCTCTGGACTAATCCAAGGAGCAAGAAACAGCTAAGCACGAAAGACCCTCCGTAGCTAAGGAAAGGAAGTGGCACACCCGTCACGGGCATTAAATCTAAATTCATTCCGATATTTACGACCACGTGCGTGCCTAAAACCACGGCCGCACCAATCGACAATAAACACCCGAAACGATCGGTCGCGAGGGCGGCCGTCCGCACCACGCGCCAAAATAAAAGTACAAACGCCACCACGACTAAGGCGCTCCCGCGGAAGCCAATTTCTTCCGCCATCCCGGAGAAAATAAAGTCATTATGTGCCGCCGCTTCGGGAAGGTAGCCGTTGCGGGCCTGCGTCCCTTGCTCAATCCCTTGGCCATTTAAGCCTCCACGGCTCACGGCAATCACCGCTTGGCGGACATTCCAAGTAACGCCTAAACCCTTCGGATCAATCACCGAGGGAGCGACAAACGACATGATTCGTTCGCGCTGGTAGTCTTTTAAGAGGAAAAACCAAGCCGTCGCCTCATGCTCCCCTCGAATCGCCCGAGCCGGGTCGCGATTGCTCGGGTTTTTCTGCGAAAAAGCCACGACTTTATGGGAATACTCGTTCAAATCCACCGCCACGACCGCCAAAAGAAGACAAGTGCCGATACCTGCCACCAAGAAGAACCTAGAAGTTAGGCCAGCGACAAAGAGGAGGGCAAATGACAAGGGTAGGTAGATGAGGGCAGAGCCTAGGTCAGGTTGCACAAAAATCAAGAAAAAGGGCAAGCCCGCCACGCCCACCACGCCTGCCACCGTCAACCAAGTTGCACGAAATGAACCAATGGGTCTGCGGGCCAAATAAGCAGCGAGAAAAATCAAGACCCCCACCTTAGCGAACTCCGAGGGCTGCAAGGAGAAGAAACCGAAATCCATCCAGCGGCGGGCGCCGTTAATACTTCTAATAAAACCGCCCAAATCATGCTTGGCTAAGGCACACAATGAAACCGGTAATAAAAGCGCCACCGACCCCAAGTAGATGCGAGCACCGAAGCGCTGAAACTGGCGATAGTCGACCGATGAAATCGCCCAGTAGACCACCCAGCCTAAACCCAAGTAGAGCATCTGCGATTTATAAAAAGTAGACTCACGCGAAGAGCCGGCCGACTTAATCGCAATCACTCCTAAAGAACTTAAAAGAATAATCACCAACACCTGCGTCCAGTCCGTACGCCAGGCAAAATTGGCAAATTTATCCCACCAAATTGCGGCATCAGACCGCTCATCTTGGAGTAATTGGGACATGCCCCAAAAAGAAGGGCCAAAAGGGTCAGAAGCAAGGCGAACCTCCGAAAAGGGCTTGCGACTAAGCCACTAAACGTAACGTTGTAGGACGGAACGCCCGAAAAACGCTCCGCACTCACCATGCCCGTGGCCGCCGACCAAAGTATCCTTGCCGCAGTGGCTTTCTCTTCGGGGGCCATCGTCGCCTACGCTGTGGCCAAGTGGCGGGAAAACACCTTGGGTGCCCTCAGGGAAGTACGCTTGCGTACCGAAATTGAACTCGCCCGCCGGGAAGCCACCGTCGAAGCCTCCGAACTGCATGCCCAAGCCGAAGTGGAGAAGCGAGAAGTGCAACGCCTCAAGGCCCTCCTGGAAGTCGAAGCTGAGCAACTCGCTCAACAGAAAAAGGAGGACGAAAAACGCCGCGAATTCATGCAAAGCGAATGGCAACGCCTCGCCAACCTGACGACCGAACAAGCGAAGCAGCTAACCATCGACACCCTGCGTCAAGAGTATCAAAAAGAGATTCAACACCTGCGTCACGAGATCCTCGATCAAATCGAACAGGAAACCGCCGACGAAGCGCGTAAAACCCTTTTAGCGGCGATGCAGCGTCTGACCACCCAGACAACGCAAGACGCCACCGCCGTCACCGTCTCCCTACCCAATGAAGAAATGAAGGGGCGCTTAATCGGACGCGAAGGCCGCAATATTCGCTCCTTCGAACAAAGCACGGGAGCTACGCTCCTCATCGACGAAACGCCCGGCGTAGTGCTGATTTCCTGCTTCGACCCCGTACGCCGCGAAGTCGCCCACCTCGCACTTGAACGGATTGTTAAAGATGGGCGAATTTCCCCTGGATTGATTGAAGAATCGGTTCGATTGGCGACGGAAGAAGTCGTCAAGCAAGCGCGTCGTCTCGGCCGCGAAGCAGTCCGCGATTTGGGTCTACCACCGATGGATGCCAGCGTGGAAGAATTATTAGGGCGCTTACATTTTCGTCTCTCAGCCAATCAAAATACCTTAGCACACTCCATCGAAGTGGCCCAAATGTGTGCCATCCTAGCGAGTGAAATCGGGATCGATCCAGTGCCCGCAAAACGTGCTGGTCTGTTGCATGATTTAGGCAAAGCCATCGAGTCGGATAATGGCACGAGCCACGCCCAAGCCGGTGCCTCTTTGCTGCGTCGCCTCGGCGAAGACCCTCGCGTCGTGAATGCGGTGGCCGCTCACCACCGTGAAGTCGAAGCGGAAAGTTTATACGCGCCGCTCGTCATGATTGCCGACGCCGCTTCGGGATCGCGCCCTGGTGCGCGGACTTCAACGATTGAAAGTTACGCTCAACGCGTGCGTCGCCTCGAGGAACTAGCCCTCCAATTTGAGGGGGTTCAAGAAGCCTATGCCTTCCAATCTGGTCGCGAACTGCGCGTCATCGTCGATCCCGGCAAAGTAGACGATTTTGGAGCCAGTGAGCTCGCCCGCCGGATTCGCCAAAAGGTAGAAGAGAGCCTTTCTTACCAAGGAACGGTCAAAATTATCTTAATTCGTGAACAAAAGTTCACTGAAGAGGCCCGCTGAGGGAGTTTCTTGTTGTTAAGCGGCGACTAGGGACTTATTCACACAGGTTCTCAGGTTTCACCTGAGTACCCGTCGGTACCCTTGGAAGTTATACTCCATAAAATAAAGCATCGGTCCGAACACGCAGTAGCCCATCCCGGAGCGTACTGCACCCAGCCACCCCTCGAGGGTCGGCCTTAAATAAAGCAACATGAGTCAAGAAGCCAACACCGGGTCGGAGCCAGCCTCCACCCCACCAGCCGCGGACGTTAACGCTAGTGAAGTCCGTAACACCCCCCGTATCAGCGAAGCAAAATTGGAATCTGCCCACGCAGAACTTCCACCGCTTTCCGTCATTGGGGCCACCGCCGAACCCACCGCCAAGCCAGGCACGATCGCACCGCCCAAACAATTTGGACGTCGCGGAACGCCTCGTGGCGTCGCTCCGACCGCTCCAGGTCAAGTGAATCGTCCTACCATGGGCGTCGTGGAAAATCCCGCCGAAGTCCAAGAGTCCATCTCGGGCGACCTCGCTAAAAAACCTGCCGCCGCCCGCGAACCTCGTCGCGAGCCCAGCGCTCCAGTTAGCCATGCCGCTCCGGCGGGTGCACCTCACGCAGGTCCTGCTCCTGAGCGCGGTCCGCGTCGTGAACCTCGTCACGATGGCCAGCGTCCGCCCCGCGGTCCACGTCCTGAACAGGGTCACTCGCATGAGCAACCGCGCCGCGAAGAGCGTCCGCGTTTGCAAATCGACCCTGTGGTCATCCCCGTCCAACAACCGATTGGTTTCTGGGCAAGTTTGAAACGGAAGCTGGCCACGCTTTTCGGGATTCCTGAAAAAGCGGAATTCGTGCCTACGCAACGTGCACAATCGGGTCACCGCCATCCTCGCTCGGATCGTGGTCCTCGGGCTCACGGTGGCGAAGGTCGTCCGCGCCGTGAGTTCCAACGCTCCCCGCGCGAAGGGGGTCGCGATGGCCAACGTCCGTTCCGCGGCCCACGTCGCGATCGACAAGGCCCACGCGGCAATTAAAACTAACGGGGGTGCTTTTAAGCACCCCCTCTTTTTACCCTCATCATGCTCGAAGTGGCACGTATCGTGGGTGGCCAACCGCTCCGCGGCACCATCCAAGCAGCTGGCGCTAAAAACGCCGCCCTGCCCTTATTGGCTGCCACGCTACTAACCCGCGAGCGGGTGACGTTGCACAACGTCCCCGACTTAAGCGATGTGCGCTTCATGGCGGAAATCCTACGCCATCAAGGAGCCACTGTCACCGAGACCTCGCCTGGCACCTGGGTTCTGCAAGCAACGGAAATCACGCACCGCACGCCGTATGAATTAGTCCGTAAAATGCGGGCCTCGGTTTGTTTATTAGGTGCTCTAGTGGGACGCTTACACCGCGCCGAAATGGCCATCCCAGGTGGGTGCGTCATCGGCCCGCGTCCCATCGATCTACACCTTCGCGGCCTCGAAAGTTTGGGTTGTAAAATAAATATGGAAGGCGGCGTAGTGCACGTAGACGCCAGTGCCATCCACGGCCAAGTAGTTCCCATGGGTGGCCCGATGGGTAGTACCGTGCTGGGCACCGCTAATATCATGATGGCGGCCGTGACCACGCCTGGCACCACGATCATTCAAGAAGCCGCGGCAGAACCTGAAGTGGTCGATCTGGGGCACTTGCTCACCAAAATGGGGGCGAAGCTTCAAGGGCTGGGCACGAAGACGATTACCATCGAAGGGGTGGCGACGCTACACGGAGCCGAACATTCCATTATTCCTGATCGTATTGAAGTGGGCACTTACCTCGTCGCCGGAGCCATCACCAACGGCGATGTCACGGTACGTGGCGCCAATCCGCAACACTTAGAGGCTTTCCTCGAGAAACTCCGTGAGAGCGGGGTAAACGTGACAACGGGTCCTGATTTTATCCGGGCCCATGGACATCCGACACGCGCGGTACACCTTACGACCACGCCCTACCCTGGCTTCCCGACTGACCTGCAAGCTCAGTTCATGGCACTGCAACTGTGCGTCCCCGCGGAGAGCTCCTTAACCGAAAAAATTTATCCCCACCGGTTCATGCACGTGTCAGAATTACAGCGCATGGGAGCCGATATTCGAATGGATGGAGCCACGGCTTACGTGCACGGCGGCAGAACGCTCACAGGGGCACCAGTGATGGCATCAGACCTACGAGCTTCGGCAGCCTTGATTCTCGCCGCCCTCGCGGCCCAAGGTGAAACCTGGGTGCAACGACTCTATCACCTCGACCGCGGTTACGAAAAATTCGAAGAGCGCCTCCAAAGTCTCGGCGCCAACATCACGCGCCTACCCGCTGCGGCGATGCCCAAAGACCTGCAATCCGACTGAGGATTGCCATCGTCGCCGTTGTCCTCACGCTTGCTCTATGGCTCGCTCCTCGGCTCCCGATGACCAACCCACGCCGCCGCGTGGCAAAGAAGCCGTGTCGCGTGCCAACCCTTCGCTGGATGCGTCGCTGCGTCCACCTAAGCTAGACGATTTTGTCGGCCAAGCCCGCACGGTCGAACGGCTCCGCGTGATGATTGGGGCTGCCCGCCGCGAAAACCGTTCACTGGACCACATCCTGCTCCACGGACCACCTGGTTTAGGTAAAACAACTCTAGCGATGATTTTGGCAGAAGAGATGGGCCGGCCCATTCGGATTACCTCGGGTCCAGTGATTGAAAGGGCTTCCGACCTCGCTGGCCTCTTAACCAGTCTTCAAGAAGGTGACGTCCTCTTCATCGACGAAATTCACCGCATCTCCAAAACGGTCGAAGAGTTTCTGTACTCCGCCATGGAGGACTTCCGTATCGATATCATGATCGATCAAGGCCCCAACGCCCGCAGTGTGCGTTTGGACCTACCGCGCTTCACGCTCGTCGGAGCCACCACACGTACGGGTTTATTGACGGCTCCCTTGCGCAGTCGCTTCACCCTCCAAACGCGCTTGGATTATTACACGCGGGAGCAATTGCTCTCGATAGTACAACGCAACGCCCACTTGCTTCATTTAAATATTAACCAAGCTGGGGCCGAAGAAATCGCCCGCCGGGCCCGCGGGACGCCCCGCGTCGTCAACAACCTCTTACGCTTCACGCGCGACTACGCCTTGGAACGTTCGCAGGGAAAAGCCGACGCCGCCACTACGGCCGCAGCCTTAGAACTTTTGGAAATCGACCAAAACGGCCTCGACGAAATGGACCACCGTTTCCTGCGTGCTATGGCTGAAAAACATCAAGGCGGCCCGGTTGGACTGAATAGCGTTGGTGCCGCCATCGGCGAGGATCCGCATACCTTGGAAGAGGTACATGAACCTTTCCTCGTGCAAGAAGGCTACATCGCCCGCACCCCCCAAGGACGGGTCTTAACCGAAAAAGGCTGGAAAGCGACCGGCTTTCGCCCCCCTAATCAGCAAGGGAACTTACTCTGACGCTGGACAATAGCGGAATCACCCCGCTAAGTTAACCCTCTTAAAAACATGGCAAAACGCTGGGTCATCAAACTAGGTTCTGGCCTCCTGACTCGTCCGGATGGCAAAGTGGACCGCGTCCAAATCGGCCGCATCGCCGATCAAGTTGCTCGACTGATGAAACAAGGCATCGAAGTGGTGATTGTTTCTTCGGGGGCGGTCGCCGCAGGCATGACCGCGATGCAACTCGACCGTCGTCCCAAAGACGCCCGCGAACTACAAGCGTGTGCCACCGTGGGTCAGCCAGAGTTAATGTCGGTCTACGGCCGCCACTTCCAACGTCATAAACTTTTAGCGGCACAGATGCTTTTGACGTACTGGGATTTAGACAGCCGGGCTTGCACTCGCAATGCACGTGCCACCCTCGATCTACTTTTAAAGCGCGGCCAGTTTGTGCCCATCATCAACGAGAACGATGCTATCGCGGATGAAGAAATTCGCGTGGGTGATAATGATCGTCTCTCGGCACACGTGGCCAGTTTGGTCGAAGCTGATTTATTAGTCATCCTCTCAGGCGTTGCGGGCTTAATGACCAAGTCCGATGGCACCGGGAAATTAATCCCCTCGGTCAAGAAAATCGATGACTCCATTCGCGGTCTCGCGGGCGGAGCTGGTTCCGAGCGCAACGTCGGTGGCATGATTACGAAATTACAAGCCGCGGAAATCGCTGCGGAAGGCGGCGTGGATACCATCATTGCCCACGGACGTAAAAAGAACGTACTCCTCGACCTCGCCGCGAAAAAGAAAATTGGGACCCGCTTCTCCCTTTCGCGATGACCGACCTCGAACAACGAGTCCAAACCCTGGCACAAGAAGCCAAAAAAGCTTCGCGGGCCTTGGCTCTTGCTTCAGGTGAACAACGCAATCAAGCCCTCCGCGCCGTCGGCCAAGCCCTCCGGGCACAAGAGGCTAAAATTCTCGAAGCGAACACCCAAGACCTCGCCGCAGCTCGCACGAAAGGCCTCAGCGAGGCCATGGTTGACCGACTGCGCTTAGACCATGCCCGCCTCGAAGCGATTGCGGTCGCGTGCGAAGACGTTGCCAAACTTCCTGACCCCGTTGGAGAAATCACCGAGGACTGGACCCGTCCCAATGGCTTGCGCATTCAAAAGCGTCGCGTGCCCATCGGACTGATTGCGATTATTTTTGAATCTCGCCCCAACGTCACCGTCGACGCCGCAGCGCTCTGCGTTAAATCGGGCAATGGTTGCGTGCTACGCGGAGGCAGCGAAGCCTTGCATACCAACCTCGCTTTAGCGGAAGCCTTTGCCGAAGGTCTGAAAAAAGTGGGCCTGCCTGCCAAGTGCGTCACGCTCTTGCCATTCACAGATCGTGCCGCCGTGCCCGCCTTAGGTTCGTTACGCGGGATTGTTGACCTGATTGTCCCCCGCGGTGGTCCGAGTTTAATCGAAACGGTGGTGAACTCGGCTAAAGTCCCCGTGATTAAACACGATGCCGGCATTTGCCACGTGTACGTCCACGAGAAAGCCAACCTCGCTCAAGCGTTGCCTCTCATCATCAACGCCAAATGCCAACGCCCTAGCGCCTGTAATGCTGCGGAGACCGTCTTGGTGGATCAAAGCATCGCAGCGACCTTCTTGCCCCAACTCGGGTCGGCCTTGGCCCAACAACACACCCAAATCCGTGGTTGTGCCCAAACCTGTGCCATCCTCCCCCAAGCTCAGCCCGCGACCGAGCAGGACTACCGCACCGAGCACCTTGGTCTTATTTTAAATATTAAAGTCGTCGCCGGCCTGGCCGAAGCCGTGGACCACATTGAAACCTATGGGTCGCACCACTCGGATGCCATCCTGACGTCCGATGAGTCGATTGCCCAAGCCTTCCTTGCCCAAGTCGACAGCGCCTGTGTCTATTGGAATGCCAGTACCCGGTTTACCGACGGGGGGGAATTCGGTTTTGGGGCCGAAGTGGGCATTAGTACCGACCGCCTGCATGCCCGGGGACCGATGGGAATCCGCGAATTAACCACTTGGAAGTTCGAAATCACGGGCCAAGGACAAATTCGGGGTTAGGAAACTGGTTTTCCATTTGACAGACCCCCAGCCGAAGACCTTTGTTCACCTTCCTTTTGGCTGTCCGGGGTGGTAGCTCAGTTGGTTAGAGCGCCTGCCTGTCACGTAGGAGGTCGCGGGTTCGAGTCCCGTCCATCCCGCCAGCCAAAAGGAGTCTTTTTGCCACCTCATCGCCTTCTGGAGTTCACGCGATGTGTATCCTTTTTGCTTCCCCCGGTAGCCAGGGTGGACAGAAATTGAATCCTCTTATGAGCAAAAAAGTTCTGATCATTGGGGCTGGTGGCGTGGGTAATGTCGTCGCCCACAAATGTGCCATGGCCAAAGAAGTATTTTCCGAAGTCATGCTCGCCTCGCGCAACGAGAACAAGTGCAAGGCTATTGCCGCGGACGTCAAAGCGGCCACGGGTCGCACGCTCCACACGGCGGCGGTCAATGCCGACAACGTCCCCGAGACGGTGGCTTTAATTAAATCTTTCGGTGCCGACCTTTTAATCAACGTCGCCCTGCCCTACCAAGACCTTCCTTTAATGGATGCCTGCCTTCACGCGGGTATCCACTACGTCGATACGGCTAACTACGAGCCACCCCACCTCGCCAAGTTTGAATACTCCTGGCAATGGGCCTACCGCGAGCGCTTCCAAAAAGCCGGCCTCACCGCCTTACTCGGTTCGGGCTTCGACCCTGGCGTGACGAATGTTTTCTGTGCCTACGCCCAGAAGCACCTGTTTGATACGATTGAAACCATCGACATCATGGACGCCAACGCAGGCGACCATGGTTATAAATTTGCCACGAACTTTAACCCCGAAATCAACATCCGCGAAATCACGCAACGCGGGCGCTATTGGGAAAAGGGTGAGTGGAAAGAAACCGACCCTCTTTCGGTGAAGTGGGTTTACGACTACCCTGGCATCGGCCCCAAAGACAGCTACTTGCTCTACCACGAAGAACTGGAGTCCTTGGCCTTAAACATCAAGGGCCTAAAGCGGATTCGCTTCTTCATGACGTTCTCTGAAAACTACCTCACCCACCTCCGTGTGCTCGAAAACGTCGGCCTCACTCGCATCGACCCGATTGATTTCCAAGGTCACCAGATTGTGCCTATTCAATTCTTAAAAGCCCTGCTGCCTGATCCCGCCTCCTTGGGTCCGCGCACCAAAGGCAAGACGTGCATCGGTTGCGAAATCACGGGCATGAAAGACGGCAAGCCTCGCAAGGTCTTTATCTATAACGTCTGCGATCACCAAGCTTGCTACGCCGAAGTAAAGTCCCAAGCCATCAGCTATACCACCGGCGTTCCCGCCGCGATTGGCGGAGCGATGATTGCGACGGGGCAATGGTCCCGCCCAGGTGTCTGGAATATGGAAGAGATGAACCCAGATCCCTTCATGGCCGAACTAAACTTGCGCGGCCTGCCTTGGCACATCCAAGAGTTGCCCACGAACTAAACTCGAGCCCGCGCCAGCGGGCTTTTGTTTTGCCCTACACTATCGTTACCTCAATCCTCAAGCTGTGTCTGACGCCTTAACCAACGCCTTTGCCTCGGTTGACCTCTCCCAGGTACCGAGCCCCTGCCACGTCCTGCACCGTGGTTTACTGGAAAACAACCTCCGCATCCTACGCGGGGTGATGGATCGCTCGAATGTTAAAGTACTCCTCGCCCTCAAAGGGTTTGCTCAATTCAGCGAAGCGCCATTAGTGCGACGTTACCTCGCAGGTACCACAGCGAGCGGCATCCACGAAGCCTTGCTCGGACGAGAAGAGTTTGGCGGCGAAGTGCATGCTTATTCACCAGCCTTCAAAGACGAGGAATTCGAACGCTTACTGCGGGTCGCCGACCACGTTTCATTTAATTCGCTCAGTCAATGGCAGCGTCATCGTGCCACGGCCGCCAAGTCTCCGCGTCGCGTTTCTTTCGGCCTGCGCGTGAACCCTGAACATGCGGAAGTCGAAGTCGAACTCTACAACCCTTGTGCCTCTGGCTCACGACTCGGCACGCTGCGTTCAGAAATTAAAAGCGCCCAAGATTTAGAAGGGCTCGAGGGGCTACACTTCCACACCATGTGCCAACAGGGCTCCGACGTCTTGGAGCGAACCGTGGCGGCGTTCGAACAAAAGTTTGGCGAGTTCATCCCCCAGATGAAATGGGTTAACTTTGGGGGCGGCCATCACATCACCCGACCAGACTACGACCTCGACCGACTCCATCGCGTCCTGACCAACTTCCGCCAACGGTGGGGGCAACATCTGGATATCTACCTCGAACCCGGTGAAGCCATCGGCATTGGTACCGGTGTCCTCGTCGGCACCGTACTCGACATCGTCCATAACGGCGTCGATATCGCGATTATCGATATCTCCGCCACGTGCCACATGCCCGATACCTTGGAAATGCCTTATCGGGCAGATATCGTCGGGGCTGACCTTCCAGGCAAATTACCCCACACCTACCGCCTAGGCAGCGTTACCTGTTTAGCGGGTGATGTCATTGGCGACTACTCCTTCCCTGCGCCCCTTAAAATCGGCCAAAGGATCGTGTTCTTGGACATGTCCCATTATACTTTTGTAAAAAACACGACCTTTAATGGGGTGCCCCTACCGGCCATTGCCAGCTATGACCCCAGCACCAAGCAGACGCAGGTAATCCGGCGGTTTGGCTACGCTGACTATAAAAACCGCCTCTCCTGACTCGGGTAGGCGCTTGACCCTTGAGCCTTTTGCGCCAATTCCATTAGATAGTAAATCAACATGAAACCTTCTGAAATCATCCTTGTCCTCGTCGCAGCTGCCTTTGGCGGTGTTGCCGTCGTTTCTTGGTCCAGCGAGTCTGAGGCGAACGATCGTGCTGACCGCGCTCGCACCGAAGCCACGGAAGCGATTCGTGCTAACGGCGCCAAAGTCGTACTCGCCGAACGTCGCACGGCGGAAGCCGAAGCTAAATTAAAAGCCGCCCAAGCATCGGAAGCGAATGCCGTGGCTAAAATCACGACCACCGAAGAAGCATCGAAGAAAGTCGTCGATGATCTCAGTGCCGTAAAAGCTGACCTCGCCAAGGCTAACACCAAGGTGGCTGAATTAGAAAAAGCCCGCTCGGAGTCCGCTGCCCGCGTCAATGAACTCACTGCTGAATTGGCCAAACTCCGCGATGGTTCTGAAGTTCGCGAAGCGGTTGCGAAGCAGAAGAAAGCTGAAAGCGATCTTGAAGCTGCCTCCACCGCCTTACGTGAAGCGAATGCCAAGGTCGATGACATCGCTAAGAAACTCGCTGTGGTTGAAGAAGAAAACCGTCGCCTGACGGCCGAAGGTAAGTCCTTCGAAAACGCTTCGCCTAACTACCGCGCTCGCTAAGCAACGCTGACTTAGCCCTCACCAAGCCCAGCCCTGCTGGGCTTTTTTTATGGGCGATTGAGAATCCAATGGATGAAGGCTCGGGCGACCACTCCCAAGCCTGATGTCATCAGGGTGCATGCTGGACAGGAGGCTGCTACGCCATCCTCCTCATGTCATCCGGGAGGATGATGCGTAGATCTTAGGAGGCATGCATTACCAGACCATCCACTGGCAGAGTCCGACTGCTCCACGGATAACCCATGAAGCTATACCGAGCTAACAGCGATGAACGGACCTGGATACCGTATCGTCCCGACCCGATACAAGTGTAAAGGATAGAATCTGCCGCCTTGGGCAGAGAGGCTATCGCATCAGTCTCTTAAGCCTTTCGGTGCTTATTGGATAATGAGCAACCGCGACTGAGTCGGGGAGAACGCATGACATGGCAATTTCGCCGCGACCATCAAAAGTATCTGGGCAGAGACATGATTACCATCACGTCCGCCGGCAGAATCCGACTCATAAGTCTTTCCCCTTCGAAAGGCCCCAAGGTGCGTACCAATTAATAAAATACCGATGACGCAACATCGTCCCTACCCCATTTATTTAGATAATAAAAAGGGGCCGACTTACGTCGGCCCCTGAATGTCGAACACGTCAACCTTTACCAGGCCAACTGAGCGCAGACGCGGAGTTCGTTAACCGTGGCCGAAGCACCGGCACCGGTGACTGCGCCACCGCTAACGATATCCTTGAAGATCGATTGTTGGTAACCAACCATGATCTTCGCATTCTTACCGGCGTAGTCCTTGCTGCCAGCCTTGAGGCTGAAGTAGTAGTTCACGCCGAGGTAGTAGGAGTCGGTCGAGTTGAAGGAAGAACCGCTGATACCAGCACCACCAGCCGAACCGTCGTTAACACCAACCGTACCGAAGTCGCGGATGACATCACCGATTTGCACACCACGGCCGTCCGTGTCTAAGTGGTCAAAGCGGGCAACACCTTCCCAATTGGGGCTGAAGCGGTAGGCCAAGATGTAGGTTTGACCGGTAGGAGTGTGGTTACCGTAGGCGGCACCGTTAACACCAGCTACGTTGTCATAGGTGCTGTCAACCTTAGTGGAGAGGTACTGAGCTTGGAAGGTCCAGTTGCCGTACTTAGCCATGATGAATGGATTGAAACCATCCATGGTAGCATAGCTCGAGAAACCAGCGGTGGCTTCGTTGTAACGGTCATGACCGTAGTTCACACCGATGGCGAACTTATGATCGTCATCCGAGGAGAAGTTGTACAACGCGTTGAGGTAGTAATCCACGTCATTGAGACCCTTGGTAGGAGCTAAAACGTAGGAGGAAGCGGCGTTAACCACCGAAGCGCCATACTCGAAACCATTCTTGGTAGCAGGGCTGGTGTAGAAGAGACCTAAGTGGTGGAAACCGAAACCGAGGCGGCGACCGTTCGAACCGTTCGTCGAACCGTTTTCGCTTTCTTGCCAATAGCGGTCAGCGTTACTGCGCTCCACGCCGTACAAGTTCGAGGAGGAAGAACCGTCCTTGAAGATGGAGGAGAGAGGAACTTCTTCGATACCCCAATTTACTTTCTTCCAGCCCGCGTCAATCGTACCGAGGGAAGAGGTCGCGCTGATGATCGCACGATCGAGGTTGTAAGCGGTCGAAGGGAACTGACCGGACAAGTCGTACGAGATGCTGGAGGTGAAACCTTCGCCTAAGTTAGCATCTAAGGTGAGGTAGAGGCGACGGATGATAAAGTCGCTTTGGGTGCGGTAGTTCGACGAAGAAACGCCAGCAGCGGTGGTTTGGCTGTAGGAGAAGTTCTCGTAGAAGGTCTGGAAGTAAGCTCCCAGGGTGAAGTTCTTGGTGGTGGCCTCCTTGATGGAGACGGACTTGGGAGCATCCACTGAAGCGTTGAACCCAGACTCAAGAGTCTTGGCGCGTTCTTCAGGGGTGATCACGCCCTTCGACACGAGGAGGTCGAGGGTTGCCTTGTCTTGCGCAGATGCAGTGACTGCCGTGATAGCCGCCGCCGCAATGAGCATGGATTTGAGGTTATGTTTCATAGGTATGGGTGCTTTGAGTGCGGGGACACTATCTCATTCAATTGTGACAGAATGATGACAGCCCCGTGAACACTCTGCCACAGGTAGAACGCTTTAAACACGGTTCAACGGCCTAAAAATGGGGTTAAACCCTCAAAAACCGTACTAAATTGAGGATTCCACCCCAATTCGGAACGAAAACGGCTGCTTAAAATCCGACGATTTACCGCAGAACGACCCTCCCGCTGCATCCGTGGGCCCGCCGGAGCCTCCTGATTAAACTGCAAAATCCCCATTCCTAGTTGCGTCGCAATCCACTGCGCGAGCTCTGCCTTCGTCACGGGATGTCCATCCGTAATGTTATAACAAAAATTTCCAGTACGCGATGACTCTGCTGCCAGCAACAAAGCCTGTGCTGCATCCTCGCGGTGCAAATAATTTATAAAATGATCCACACGACCACCGATTAATTTTTCACCGCGTTTTAATTGATCCAAAAGATAGTGGCGACCTGGGCCATACAACCCACCGAAACGCAAAACCCAACGCGCCGGAATCGTCGCCGTTAAAACCGCACGCTCCCCTTGCAAAAGCATCTCGGCATTTTCCGTGCCACCGGTGGCAAAACTCTCGTCGACTTCAGCACCATCATCTTGGCGATACACACTCGTCGAACTCGTAAAAATAAATTTAGCCACGCCACTATTTTGAGCCCAAGCAATGGCGCGTTTTACGCCTTGGTCATAAATCGCTTGATAGGCGGCCAAGCCACCACCCCCCGAACTGGCCGCGTAAACGACTACCGTGAAATCTTTTGCAAGCGTCCCAAAATCCCCGGTGATTAAATCAAAGGCCTCCGTCGTAATTCCCAATGCGTGCAAGCGTTGTACTGACTCTGACGAGCGGACGAAGGCGACGACTTGATAGCCTCGTGCCATCGCTTGCAGGGCCAAGGCGGTTCCCACGTAACCGCACCCCAGAATCGCCATCTTCCGCGACTCACTCACGGCGTTAAAAAGGAGCTCACCCATTCCGCGGGGGTCGATCCTGCCTTGGTCGATAAGAGGTTCAATAACTCAGCGGCATCACGTACTGCCTGTTGCCGAGGCTCTTTTTGCTCCACGCATTCCTTCAACCGAGCAGCGAGCAACGCAGGCTCACAGGCGGATTGCAGAAACTCAGGCCAAGCGTCGCGCTTCAATAAAATATTTGCAATCCCGAGGCGTTCCACGCCACGGGCCACAATCCGTCGGCCCACCACCCACGTCAGCGGATTCGCCCGATACACCACCGCCCCAGGAATCCCTGCTAACGCCACCGACAAAGACATCGTACCCGAACTCACTAAAGCTGCACACCCGCTCACAGGGCCCTCGGAAACAGGCCGTAAATCAATCCCACGAGCTTCTGCACCATATTCAGCACAAAGACGATAAAGCTCGGCATGTACCTCCCCGCCCGTGTGCAACACTAAGGCACGCTTTTGTGGATAAGTTTCACGGAAAAGCGCAAAGGCTTCAATCAAAGCAGGGAAAATTTTGCGCACCGGTTTCGGGCGACTGCCTGGCAAAAGCAAGACCGGCCCTTGGGGGTCGTAACTCAAACTAGATTGATGCTGGGGATCGACAAAGGGATGCCCCACAAAACGAACGTCCAAAGAGGTGTCGCGATACACCTCGGGTTCAAAAGGAAAAATGGCTCCGACACTATCCAAGTCACGGGCCATGGTGAAACGACGCTTCGGCTTCCACGCCCACAATTGAGGACTGATATACTGCAGCACTGCCGTGGTGCCGCCACCCGCCCGTGATAACCCGGCTTGGCGCAATGCATTTGCTAAACGTAAGTTCAGACCAGGGTAGTCTACCAATAAAACAACCTTGGGACGCCAACGCAGAGTCCAAGATAGCATCTGCTGGAAGAGTTTTCGGTAAAAGGGGTAAGCCGCTAAAATTTCTACAATCCCCACGGCCGAAAAACCCGTCATATCAAATAATAACTGGGCCCCGGCTTGGCTTAAATGCGGCCCGCCAAACGCCGACACCCGCAACCCCGGATGCTGCTTTAAAAGTTCTTGCACCACCTTGGCGGCGTGTTGATCGCCAGAGTGTTCACCCGCCACGACCAAAATATCGACCTCACCCGCTCGCGGGCGATCAAACTGCGAAGGAATGGTCGGGAACGAACTCATGCTTTCGCCATGCCTGCCCGAATTTGCTCGGTGATGCGAATCGCCACCTCTAAAGCCGTACGACCTAACTCCCCGCTCACCTTCGGACGTTGTTGCTCCCGGACGCACTGCGTGAACGAGCCAAGCTCTATCGCCAAGGGCTCCCCTTTCTCAATCGGGATATCTTGTTTGGCAAAACCGCCTTCAGCCGTGGGGTCCACGCGCACCGTGTGTCCCTTCTGGCCCATAAAATCAATCGAGAGGTAACCACCGCGTTGGAAGACGCGGATTTCGCGATTCTTCTTCAAGGACACGCGACTGGCACTTAAATTAGCTACGCAACCATTTTGGAAAGCTAAACGAGCATTCGCAATGTCCTCGGTCTTCGTCACCACCGATACGCCAACGGCGTCAATCCGTTCGACGGGCGAATTCACCAACTGCAGCACGATACCAATGTCGTGAATCATTAAATCCAACACCACGCCGACTTCCGTGCCGCGCGGGGTAAAGGGCGCCAAACGCTCGGCCGTGATATAACGGGCGTCAACGACCGCTTGCTCCAAGAAGGACATCACCGGATTATAGTGTTCAATGTGCCCGACCTGCACGATCCGGTTATTAGCTCGGGCAGCGGAAAGGATCTGCTCCGCCTCAGCCATGCTCACGCAAAGCGGCTTTTCGATCAGCAAGTGACAGCCAGCCTTCAACAGGGGCAAGGCCACGGCCGCATGGTGGTTCGTGGGCACCACCACACTCACTGCATCGCAATGCTGGGCCATCTCCTCCAAAGAGGTGAAACGGCGGCAGGCATACTTGGCACAAATCTCCGCGGCCCGAGCATCGCTGGGCTCAAAGATGCCAGCTAACTCAGCCCCCGGGAGGGTGGAGTAAATACGAGCGTGGTGTTGGCCGAGCGAACCCGTACCAGCCACGCCGCAACGAAGACGCGTAACGGTCATGGCTGGTAAGATTCAACGCCTACCTGCCGGCTTCAATCCGAAAACCCGCCCGCTTGAACTTCAAAGGTCAATTTCTCCTTCGCGGCATTGACCGAAACTAAACTCCCCGAGGGGATTTCGCCTGCCAAGATAGCCTTAGCCAACGAGGTTTCGACTTCACGTTGCAAATAGCGCCGTAAAGGACGGGCTCCGTAAACGGGATCGAACCCACGATCGGCAATCAAAGCCAAGGCGGCGGGCTTAAAGTTCAAACGAATCCGCTTCGCCAAGAGGCGTTCGTTCAACCCCTTGAGCATGATTTGGGCAATGGCGGCGACTTGCTCCGGACCCAGCGGTTGGAACAACGCGATATCATCAATCCGATTCAAGAACTCGGGTCGGAAATGAGCTCGCAAGTCAGCCATCACCGCCTCGCGAACGCCTTCCGATAAACCAAAACCAACCTGCTCGGCGATGTGACGGCTTCCAATATTAGAAGTCATGATGAAGATGGCATTGCGGCAATCCACGGTGCGGCCTTGGGAATCCGTCAAGCGACCGTCATCTAAAACTTGTAAGAGAATATTAAAGACTTCGGGGTGCGCTTTTTCCACTTCGTCCAATAATACGACCGCGTATGGGTGACGGCGCAAAGCCTCGGTCAATTGCCCACCTTCTTCGTGGCCAATATAACCTGGAGGCGCCCCCACCAAACGGGAGACGGCGTGTTTCTCCATGTACTCCGACATATCAATGCGAATCATGGATTTTTCGCTGTCAAAGAGTTCAATCGCCAACGCTTTGGCTAACTCGGTCTTACCCACGCCCGTAGGACCTAAGAAGAGGAACGAACCCACAGGGCGACGGGGATCTTGCACCCCGGCGCGAGAACGTTGAACCGCTTCGGCCACCACGCGCACGGCTTCGGTTTGGCCCACCACGCGCGACTGTAAATTATCCGCGAGCTTTAAAATCTTCATGCGTTCGCCTTCTAACAACTTGCTCACGGGCACCCCCGTCCATCGAGCCACGACTTCGGCTACTTCTTCAGGCGTTACGGTTTCACGGAAAAGACCTGAAGCCGACTTAGCGGTGCCTTCTAATTGAGCGACCTGTTTCTCCAATTCAGGAATCACGCCGTAACGGAGCTTAGCGACTTCATCTAAACGGTTGGCACGTTCGGCTTTGGACATCTCTTGGCGGGCGATTTCAAGCTTCTCGCGAGCCGTGCGCACTTTGGTCACCGCCTCTTTATCCGCCTGCCAGCGAGCCCGGAATGCCGTTTGTTCTTCGCGGGCGACGCTGAGTTCCTTGCGCAACGCCACGAGACGCGACTTCGAGCCGTCATCCTTTTCGTTCTTCAGAGCCGATTCCTCGACTTCTAATTGCAACACCCGACGATTCAACGCATCCAACTCCGAAGGCACACTGTCAATTTCGGTGCGGATTTGAGCACAAGCTTCATCAATTAAATCAATCGCTTTATCCGGCAAGAATCGGGCCGTGATGTAACGATCCGATAATGTCGCCGCTTCCACTAAAGCAGCATCTTCAATGCGCACCCCGTGGTGCACCTCGAAGCGTTCCTTGAGACCACGCAAAATGGAAACCGTGTCGACCACTGAAGGCGGATCGACCAAAACTTGCTGGAAGCGTCGCTCTAAAGCGGGATCTTTTTCCACGTTTTCGCGAAACTCTTTAAGCGTCGTGGCACCAATACAGTGCAACTCGCCGCGTGCTAACATCGGCTTTAATAAGTTAGCGGCATCCATCGCCCCTTCAGCCTTACCCGCACCCACCAAGGTGTGCATTTCATCGATAAAGAGCAGGATGTCACCTTCGGCCGACTTTACTTCAGCCAACACGGCCTTGAGGCGCTCTTCAAATTCGCCCCGATACTTTGCGCCCGCTAACAACGAGCCCATATCGAGGGCGATGATGGTTTTATTGCGCAAGCCTTCCGGTACATCGCCATTAACAATCCGTTGGGCCAAACCTTCGACCACGGCGGTTTTACCCACTCCAGGCTCACCAATGAGCACAGGGTTATTCTTCGTCCGACGAGACAAAATACGAATCACGCGGCGAATCTCTTCATCGCGACCAATGACCGGATCCATCTTGCCCGTGCGGGCCCGTGCGGTCAGGTCTTGGCCGTATTTATTCAAAGCTTCATAGGTCGCCTCCGGGTTCGCCGTGGTCACACGTTGCGACCCACGCACCGCTTGCAAGGCGCCTAAAATATTTTGGCGGTTAAAGCCTACGGCATTAAAAGCGGCCCGCAACGAAGCCGTGTCCGCTAAAGCTAAAAGGACGTGCTCAGCGGAAACAAAATCATCCTTCATCGTCGCCGCTTCATCCTTGGCCTTGAGCATCATCTGATTGGTCTCGCTCGACAGGCCGGGCTGAGCGCCCTCTTGGCTCAACGTAGGCAAACGGGCTAAAATACCTGCTACCGCCGATTGCAGACTTTCAAGGTCTTTACCCGCACGGCGAAAGAGGGAATTCACCACTCCACCTTCTTGGCTCAACAAAGCATGCAAAACGTGGACGGGTTCTAAGGAAGGATTCCGACGGCGCAAAGCCTCGCTAATCGCCGTCTGCAGGGCTTCATTAGTTTTATCGGTTAAATTTCCGTAAGGTGTACTCATGCTTTCTTTAATGCAGGAGACACTCCAAGTCCGCCCATGGCTTAGATGAGGTTTAAGCCTTTAAAACCCCGATTTTACAGGCTCCAAGCGAGACAGCCCAGCGACATCAAGTCCCGCGAGCGACGAGTTGTCGCAACCCTTTTTACCCCCTAGGTCAACTCTCTAATCATCCTCCCAAGCGGAGTACCGTATTGCTCCCATGCCCAAGGGTTTAATAAAAAAGCGGCGATGAGTCTCACCCGTGAGTTGGCGACATTGGAGCGCCTGCTCGACGACCCTTCCCCGGTCGTCCGCCAAGCCGTCATCGCTAAACTGAAATCCACTGGGACTGACGGCATCCTTTGGCTCGAAAATTTAAAGCAAAACGAGTCGCTGGGGAAATTAGCGCAAGTCCTACTGGCTGAATTGCGGACACCCGAAGCGGCCGTACAATCCTTTTTAGATTACTTGCACCGCGGCCCCATCGACCTCGAAGAGGCCTGCCTGCTTTTAGAGCGCACTGCCGATCCTTCCTTGCCTGACGACGCTTATCGCGCCGAGCTGGATCGACTCGCCGAACGCACTCGAGAACTCATGGCAGAACCCCTCGACCTGCGGGCGAAATGCCGCCTGCTCTGCCGAGTCATTTTTGGCGAAGAAGGCTATCGTGGTTCTCAAGAGTCCTTTGCGGTTCCAGCGTCTTCGCTACTCTCGCAGGTCATCGAGACGCACCGTGGCATCCCCATTTCGCTCTGCCTTATTTTTCTTTTAGTCGCTCGCCGACTCGGCCTACCCGTCGATCCCGTAGGTTTGCCCGGGCGCTTCATGGTCGGCGTGTTTCGCGGCCGCGAGCCTTTCTACATTGATTGCTACGAAGGCGGAGGCTTTCGCACCCGAGCTGAGGTGCAATTACTACTCCTGGACAATCAATTACCAGCGGACGAGGCCTTCCTCTTGCCCGTCTCCAACCAACACACGATTGCGCGTTGCTGTCGCAACCTAGTCTCCCAATATGAAGCCCAAGGCGATGACCGTCGCAGCCGACTGTTCCTCAGTCTCGTGCACGCCCTAGAAAAAATCGATGAACGCGCCTGAGCTCTTAACCCTTGCCGATTTAAAGTCGCGGCACTTCACCCGACCTCAGTTGGGTGTCTTGGGCGATCCCATAGCACACTCGCTCAGTCCTGCGATGCATAACGCCGCCTTGGCCGAGCTCTTACCCACCCACCCGGAGTTAGCTGGCTGGCACTATCATAAGCTTCATATTAAAACGACCGAGCTCGCCGAAGCCCTGCCATTATTACTGAAACTAGGCTTCCAAGGACTCAACTTAACCATTCCACACAAAATCGCCGCCCTGGATTTAGTGGCCGATTTATCCCCCGCCGCCCGTCAAGCCGGCTCCGTGAACACCTTGGTTGCCAAGGACGGTCAGTGGCAGGGCTACACGACCGACGGCGAAGGTTTTTTAAAGGCCCTCCGTGAAGTCGGCCAGCAAGAGGTCAAAGGCCGCGAAGTAATTATCTTAGGGGCGGGAGGTGCCGCCCGCGCCGTGGCGGCGGCCTGCTTAACCCAAGGCTGCCTGCAGTTAACCATTGCGAATCGCGATGTCACGAAAGCCCAAGCCTTGGCCGCGGATTTACAGCATCCCCACGTGACGGCTCAAAGCTTGGCAAGCCTACGGACCCTGCCACCTACGGCCGTGGTGGTGAATTGCACCGCTTTGGGCCTGCAAGCCCAAGACCCTGCACCCATCGACGTGACCTTACTCCAACCGCAACAGTTCATTTTCGACACGACTTACAGCCAACACACCTCGGCCTTACGGCAAGCCGCTCAAGCAATCGGAGCCCGCCATTGCGATGGTCGCCCGATGCTCCGCTGGCAAGGTGCTTTGGCTTTTCAATTGTGGACCGGAATCTTCCCGCCCATGAACCCTATGCGCCAAGCCCTTGGCGAAGCCCCTGCTTAATGCCATGTCGCTGACGATGCTCCAAAACTTCCTCCTACTCCACCCTGCACTTAGTGCAGTGTGTGCTGGAGCTATTGGAGCCTGCGTCGGGAGTTTCATCAATGTTTGCATCTACCGCATCCCCCAAGGCATTTCCATCGTCACCCCAGCCTCGCGTTGTGCCTGCGGCAAACCGATTCCTTTTTGGTTCAACATTCCCTTATTCGGCTGGCTCATACTCCGTGGCCGTGCGGATTGCTGCGGAGCCAAGATCTCCCTGCGCTACCCGCTGATTGAATTAATCACGGCGCTATTTTATGCGGCTGCCTGGCTGCTCTTGCCTCCAGCGAAGGCCAGCGTGGCTTGTGTACTCCTCCCACTCCTCATCCTTTTAGCAGGCTGCGACCTCGATGACATGATGGTGCCAGATGCACCCAATTTTGCTCTCGTGGGCACCGGACTCTTCTTCTCCATCCTCCTTCCCTCGATCCACGGGGAGACCTCCCATAACATCGAAGTCATCAATCGCATCCACGCGGCGACGGATTCACTCATCGGCATCGCCGTCGGCACGGCTTTGGTCTGGTGGATTAGAACTATCGGAACCGTCCTCGCGGGACGGGAAGCCATGGGGGAAGCCGACATCATTTTATGTGCAGGGATCGGCGCTTACTGTGGCTGGCAAGGGGCAGCTTTTTGCCTTTTCGGAGGGTCCGTAATCGGGGTCATCACCGCCCTTCCCGGCATGATTTTATCTAAAATAAAGGGGGAAGAATACACGGGAGTAGTGCCTTTTGTGCCCAGTTTAGCGACCGCCGGGACGATTTGGTTCTTCCGAGGGCCGGAATTAGTTATGGCTTGGCATCAGTGGGTAAATTCGTGAATCATTCGGGCTTGTCAGCCACCCCCGACCCCTCAATCCTTCAATAACCCCCTAATATGAAGCAGTTCGCCCTAGCCTCCCTCCTTGCCGCCGCCGCCTTGGTAGGTTGCAACACCTACGATACCCCTAACCACGGCAATTCGGTTAGCCTCGAGCCCAGCCATAACTTCCTAGGAATTGTAAAAGTTGAACCCGCGTCGTACGCCGCCCCTGCTAACAACGAGCCCCCCGTTAGCGTGCACACGTACGACCTCTATAGCCGTCGTACGACCTCGGGTGACCGCATCACCTTGCTCTGGGGTGCGATTGTTATCACCGATTACTAAACCTTGCTGAACTAGCCCCTTGCAGAAGCCCTGGAAACAGGGCTTCTTTGTTTTAAGGCAAGATGAACGAACCGCTCGGACATAATGTCGCTCGACACCTGAGAATCGCAGCCCTCGAGCAACCCGAGGCTTGGGCGACCAAGACCCCTCTGTCCGTCGGCCCTAATGGCTCAGTGAGCCACGCTCGTTGTAGCTTTCGTCAACTGGATCAAGAAAGCGACGCCGCCGCCCGCATCTTTCAAGCCGAAGGTATCCAGCAAGGTTGCCGCGTCCTGCTCGCACTGCGCCCAGGACACGACCTCATCGTCGGCATGTTCGGACTTCTGAAAGTAGGCGCAGTTCCTATCGCCATCGATCCAGGGATGGGTTGGGAAAACTTCCTCGCCTGCGTCGACCACGCTCAACCGACAGCCCTCGTCGGCACCCGCGCTGCCATTTGGCTCAGCCACCTCCCGCTCCCAGCTTTTAAAACCCTACAATGCCGGGTTAAACTAGGAACCACCCGCTGGCGTCACTTAATCAAGACCTGCACGGCGACGACCCCTCGCCCGTTAGCCAACGTCCTCGACACCGATTTAGCGGCGATTCTCTTTACCTCAGGCTCAACGGGCAAACCCAAGGGGGTTTGCTACACGCACGGGATGTTCGAGGCTCAAATTTCGTTAATTCAAAAAACTTTTGGCATTCAACCAGGCGAGATTGATATGCCGATGTTGCCGTTGTTTGCGCTCTTTAATCCCGCGTTGCGCATGACTTCAGTCACGCCGCTGCTCAACCCTTCTCGACCCGCCAGCGCTAACCCCGCTCCCATCGTCGCCGCCTTGCGGGCGGAAAACGTAACGAACTCTTTTGGTTCTCCCGCAATCTGGACTTTAATTACGGAGCACTGTCTCCAACGCGGCCTGACTTTGCCCAGCCTGCGTCGACTCCTCATCGCAGGTGCCCCCGTTCCCGATCGACTCTTGGAACAACTGCAAAAAGTCGCCCCGCATTGCCAAATCAACACCCCTTACGGGGCTACCGAATGCTTACCGGTAACAAACATTGAAGCCCAAGAACGTCTCACGGAAACTCGCTCCGCCTCACTACAAGGTCACGGCACCTGCGTCGGGCGGCCCGTAAACGGTGTGACCATCCGCATCATCCGCATCACGGATACTCCGCTGGCACAAATGCAGGATGCCCAACTTTGCGAGGTGAATGAAATCGGCGAGATTATCGTCACCGGCCCCAACGTCACCCATGCCTACGATGGTTTACCTGAAGCCACCGCCGCTGCCAAAATCTACGATCAGGGACAGGTGTGGCATCGCATGGGTGACCTCGGAAAAATTGATGGCCAAGGACGGCTATGGTTCTTGGGACGAAAAGCTGAAAAGGTCACAACGGACATGGGGGTGTTATACACCGAAGCGATTGAGCCACTTTTCCGCACCCACCCACAAGTGGCTCGTTGTGCTTTAATTGGGGTCGGCTCAGCTCCGCATCAAAAGCCCTACCTCGTCATCGAACCACGCCCCGAAAACTTTCCGCTCAACGACGACGAAGCCAAATTACTGCAAGCGTCTCTCAAACAACTAAGCCAAACGTCGGCACACACGGCCATGATTCAGGGCTTCTTGTTGCAAAAGAAACTACCCGTCGACGTCCGACATAACGCCAAAATTCATCGCCTTAAATTAAGTCAGTTCTGGACCCAAAATCTCCAACACCAAGCCCGTTGGCATTGGCTCAAACCTCGCCTCGACCATGACTAAACCACGTGTTCTCGTTACGGGTGGCTACGGCTTTCTCGGTCAAGCCATCGTCCAACGTCTCCTCGCCCGCGAGTGGCAAGTTCGCATCCTGGCCCGCCGTCCTTCCAGCCAACTTTCTCACCCGCTACTCGAATTCTGCCCCGGCGATATCAGCGATGCCGCCACCGTCGAAGCCGCCGTTAAAGATTGTGATCACGTGATTCACGTAGCCGCCAAAGCAGGCGTTTGGGGACCAGCCAGCGAATACGAAAAAATTAATGTCGTCGGGACCAAAAACCTCCTCGCTGCCAGCGAACGCGCTCGCGTCCAAACCTTCGTGCATACCAGCACCCCGAGTGTGGTGTTTAATGGCGAAGCTTTTCGCGGGGCCGACGAAAGCCTGCCCTACGGTAAAAATTGGCTCGGAGCTTACGCCGAAACTAAAGCACGTGCCGAGCAAGCCGTGCTTGCCGCCGCCAAGCCCGACTTTCGCGTTTGCGCCCTGCGACCCCATTTAATCTGGGGCCCCGGCGATCCCCATATTTTCCCCCGACTCTTAAATCGCGCCCGCCAAGGCCGCCTCCGGATTATCGGCAATGGACTTAACTTGGTCGACGTCACCCATGTCGACACCGCCGCCGCCGCCCACCTCCAAGCACTCGACGCCCTGCTCGCTCAACGTGCTAACGGCAAAGCGTATTTCATCTCTCAAGGCCATCCAGTCTTACTATGGGATTTTATTAATGCACTTCTCAAAGGAGCTGGCCTGCCTCCCGTGACTAAAAGAATTTCTTTGGGGGCAGCTTACACCATGGCCTCTGGCCTAGAAACGGTGTGGAGCCTCTTACGACTGCGCCATGAACCACCGATGACCCGCTTTGTTGCCGTAGAACTCGCCAAGGATCATTGGTTCAATATTCAAGCCGCCCAACGCGACCTTGGACTGCGCCCCGCCCACGAAACTTGGTCGGCCTTGGAAAGTCTCGCGGCTGGTTTACGTGTAAAATAAAGCGACGGACTTGCACCCTCGCTCTTTCTTCCTACGGTAACCCGATGCGACCCGAAGGGCTCCAACCTGATTCATCATTCGTGGTCAACATGAAGACCTGGTTTGATCAAACCGATGGTCTCGGCATCCTCCACCACTCACATTACGTACTCTTGATGGAGCGGGCGCAGAAAGCCCTTTTTGTCGCTTTGATGCAAAAAGACACCCTCGACCCCGCCATCGCTCCCGATGTCTACGTAGTCGTGCGTGACCTAGAGTTGCATTACCTCAAGCCAGTGCGCCCTGAGTGCACGCTGCAAATCGTCCTCCGCGTCACCCAAGTACGGGCCGCAGGACTGACCATCGCTTTCGAATTCTGGGATCAAACCGGCAAAATTTTACACGCCCGAGCTAAACGCACGGTATGCCGCATGGACGATAAGACCCACCAGCCCACGACGTGGTCTGAGGAGTTTCGAGCCCGCCACGAAGCCCTGTTAAGCCCGAACGTTTAATTGCCTACAAAGCGGGCACGTCCGGCCATCACACCCCCGGGCCGTGCAATACTCACGCCCATAAAAAATAATGCGGAGGTGAAGTTGATTCCAACTTTCCTGCGGAAAAACTTTTTTGAGGTCACGTTCGACTTGTTCCACCGACTTCCCCGCACTCAACTTCCAACGTTTAGCCAAACGATGAATGTGCGTATCGACCGGAAAAGCTGGTACGCCAAAAGCCTGTGCCATCACGACCGAAGCGGTCTTATGCCCAACGCCGGGCAAAGCTTCTAAGGCTTCGAAACTAGCGGGAACTTGGCCTTGATGATGCTCTAAAAGCATCTGTGATAAGCCGACTAAAGCCTTGGATTTTTGCGGCGCTAAACCCAACGGGCGAATGATTTCCAAAACTTTAGCCGGGCTAAGCCGAGCCATCTCTTCTGGAGTGCCGGCTAAGGCAAATAGCGCCGGCGTTACTTCGTTAACCTTTTTATCCGTACATTGTGCCGACAAAACCACCGCTACGAGCAAGGTAAAGGGGTCGCGATGATCTAACGGAATTGGCGTCTCCGGGTAGAGTTTCGCTAAATGCTTCGCCACCCAAGCCGCTCGTTCGGACTTCGTCATTATCCCAAAAAATGCCCCTTCTATTCGCCAAAGCAACGCTACCCTTTTTACTTATTCACAACTGGTGTTTTTCGCTCCTAAACGCTCTTAATTTCCAGTGAATTCTTATGACCAAATTGCCTTTCCCTAATACCAGTCAAGCGACTCGGTGGACGGTTGCGGCTCCTTCCTACGTCTTCAAAAACTTCCTCTCCTACTATGGCTCAGTTGCCTTATAATCCCGCTCAACTCTCGCGTGAGTTAGCACGTCACTACATCCCTGCCACCGAGGCAGATATCCAAGCGATGTTTAAAGCAACCGGAAATCAGCAGTTCGCTGATCTCTACCAGCATATCGCGGCCGAAGTTAAATTCCAAGGGCCCCTGCCCTTGCCCGAAGAACTCGACTACCAAGCCTTGGCCGACCGCATGGAGACCCTCTCCCGGCAAAATAAAATCCGGACGGCATTCCTAGGGGACGGCTTACAAGTCTACCGCACCCATCCCATTGTGGATTACGTTTGCTCGATCCGCAACCTGACCACTTCTTACACGCCTTACCAACCCGAACGTTCACAAGGAACCCTCATCACGCACTGGATTTATCAATCAACGTTGGCGCAATTAACTGGCTTCGAAGCCGTCAACTCTTCGCTCTATGATCGCGCGAGTGCTTTATTTGAAGCCGCGGTTTGTGCGGTGCGTCTAAGCGAAGCCGAAGCAAATACTATTTTAGTCGCCGCCAATTTATTACCCACCGACCTCGAAGTACTGCGCACCCACCTCTGCGAAACGAACATCAAGCTGGTCCTGTTGCCAGCCGAGGAATCCACGGGGCGCCTCAGCGGCAAAACCCTTCTCCAAGAAGCCGCCAAACTCGGACCCCAATTAGCCGGCGTCATCTTCCCTCAAGTCAATGCCTTGGGCCTACTGGAAAATGTCGACGAACTGACGCGTGCATGCGCCGAAGCGAAGGTTCGTTCGATTGCCATCATCGACCCCATGCTCCTCGCCACGGGTGGCCTTAAGGCCCCAGCACACTATGGCGACCACGGAGCCGATATCATCGTCGGGGAGGGTCAACACCTTGCCATCGGCGCGAACTTCGGTGGCCCTGGTTTAGGGGTTTTCGCCGTCCGCTATAACGCCAATCAGAAGAACACCGTGCGGGAAACGCCGGGTCGCTTCGTGGGCCGAGCCAAAGACAACGCTGGGCGCGATTGTATCGTGATGGTGATGTCGACGCGCGAACAACACATCCGCAAAGACAAAGCGACTTCGAACATCTGCTCCAACCAAGCCTTCATCGCCACCATCGCAGGGGCTGCCATTCTCGCCCGCGGCGAAGACGGGATGGCGGAAAGCTGCCAAGCCGGTCGCCGCCACGCGCGTCGAGCAGCCAGTGTCTTACATTCAATTCCCGGGCTGAAAGTTTGCTACGCCCAAGAGGCTTTCTGGAATGAGTTCAGTCTCATGCTTCCTGAACCCGCCGCCGCGGTGATTGAAAAAGGTCGCCAAGCTGGCTTGCACGTTGGCATCGACATCACGGGTCGCACGCCCTGCGGCTGTTCGCTACTCAAAATTTCTTTCAGCGACTTACAAACCGACGCTGACGTCGATCAACTCATCCAGTTCTTCACGGGGCTCTACGGGTCCGCCACCTCGCCGGCGAAGCCACTCGCCGAAGTTCCCGCCGCTTGGTTACGCCAAGATAAAGTAGGTCTACCCTCCTTTGGCCTGCATGAATTAAAAGCCTACTACACTCAGTTGGGTGAATTAAACGTTTCGCCTGACACGGGCTGCTTCCCCTTGGGCTCGTGCACCATGAAATATAACCCGCACATCAATGATTGGGCGGCGGGCTTGCCAGGCTTTACGAATCTGCACCCTCAAGCCCCCCTGGCCGATGCACAGGGCTCGCTCGAAGTGCTCTGGCAAATTCAAGAATGGCTGCGTGGCATCACAGGCTTAGCTGGACTCACCACCCAACCCGTCGCCGGAGCCCAAGGCGAATTAGTCGGACTCAAACTCTTCCAAGCCTACCACCGTCACCGCGGTGAACAGCGCGATATCATCTTAATCCCCTCGACCGCCCACGGTACTAACTTCGCCACGGCTACCACCGCAGGTTACGTCTCAGGTCGACGTGCGGATGGCACCCCCACTGGCATTGTGATTTTAAAATCCGCTCCCGATGGCCGCGTCGATCAAACCGACTTCGCCGAGAAAATCGCTGCCTACGGTCCCCGTATCGCTGGGATGATGGTGACTAATCCCAACACCTCTGGAGTCTTTGAAACGGATTTCCGCAAGATGGCGGATGAGATTCACCGCATCGGCGGTTTAGTCTACATGGACGGAGCTAACATGAACGCCATCGCGGGCTGGGTTAACCTCGGTGCCCTCGGCGTCGACGCCGTTCACAATAATTTACATAAAACTTGGACCGTGCCCCACGGCGGCGGCGGACCTGGCGACGGCATTGTCGCTGTTTCCGAGCGTCTGATGGACTTCTTGCCGGGCTATCAAATCGTCAAGCAAAACGGCCAATTCATCCCCGTTCGCCCGCGCCACAGCATCGGCTCTTTCCATCGTCACTGGGGCAATTTCGCCCACAAGGTGCGCGTCTACACCTACCTACAACGCCTCGGCCAAGCAGGCGTCCCACGCATGTCAGCCATGTCCGTGCTGGCGAGTCGCTACCTCTTCACGCAACTGAATCACTTCTTCCCTTCCTTGCCCGCCGCGGCCCAGGAAGTCCCCCGGATGCACGAATTCATCCTCACCCTCACAGAAGAAGATTTCAAACGCATCGAAGCGGCAGGATTACCTCGTGCCAACATCATCGCCCGCGTCGGCAAGCTCTTCCTCGACTTCGGCTTCCACGCTCCAACCGTGGCCTTCCCTGAAGTCTTTGGCCTCATGATTGAGCCGACGGAGTCCTACACCAAAGTTGAATTAGATCGCTTCGCCGAAGCGGTCATCGCGATTGGCCAATTGATTCGCGAACACCCGCAAGTCCTTCTCGCCGCCCCGCGCTTCACACCCGTGGATCGCGTCGACGAAGTGGCCGCGAATCGCCAACTGGTACTCAGCGAAAAGCTCGTCTCCCTGCCTAAACTTAATGCCAACCGCGTTTCGCCACGTGAGCTCAATGAGCTCCCCGTAGCCGCGATTAAAGCAAAGATCTTAGCAACGGTCTAAGCCGCTAAGGGCAAGCGCACGGTGAAAGCCGTGCCTTTACCTAACTCACTCGCAACCTCAATGGTCCCGCGGTGAGCCTCAATCGTTTGTTTCACAATCGCAAGCCCTAGGCCTGCTCCGCCAGTATGACGCGACCGCGAAGGATCGGCGCGGTGAAAGCGTTCGAAAATCTTGTTCAGGTTTTCGGGGTCAATGCCTTGGCCATTATCCACGACCCGGAGGACTGCCCAACCGTCCGCCACAGTTGTAGTGATTTCAACTTTTACGCCTGCAGGATTATGTACCATCGCGTTCATCACTAAATTAAGAATCACGCGACTCAACCGCCCCGGGTCACCGACTACCGGGACATTCTCCAAGTGGCTCACAAGCGTCGCCCCATGCTCCTTCGCTAACCGACCCAGCAGCGCCACGGTTTCGTCCGCTAAATCCGCTAAATCGCAACGATCTTGAGCAACCGGTCGTCCTGCATCACCCTGTGCGAGTTCCAAAAGGGCATCGGAGATTAGCTTCATTCGCAGGGCCGATTGTTTGATGGTTTCAAGAGTCGCCTGATATTCCTCCGCCGTGCGGGCTTGGCGCAAGGCCCCTTGACTCTCCGACAAAATCACCGTGAGCGGCGTGCGTAATTCATGTGAGGCATCGGCCGTGAATTGAGCCACCTTCTCCCGGGCTTCATTCATCTTAGAGAAAGTCGAATTCAACACCAGTGCCAGTCGACCTAATTCACTCTCAGTATCTTCAAGATCAATGCGTCGTCCAAAGTCACCTTGTGCAATACCTTCCGCATCCGTCGCGATACGGTCTAAAGGCCGCAAAGAACGCCCCGCTAAAATCCAACCAATCGCACAGCCCACAATGGTTAGTCCTAATCCTACCAAAAAAAGCTCCCAAGCCAGCTGTCGCAAATCAGCGGCGAGTTGCGTCGTCGAAGTTCCAAAAATAACAAAGTTTTGACCCGGCGGACGATGCACCAGCATTTCATAGGCATGCTCCGCGATGATGGCATCCTTGGGATGCGCTGGCCCATTACTGGCCGCCTCTTCGCGCACGGCTTCTTGGCAAAGCTCCATAATTGCGGGTTCACTTGGGGCATTGCTGGAACGGTATAACGAAGTACCCTCTACGTTCGCTACCCATACCCAAACGCCTTGCGAGGCCAAAGCATTGATTGATTCCTCGGCCCGACTTTTTCGAGCGGCACTGGACTCCACTGGTCGAGGTCGCGCTTGACCACCATTGCGCTCTGGAGGCGGTGGAGCGGGATTACCCCGTGGGTTAAGACTCGGCACCAACTCAATGACCGCCCCCATGTCGACTGTCATGATCTGGCGCAAACTGAGATCTACCGCCTGCAAGCGGTTTTGGCGTTCGTGACGATAAAATGCCACGAGTAAGACCGCCACCGTCGCCGCCAATAGCGCAAAGTTCCAAGCCAAGATGCGCCAACGAATCGAATGAAAAATCATAAGGCAGGTTTTTCTCCCGGGGTACCTTCAATAATATAACCCAACCCGCGGCGCGTTTTAATGAGTTCCGAACCCAACTTGCGGCGTAAATTACAGACGTGGACTTCTAATAAATTAGAAAGCGTATCCTCATTCTCATCAAAGAGGTGCTCGTAAAGTTCACTGCGATTCACCACGGCACCTCGGCGGTGTGCTAAGTATTCCAAGAGGATATATTCCCGCCCGGTTACCGGCTCTTCTTTGCCTCCGCGCGTCACGCGACGGGCCACGGTATCGATCACGACCTCACCCAAGGTAATCGTCGCCCCCACGGTTTGGTGATTGCGCCGAATCAAAGCCCGCAAACGCGCCAAGAGCTCCTTTTGCACAAACGGCTTCGCCAAATAATCGTCGGCCCCTAAATCCAAGCCCACAACGCGATCTTCAATCGAGTTACGGGCAGTCAGCATAAGCACGGGGGTACGTTTGACGCCGCGCAAGCGACGCAAGACCTCCCGCCCATCCATACCAGGCATTAAATAATCCAATATGATAACGTCGTAATCAAACTCGAGCGCCTTGTGTAAGCCCTCACTCCCTTGGGCAGCCTCGTCGACGGCATAACCTTCTTCACGCAATAACCGTATTAAACTCCGCCGGACGTCCACCTCATCTTCGACGATTAAAATACGCATAAAGGGGAATCAGCTAATAGTTTAGCAAAACCACCCTTAAGCCAAGATTAAGTCTCTTCTTTAGATTGATAGAGTAAAATTAACCCGGCCACGAACAAGAGGGCAAACGAGGCGAAGCCGGCCCGCTCGGCAGAGGTAGGATCACTCGCTTGGCCAAAAATCGCCCCGGCGGTAAGGCCAAGTAACGGACCAATGAAAGCGGCGAACTTGCCCATCATACTATAGAATCCGAAATAAGAAATCTCCCGGCCCGCGGGGATTATTTCTGCAAAATAAGAACGGCTCAGGGCCTGAATCCCGCCCTGCACACACCCAACCCCAATTGCAATCAACCACACCGACGGGAATGTAAGCCCCACCAACGTGACCTCCCCAGGTTTAATCTGCGAGCCCGCCAACGTGATCAAGACGTAGATCCCTAGCCCAAAACTCATCACCCGACGAGCCCCCCATCGACTCCCCAGCCAACCAAAAAGCAACGCCGCTGGGATGCCGATAAGCTGGACGACTAAAAACGCTTTAATGAGGTCCGCCTGATCAAAGCCCAACACGGCTCCAAAGTGAGCGGCAGACGTCTTCACAGCATGCACGCCGTCGATATAAAGAATATAACCGAGCAGGAACCAACGCACGCGCCGGTCTTTCCAAATCTCCTGGGCGGTGCCTTTGACGCCTTGGACGGCCGCCTTGAAACGCATCCCAAAAGTGACCGAAGGATCTTGGGCCACTGGGGGACGTGGATCGGGACGGAGTAAAAGCGGCAACGCAAAGATGAGCCACCATAGACCCGCCGCGGGGAAAACGAGGTAGAGACGGTTACCCGCAAAAACCTGAAAATACAGCGCGGCTAAAATCAAAATCCCCGCCAAAAAACCTAAGGCGAAAGCGACGCCGCTCAACACGTGACGCCGCTCGGGCGGAGCACAATCGACAATCATCGAGTCGTAAAACGTACCCGCCGCAAAATACGCAATCGTCGCCCCACCGTAGAGTGCACTCGCCGACCAAACATCGCCAGGTTGCACCCAACCCATTAAAGCGGTTAAAATTGCCCCACCAATAACGGTCAAACGCAACACGCGAAGCCGTTGACCACCCATCTCAGCTAATTGACCTAAGAGCGGCGCACAGAAAAAAATCAGCAGACAGGGAATCGCTTGGTTTAACTTAAACGCCATCGACTCCACTTGCGGACTCAAGCCCTTCGCCCAAACACTCTTAAACACCTGAGGCCAAACCAAGGCCAACACCACCATGGCGTAGGCGGTATTAGCAAAATCGTAGAGGGCCCAGGAAGTCGCCGTGGCCCAAGAAAATCGAGGTGTCGCTTTTACTTCCTGCACCAGGCTAAGTTGAACGACCGCCCCCAACGGGCAACAGGAAAACTAGGACTGTAATGTGCGGAAAAGTTCAACAGCCGACTCGGCGCGATTTAAAATATAAACATGATACCCTGGAACCCCCCGCGCAAGCAGGCCGCGGACTTGTTGTACCGCCCAAGCCACCCCAACGCGACGCTGGGCCTCTTCATCCGTACCACAAGCGACTAAAGCTTGTTCCAAGGCCGCAGGAATCCGTGCCCGACAAAATCCACAAAAACTCTTAGCCTGCTTGAGCGACAACACCGGCATGATACCAGGAATAATGGGCACCGTCACCCCAGCCGCGCGCGCGTGGTCAACCAAGCGAAAATAATCCTCGTTATCCAAGAATAACTGTGTGGTCACGAAATCCGCCCCCGCCGCTACTTTCTGTGCCAGAAACTGCACATCAGTTTGGTCATTGGGTGACTCTGGATGGCGCTCAGGAAAACCTGCAACCCCAACGGCAAACCGGCCGGGTCGTTCACGTTGAATCAAACGCACCAATTCTTCTGCATACCGAAAGCCCTCAGGGTGGGGCGTAAACGTGGTCTGCCCCTTGGGAGGATCGCCGCGCAGTGCTAAAATTCCAGTGAAGCCCGCAGCGTCATATTGCGCAATCATCGCCGCCAATTCGGCTTGGCTATGTCCCACGCACGTGAGGTGACCAATCAATGGAAAACCGAGCTCAATCAAGGCTTTGCCGTAGGACAGCGTCGTGGTACGCGAAGTGCCGCCCGCCCCATAAGTAATCGAAGCAAAATCAATGCCCAAGGGACGCAAGGTCTGCGCCGTAGCCAACATTTGAACCGCCGCCTTCTCATCTTTAGGCGGGAAAAACTCCACAGACACCGTGGGTCGCCCAACGGGACGGAGTGCAGCGAGGAGTTGGTTCTTATCCATTAATGCATCAACCTATCAAGATACGAAGATATATGTCAAGCACCCCTGTCAGACCCCTCAGGCGGTAAATCAGCCTGATTTGCCGGCAATTCTTCGGGTAACACAAAATGGTAGGCCATTACCATCCAGCATAACATCAGGGGGTAAATCAGGACGATAAAACCAAACGATCCGCCGATGCCGAGCAAGACGCCGGCACGCACCGACAGCACTTCACCGACGACCAGAAAGCAAATCGGGATAATCACAAAAATAATTGAAGCGACATAACCAATCGAAGTCGTGCCACTGTAGAAGCCGTGGGACTTTGCTAAATCCATCCCGCAAGCCTTGCAGCGCTGGTTAAGATGAAACCACGATGCCATTAAACCACGCTGACCACAATTAGGGCAACAGCCCCGGACCCCACGAAAGAGGACGTCGGCCCGCGTGACGTTTAATTGTTTCGGATTTTCCACCGCCCTACCCTTGAGCATTCAACCCTAAGGTCAAGGGCGAGGTCAGACGCGCAGGAAAATTCGTTGGCGTTGCAAGAACCAGAGCAAGCCCCATTGCACAGCCATCACCCCGCATGCGAGCACTAAGGCTTGTACGTCCGCAGACCCCAAACGGGCTACGCCACCAAACAGCGCCTTCGCTGTGTATTCAAAATTCAGGAACTTCCCGGCCATGTAAATGAGTACCGAGTTCATCCCGATGACGGCAAAAAATTCCGCCCCACGTCGGAAGCCACCGACATCAATGATCCAGTAAAACGCCGTCATCAACAACACGCTCCACCCGCCGGCCCACAAGACGAACGAGCTCGTCCAAAGGTTCTTATTAATGGGAAATGCTAGGTCCCAGAGGCCTCCCAACAGTAAGCAAACCAAGCCCGCTAGGCCCAACCGCCAAGCCTTGCCAGACCCCGAGAATTCCGACTCGGGGAGGCGCAACCACAAGCCCACCAAGACTCCTAATAAGCCTGTGCCAATGGCTGGAATGGTGGCCAACAAGCCCTCAGGGTCATGAATTTTCAAATGCAAGCGGCCAGGTAAAAATTGCCGATCGAAGTAACTCACAAAATTACCCTCCATCGTTAAATCGCCTGCCGCAAAACCCGGCGCCGACGTCCACGATAGTAGCGCCCAATAGCCTAACAAGATTCCGCCAAGCCACCAAACTAGGCGACGGGGCTGAGCGTAATGCCATACGTAAAGCAGTTGGGCGAACATGCCCGCTAAGCCAATCCGACCTAGGACACTGCCGAAACGCATCGCCTCTAAGCCTTTCCATTGGAGCCCGTTATTATAAATCACGCCAAGCAAGACTAAGATTAAACCGCGCCCAATAACCTTACGCACCACACCTAGGGTTTCGCCTGCTTGCAAACGTCGCTCCAACCCAAAAGGCGTGGAGACACCGGCTAAAAATAAAAACGTGGGGAAAATTAAATCGTAAGCACGAAAGCCGTTCCACTTCACGTGAGTTAGTTGCTCAGCCCACAAGGCAACCCAAGCCCAACCAGTCAATTTACCAAGCGCGACGACGATGTGTTCGCCGCCTAAAATCCAAAAGAGATCAAACCCACGGAGGGCATCTAAAGATAATAAACGTGGCGACTTCGGGGCGGGAGTTTCCATCGGAAGCACTTGGGGTAGACCTCACCCTACCTCAAAACTAGGCCAGGTCTACCTAAGACTCACCACCGTCATGCTTACATTCGCTCTAATGGCTCAATCCCTAATAAACGCAGGCCGGTCTCCATGATGGCGGAGGTCCGGGCACAGAGCATTAAGCGCCGAGCTTGCACGTCTGGTTCATCGACAATCACATTATCGGCAGCATAAAACGCACCATAAGCGGAGGCCAGTTCATGCAGGTAGGTGCAAAGGTGGTGCGGACGAAGTTCTTCCAGTGCCTGGTCTAGAGCCGCGGTGAAGGCCAAGAGTTTGCGTGCCAGGGCAATTTCCGTCGGCGTGGTTGGATCCGAAGCCCCAGTCTCACCTTGCCCCACGGCTAAATTCAGTTTCCGGAAAATCGAACGCACCCGGACATTGGCGTATAATAAATATGGGGCGGTATTACCTTCAAAGGAAAGCAGCTTCTCCCACGAGAAACTATAATCCATCGTGCGATTCGAAGAGAGGTCCGCATAACGCAACGCTGCCACCCCAATCGTCTTTGCAATATGTTGCCGTTCCGCCTCGGGTAAATCAGGGCTCTTATTCGTCACCGACTCAAACGCTCGCTGCGTGGCTTCATCAATCAAAGCCTGCAGCCGCACCGGATCGCCTGACTTCGTTTTGATGGCCTTACCATCGGAACCGAGAATCGTACCGAACCAAACATGTCGCAATCGTGGCAAAGTACGCTGAGTCGCCTGGAACCACTTCTTGCCGGTTAAAAATAATTGCTGGAAGTGATCTTGCTGACGTCCATCGGTGACATACACAATCTCGGTGGCCTTGAAATACTGCGTGCGATACAGCAAGGTCGCTAAGTCCGTAGAGGCGTAATTAGACGAGCCATCTTTCTTACGCACAATGAATGGCAACTTGGTCTCGGCCTGACGCGAAAAACGCGGCTCCTCATCATGCCAAACCACCAAGGCTCCTTCACTTTCCTCCGCGAGACCGCACTGCTGCAATTCGGTGTAAACCTGCTCTACCTTATCGCGGTAAAACGATTCCCCTAAGATGTAATCGGTCTTCAGCCCAAACTGATCATAAATCCGCTGACAGGCCGCATTCGACACCGCCACGATTTGCTCCCAAAGGGCTAAATTCTCCGGGTCGCCCGACTGCAACTTGGCTAATTCGGCCCGGGCCGCTTCCAGCAACACTGGATCTGCCTTCGTCGCCGCACTGCCCTCTTTGTAGAGACGCTCTAAGTCTTCAAGTGCCTCTGGGCTTTGTGGGTCCAAAACAAACTTCGCCCGGCGAATAGCCAAAATTAAAATCCCGAAATTCGTTCCCCAATCACCGATGTGATTATCGCGAATTAAATCGGCGCCACAAAAGGCAATCAAGCGAGCCACCGCTTCACCAATCACAATCGGACGCAGGTGCCCGACGTGCATTTGCTTGGCCGTATTCGGCGAAGGGTAATCAATGATAACTTTTTGACCGCCCATCAAACGAGCGGCACCAGCACGCCACTTCGACTCATCGCGATATTCGCGCAACCAAGCTCCCAAGGCGGCGGGGGTAAGTTTGAAATTAATAAAACCTGGACCCGCCACCTCCACTTGGACCAAAGTCTCGTCCCAGCCGGCTTGTTGACGCAAGGCTTCCACAAGGCTCGTGGCCAAGGCACGCGGGTTGGCCTTCGCCGCTTTCGCCGCCGCTAAGACGCCATTGGCTTGGAAGTCCGCATGGCGAGGATCCGACGGTTTTAATTCCGGATTAAAACCCTTACCGAGCGTCGGCACCGCTTCAGCGGCTTGACGCAATAAGGCTTCGATTTCGCGGGCAGGATTGAACCAAACAGACATACCTAAGCCGTAAGCCCCGCGTGCACTTCGGCAAGCGAAGAAGCACGCAGGCGGAGCAGGCCTTACTTCAACGTCATTAAATAGGCCAGAAGGTCGCGAACTTGTTCGTCCGTTAAGCCCTCTAATAAACCTTCGGGCATGAGAGAACGACGAATGTAGCGAGCTGACTGGACCTCCGACTTTAACACCCGGCGGTCCGCGCTCGCAGGCTGGCGAATCACGTAAGCTTGGGCGTCTTCACTGACATAAAAAGCGTCGATCAAATCGCCCGACTTCAATTCCAAGCGGAAGGTGCGGTAAGCCGCTTCCATGGCCGCATTCGGATCCATGATATTACGTACCACGCCTTCGAGTCCCATCGCCCCAGCGCCGCTGAGGTTGGGACCAATCTGACCACCTTGGCCGTTAATCATGTGACAAACCATACAGATAGCGGCGACGGCACGGCCCTTGGTCACATCCCCACCCTGACGACCCAAGTCCATGTAGTGCGCATTCTTCTCTTCAAAGACTTTAAACTGTTCCGCCGAGAGCAGTGGGGGTACATCGGTGGTCTGCACCACGCTGGCTCCCGCTTGTAATTTGCCCCACGAGGAATCGCCGCCGGCATTATAGAAGGTCATTTCTGGCGGACGTTTTTCGCCCGCATAACTGCGCGTAAAATTATTTCGAATCTCGGAAGCCGTGCGAGCGACGTTCCACACCCGATACTCAGCCAAGGCGCCAAAGGTACCCTTCTTGGGCACTGTCCAACCTACGTTACAGCCCTTAAAGTCACGGGTGACTAACGTGCGACCGACCGATTCTAATTCGCCATTCCCATAAAGACGCAGTTCCCCGCGAGCATCACGCGTAATGGCATAATGCGTCCATACTTCGGGTGTGATGGGATTCTTGGCGATAATAACATCGCCTAAGGGCGGAAAGGCATAGAGCCGCAAACGGGCATCGGCAAAGTTGATATCCAACTGATTAGCCGCTCCCAAAACGCCGTCGTTATTACCAATACCCGGCGCCAACCGGACCCAGAACTCCAAGGTGAAGGGGCCTTGTAAATCAAGGTTAGTCTCGGCAACCGAGTTCTTACCATGCAACGACAACACGGGACGGAAAACTTGAGCCAACTCGGCCATGAGGGCTTTTAATTCCGCACCATCACCCAAAGTGTGTGCCATCTTTTCCGCTGTAGGACCATCGATGTCATTTTTAGATACTTGGTGACTCAACACCGCAGCGGCGAGCGCTTTAGCTCCCACTTTCGTGCTGCTCAGGCTATTTAAAATAATGCGATGGTGCGCGAGGCTTAACGCGGGGTACAGCTCAAGTGCTTGGGCGGGAGCTTCGGGAGCACGCGAGGCCACCAAGGTCGCTGTGGCCTGAAGGCTAACTTCCTTAGAACCGTTTTTCACTAAAGCAGGCAGGTAAGCAATCTGACTCGAACGCATTTCCTGCAAAGCCTGTAAGGCCAAGAGGACCTGCTCATCACTGGCTTGTGGCTTCGTCACTAAGCCCATCAAATCACGCTCCAACGTCGGCATCTGAAACCCCCCAATCAGCGTCACCGCGAGTTTACGATCTTCAGGCGTACCTGCTAAAAGTGCTCGGGTGGCTTCAACCAACAACGGGCCCACTTTGTCCGTTTCTAATTTCGTCCGGAACGACGCTAACCGTTCGGCAACTGGCGCACGCGTTTCAGGGCGAGCTAATAAATTCTGTAAAGAGGTCGCACACTCTGAATTACCAGGGAACTGAGCGATGCGCAAAATTTCTTCATCAGCCGGAACCCGGTTTAACTTTGGCAACAAGCCAGCAATCAAGGGAGCCCCCGTCTTGGGCTCTAACGCCAAACAGGCCAACATCTGAGCCTCTAACGATAAAGCTTGAGCCGCTGGGGTGGCTAAGAATTTAGCAGTCAGTTCGGTCTTTCGCTCTAAGAACATCCGTACCAAAAAGCGTTCAAACTCGCGGTCATAAGCCACGCCGACTCGAATCGGTTTGCCGTTATGCCCTGGGGCCATCGGGCCCGCCAGCGAAGGCTGGGCGAATTCTAGTAACGCTGAGATCAGCGAATCACCTTGGTCTAACGCTTCACCGAGCGTCTTAATCGCCGCCGTGCGCACTTCTGAATCAGCATCCTGCTGACAGCGACGCAAGACTTCTAATTGCGCAAGTGCCGCCTTCTCTTGGCGAATCACACTGATTGCTTCGCGACGCACATTGCGATTAGCACTTTGCAATAAGGTCTTCACGTGCTCGAGGGCCGATTGCTTCTGCCAACCCAATACCCACAACGCCTGTAAACGACGCGAATCCGAGCCCTTCGTCTCTTCGACGATAGCACGCAGCGCCTTTGTAACCTCGGCCTCAGGGGCACGATCGGCAAGCGTCTGCCAAGCCAAATGGGCATCGGCCGTATTGGTCCCACCTAAGCGTGCTAAAAGATCTGCCGAGGTTAACTGGGTGTAATCAGGGACAACGGCGGGCGTGAAGCCCTTGGGCTTGATGCGCCAAATCCGACCCGAGAATTTATCACGATCCGGGTGATTACGGGCGACTTCGTTGTGACTGATAATTTTATTATACCAATCGACCATGTACAAGCAGCCATCGGGACCAAAGTTCAAGGCAATCGGACGGAAGAAGGGATCATCACACGACAAGAAGTCGGCCAATTTATCTAAATGATAACCAGGGCCAGAGCGTTGCATCTTAATCGCATTAATTTTGGAAGTAATGGGATTCGCCACATACATCACTTGATCAAAGCCAGCCGGCCAAATGCCGGCATCGCTCAACGCCAAACCACTCAAGCCCGTCCCTCCCATCCGAAAATCAGGAGCCTGCACGGGGAAAGGCGGCTGATACGTTTTCGCTAAACGATCCGCACAACCAGGATACCAAGCGTACTCCTCAAACGGCATCACTGGATAACCGTAGTCATTGGCTTCTTGAATAAAGCACTCCCCTTCACCCGTTAGCACTAGACCCCAAATATTACATGGACCCACCGACGTTGGCTCCAAGAAGCTACCATCGGGACGAAAGCGAGCCATGCGGGTGCTGGGAAAATCAACCAGTTCGCCGGTCGTGGTTTTCACCTTCCCGGTATTGAAAGCCCCTTGGGCTAACCAGAACCAACCACCCGGAGCGCGGGTGAATTGGTGCGGGAATAAGTGTGAATCTTGCACTCCAAAACCCGACAACAAAACCTCGCGTCGATCGGCTTTCCCCGTGCCCTGAGTGTCGCGCAAGAAAACGATGTCGTGACCGTGCTGCACAATCGCCCCGTCTTTATAAGGCAACACGCCCTCTGGAATCGCAAGCCCATCGGCAAAGGTCCGTGGCTGGTGCAAGCCCGCGGTAAAGGGCTGGTCAAAGACGATCACTTTATCGCGGGCTTTGCTTTGGTATAACGCATCTGCAGCCGCAGGCATTTCATTGGCATCGACTGGATACTCAAAGGCCGTACTCGACCACGCCCGACCATGTTGGTCGAACACAAGCATGATGAATTTACCGTAGTCGACAGATTCTTTGGCAAAGAGCTCGATTTCAAAACCTGCAGGCAGGTGGAACATCTTCTGTTCTTCTTCGGCCGAACGGCGACTGCCCGACACATTATTATAATCCTGAGCCGCGGGTGCCACCGCTGCCGCTTTGGCCTTAGGACGTGCGGCGACCTTCGCCCACGTCATCTCGTTCGGGGTGGCGGGGAGTTCTTCAATAAAAATGTCTTTAGCTTGAACCACCGCTTTACCACCCGCGTGGATTTGAATCCCAATCTTACCGTCCGTCGCCAATTGCGTGTCCGCTTCAGTGTAATCCAACGCAGGCACCCCATTCATCCAAGTTTGAATATGACGCCCTTCGCAACGGATGCGGTATTCGTTCCAGCCCGTTTCTTCCACGGCGGCAAGCAAAGCCGTGGGATTTAACGGATCCGCCATCTTTTTATTCCGGCGGCTTTCGTCGTATAACTGTCCAAAATAACCTTTACCGTAGTCAGCCTGAAACCCACTCATCTCCGAACTGTTCGGAACGCGGATACTGCGGAATTGCACACCGCTATTCACAAACCCAGTGCCCGTTAAGCGCAGTTTAATACGGAGGTCAAAATTCTGGTACGACTTCTCCGTCGCTAAAAATTGATTCTTGGGCACGGTTTGCTCGAACGACCCACCGCGAATTTCGCCATCCACCACCTTCCACCACTTCAAATCGCCTTCCCAGCCAGCGAGGGTCTTGCCGTCAAAGAGCGAGACCGCTTCCGCCTGGGCAATCCAACAACTGCAACAGAATGCCAAAAGGGCTAAGCACCAAGGACGTGGGGTACGCATAAAAAGGAGAGAAATGAATTAAGCGGGGTGTCGCAACAAGACCTTTAAAAATAACCCGAAGTTCCAGCTTTTTACTTAAATTCTTTTCCCACCGCACGCTTGCAAGTTTCGTCATAAACTTAAGTTTAGAACCCTTACTATGGCCTACCAACTGACCCGCGATTGCTCCGCAACCCTCATTCCTGCAGGAGATGTCGTGATTCTCGAAAAAGGCACCTCCGTCGAAGTCACTCAAGCCTTAGGCGGTTCCGTCACGATTCGCTCAAATATGGGACTATTCCGCCTCGCCCCGCATGATTTAGACGCCTTGGGCACCGAGGCCTTGCAAAAGTATGCATTAAAATCGTCAGACGCCGTAAAGACTTCAGGACCTCTACAAGAAGAGACCCTTTGGGCCGCACTGCGCGAATGCTATGATCCTGAAATCCCGGTGAACCTCGTCGACCTCGGTCTGATTTACGATTTGAGCTTCCAAGGCGATGCCACGCAAGGACACCACGTAACCGTTAAAATGACGCTCACGGCACCAGGTTGCGGCATGGGGCCTGTCATTGCCGAAGACGCGAAGAATAAACTACTCGGCGTCCCAGGGGTGAACTCCGCCGAAGTCAGTATCGTCTGGGATCCAGCTTGGAATCCCCGGATGATTTCGCCCGAAGGCCGGAAACAATTAGGCCTCGAATAAAGCGGTGGATACGGCTCCTCTGACCAGTCTTTACGTTCACGTCCCGTTCTGCGCGTCGACGTGTGATTTTTGCGCCTTCTACCAAGAACAACCTAAACGTGGGGACATCGACCGTTACCTCGATACGGTTGAAAAAGAATTACAACTTCATCCCCCAGGCAAAGTTTCCACGGTTTTTTGGGGCGGAGGTACTCCGGGATTATTACCCGCTGAAGACTTATACCGACTGGGCAACGCCTTGCGTCAGCACGCGGGACAACCCCGGGAGTGGACGGTCGAACTCGCACCCTCTTCCGTTCGAGCCGATAAATTAGCGGCCCTTAAAGACCTCGGTGTGACGCGAGTTTCGTTAGGGATTCAGAGTTTTGATGACCACACGTTAGAAGCTTTAGGACGACGCCATTCACCGACGCAAATCAAGCAAGCCTGGGAACTCATCCAAGCGGCACAGTTTGCATCTACCAACCTCGATCTGATTTTTGCCATCCCCGGACAAGACGAAGCTCGTTGGTTAACAGATTTAGAAAAAGGGGTGGCACTGCAACCCGACCACCTCTCTACCTACTGCCTAACTTTCGAAGAAGACGCCGCCATGTTTATTAAACTTTCTCAAGGGAAAGTTAAAATCGACCAAGCGCTAGAAGCTCAACTCTACCGGCGCACTTGGGAGACCTTAGCGCAGCACGGTTATGAGCAATACGAAGTCTCGAACTTCGCCCGCCCAGGTCATGCCTGTCAGCACAATCTCATCACTTGGCAAATGGGCGAATGGATTGGCTACGGCCCATCCGCTGCATCGCAATGGCAGGGACAACGCTGGACCAATCCAGCTAACTTAGAAAGTTGGTGCCAAGGTATCGCCGCCGGACAACCGCTCAAAGAGCAACGCAAAGCCCTGCAACCCGCTGACTTGTTAAGTGATGCCCTGATTTTCGGGCTCCGCCTCAACACGGGCGTGAATCCCCAGGCTTTGGCACAACGCTTCGCGACGCCCTTACCGCACTCAGTCCAAAATCTTTTTACCCAATTACAAACCGAAGGTTTTATGAAGACCAACGGCGCGAACTTCTGCCTGACCGACGATGGACGATTGCGGGCCGATGCGGTAGGCGTAGAAATTCTAGAGTGCTTTGACGCATGAATTACGCCCTCGGAGCTGCCGTCTTCTTTGCGTGGTCGGTAACGTGTGCCCGTCGCAGTTCTGCCTACCACGGGCCTGATTTTGCGAACCTAGGTCGCATCAGCCTTGCTTTCCTGATTTTTACGGCGTGGATTTTCCTCTCGCATCGCCAGCCCTTTTGCACCGGCTGGACTTGGTTACTACTCGGCGGGGCGTTGGGTTTAGGCGTGGGTGATATTGCGCTGTTTCATGCGCTTCCGCGCATTGGAGCCGGACTATCGATGTTATTGATGCAGTGTTTAGCCGCGCCCTTTGCCCTCATCATTGAATACTTAGCACTCGGCCACATTCCGACCACGTCACAATTAATTTGCTCGCTCGTCATTCTCATCGGCGTCGCCGTCGCACTCGGTGCGCCCACAGAGGGCATGACCAAACATTGGCGACTGGGAGTTGGCCTCGCTATCCTCGCGGCACTAGGTCAAGCGAGTGGTGCAGTGAGCACACCCTTAGCCAAAGCGGCGTGTGTTGCCGTGGGCGAAACCATTCCAGATGGCATTGCCCAAGCTTGGGTGCGCCTACTCGGAGGCGTTCCTATCGTTGCTCTGTTCGTGCTCAGTCGAAACCCGGGCAAAAAACTTTGGGCACAAGTCCGCACCCCTTATGATTACCAGCGGGCTCCTTGGTGGATGATCATGAATGCCCTCGCCGGTCCAGGTCTCGGCGTGGCGTGCTACCAATGGGCACTCACGGGCAATCCTGCCGCTGTCGTCCTCAGCATCGTCGCCCTCTCCCCGCTCATCGCGCTGCTCATGCAATGGGTCGTTGAAGGCACGCGGCCGAGCGGGCGGCTTTGGCTGGGCGGAGCCATTGCGATCGCCGGCGTTATTTTTCTTAGAAATATTTAAAGGCTCTTTTGGGACTTTAAAGCCACCCAGAGCCTTGAGCCCAAAAACAGGCAAAGGTTTGCTGTCTTAAATTCTTAAGTAATTTTAGGTTAACTAGTTGCATAATTATTACCGCTAGAATTCAGGTAATCATCTTACCTAAAAATAAGGTTTTCACCCTATGCCTAAGAGCACTGGGTCAGTTGCCAAGGTCTGCCCCATCTGTCATAACAGACTAGTTCCCCCAAGGAACCCGTTCTGGAGAATGGTTTGTTCATAGCTTGTTGGGTTGTGTGCTCATCGCGGCGAGTCACCGCGAAAACCTCCAGAACGGTTAACTTTTTTCGGCGATTCTTCCTCGCCGCGAAAAAGTTTTTTTACAAACGTGTTTTAATCTGACGCAGCGCTTCGTAAGTCGCAATGCCGCACGCGGTAGATAAATTCAACGAGCGGGTTTTATCATTAAAGTGCGGAATCTTCACCGTGCGATCCGGGCCAAACCACGCATGAATTTCTTCGGGCGTACCCGAACCTTCATTGCCAAACACCAAGCCATCCCCCTCCGCAAATTCCACGTCCCATAAACCGTTCGTTGTCTTGGTCGAAAAAAGCCAGAGGCGCGTGGGGCGACCGGGTGACGCCAAGAAAGCCTGCCAATCAGCGTGATGGCGAACATCTAACTCGTGCCAATAATCCATGCCCGCCCGGCGCAATTTAGCGTCGTCGATTTTGAAACCTAACGGGTGCACTAAATGCAATACGCAGCCAGTCACCGCACACATGCGCCCCACATTCCCCGTGTTGGGAGGAATCTCTGGACGTAATAAAACTAAATGGAGAGGCGGTTTCACCGGCGGCGGCTGAGAGCTCGAGAGATTTGGCGTTTGGCATCACGCTCTTTAATATCTTGGCGTTTATCATACTGCTTCTTGCCCTTACCTACCGCCAAGAGGCATTTGGCCAAACCGTGTTTGAAATAAATTTTTAAGGGGACAATCGCTTGCCCTCCGGACTGAATCTCGGCGGTGAGCTTCGCGACCTCGGCACGCTTAAGGAGCAACAGCCGAGAACGATAAGGATCGTGATTATTATGATTCCCAAAATCATACTCCGCAATGTGGGCGTGGTAGAGCATCGGCCCCTTGGGACTAATCCGGATGAACGCATCGGCGATGTTCGCCCGCCCGAGGCGCAAAGACTTCACTTCGGTACCCAACAACACCAGACCAGCCTCATAGGTCGGTCCGATAAAATAATCCCGCCCAGCCTTGGGATTGCTGACTTCGGGTAAACTTTGTTCGCGGCGTGCTGCCATCGTCAGAGACTTAACGAGTCCAATGAAGGTCTCGCAGGGGCAAGTCGCCGTTCAAACCTTAGATGCGGTCTTCTTCGCGAAACTCCCAGCTGATCTTACCTTCAATGATTTCGCGGAGAGCAATATCTTCGGGCGAAAGTTTTTCAAAAACATCACCCAAGAAATGGTGATACTTTGGAGGGTTGGTGCCGTGATCCGCCGTGCTACGCAATTGCTTCACGCGCTTCGAGACAACGTTGATCAAAATATTGGCGTCGGGAATGGTTTTCCGAGCTTCCTGAAGGTAGTCATCGCGCATAGAGTTTTCCCAAGTGGGGAATGGAAGAACATACGGCGTGACCCCCTGCTGACAAGCGATTTTTTGGCGGAATTTAGCCGAAAAGCCTTTGCTAGTGAGGTTATTGAGGCTATTCCTGCCCCTATCCATGCAAGAACCAAGTTCTTACGGCCAAAGGATGAAATCCAAAGGTGGCCTGAGTCGCCTCTTCAACGCCCTGCGCTACACCTGGGATGGGTTGCGGGCGGCGGCCAAGCACGAGGAGGCCTTTAAGCAAGAACTCATCGTCGTCATCCCGCTGTCTATCGTTGCCTGGATTCTACCCGTACCCGTGGTCGAAAGAGCCCTGCTCTTTTCAGTCCTGCAAATCATCTTAATCATCGAACTCATTAACTCGGCCATCGAAGCCAACACGGACCATATTTCCTTAGAACGTCACCCTCTGGCCAAACGGGCCAAAGACATGGGCAGTGCCGCGGTTTTCTTGGCTATTCTGATCGCCTTGGCCACTTGGGGCACGGTGATCTGGCATTACTTTCACCCTTAATCTTCGGGCACAAAAAAGCCGCTAACGAGTAGCGGCTTTTTAAAAGAACTCTGGAGAGTCTTAGGCCTTGGTCACTAAACCAGCCTTGATCGCCTTCACGGAAACCCACTGACGCTTCACGGAGCCGTTAGGTTGCAACACGCGGATGCGTTGCACGTTAGGACGGAAAACGCGCTTGGTCTGTTTGACCAATTGGAAGCCGATACCACCGCTCTTCTTGGATTGACCGCGGTGAATGATGCGGCGGCCCTTGACGGGGCGTTTGCCGGTGACGCTGCAGATACGAGACATGGTGTTAGAGCTCCTTAGGAAGGTCGGAGCAAAGGAGTGTAGAGCCGATTGGCAAGCGGAATTCGTCCTAAGCTCGCTTCAGAGCCTTATCGAGCCCTTCTAGACCCTGCTTAAAGAGGTCTGGAGACGTTAAAAGGCTTAAAACAACGCAAGGACTGGAGGGTGATACCCCATAAAAATAACCAGGATGGGCCCAAACGCCTTCCTCTAAGGCATGTAAAAGCACCTTCTCCTCGGCCACCCCGGCTGGCAGACCCAACATCGCCGTCCAACCTGCTGAACGCGGATAAACGGTCGTGCGATGCCCGGCGGCTGTCGACCAAGCCTTTAAAGTAGCCTCATTCTGAGCACAACGCTGACGCACCGACGCCCGCAGGGGCTCGGCCCGTCTTAATAAATCAGGCAACGCTAATTGAGCTGGGGTGTTCACCGAGAGAAACCCATCTGCAATGTGCTCCAAGCGACGACAGGCCTCTTGGGCAAAGTCATTCGGACCAGCCACGGCAATCCAACCCACTTTTAGTTGGGGAGCGAGGGCGACTTTGGAGAGTCCGCTGACCACTAAAAGAGCCACGCCACTTTCGCCCGCCCAAGTGCCAGGCGACACGAAACCTTCGGCTGGATAATCTAAAAAGACTTCATCACACAAAATCGCCAAACCATGTTTGCGCGCAAAAGTCCGTAAGGCCGTACGATCCCGAACCCCCACAAAAGCCCCCGTAGGATTGGAGGGATTGATACACACAATCGCCCGCGTCGCTCGCGAAACGGTGAGACTTTTTTCGTCCACCACCCACTCGCCATTCATCAAAATCATTTGATAAGGGCGCAACGTAACGCCTTCTAGAGACGCCAATACTTCCAAGAGCGGGTAAGCTGGCTCAGGCACCAAAACTTCTTCGCCTGGATTACAAAGTAATTTAAAGATCCAACTATACGCCTCGCTGGTGCTGGCCGAAAGGTACAACCGATCAGGCGGCACGCGCACGCCCCGCGCATTGTAATAATCGCTAATGGCCTGCCGTGTCACCGCCAACCCATGCGGGTCGGGGTCTTGACGCTGAATGCCGTCCTGCCGCAACAGCGTGCTCAATTGAACCAAGGGCCAGGCAAAACCTGCATTGGCGGGATTGGTATCAATCAAATCAATCACCGGTAAACCTGCGGTTCGACGACGCTCTCGAGCTCGGCTCAAGGCGTTAGTACTATCCGCAAAAGCGAGCCTAGAGCTAAACATACCCCTAAAAAACAATAGGCTCGCCCGACAAGCGAGCGGATAAGTGAGCCTTCTTAAAAGGTTTGAAGTCAACCTGCGAGGCTTCAAAGGTATCGCCATGTCTCAGCAAGTCGTGAAGCCCCGCGTCCGCGGGTTCATCTGCATCACCTCCCACCCTGAAGGTTGTGCAGCGCAAGTGCGGGAACAAGCCGCCTATGTGAAATCGCGTCCACGTTTAGAAGGCGGATCCAAGTCCGTCCTCGTCATCGGCGCCTCCACTGGCTACGGCCTAGCCTCGCGCATCGCCGCCGCCTTTGGCTCTGGAGCGGCCACGCTTGGGATTTTCTTCGAGCGCCCCGGTGAAGGCGATAAACCCGGCAGCCCCGGCTGGTACAACACCGTCGGTTTTCACCGCGCCGCCAAGCAACACAACCTCAAGGCTTTCTCGCTCAATGGCGATGCGTTCTCGGCCGAGATGAAGCAGCAAGCGATTGATATTATTAAAAATAAAATGCCGGGAGGAAAAGTCGACCTCGTGGTGTATTCACTCGCCTCCCCCCGCCGTACCGCCCGCGATGGCGTGACTTACAAGTCCGTACTGAAACCCACTGGTGCCCCCTTCCACGCCAAGAACCTCGATACCGATCGTAAAGTCGTCAATGACGTAACGCTGGAGACCGCGACGGCCGAAGACATCACCAACACGGTAAAAGTCATGGGTGGCGAAGACTGGGAATGGTGGATGAACGACCTCGACCAAGCAAAGGTTCTAGCACCTGGTTGCCAAACGGTAGCCTACTCCTACATCGGACCCCAAGTGACGTGGCCCATCTACAAAGATGGCACCATCGGCAAAGCCAAAGAAGACCTCGAGCGTGCCGGCCGTCGCATTGACGCCTTAATGAAGCTCCACCGCGGTCGGGCTTTCGTTTCGGTCAATAAAGCCGTCGTCACCCAAGCCAGTTCGGCCATCCCAGTTGTCCCCCTCTACGTTTCCTTACTCTTCAAAGTGATGAAAGCCAAAGGCACGCACGAAGGCTGCATCGAACAAATTCAACGCTTGTTCGAAAAACAAATGTACAACGGGAATGCCTTGGACTTCGACGAACAGGGGCGCGTCCGCATCGACGACTGGGAAATGGCCCCTGACGTACAGGAAGCGATTTTCAAAGTCTGGCCACTCGTCACCACCGAGACACTCGATCAGTACGGGGATTTTGCTGGCTACCAAAGTGACTTCTTAAAGAACTTTGGCTTCGGCGTGACGGGCGTGGATTACGAAGTTCCCACTGAACTCGAACTCCCCATCGAAGACGTCTAGGCCATGACCCCCGTCTTTGCTATTGCGAATCAAAAGGGCGGTGTGGGCAAAACCACCACGGCCGTTAACCTGGCTGCGGGTTTAGCCCGCTTAGGCCTCAACACGTTGTTAATCGACCTCGATGCCCAAGCGAACGCCACGAGTGCCCTTGGAATCGAGAAAACGCCTGGGCGCTCGCTCTATCGCGTGTTCCACGGGGAAGCCCAAGCGGCCGACATGATTGTCAAAACGTCGACTGACAAGTTAGACCTAATTCCTTCCGAAGTCGACCTCGCCGCCGTCGAAGCAGAACTTTCACAGGCCGAAAATTATTTATCACGCATGCGCGATGGGCTCAAACCCCTCGTCACTTCAGACAAGTATCACGCAATTCTCATCGATTGCCCACCAGCCCTCGGCATGTTGTCGATGAATGCGCTCTCGGCCGCAGACTTTTTAATCGTCACCCTGCAGACCGAATACCTAGCGATGGAAGGCCTCGGCCAAATCCTCGGCATCGTTGAGCAACTTAAAGGCGCCGGCGCCGGAGACAAACTCTCGGTCGGGGCGATCATCATGACGATGTATGACGTGCGGACGAACCTCTCACGCCAAGTGGTCGAAGAAGTTAAAACTCACTTCCCTGCACTGGTGATGAAGGCGATGATTCCACGGACGATTCGTCTTTCGGAGTGTCCCAGCCATGGTAAAACGATTTTCCAATACGACCTTCACTCACCGGGGGCCGTAGCCTACGAAGCCCTCGCCAAAGAGTTCGCAGAGCGTTTTAAGCTCAAGAAATAAGCCCGCTATCGCGCGAGCACGACTTCGGACGCGATTTGCTCCCAGAGTTTTAAGTGCTGGCGCAAAGGCACGGCGGGACGGCCTGCCCGATGGAACCAGTAATGGGCGTTACTAATATCGCCCTCGTAAAGGTGCACCAACCCATGCAACCACGAGCCTTCGGCATTTTCCATCTCTTGCACAATTTCATGGGCTTCTTGCCATTGCCCCTTACCCATGAGCCATAAAGCCCGACCCGATTCCGTAAGTTGGTCAGGCGGCACTTTGTCGCGCGCAATAGACGCTTTGAGTTCAGCAACGTTCATAGAAAATCACTTCGCGAGTAACTCGTCGATTTTTTCCTGAATCTCTTGAGCCTGTTGCACCGCAGCCCCCAACGGCGTAGGCGGCACCGTTTTTTGCCGCGTATAACCGACGTAATTCATCCAATGGGTAGCACGATGTCGTCGCAATAAATCCACCTGCTTAAATACCGGATCGGCCTGAATCTCCGCAAGTTTCAGCTCTGGTAAAGGCAGCCCTAAGCTACTTAAAACCGTCTTAGCCATCAACCAATGCCCTTCATCCCCTGGGTGCACACCGTCTTTTGAGAAAACTTCCGTGCGAGTTTCCCGAGCCTTTCGCATCGCGGTGTGTAAATCAATGACCGTTAACCCTGATTCTTTTAAGGTCATTTCCCATGCGGCGTAGGCGGTTAAGACCGTATCATAATTAAAATGAGCCGCGTCGGTTTGGCGGTCATAAATCGGGGGCGTGATTAAATAAACCTGCTTCACCCCCGCGGCATGACATTGATCGATTAATTGATGCACCCCTTTTTTAAAGGCTGCGAAACGTCCATCGTCTAAGGGCAAGTAAATCCCATCGTTCATCCCATAACACGCAAAGACGACATCCGGCTTCATGCGTTCTAAAAGACGTCCGAGACGCTCAAACAAACAAGGCCGAGGGAACGCCCCGTTGGCATGATTAGGTTCACTCAAACCCGAAAGCGTTTCACTCGAAAGCCCCAAGCCATAAACCTCCGCATGCAGCGCTGGCTTGGTTTTCTGGAGGTAATAATCCGCAAAAGAAACATAGCCCCCCGCCTGCGTGATACTATCGCCCAAGAAAACGACTTTTTGATGAGCCAAGTTTTCGAATTCAGCCGCCGCAAGGGCGCCGAACGTTGCACACCAAACCAAGAGTAAACGCAGTTGCAGCATAAGAGTGGGGTGAGAAATTTTTATCGCCTTGGTGTCAGAATTCAACCCTGCAACGAAATCGCGGAAAAATTCTCCAAACTCCTTAAACACGCGGGATTCCTTCGCTTGAGTTTGACGAAGGGAGATAGTCTGACTCGATGCAGGGAGATGCCAGTCCAGTCACCACAAGCACTGACAGGCGTGCCCGCGCACGCTTGGCCGGCTTGTGCCTGTTCCGAAGGCAGTGAGCGAGCGGTGCTGGTCTTGCTCGCCTCCAATTTGGGCACGGCCGAAATTCTTGAAGAAGAAACCGCTCACCTCTTAAACACCCTGCACGGGGCCAAGCCCACCTGCCGCACCTTGACGGAAGCCGATGCCGCCGTGCCCACCTTTGAAGCGGATTGCGACCTCTTAGGCGTGCTCGCGGCCCTAAGACACGGACAGCACACCCCGCAAAATCCGTTGCTCATTGCCTGCACCCCCGGATCGCTCACCCGCCTAGCCCCCGCTCCTGAACAAACCAGCCAGCAAGAAATCCTGCTGCGCAAGGGGGCTTCGCTCAACCTGCAAACTTTAGCCAAAAAACTCGCCGAGGAATTCGGCTACGCCCACGAGGTGCTCTGCGAACAACCCGGTGAGTTTGCCCTCCGCGGGGGGATTATCGACGTCTACCCTCTCAATGCCCAAATGCCGGTGCGGATTGACTTGTTTGGTGACACCATTGAATCACTTCGTCCCTTTGATCCTACGACTCAATTGAGTGAAGGCGAAATCGACGGGCTGGTAATTTATGCTCCGCGGCGCGACGAAGGACTCACCCGCGATGTGCCTTTCTTTCGTCACTTACCTCCAGGAACCCTCCTTATTACCGTTGAACAAAGTTTAGATAACCCTCTCTGCCAAGGAGTCCTCACCCACCCCATCGACTTTTTAAGATTAGAAGAAAATGACGAGGCCCCGGCAGGGTTTACGAGTCGGGCACTCAAGTGTGAACCTGCCGAGATTCTGGGCATTGGTGCAGGTGAAGACGGCCAAGATAATCGCTCACAAATCCTACGGGCCGCCGCCTCGCTCAGTCAGGATGGCCGTCCCTGCCTCATCACCGGCGACAGCGAAGCTTCGATTGAGCGATTACAGCAAGAGGTACGGGATTTAAAGTTAAAGAATTTCCAACCCCGCGTCCTCCTCGCACGCTTTAGCGGCGGTATCCTCATCCCGCCCGGCCAGCTAACTGGTTTACTAAAAAATGGCCTAGTTTTATTAACTGAACGCGAGTTTTTTGGTCGTCGCAAACGAGCCCTCGCGACGCTTCCGAAGCGTCGCGTCACTTTAAAAGCAGCGGTTGGTCGAGCCTTAGATTTTGGCGAAGTAGCACATGGCGATGCCCTCGTACACGCCACGCAAGGCATTTGCCTTTTTCGCGGCATTCAAACGCACGAACACGACGGCCGCACGGAAGAGTTTATTTGTTTAGAATTCGCGGACCAAGCCAAGTTGCACCTCGCACTGCGAGAATCGCATCTCTTAACAAGATACATTGGACTAGGGCGACAGCATCCCAAGCTTTCTAAATTAGGTGGCGGCGGCTGGGAACGCTCTCGCAAAGCCGCCGAAAAATCTACCGACGACCTAGCCGCCCAACTGCTTTCCTTACAAGCCGAGCGCACCTCGCGCGTCGGCATCGCCCACCCGAAAGATGAGGAGCACCCCTGGATGGGTGAATTTGAAAGGTCGTTCTTACACCGCGAAACGCCCGACCAAGCCAAAGCCATCGCCGACACTAAACGCGACATGGAGCGTCCCACGCCGATGGATCGAGTCATCAGTGGAGATGTCGGTTTTGGTAAAACAGAGGTCGCATTGCGGGCGGCGTTCAAATGCGTTCTCGGTGGTCGCCAAGTGGCGTTCTTAGCCCCGACCACGGTCTTGGCACAACAACACTACCTCACTTTCCGGGAGCGCCTCCAACGCTGGCCCGTAAGCGTAGAAATGCTCAGCAGTTTCCGTACGCTAAAGCAAAAAACCCTGATAAGAAAACGTGCCGAGGAAGGACTCGTCGATATCGTCATTGGTACCCATGCTTTATTATCCGACGGCACGCATTTCAAAAAGCTCGGCTTAGTCATCATCGACGAAGAACACCGCTTCGGCGTGCGGCATAAAGAAAAGCTCAAGCAACTCCGTAAGGAAGTCGATGTCTTGGCGATGAGTGCGACGCCCATTCCACGCACCCTTTACCTCGCGCTGGTCGGTGCCCGTGACTTGAGCGTCATCGAAACCCCACCCCGCGAACGCCTGCCCATTCGAACCATTGTCAGAAGTTATGATGAAAAACTCGTGCGCGATGCCGTGAAGGCAGAACTCTCGCGCGGGGGGCAAGTTTTCTACCTTCATAACCGCGTCGAAACGATTCAAGCCGTGGCCGAACGCCTCGCGGCTCTAGTGCCTCAAGCCCGTATCATTGTAGGTCACGGGCAAATGGGCTCAGGCGAACTTGAAGACACGATGGCAGCATTTGTAGCGGGCGAATACGACATCCTCGTCTGCACGACGATTATTGAAACCGGTTTAGACATTCCAAATTGCAATACCCTCATCATTGAAGGGGCCGATCGGTTTGGCCTCGCCCAACTCTACCAACTGCGTGGCCGCGTCGGACGCTTTAATCGCCAAGCCTATGCTTACCTATTCCTCCACCGTCACGCGACGCTGATTGGCACGGCACAGCGAAGGCTTTCAGCCATTCGACAATACAATCAGTTAGGCGCAGGATTCCGCATTGCCATGCGTGACCTCGAGTTGCGCGGTGCGGGTAATATTCTCGGGGCGGCTCAAAGCGGCCACGTAGCCACCGTCGGCTTCGACCTTTACTGTCAATTACTCCGTCGCTCCGTCGCCAAGATTCAAGGCAAGCAAGGTCCGTTCGTCGAACGTTGTGAAATCAATTTGGACTTTGTCTTACACACCCAAGCCCCCCTGGGACCGTCACAAGAAAGTCACCGCACCGAACAAGGTCCCATTCTGACAGCAACCTTACCCTCGGCTTGGCTGCCCGAAACCCGCCTGCGGATTGAAGCTTTTCGCCGGCTCGCGCTGATTAACGATGCCAAGGAATTAAAGGAACTAGAAGCCTCGTTGATAGACCGTTATGGCCCACTCCCGCCTGAGGCTGCGGCTTTGGTACGCTTAGCCGAAATTCGCTGCCTGGCAGAGCAAAAGGGCGTCATTCAAATTGAAACCGATGGCACGCAATTAAAGTGCTTATCCGTGGCCCAAACCAAAACTCCCACCCCAATCCTGATTGGAAACCGCTTTCCCCGCTTGACGGTGAAGGACCCACTTAGGAAACTCCAAGAAATTCGTGGCTTCTTGTCGCGACTTCCCGCTCCGCCTAGCCGATGAAATTTTTCTTCTCCCTTTCCACTTTGCCTCTCTTTCTGGCGGCCAGCTCCTTTGCCCAAAACAAGGCTCCCACGCTCGAAGAAGTCGCGGCACGCCGCTGGTCCGAAATGAATGCGGATCGTATCGCCGGGACAGCCGATGGCCAGGGTATCACCCTTTCCGACGTACGTCGCCAAATCGAGCCTGTCATCAGCCAGATTCGTGCCAGTGCCAAAAACGACTCGGAATTTAATAAGGCCCTCGAAACGGCCGCCCACGAGACCTTAAAAAATATCGCCGACCGCCAACTCGTGATTGCGGAATTTAAATTAGGCACGGGCAAGTTGCCCTCGATGTACATCGACCAAGAAATCGAGGAAACCATTCGCCGCGACTTCGGGGGCGATCGTAATCGTTTCGTAGCCGCCCTGCGCGAACAAGGCACCACCCCCTTGGCTTACCGCAAAACCATCGAAGATAAAATCGTCTTCGATTACATGATTGGCCAAATTCGCAAAGCCGCCATGGAAGTGAGTCCGGGGCGAATCCAAGAATACTACGACAAGAATAAGGCCCGCTTCCTCCGCAAAGAACAATTTCAGATCCACCAAATCACCATCACTCAAGGCGCCGCAGAAAGTGCTGAAGAAGCGGAGATGCGAGCCCAAACCTGGGCTGATGCCGTTGGTCATCCAGAAAAAATTCCCGCCGCGATTGCCAAGTACAACCTCACTAACGCCAATCAAAAAGGCAAAGAACTCGGTTTCGCCGATGTGGCGAAATTAGTCAGCAGTGATGACTATGCTGCCAAGGGTGGTGAAATTGGCTGGTTTGATATCGAGCAACTTAACGAAAAAATCGGGAAGACGTTGAACACGCTCAAGGACGGCGAAACTTCTAGTGCCATTAAATTCGACATTCCGGGTGCCCGCAAAATCTGGCTCATCATCCGTCGCGATGGGCATCGCGATAAGGGTTATGCCAGCATCACGGAACAAGATGTGTTTGCGGAATGCGAAAATCGAGTCCGGGCCGAAAGCACCACATCGGTCGTCGAAAAGTGGTTGAACGAGTTACGTCAAAAGCACCTCGTCGAAACGCGCTAAAATGGATGCGAACCGTCGCCCTAACGTAGCGACCAGCGCTCAGTTTACGTGTCGGGCCTTTCCTCGCCGCACCGCAGGGGTACTCCTACACATCACGGCCTTACAGGGACATGGACCGGTAGGATCGCTCGGAGCCGAAGCCAAACGCTTTGTCGATTTCCTCCACGCTGCGGGTTTTAGCTGGTGGCAGGTTTGCCCGATTGGTCCTACTGGCTATGGCGACTCGCCGTACCAAGCACTTTCAGTTTTTGCCAGCAACCCCTACCTACTAGACCTCGCTGATTTAGTTAAACGAGGCCTCTTAAAACCGGAAGAGGTCGCCCCCCTGCAGCGTCACGGGGATGAAAACACCGACTACGGTAGACTCTGGGAGCAACTACGTCCGTTACTCAAAACGGCAGCACAACGGGGAGCCACCCTCCTCCAACATGATCAGGTTTTTTTAGCATACTGTAAACGAGAGGCTAGCTGGCTAACGTCGTGGCAAAAGTTCTCCGCTCTGCGCGAAAAACACCAGTTCGCCGCGCCTTCCCAATGGACTGACTTAGCAGCACCCAACTCGCTGCAAATCGAAGCGGCCGTGCTGCAGTTCCTCTTCCAACAACAGTGGCAGGAGTTGCGTGCTTATGCTCAGCAACGCGGCGTGACACTTTTTGGCGACGAACCAATTTACGTCTCCGCGGACGGCTGTGATGCCAAATTCCACCCCGAACTTTTTCAATTAGATGACGCAGGCGCACCCACCGCAGTAGCCGGCGTGCCGCCCGATTACTTTGCCGCCGACGGTCAACTCTGGGGCAACCCACTCTATCGCTGGGAGCGTCACCAAGCAGATCAATTTAGTTGGTGGCGTTCGCGCATCCAGCACGACTTAACCTTCTTCGATGCCATCCGCATCGACCATTTCCGCGGCTTACACGACTTCTGGAGCGTGCCAGCAGGTTCTCCTAACGCCCGCCAAGGACAATGGTGTGCGGGGCCTGACCTCGCCTTCACGCAAGCAGTAGGCGACCTTCCTCTCGTCGCCGAAGACCTTGGACTACTCTCTCCTGGCGTCGAAGTCCTGCGCCGCGCCTCTGGACTTCCCGGCATGTCCGTCTTGCAATTCGGCTTCGGTGGACCACCCGAAGGCAATCCACACTACCCGGATAACATCACCCCTGATCGCGTGGTCTACACTGGAACCCATGACAACGACACGGTCGTCGGTTGGTATAAACAATTATCCGACAACGAAAAATCCACGCTGCATCAACTCTACGGAGACTTAGCACAACCGCACCTGCATTTTGCGGAAGTAGCGTTTAACTCGCCTGCCATCGCAGCTTTCATTCCAGCACAAGACTTACTTGGACTGGATGAAAAAGCCCGTTTCAATACCCCTGGTAATCCCCAAGGAAATTGGACTTGGCGACTGACCAACGCGCAATTTGAAACGTTAATGCAAGCGGCTCCGGCGTGGAAGCAACGCTTGCAAAAGAGTCAGCGCCTTAGCGGGTCAAGCGACGGTATTTAGGACGGCGCGGGGTATCCGAGTCGATGCCGAGGCGTTGGCGTCGGGCTTCAAGGTAATCGCTATAATTACCTTCATGCCAGACGACTTTACTATCGCCTTCAAACGCCATGATATGCGTCGCCACGCGGTCGAGGAACCAACGGTCGTGCGTTACAATCACCGCACAACCTGCGAACGTATCTAAAGCATCCTCCAAGGCCCGAATCGTATTCACATCCAAGTCATTCGTGGGCTCGTCGAGTAAGAGTACGTTGGCACCAGATTTAATCAAGCGGGCCAAGTGAATGCGATTACGCTCCCCACCCGACATCACGCCAACCTTGCGTTGTTGTACATCGCCCGTGAAGCCAAAGCGGGCGGCGTAAGCTCGAGCGGGAATCATCACCTTGCCAAGGTGGACCATGTCTTGGCTATCGGAAATCGCTTCCCACAAAGGTTTATCGGCAGGCAAAGCATCGCGCGTTTGATCCACGTACGCAATTTTCACTGTATCCCCCAACGTCAGGGTACCGCGGTCGGGTTTTTCTAAACCCGTGATCATTCTAAATAACGTCGTTTTACCAACGCCGTTTGGACCGACCACGCCAACAATACCTCCGGCAGGGAGCGAGAAACTCACATCCTCCATCAGAATCCGGTCACCAAAACTTTTCATCAAACCACGAGCTTCAATCACGGAACCACCGAGGCGGGGGCCGGGGGGAATCCAAATTTCCACGGACTTCTCTTGCTGACCTTGGTCTTGCGACAACATCTGTTCGTAGGCTCGTAAACGGGCTTTATTCTTAGCCATCCGGGCTTTGGGCGAGGCATTCGCCCATTCACGTTCACGCTCCATCGAACGTTGACGCGCCACGGCCTGTTTCTCCTCAGCGTCGAGGCGTCGTTGCTTTTGCTCCAACCAAGAAGAATAATTTCCCTTCCACGGAATCCCGCGGCCCCGATCGAGTTCTAAAATCCAGCCCGCGACGTTATCTAAAAAGTATCGATCGTGCGTGATGGCGATGACGGTTCCTTTATAATTCTGTAAGTGACGCTCCAACCAGCCCACCGTGTCAGCGTCCAAGTGATTGGTCGGTTCGTCCAAAAGTAAAATATCTGGCTCCATCAAGAGCAGTCGGCACATCGCCACGCGGCGCTTTTCCCCACCGGATAGTTTCGCAACCAGGGCATCGCCAGGGGGACAACGCAAGGCCTCCATGGCCATTTCAATCCGCGCGTCTAAATCCCAGCCACCCCGCGTGTCCAAAATCGTTTGAATTTCCGCCTGACGGGCCAAAATCTTCTCCTGCTCCTTGGGGTCATCCGTGGCCGACACCTGAACAAAGGTATCATCATACTCCTCGAGCAGCGCCTTCATCCCAGCGGCCGCTTGCATAACACACTCTTGCACCGTGAGATGCTCATCTAATTGAGGCTCTTGGGCCAAATAACCCAAGGTAAAACCCGGCACTTGGCTAATGGAACCGTCGAATTCCTTGTCCTCCCCCGCCATGATTTTCAGCAAAGTGGACTTACCCGAGCCATTTAGACCGAGGACCCCGATCTTAGCCCCATAAAAGTATGACAGGGAAATATCGCGGAAAACCGGTTTCTTTTCAAAAAACTTGGTTACCCCCGTCATCGTAAAAATCACCTTGTCGTCAGCCATAGGCACAGGGTTTGCAAAGTAACCAAAGGGGGCAAGCGGAACCCGACCAATCCGCCTTTTACGGTTCTTGACAACCCCCCCGGGGGTTAGGCTAAGTTCGATGCAGTCACCTTTCATTAGGTGGGTCCCGTCGGACCCGCCTTTTTTGTCCCTAAATCACTTTAACCGCCTAACCGCACCTAACCCATGAGCGTCGACATCAAACCCTACCTCCAATACCTCGAAAAAGAGAAACACATCCCGAAGAAGGACGCCTGCGAGCTCATCGCTGAGGCTATTAAGTCCTCCGTCGAGAAGTCCGTATTGTCGGGTCAAGAAATCGACGTCATCGCTGACCCCGAGAAAGGTAAGCTCGAGGCCTACGTTATCCTGCAGATCACCGATGCCATCTCCGACCCCAACCGCGAAATCCACCTGGTAGACGCCAAAGCGATCGACCCCGCGGCCGTTGTCGGCGGTATACTCCGCAAGCCCATCGACGTTTCCGACCTCGGTCGTATCGCCGCGAAGACCACGCAACAGCTTTTAAATCAACGCTTCCGGAAGATCGAAAAGGACCAAGTTTTCCAAGAGTATAAGAATAAAGTGGGCGATATCGTTACGGGCACGGTGCGTCGCACCGAGCGCGGGAATGTCGTCATCGAGCTCGGCACCGCCGAAGCTGTGTTGACGCACAAAGAAAAATCCCACGGCGAAGAATTCCGCACCGGCGACCGCATTCGCTGTCTCTTACTCGAAATCCGCGATGATCCACAACGTGGCCGGGAGTTCGTACTCTCGCGCGCTCACCCCAATTTCGTACGCCGCTTACTAGAATTAGAAGTCGCCGAAATCGCAGACAAGACCGTTACCATCGCCGCGATGGCCCGCGACCCAGGTTACCGCACCAAAGTGGCGGTCGACTCGCGCGATCCCAAGGTTGACCCAGTAGGCGCTTGCGTCGGTGCCCGTGGTGCCCGCGTGCGTAACATCGTCAAAGAACTCGGCGGCGAGAAGATTGATATTATCCGCTGGCACCCAGAGCCTTTAAAGCTCTTGGAAGAAGCCATCCGCCCAGCCAAGCCTCGCAATGTCCGCATCAACGAACGCGATCGTAGCATCGCCTTTGAAGTGGAAGAAGACGATATGCGCATCGCCATCGGCAGCAAAGGTCGCAACGCCCGCTTAACCTCGAAGTTAATGGGTTGGAACTTGAACATCGCGAAAGCGATCCACAGCGAACAAAGCTTTGAAGCCAAGGCTGGCGAAATCGCCGTCCGTTTGGCCGAGCAACTCGGCGTGGCTCCTGAAATCATTGCGAAGTTCGTGGGCCTGGGTATCTCTGGGTTAGACGCCTTTGAAGGCGCCACGGTCGAAAACTTCACGGAGAGCGGTATCCCCGTTGAAGAAGTCGAACTCGTCTTGGCCGCCGTCGCCAAAGCTCGCCACGCTTAATTGATTCCTCCCTTCGCCCACCCTGACACAACCGTATGACCGAGAAGAAGAAAAAACCTGAAGCCAACAAAAAAGCTGGGGCCACTCAGCGGTATAGTGACTTGGCCAAGGAACTCGGCATCGAGGTCAAAGACTTGCTGGCGTTGGCAGATCAATTCGTGGAGGCCTACCCAACCTTCAAAGATTTAGTTTACAGCAACGGCAAAAAGCCCACGGCTTCGAGTAACGTCAACAAACTCTACCGCGACGAGATTCTGGCTTTTGTGGCCGACAAACTGCCTAAGAAGGCAGTGGAACCAGAACCCGAGGTAGTTAAGCCCGTCGTCGTCGAGCCACCTAAACCCGCCGTTCCAGCACCAGCTCCGGTTGCCGTAGCTCCAGCGCCCGTAGTGCCGCCTGCAGCCGTCAAGCCCTCGACGCCTCCGCCCGTGACGATGCCTCCGCGTCCCACCACGGTTGCCGCCGCTCCCATCACTCCTGCGGCTCGTCCTCCTGCTACGCCACCCCTGCCTTCGCGTCCGCCCGTCGCCCCTGTGGCACCTCGTAATGAGTTACCGCCAGTAGTGGTCACGCCGACGCCTGCTCCAGTTCGTCCCGCAAACGTGCCCCCAGTAATCCGTCCGCCCAGCGCACCGATTATTAATCGCCCGACCGCTTCGACGAATCAAGCAACCCCTGGCAGTAAAGGCACGGTCACCATTCGTCCACCCATCGTGGTGCGCGACTTCGCGATCGCCCTGAATTTAAAGGCGTTCCAAGTGATTCGCAACCTGATGGAATTGAACAAGGTGGTCAGCGTGACTTCCGTGATTGAAGAAGCGGACGCACGCAAGGTCGCCGAAAAGCATGGTTATAATTTAGAAATCCGCCACCGCGGCGAAGGCGTACAACCAGTCAAGAAAGTGGTCGTCGCTTCCGAAGATGATCCAGCCTTGATGACCATCCGCCCGCCCGTCGTGTGCGTGTTGGGTCACGTTGACCACGGTAAAACCACCTTACTCGACTACTTCCGCAAATCGAATGTCGTCGCCGGTGAAGCTGGCGGCATCACGCAGCACATCGGTGCTTACACGGTCGCCTACCAAGGTGAAAAAGCGGAATACAAAGGCCGCCAAGTTACTTTCCTCGATACGCCTGGTCACGCGGCTTTCGCCAAGATGCGCGAGCGCGGAGCCAGCGTCACCGACATCGCCGTCCTCGTTGTGGCCGCGGATGACGGTTTCATGCCTCAAACGGAGGAAGCCCTGAAGTTCGCTCAAAAGCACGCCAGCGCGATTGTCGCGGCGGTAAATAAAGTGGACTCCAAAGGTGCTAACGTCGATCGCGTGAAGCAACAAATGCAACAACGCGGCATCACCCCTGAAGATTGGGGTGGCGAAGTAATCACCGCTCCCGTCTCCGCTTTAAAAGGCACGGGCATGAACGAGTTGCTGGAATCGATTTTATTACAGGCCGAAATCCTTGACTTAAAAGCCAATCCTAAGTGCCCAGCACAAGGGGTGGTCATTGAGTCGCAAATGGAAACGGGCCGTGGCCCCACGGCGACGGTGATTGTGCAAAAAGGCACCTTGAAAGCCGGCGACTCCTTTGTCTGCGGTGAAACGTGGTGCAAAGTGCGTGCCCTCATGGATGACCGCGGGCAACGCTTGCCTCAGGCAGCTCCTGGCACCCCTGCCCTCATTTTAGGTTGGGATGCGGTACCTGCTCCTGGTTCTAAGTTTAAGGTCGTTAAAAACGATCGCGAAGCCCGAGAATTGGCCGAAGAGGCTGCAGCCCTCGCTCGCAAGAAAGCCGAGAATCAACCCGTGGCTCCGGTCGCAGGAACTCGCCCTGGCATGTCCGACCTCGACCGCTTGATGGCGGCCTTAGAGAAAGACAAAGAAAAGATTCTGCGCGTCTTACTCAAAGCCGACGTGAACGGCACCCTCGAAGCCCTGCAAGGCTGCTTGGAAGATATTAAGTCTAATAAAGTTCGCTTAGAAATCGTTGGCGGCTCGGTTGGTCCGGTCACGCAAAGTGACGTGGCCCTCGCCGAAGCCACCAAAGCGACGATTGTGGCATTCGACACTAAACTGGAGAATGGCGTACAACCTCAACTCAAGCGCACGGGCATTCGCGTCATCACGCACGATATTATTTACGAACTCATCACCTTGGTGAAAGAAGCCATGGCGGAGTTGCTCGACCCCGAAATGCGCGAGAACAAACTCGGTGCAGCCGAAGTTCGCGCGGTCTTCCCCTTGGGCAAAGACCACAAGGTGGCAGGTTGCATGGTGACCGAAGGGTTGATCCGTCGGGCCACCAAAGCCCGCGTCGTACGCAACAACAAGGTCATTCACAATGGCCCAGTCGAAACGCTGCGTCGCTTCAAGGACGATGCCTCGGAAGTCAAAGCTGGCTTCGAATGCGGTATTAAACTCGGTGGTTACGACGAGTACCAACCTGGTGACGTGATCGAAGCCTTTGAAATCTTACAGATTCGCCCCTCACTCTAGACCGCATGTCGCAACGTCAACTTCGGGTCGCTGAACTAGTCCAACGCGAGATCTCGCTCGCTTTGCGTCAAAGTTGGACGACCGAGGCGGCCTTGATTACAATCACGCGGGCTAGCATCTCCCCCGATTTACGCCAAATGCGGATCGGCTACGCCGTGGCGGGTGATGCCAAAGCCAGTAAAGCAGCACGGGCTCTCTTGAAGAAAATCCGGGGCGAGTTGCGCACGACGGTCGGCCGGACGTTGCAGATGAAAAGTTCGCCCGAGTTAATTTTTACGCCCGATGATATCACGGGCGGGGTAGCCCGAGTGCAAGCAATGCTCGACGAGATGTCTCGCGAGGACAAAGCCAAGTCCAGCGAGAGTTAAACTGTCGGCTCGGTGATTTCTGGGAAATCACGCAAGGCTTCACGCAAAGCCTTCGCCCGACGAGCATCGCGTCCATTGCTATCCAACGCCTCGCCGGCCTTGGCTTGGATATGCGCGGGCTGACCTTCAATCATCAAGCGATCTACTTGAGCCCGGAGAACTTCAGGCAAGCAACCCAGGTCACACGCTAAGCGCAGGTGAGATAAAAGATTCATCGCTTCGGCGCTCGTAAGGAGTCGGGCGGAACGCAAGACCCCGAGCGAACGGGCTAGACGGTCGATAAACTTCTCCCCTTCGTCCAAAGCTAACTTGCGGCGGGCATTCCATTCCTGTTCGACGAGATTTTTAATCCACGTGCTCAGGTGATGTAGGATCGCCTCTTCAGACAAACCCAGTGTTTGCTGATTAGAAATTTGGAAAATATTACCAGCGGCTTCAGTGCCTTCACCCAGCCAACCACGCACGGCCAGCCCATCTTGGCTCAACGCCCGCGTCACTTTCTCCATATGTCCAGCCATGCATAAGCCAGGTAAATGGACCATGGCCGACGCGCGGAGACCCGTGCCCACATTGGTAGGACAAGCGGTTAAATAACCCAAGCGTTCATGAAAGGCGATTTTGAGGTAAGCCCCAATCGCATCATCCAATTGCTCCGCCAAATTCCACGTCCCCCGCAGGTGCCAACCGGGGCGCAATACTTGAACCCGCAAGTGATCCTCCTCGTTGATCATCACCGAGACGGTTTGATCACGGCTAATGACAGCCGCCCCAGACTTACCCGCGGCCAGCTCTTTGGAGACCAAATGCCGTTCCACCAGCACCGCACGCTCTAAGTCGGGCAAGTCACCCATGCGCAGGACGTGCCCTTTACGGAGACGCTGTAATTGATGCAAAGCGTCGACACAAAGGTCGGCGACTTCCTTGCGTTGCGGGGCTTTGGCCCAACCAGGAAAAGGCTGCCCATCCAAATTGCGGGCCAAACGAATCCGCGTGCTCAACACAATGGGCTGATGCTCTTCAGAAACTTCGCTGGTTAGAATTTCGTCAATGGACATGGGATTATTTGAGGCGGGCTTCGAGTTCTGTGATTTCATCCCGCAGACGAGCGGCGACCTCATAGTCCTCTTTCGCCACGGCCTTGGACATTTCTAAACGGGCGGCCTCTAAACGCTGTCTCCAGCGCTCCAAAGGCAAGAAACCCGGCGGGGTACGCCCCACGTGAACAGGCTGAAATTGCACCTTAGCCAGCAACAATTGCAGGCTATCGCCAAAGACCTCCCAGCAGCTCGCACAGCCTAAACGCCCCTTTTTGCGGAAATCCTGATCCGTAAAACCGCACTTGGGGCAAACCACCTTGGGCTCGGAATGCGGGGCCGCAAGGGCCTCAGCTAACTGGAAAATCGAAGGATCACTGGCACCCCCCTTTTGGGCACAGCTCTCGCAAAGGTGGACTTTGGTCACTTTTCCATGAATCACCTGTGAGAGGTGCACGGTGGCGACCTCCTTACAAAGCGAACATAGTGTCGGTTGTGACATTACCTAATAGAAAAAGAACAAAAACCCAATTGGCAAGGGGAAGCACGGAGCCGGGTTTGACTTACGGGCGTCGGGTCGCTTGATGGAAGCACGTCCGATGTCCCAACCGCCTCGCATCGTCATCACTGGCTTAGGCCTCACCGCCCCGAACGGTAATTCTCTAAAAGAATTCCGGGCCAACCTCCTTGCGGGTAAAGCCCGCATCGCCGAGATTGAGGTGCGCCATATGGGCCGTCAGCCCGCCGGAGTCTGCGACTTCGATGCCACCAAATGGCAAAAACGAAAAGAGATTCGCAATGGCACGCGTGCGGGGTCGATTTCCATTTACTGCGCCCGCGAAGCCTTAGCCGATGCCGGACTCGATTGGGAAAAAGTTAATAAAGCGCGCGTTGGCGTCTACCTCGGCATCACCGAGCATGGTAACGTCGAAACCGAAAATGAAATTTTTAATATTTCGCAGTTCGGCAACGACACGAAGTATTGGACCCACCATCATAATCCCCGCACCGTCGCCAATAACCCTGCAGGCGAAGTGACCATGAATATGGGGATTACCGGACCGCATTACACCATCGGGGCCGCGTGTGCCGCCGGTAATGCCGGCTTAATTCAAGCCGCCCAAATGCTCCAACTCGGCGAAGTCGACTTAGCTTTTGCGGGCGGTATTTCTGAATCCATCCACACCTTCGGGATTTTCGCAGGCTTTAAAAATCAAGGTGCCCTCGGGTCGCACACCGATCCTAACCAAGCCTCCCGTCCCTTTGACAAGAACCGCAACGGGATCGTGATCTCTGAAGGCGGCGCCATCTACGTCCTCGAACGTTTAGACGATGCCTTAGCCCGCGGGGCCAAGATTATCGCTGAGATTGCGGGCTGGTGTATTAACTCGGATGCTACCGACGCAGTACTCCCCAATCCCGAGCGCCAAACCCAGTGCGTCCAAATGGCATTAGAACGGGCCAAGTTACGCCCCCAGGACATCAACATCGTCTCCACCCACGCCACGGCCACAGCCCAAGGGGATATCCAAGAATGCATTGCCCTCCGGAACGTCTTCCAGCACTGCCCCCAGACTTATATCAATAATACAAAGAGCTTCATTGGGCACTGCATGGGAGCGGCAGGAGCCCTTGAATTAGCGGGTAATTTGCCCTCTTTTGAGGATAATTGGGTCCACCCGACCATCAATATCAGTGAATTAGACCCCGAATGCGCCCTGCCGGGCCTAGTGGTCAATCAGCCCCAACAAGTCCCCGAAGTAAAAACCATCTTGAACAACTCCTTCGGCATGTTGGGCATCAATTCCGCCTTAATTGTAAAGAAATATGAGGTTGCGTGACGGGGTTTGAATGTTTGAAACGAACCCTAGCTAATATGACCAAGAACGACATCAAGCAGGTGGTCCTCGATATCATCGCTGACATCGCCCCCGATGAGGACCTCTCCGCCGTTAAGCCGGAAGTACGCCTTCGCGACCAACTCTCGTTAGATTCGATGGATTTCCTCGATATTGTAATGGAGTTACGCAAGAAGCATGGCATCGAGGTCCCTGAAGCTGACTACGTGCAATTGGCCTCCTTGGATTCTTGTGCCGAGTACTTGTTGCCCAAGTTCCTCGCTAAACAAGGTAAGTAAGCCTGCTAGTTAGGGGGGAGTTTCTGGATTTGCCGACCTTCCAGATTTACCTACCATCATTCTACAACACTCCCCGTGCGTAGAATCCTCCCCCTACTCTTTTTGTGCTGCTGCGTAGTACTCTCAGCGGAAACGGTGCAGTTACGTAAAAACGGTAACATCGTCTCTTTTGAATACATCACCCAGGATGAGGACACCATCACGGTGCAGATCCCAGGCAAAGATGCCGTGTTCACCTACAAATGGGACGACTTAGACCAAGATTGGATTAAGAAAAATAATCCTAAAGTTTGGGCCGAGCGGGAATTGTTAACTAAAGCCGACGACAAAAAAATGGATAAGCCGAAAGCGGATGAAGTGGATCCGTTTGCCAAAGAAGTCGCCCCCGAGGATACGAAAACCATCCTGCGAAACCTTTCGATTGCAGTGCAAGATGGCCTGCGCGGCATGCCCATCGTTAACATCGAAGCCACCTGCAAAGAATTTGAGGGCGTAGACGAAACCAGTTTCTGGAAAGGCTACGAAGACTTAAAGAAAGCGAGCAAAGGTCCCTTGGCCTTAGGCAAAGAAAAAGAGGCGGCGCTGTTGGTCGATAAAACCCCCGAAAAACCTGAAAAAACGGACACTCCCGTGGCGAAGCAACCCAAGCCCACCAACACCAATAAAGGGAAAGCCAATAAGGAGAATAAGACTAACGGCACGACCCAACGAAACCCCGAAAACGTAGCCCACGAAACCGACGCCAAAAAAGACTTCGATGCCGATGTCCGTCCCTTCACCCTCTTGGGCTACCTTCGCAGTTTTGCCGATGGCAGTCCGAAGAGTAAAATGACTTGGATTATGTTCCGGCGTTCCACGGAAGACCGCAAGAACGTCGTCGCCCTGCTGCGTAAATACGAAACGATGTCCGGGGAGTTGGCCGAGAAGACCGCCGATCGTAACACCAAAACCGACGCCTTAGTGTTGAAGAAGACTTTTGGGGCTGCCGCCGATACGCTGGAGAAAGTCACGCGCGATATCACCACGCTGACCATCGACCCTCGGTTGCAACAGGACTGCGGTGCGGTTTTGGCTAAAATCCAACCGTTGTTAAAATAAAACAGCCACCTTCACCAATCACCTCCGCTTAAACAGAGGGATTGGTAGGAAAGTGGTGGAGCCTATCGGGCTTGAACCGACGACCTCTTGCATGCCATGCAAGCGCTCTACCAACTGAGCTAAGGCCCCAAAAACGAGAACCTTGAACAAAGGTTGCCCTGGGGCCACGGTCAACGTTTTTTTGCCATTCCCCCGAAGTCTCGCGTTGCCATTGGAGCCACCACCCCTTGCTTAAATAGCAGTGGAAGAGCCTCCTGCACAGCCCGAAGCAACGCCCCCACCCGTTAGGGGCGGAATTCGTATTGAAAAAGACTTTATCGAGACCTTGCCGGTCGGCGAATGGACTGGCCCTAAAGATGTCATCGAAACGATGAAGGATGCCCAACGTGCCATTGAGCAATTGGCCCAGGAACGCGTCTTAGGCTTCGATACCGAAACGAAGCCTTCGCACACCGCCGGCGAGTATAACCTGCCTTCCATCCTGCAACTCGCCAGCGAGCATCATATTTTTATTTTCCGCTTGGATCAGTGTGGCGGGATTCCCCTCGCCTTCCCGGTACTCTGCAACGCCCGCCAAGCCAAAGTGGGCGTGGCGGTACGTGATGACGTCAAAAACCTGCGTGCGCGGGCCCCGTTTGATGCCGCCGGGTTTATCGACATCTCCGACTTTACGCGTAAAGCGGGCGTTGAAAATACCGGCCTTCGCGCCCTCGCCGCCCATTACCTTGGGCTGCAAATGAAAAAATCGAAGAAGGTACAGTGCTCCAATTGGGCCCGCCCCCTCGACGATAAGCAAATTGCCTACGCCGCCAACGACGCCTGGTTCAGTCGCCAACTTTTTCTCGAGTTAGAAAAACGCGGCATCATCCCACCCTTCGCTTAAGCACGGCAGAGGTGTGGCTACGGAGGTCGAGTCAGTCACTGCTGCTTAGTTCATGGATTTTTCGTTCTCTATTCTGCTAGCCCTTTTCCTCGCCGCGATATCGGCGAGCTTCATCGATTCGATTGCAGGAGGCGGCGGACTGATTTCGCTCCCCATGCTACTTTGGGCAGGGTTGCCCCCGACCTTGGCGATTGGAACGAACAAAGCCCAAAGTTCCTTTGGTACCAGCATGGCGGTTTGGCGCTACCACCGCGCGGGGCTCATTGAATGGTCCGCCCTTAAATGGGCCATTCCGATGACCTTTGGAGCCGCCCTAATGGGGTCGTGGACGCTTACACTGATCAGTTCACAGCAACTGCGCCTGCTCCTGCCGTGGTGTCTTTTAGCCGTCGCTGGCTACGTCCTAGTCAGTCCTCGACTCGGCACCGACCCCAAGCCGGCACGCCTTAACCCTCTGCTTTTCACCTTGGTCTTTAGTCTACTCTTAGGTTTCTACGACGGCTTCTTCGGACCGGGGACAGGAGCCTTCTGGACCTTAGCCTTAGTCAGTTTGGCCGGCTATGCTCTGCCCGAAGCCACCGCCTACACGAAAGTCGTGAACCTCACGAGCAACGTCGCCTCGCTTTTAATTTTCACAATCAAAGGTCAGGTGCTACTTTTCCCCATCGCGGCGGTCATGATCGCGGGGCAACTCATCGGCGCGTACCTCGGTGCGAACTTAGCAATTCGGCATGGAGCCAAATTCATCCGCCTCGTCTTCCTCGGCGTTGTCTTTGCCCTGATTATTCGGCTTCTGTTAACCCAGCCAAACTAACGACGCTTACTTCAACGCTTCTTTAATCGCCGCCTGGAGTTCAGGAGCATCGGGCTCGACCGAAGAATCGAAGCGAGCCAATAACTTACCGTCGCGACTGATTAAAAACTTATTGAAGTTCCAAGTCACTGGGCCGGCATGGCCACATTCCTTGCCGGTTAAATGAACAAACAAGGGGTGGGCTTGCGGACCCTGAACGGTAATTTTACTGTAGAGCGGAAAGGTCACCGCAAAGCGTGCCGTGCAGAACTTCTTGATCTCGGCTTCGCTCCCTGGTTCCTGCCCCCCGAAGTCATTACAAGGAAACCCCGCAACGACTAAGCCTTGGCCTTGGTATTTTTTATAAAGTGACTCCAAGCCAGCGTACTGTGCCGTGTAGCCACATTCACTCGCCACGTTAACCACGAGAATCGCTTTGCCCTTCGTGGCCGCCAAAGTACTGGCCTGGCCCTCAATGGTTTTAACAGGTACGGTGAGGAGGTTGGGGGCTTCAGCCGCAGCGAGGGAGCTCATAAAGAAAGTCGTTAGAATAAGAAAGCCGGAGCGGAGGAGGGAGTTCATAAATATTTACGATATTCCATGTAAATCATGCAAAGGATGGTAAGAATAATCGCGCCAAAAATAAACAGTAAGGCCGAATCAATGGTGTTATTAATGCCATCTTTAATCGTACCCTTCCGATAAACTTTCTGGGCCCGCTTAAAGAGTCCGTACACCCCCAGAATGCCGGCGATAAAAATAATCCCGAAGAAAATCCGGTCACCCATGGTAAAAAAAGAATCCATAAGTCAGGCTCACTTAAGCAAGCCCCTCCCGCCCTGCCACGCCAACACTAGCCAGCCGACGAGCAGTAAAATACCACCCAGCGGTGTAACCATGCCGAGCCAACGCGGTGCTCCCAAGGCTAACGCGTAAAGTGTCCCACTAAAAATCACACTACCTGGCACCCAATAACTCGCGGGACACTGCCAACGGGCCACGGAAGGAAGTGGCACCGCCGCCAAGACCACGGCGTGGATGAGTAAATAATGGGTCGCGGTTTGCCACCAAGTAAGCCCTTCGGGCAGCAAATCTAATTGGGCCTTTAAACCATGCGCCCCGAAGGCCCCTAGGGCGATAGCGATCGCCCCAAAGATGCCTGCGGTCAAATGGCGCGGGCTCATACCTTAAGCACCCGTGTCAGCACCCGTCTTCTTTTGCGTAAATACCAAGCCCTTCTCACCAACCGAAACGATGACCGGCTCTTCCTTGTTAAACTCGGCACGCAAAATCGACTCAGCTAAAGGATCTTCGAGTAAACGCTCCACCGCGCGACGTAGCGGGCGGGCGCCATACTTTTCGTCCCAACCATTTTCGACGAGGTAGCCACGAGCGGCTTCGTTGACGACGAGTTTAACCCCGAGGTCGAGCAAACGCTTGGCCACCTTGGCGACTTCAATGTCGACAATTTGGTGCATGTGCTCCTTCGCAAGTTGTTGGAAGATCACAATGTCGGTCAAACGATTCAAGAACTCCGGCTTAAAGGCCCGCTTGGTTTCATCCATGATGCGTTCCTTCAGCTTTTCGTAATCGCGCGTCGAACTGACACCGACATCAAAGCCGAGCGAGTTGTTACGTTGCAAGACATCGGCCCCGACATTCGAAGTCATGATAATAATCGTATTACGGAAATCGACCACGCGGCCGAGCGAATCCGTCAGGCGCCCATCTTCCAAGGCTTGTAAGAGCAATTGGATGACGTCGGGGTGAGCCTTTTCGATTTCATCGAACAAGACGACCGAGTATGGTTTGCGACGCACCGCCTCGGTTAGCTGACCCCCTTCGTCGTGGCCGACGTAACCAGGAGGCGAGCCAATCAGGCGCGACACGTTAAACTTCTCCATGTACTCAGACATGTCGATTTGGATGACGGCATCTTTCTCGCCGAACATACGTTCCGCCAAAGAGCGGGCCAGTAACGTCTTACCCACGCCCGTGGGGCCGAGGAATAAGAACGAACCAATGGGACGGCGAGGATCCTTCAGGTCCGCACGCGAACGACGCAGTGCCCGGGCAATCACTTCGCAAGCACGCTCTTGGCCGATGACGGCGGCTTGCAGGTCCTTCTCGAGGTCGAGCAACTTCTGGGTCTCTTTCTTCTCGAGACGAGACAGCGGCACGCCCGTCCAATCCGCCACAATGTGCAGGATTTCCTCTTCATCGACCACGATGCGCTTCTCATCACGCTTCTTGCGCCATTCTTCTAAAAGCTTTTCGCGCTTCGCACGAAGTTTCTTCTCCTGGTCGCGCAGGTTAGCCGCTTCTTCAAACTTTTGGTGACGCGAGGCTTCTTCCTTTTGCAACACCACCGCATCGATAGCCTCTTGGGCTTGCTCAATTTCGGGAGGCAAGTTCAAGGCCCGAATCCGAGCCCGAGCGCCCGCTTCGTCCATGACGTCAATGGCCTTATCAGGCAGGTGACGAGATGTGATATAGCGGTGCGAGAAACGCACGGCCGCTTCAATCGCCGCGTCCGTGTATTCACACTTGTGGTGCTCTTCGTATTTATGACGAATCCCGCGCAGAATTAAAATCGCATCTTCGGGCGAAGGATCATCCACCTTCACGGACTGGAAGCGACGCTCCAAGGCGGCATCTTTTTCGATGTGCTTACGGAACTCCGCCAACGTCGTGGCACCCACGCACTGAATTTCGCCACGCGACAAGGCGGGCTTTAAAATATTGGAAGCATCCATGGCCCCTTCAGCAGCACCTGCCCCGACAATGGTGTGCATTTCATCAATGAAGAGGATGACATTCTTCGCACGTTTAATCTCATCCATGATACCTTTGATGCGCTCTTCGAATTGGCCGCGATACTTCGTACCTGCGACCATCAACGCTAAATCCAGCGTGATCACTTTCCGATCCAACAAGATCTCGGGGACCACGCCCGAAGCGATTTCTTGAGCTAAGCCTTCTACAATGGCGGTCTTACCCACGCCCGCTTCGCCGATTAAAACCGGATTGTTCTTCGTACGGCGGCACAAAATTTGCACCACGCGACGAATTTCTTCCTTACGGCCAATCACGGGGTCTAACTCGCCTGCACGAGCCAGTTCCGTTAAATCACGACCAAAGGTCTTTAAAAGCGAAAGACGCTCACCGCGACCAGGACGACCGCCCTCTTCCGAGGAACGACGGCTCGACGAAGGAGGCTCATCACTGGGAGCATCCTCGCCTGAAGCAGGCGGTTCCTCGCCAGACTTAGCTTCAGGCTCATTGGAAGCATTCGGCTCGATATCCGCCAAAATCTCTTTGCGGCAGCGCTCTAAATCCACGTCTAAAGACAACAGCACGCGGGCCGCCACGCCCTCGCCTTCCTTCAGTAAACCTAAGAGAATGTGTTCCGTACCGACGTAAGCATGCCCCAAGGCCCGAGCCTCGGTCATCGCATGCGTCATCACCTTGTGCACGCGTGGCGTCAGCGGAATCTGTTCGGGTTGCTTCGCTTCCTCAGGACCAGGGCCCACTTGTTTTTCCACGGCGGCGCGGACAGTTTTAAGGTCCAAGCCCATGCGACCCAAAACGTTGACCGCCACACCTTCGCCGAGTTTGATCAACCCAAGCAAGATGTGCTCAGTCCCCACGTAGTTGTGGTTAAAGCGACGAGCTTCGGCACGAGCGAGTTCAACCACGCGACGTGCACGAGGTGTAAAATTATTGTTTTTATCTTTGTCCATAAAGTGGGCAGAATCGAAGTAAGAACGATGTAGCAGGTACTATGCCTTAATCAGGTAGGGGTTCAAGTGCGAGCGACGGATTAACGAAAACCGCCTTTTGATTTTGCCAGAATATGCCGAGACGTGTTCAATAAGCCCTTCATCATGGCTCAAACCCTACAAGACGCTGGCAAAGCCCTCAAAAGCCTCGTGGAAAGGCTTAAAGGACAAAAGGTTGCCGTCTTAGGGCATATGCGGCCGGACGGGGACTGTATCGGCTCCCAGGTGGCTTTAGCCCGTATTTTGCAGGCTTCGGGCATCGACGCCCTATGCATTAACCGCGACCGCGTCCCGCCTAACCTGACCCCCTACGCCGAGGGGGTGACCTTCCTTCAGGGGGAAAACTACCAGGCGGACGGCCGAGTCGCTATCACCGTCGACTGTGCCGATGCGTCACGAGTTGGGACAGAGGTGCTCAGTAAGTTCCCCGCTGGTGTCCTGGCCAACATCGATCACCACGCCTCCAACCCTGATTACGCCCAAGTCAATATCGTGGTCCGCGAAGCGGCGGCGACGTGTCATATCTTGGCGGCTGCCGCCCTACAGGAGCAACTGCCCATCGACACGCTGACGGCTAAAAATTTACACTTAGGGATTCTCACGGACACGGGACGTTTTTGCTACAGTAGCACCACCCCCGAAGTTTTTGAAATCGTCGCGCAACTGATTCGCAAAGGGGCCAGCCCCGTCGAAGCCAATTTCCACGTCTTCGAGCAAGAGAGCCGCGGCAAGCTCGCCCTGACCCAGCGATTCCTAAGCACCATTCGTTTCCACGAAAACGGGAAAATTTGTTCGGGGGAAATCACGCAAGCCGACTACCAAGCGACCCATACCACCAAAGAAGATAAAGAAGGCTTGGTCGAGTTTCCCCGCTCAATTGCGGGCGTTGATTTGGCGGTATTGTTCGAAGAAAGCCATGACGGGATTCGCGGTAGCCTACGGGGCCGCAACCCCAAACTACGCCTCGATTTACTCGCAGGTAAACTCAACGGCGGGGGCCACGTCCTCGCCGCGGGCTTCAATATGCTCGGTTGCAAACTCCACACCGATCGCGACCGCATTCTGAATATCATCGCCCAACATTACCGCGAACACCTTGCCGAATGAGTGCTTTAAACGCCGAACCTGAGGGAATCTTATTAGTAGATAAGCCCCAAGGTTTAACTTCACATGACGTCGTAGACCGCATTCGTCGGCTCTACCAAACTCGTCGCGTCGGCCATGCTGGTACGCTCGATCCTATGGCTACAGGCCTGCTGATTCTCTTGGTGGGCAAAGCCACCAAAGCTTCGCAATACCTGATGTCACAGGAGAAAACCTACTCAGGAGAAGCTACCTTAGGGATGACGACAGATTCACAAGATGCCGATGGCGCAATGGTCGAAACCCGTCCAGTCCCTGACTTAACGGCCGAAGCGATTCAGGCGGCGATGAAAACGATGCTGGGCGATCAATACCAAACGCCACCGATGCACTCAGCCCGCAAAGTGGGGGGCAAAAAACTCTACGAACTCGCCCGGCAAGGCATCGAAATCGCACGCGAGCCTCGTTTTATCCGCGTGGAGTCCTTTAAATTATTGGAGTGGAATGCACCCAAAGTGACCTTCGACGTGCATTGCACTAAGGGTACCTACGTGCGCACCTTGGCCTATGACCTAGGCGAGAAACTCGGTTGCGGTGCACACCTCTCGGCCCTACGACGCACCAGCTCTGGCACCCTAAAACTAGATCACGCTATGTCGCTGGAAAAACTCGGTAGCCTGTCCCCGGATGAATTAGTCGCCCGCCTCATCCCGGTGCACCAAGCCGTCCCCAGCATCGCTCTCGGATGACCGCTCCGCTCCACCTCGCTATTGGTGCCTTTGACGGGATTCACCTCGGACATCGGGCCGTACTCCACTCCGCACGTCAAGCAGCACGAACGCACGGCGGACTGGTCGGTGTGCTCACTTACGAACCACACCCGAGCAAAGTTTTAAGACCTCAGGCCGCGGTACCGATGATTTTTGGCCAAGCCCAAAAAACCGATCGCTTAACAGAAGCCGGCGCCCAGTGGATTCATTACGAGCCCTTCACCCCGGATCACGCCGCCATGCCGGCAGCGGCTTTCCCGGCTTGGCTGAAACAAAAATTTCCGACGCTCCAAACGATTCACGTCGGCGATAATTTTCGCTACGGACATCAGCGTGCGGGGGATGGACAAAGTTTGCTGCAGAACAGCCAGGCCCTCGGCCTGACCGTTCGTTTAGTGGACGCCGTGCAACTCGGACAAGAAACCGTCAGCAGTTCCCGGATTCGCCAAGCACTTAGCCAAGGCGAGTTAGCCTTAGCGAACCAGATGCTCCTGCGACCTTACGAAGCCGAAGGCGTCATCGGCCCTGGACGACAACTCGGCCGCACGATTGGCTTTCCGACCATTAACCTAACTTGGCAACCTGAACTGCAACCCGCCTTAGGCGTGTACGCCGTAGAGGTCATTCACCAAGGCACTGCCCTCCCCGCCGTGGCCAACTTCGGGCAACGCCCCACGGTCGAAAATGGTCCCGTGGCCCCGCTCTTAGAGGCCCATATTTTACGCGGCACCGCCCCGACAACGGGCGATCGCATCCGCGTCCGGTGGTTAAATTATTTAAGAAGCGAACAGAAATTCCCCAACCTTGCGGCGTTACAGGCCCAAATCGCTATCGATACCGTGCAAGCGAAAGAGTGCTTAGGACTGACGGGGGATGTAGTGACGCGTTAAACGCTTTCGGCAAATTTTTTGATAATCCCGCCGAACGATCCGTTCGAAAAGAAGACCACGCAGCGGGGCTGCGTTGCGTGGCGCGTGCGTTCCAAAAGATTCGATAAAAGAGCCTCGTTGGAACTAGGCGCAAAACCTAAGCGTCCGGCTTGCGTGAGAGCCGCGGCCACGCCGTCACTATCAAAACGCGCTTCCCCTAATTTATCACCACGGTGGGGGGGCGAGAGGAAAACTTCGTCGGCCAATTGCAACGCCGCTTGAAACGCATCTTGCATCACCTTGCGTGCGGCTGTGTTGCTGCGTGGCTCAAAACAAGCCACCAACGTGTGTTGGGGGTAACGGGCCCGCAAAGATTCCAGCGTTAACTGCAAAGCTGTCGGGTGATGACCAAAATCCTCAATCACCACTAACTGAGGACGTGACACTAAAACTTGTTGGCGACGTTGCACCCCACGAAACTCAGCCAAGGGCGCGAGGGACAACTTCGTGGGATCTTGGGCGTCGATTAATAAGCCCGCCGAGACGGCGGCCATGGCGGCATTGCGGGCATTGAAGATGCCAGGCAAAGACCACGAAACCTTTCCCCAAAACCGTCCACGCCAAGACAACGTAAAGGAAGCCCCTTCGGGAGTTTCTTTAAAATCCTGAATCATCGCATCGTTCCCAGGCACCACGCCCACGCGGCAAATCGGGGCCCATGTCACGCCGGTTAACAAAGAGGCCACATTCGCATCATCGCCATTGGCCACCACCGCTCCATTGGAGGGCACAATCCGCAGTACGTGCGAGAAGGTGCGCAAGACATCCGTCAGGTCGCGAAAAATATCCGCGTGATCGAATTCACAATTATTAATGGCTAAAACGTGAGGCAAATACTGGATAAACTTACTACGCTTATCGAAGAAAGCCGTATCGTATTCATCGCCCTCAATCACAAAGGGACCACCCTTTTGGCCCGCGAACGAGGCTTCGGGTAAATCACGTGGCACCCCACCCACCAACCAGCCAGGATTAAGACCTTGAGCTCGGAGCAAATAGGCCGCCAAGCAAGTGGTCGTGGTTTTGCCGTGAGTGCCGGCGACAACAATATTGCGTCGCTGGTTGAGTAACTGCGTCCGCAATAATTCTGGCAAAGAAACGTACGCCTGCGAGGGATTGCACAGCAGCCATTCCACCTCCGGATGACCGCGCGAAGCAATATTACCAACCACGACTAAATCAGGTTTTAATTTCGCCAAGCGCTCAGCTGACCATCCTTCCAAAATCTCAATGCCTGCTTGACGCAAGTAGTCGGACATCGGCGGGTAGATACCCGTATCAGCACCTAAAACTTCATGACCCATCGAACGAAGGAGCAATGCCACATTGCCCATCGCCGTACCGCAGATGCCGAGGAAATAAATCCGCATACCGGCATAAAAGACATCTCGGTCCCGAGGGCGAGCAAGACCGTTGAGCAAGCGGGCACAAAAAAGGACGCCCCGGGGGCGTCCTGAAGACGAACGATACGTCTCGGCTTAAGCAACCTTACCTAAATCCCCCAAATCCGTAGAATGGGGATGGTTCCGTTTTTCTTTATCGAGGCGATGGCGGCGACGTAATTGGCGGTCCACCTTATCCACCAGAAAATCGAGCGACTTATAAAGGTCGTTCGACTCCTCTCGCACCACGATATCAGGCCCAGGGAGCTCTAACCTGATTTGAGCGGCAAACTCTCGGCTGTGATCACGACTGCGACCATGGACGAGTTCGACGTGCGCGCGGACAATCCGCGAGTTGTGGCGAAAAAGTTTTTCAACCTTTTCGCACACGATGGCTTTCATGGCATCGGTCAGGTCCATATGGACCCCCGTGATGACTAACGGAACGTTGCTCATTATGTTTTTAGTGTTCTGATGAATGGCGAAAGCACTCCCGACCATGTCGCGTACCACTTCCATTAATGAATTCTTCAAGAGTTTTTCTTGCATCATCATCACGGGAGCTTCTTCAGGCATAGGTCGCGAAATTCTCTCGCGCATAGAGAATTCTGGCACCACCGCGCAGGTTTTCAACCTCTCTCGTACCGCCCCAACCGGCCTGACGAATACCCTCAAGTTTACTCATCTTACCTGTGATCTCTCTCAAGCGACTGATTTAGAGAAGGTTGTCGGTGAATTACAAAAACTAATGCCCCGTGAAGGGCGTATGCTATTGGTTAATAATAGCGGCTTTGGGTCTTACGGCGAATTTCCGGCTCCAGATTTGAGCCACAATTTGAAGATGATGGACGTCAATGTGCGCGCCGTCGTCCACCTCACGACTTTACTGTGGGATGAACTAAAGCGCCGCGGCGGACAGGTCGCGACGGTCGCGTCTCTAGCGGGCTTCCAGCCCACTCCACTCATGACGGTTTATGCTGCCACCAAAGCCTTTGTCTTGCATTGGAGCGTCGCCTTGGACGCTGAAGGACGAGCTCATGGGGTACGCTGTGTGGCGATTTGCCCGGGCCCGGTCTCTACTAACTTTTGGCGAGCAGCAGGACTCAAAGCCCCCACCGGCCTAGGAGGTCAAACCTCAGCGGAGTGCGTGGATGAATCCCTTTGGGGCATGGTGCGCTCTCGCCCCATTGTCATCACAGGCTGGAAAAATCGCTTGCTCGCCTTCTGGTCAGCGCGTCTGCCCAAAAGTTGGACGGCAGCGGTTGGCTACAAAGTTATCCAGAAGCTTCGAATTCAACCCAAGGCCTAAGCCTTATTGGCCGGTACCATCCAAAAGCTCTTTGGCGTGAGCTCGAGCCACCTTGCTCGTACGATCACCTAACATCCGGGCTAATTCTAACTCCCGCTGTGAACGCTGAGAATGGACTTCGTTGATTTCAACCGTCGTTGAGCGGTCGTTCTGTGTCTTGCTAACCACAAAATGGGCATGTCCCAAGGCTGCGACTTGAGGCAAGTGGGTGACGCAGAAAACTTGGTGGCCCTTGCCTAAGGCGGCTAATTCGCGACCCACTTGAGCTCCGATTTCGCCCCCGACATTGGCATCGACTTCATCAAACACCAAAACGGGCGTGGCATCGACCGCAGCCAATACCGTCTTGAGAGCCAACATCACGCGAGCGGCCTCACCACTAGAAGCGATTTGATCCAACGGGAGTAGGTCTTGCCCCGCATTAGCGCAAAAGAGAAACCGGACCGCGTCGGCCCCCAAAGGTCCTAAATTTGCGGCGGTAACTTCGATTTTTAAATCTGCCTTTTTAAAGCCCAGCGAGCCGAGCATCTTACGAGCAGCCCCGGCTAATTTATCGGCAGCTTTTTCACGCTGCAGATGAATCTTGGCCGCTTGCTGGTGCAAATCTTTCTCCAACTTCGCCACGGCGAGTTTTAATTTTTCGACGCGCACTTCAACATCGCCCTGAGACTCCAAACGCTGCTCCCACGCTTGCTTCTTGGCACGAACTTGCGCCAAACCAGGTCCGTATTTACGGCGTAAATCTAACCAGAGGTTCATCTTTTCTTCTAACTCCTCCGCCGCAGCTTCATCCTGAGAAAGCGAACGAGCCAAACGGGCGTAGTCGGCTAGAATATCTTCCGCTTCTGCGGCCATCGCTTGTAAGCGATCGCGCAAACCTTCCGCTTCGGGATCAATCTTCGCCGTCTCATCCGCCGCTCGGAGTAATTTCGGAGCCAATTCACCCCACCCTTCAGCTCCCAAGCCTGCTTCAAGTTGGGCAATCCATTGAGCGAGAGCCTGCGCTTGTGAAATCCGGGTATGATCGCGCTCCAACTTCGCCAGAGCCTCTTCAGTTAAATCTAACTTCGACATTTTATCTAACTGCGTGCGCAAGAAGGTAGCTTCGTCTTCTGAAAGTTTTTCGCCCTGCGAAGCCTGCTCGATTTGCTGCTTCAGCTGCACGTATTCTTGCCAATGTTGACGGTAAATTTTGAGCGTAGCTCCCAAGCCAGCATGCAAATCCAACATCTCTAGTTGAGTCTCACTCCGCATCAATTTTTGGGGCTCACCAGGGCCATGAAAATCAATCCAGGCCTCGCCGACTCTTTGCAGCTGTTGCAACGTAGCCACGCTCCCGTTAATGGTGATGCGACCTGCCTTGGTGGCATGTACGCTACGTTTCAAGAGAAGCAGCCCCTCTTCACAGACGGGCAAATCCAGTTCCGCCAAAAGGGCATCCATTCTTTCGGGGGACGCCAATTCCATCTCCACCTCGACCACACACTCCTCGGCCCCTTTACGCACGATGGTTTTTGGGGCGCGATTTCCGGCCAAAAGAGACAAGGCTCCTAACAGCACAGACTTCCCGGCACCGGTCTCACCCGTAACCACCGTGAAACCAGGCCCTAAATCGAGTTCGGCTCGATCCATTAAGGCTAAATCACGGATGAGAAGACGGCGAATCATGCAGGCGGGCGCTGACCAAAGAGCATGGAGCCCACCCGGACGCATGTCGAACCTGCTTCCACGGCAAATTCTAAGTCTCCACTCATGCCCATCGATAATTCTGGCAGGGCTACCTGGAAACGCGTCGCCAAGTCGTCGCGACATTGACGCAAATTAGCAAAAGTCCGTTCGGCATCACCGGGATTATCCGACAAAGGGGCAACAGCCATGAGGCCATGAACTTTTAAAGCCGGACAGGCTAAGGCCGCTTCTAACAAACGTGGAGCCTCGGCTAAATCGCAGCCAAACTTAGCGGGATCGTCGCCGGAGTTCACCTGTAGCAAGACGCCTCGTTGCAAACCCAACTCTTGAGCCAAGCGCCCTAAACGCGTGGCAAGTTCGGGAGAATCCACGGATTGAATTACCTCAAATAACTGCAAGGCCTGCTTGGCCTTGTTAGACTGCAAATGACCAATCAACTCCCAACGAATGCCTGTAGGAGCTATCGGGCGCTTCATGGCGGCCTCCTGGACGCGGTTTTCGCCCACCGAAGTCAACCCGACCCGACTCGCAAACTCCACCGCCTCGACCGAATGCGTCTTGGTGACAGGCAAAATGCGCACCGATTCGGGCTGACGCTTAGCTTTCACACAAGCGTCGTGTAAACGCTTCTGTAAGATGGCGTAATTGGCTTTAAATTGGTCGAAAGTGACCATTGAAAGGAAAGGGATTGAGAAAACGGGTGGTGGCAAGTCCTAGTCGAAGCGATTTGCCGTAAAAGACTCTACCTAAGTTGGTTTACTAAAAACGGTAGCGGTGAGGCCGATAAGTAAAACTACACTTGAACCGGAAGTCTATAAGTTTTATTAATCCAACGATTTGCCATGCATATTGAGAACCTAAAAATCTTCCGCGACCTAGTCGACAACGAGAGCTTCTCGAAGGCAGCCAAGCTTAACACTATCACTCAATCGGCGGTTAGCCAGCAACTGCGCTCGATGGAGAAGCATTTTAATGTGCTCATCGTCGACCGCAGCCAAAAGCAATTCCGGCTCACCCGGGAAGGTCGTAGCTTATACGAAGCGGCCAAGGACATCTTAAATCGCTACGAACAAGTCGATAGCGAGATGCAAGAAATGCGTAAAGTGGTCAGCGGTAACGTGCATGTTTCCACGATTGTTTCGATTGGCCTCCACGAACTGCCTCCTCACGTCAAAAGCTTCATGCAAGAGTTTCCACATGTGAATGTCCGCGTGGAATACCGTCGTTCTAATTTAGTTTATGAAGATGTGATTTCGAATGCCGTAGACTTTGGTTTAGTCGCTTTTCCTCAAAAGATGCGCCAAGTGGAAATCATTCCGCTCATGGAAGATCAACTCGTGGCCATCTGCGCTCCGAAGCATAAACTCGCAGGCAAAAAAGAAATCGATCTGGTCGACTTACAAGGCTGCAAGTTCATTGGCTTCGACCAAGACATCCCCACGCGCAAGGCGTTGGATCAATTCTTCCGTGAACAACGCATCGAGCTCGAGCCATCGATGGAATTCGATAACATCGAAACCCTCAAACGAGCCGTTGAAGTGGATGCGGGCGTCGCCCTCGTCCCCGAAGGCACGATTCGCCAAGAAATCGAACAAGGCACTTTAGTGATGCTCCGTTTACGCGACCGTCGGGTGGCACGTCCGTTAGCTATTTTACACCGCAAGGGACGCGTCCTCACGCCGGCCATGAAGCGCTTCATGGCTCACTTGATTAACCGTACGGGCCCCAAGTCTTAAACACGCAGGCGAGCCGTCCGAGCCGCAACGCTAAAGGCAGGCAGGGCTTGAGCAAACAACAAGCCTAGGCCGAGCCAAAGCAGGGCTTGAGCATTGGGACTTTGCAGAGCCTCACCCGCCACTCCCCACCACAACAAAGCGCCTAGGAACGGTTCCCAGGCTCGACGCAAGGTAGCCCGAGCTAAAGACCAAGTGCCCATCAGGGCGGCCATTAATCCGGCGGCCGTTGCATTGCTCAAGGCTCCTAAAGCGAACCGAGCGTAAAGAATAAAACCCAAGGCGACGACCCCACCCAGGATCATCGCGACATGGAGCCGTAAATGCGTGGAGAAAACCTTTAAACGCACTTGATGGGCATGCAGGTAATACAACGAAGCCGCCGACAACATGGCCAAAGTTAACGTCCAAATGTAAACCAACCCATTCACGGGAATCAGGTAATAATTAATCGCCCACTGGGCCAAAAAACACTTTGCCAAAGTCAGCGCCCAGATAGCCCCCAAACGCTCGGTCACCACCGCCTCCGAATAAGCCCGTTCAACCGACAAGGCTAATTCAGTTTCTTGAGCAACAGGAAGCGACGTGAGGGGTGCAGGCATGGCTAGTTAGACCATAACTTAAGACTTTTAATCGCGATGACAACTGCGGGCGGCACTTCGTTTTCCCAGCCCGGCGTATTATTTTTAATACGCTCAGCCAGCGTCCGCGGCTGACAAGCCAAGGCCTTTTCATCGGCTCCCGTAATCGGCACTAAGAACTTATTATTTAACAAGTGCTGAAAGAGTCCCGCCACCGCAGGGAGCATCTGGATATCGCTGGCCGTCACCACGGAATCCGCTTCGACATGACCGTAACTATCAGGGAAGCAGACCTTGCAAGCCACAGGATCGAGAATCAGACGGCGCAGTTGATCCCCGCGCATGGGGTAAACCATAATGCGAACCCCATCCTTAAACAACCGACCGCAGGCTTCAAGTACGCCGCCATCTAAGTGCGTGTAATACTCGGGGTTAAATAAATCGACGAGGTTGTTCATCCCAGCCACAAGCGTGATGGTGCCGGTGGTATGCATCCGGAAATAAGCAGGCAGACGATACCAGCCGCGGTGACGGGTCACCAAGAGCGGGTGTTGCATCGCCCCGACGAGGCGAATCCGGTCAATTAATTCGGACTCTGGATGCGGGTCCGAACCAATACACATCTCAAAAAGCGCGACGAAATCAGGTCCTGTTTGAGGCACACTACGCAAAGCACAGGCCAGCATGTCTTCGTTCACTAAGGAAACGGGGCGAAAACTACCGCGGGCAACCAAGACGGATTTCTTATAAAAATATTCGCTCGGAACTTGGGGCTGACCTTCAGGACCAAAAAGCACGGCGTCGGTTAAACCTAGGCGCACCAAACGCAAGGCGGTGGCTCGATTATCAAAAGAGCCAAAAGCTGGGCCGCGGAAATTAGCGAATTCCACTTCCACTCGACCCGCCCCGACATCGTCAACTAATGCCATCAAAAATTGGTCAACGCTCTCACGGTGATTCAAGGCGGCGTGAATGAGATTCACCCCCACAATCCCGAGGGCATCTTGCTGACGGCCGGCATCCTTATCCCAGAGGCGAAGGTGTAAAACGACTTCGCTTGGTTCTGCCAAAGGTTGATCTTGGAAGCGCATCCCAATCCAGGAGTGCCCTTGCCCTTTGCCATCATGGGGCGTCGTCGCCACCGTATCCGCAAAGGCAAAGAAGCGCGTTTGTGCTCCCCGGTCCGCCGCCAAACGGTCAACGAGCAGGCTAAATTCGTGGTCGAGCATTTTCTCTAAACGCTCCTGCGAAACGTAGCGTTTAGGGTGACCGTAAATCGCATCGCTCACGCGCATGTCGTAAGCCGAGATACTCTTGGCAACCGTACCTGAAGCCCCGCCTGCCTTAAAGAAGTGACGGACGACCTCTTGGCCGGCACCGATTTCCGCGAAAGCACCGTAGGCCGTACGATCTAAATTAATTGCCAAAGCTTTGCGAGAGGTAGCAGCTCCGGACTCTTGATTAGGCTCGGTCATTTAATAAATGAATAACCTCATTAAAGTGTAAAAACCAGCGGAAACAAATGACAAAAAAGCCTCTTTTAGTTGGCGAAATGACAACATCCCGCTAAAAATAGACAAAGTCCTCTACCCTACTCGCTCATCTTTAACGCCCATGAAAGAATTCTTTAAATCTGTACTCGCTTCTGCCCTCGGTGCCTTTGTCGCCGGCGTGCTGACGTGCTTCATTCTCATGGTCGTCCTGGTTGGATTGATTAGCTCTATCGGGAGTCCGACCGAAAATAATCCCGTGAGCGTCAAAGCCAATACGTTGCTGGTCATCGGCAATGGTCTCACGATTAACGATACGCCTGAAAACGGCACCCCCAGTTTAGGGTTACAACTCTTGGGTGGTCAGCGCGGGCCTACGGTCGATCTCTACCGTGCGCTCCAAGCCATCGATTTAGCGGCGACTGATAAAAATATCACGGGCATCTTAATCTCAGGAGAAATCGAAGCCGGCTTAGTCCAAAAAAGCGAATTACGCCGGGCCATCCTCGACTTCAAAAAATCTAAAAAGCCCGTGATTGGCTGGATTGAAAACGCCACTCAGGGCGAATACTATTTAGCGAGTGCTGCCGACAAGGTTTACATGCACCCCGCTGGTGAAATGGAATTCAAGGGATTATCTTCCTATAATAGTTATTACGGCGAGAGCCTCAAACTCCTCGGCGTCGGCGTGCAAGTAACCAAAGTCGGCAAGTATAAGTCGGCGGTGGAGCCCTTCATAGGCGACCACATGAGCGAACCCGCCAAAGAACAAACCCGCTTACTCTTAGAAGGCATCTGGAAAAAAGTGGTGAGCGAAGTGGCCGTGTCGCGCAAACTCACCAACGCCGCTTTAAATCGTGCCGCTAATGACGGTGGCGTTTTCACGGCTAACAACGCCTTAGAACGCAAGTTCATTGATGGCTCCTTGCAACGGGATGAACTCATCTCGCAACTGCGCCGCCAAGGAGCTGGGGCTGATGAATCCGGCACGTCCTTCCGTCAAATCTCGCTGAGCCGCTACGCCAATAAAGTCCGCCTTCCGAAGGGCAGTAGCCGCATCGCGGTAGTTTATGCCGAAGGCGAAATCGTCGATGGCTGGGGTAGCCCCGCCGATGTCGGAGGCGACCGTTTGGCCCATGAATTACGCGAACTGCGTGGCGATGATCGGGTGAAGGCCGTCGTCTTGCGCGTGAATAGCCCTGGTGGTTCTGCTTTTGCCAGTGACATCATCGCCCGCGAAGTAGCCCTCTTGGTTAATAAGAAGATTCCCGTCATCGTCTCGATGGGCGACCTCGCCGCCAGCGGTGGTTATTATATTTCAGCCAAAGGCACGACCATCATGGCTGATCCCGCCACCATTACGGGCTCGATTGGCGTCTTCGGCTTACACTTTAACTACGAGGAATTAGCGAAGAAAATTAACCTCGGTACCGATGGTATTAAAACCGCCCGCTATGCAGATTTATTCGAAATGCATCGTGCCGCTTCCCCGGAAGAAATGGCCGTCGTGCAAGCAACCGTGGATAATGTCTATGAAAGTTTCTTAAAGATTGTCGCCAATGGTCGTAAAATGGAACGCGATGCGGTGCACGAAATCGCCCAAGGTCGTGTCTGGCTTGGCAGTACTGCCCAAACGATTGGCCTCGTCGATCGCTTCGGAGGTCTGCGCGACGCCATCGCCTTGGCCAAAGAGCAGGCCGGGCTGAACCAATACGAACTCGTGCAAGTGCCTAGCCTGAACTCAGGTCGCGAGAATCTCCTGCAAAAGGTTCTGTCCGATAACGACAATGAGAACCCTCTCTTTGCCCGGATTAGCACCGACAAAGACCCTGCCCTCATTTTCCTCCGTGCCAATGCGGAAATGATCCGCGGCGTACGCACCTTAAACGACCCCAAGGGCGTTTACTTAACTTGCCCCACGCGCATACCCCTGCGCTAACCGCGCAAGGGTATCAGAGGCACTTGGCCGCCTGCACTTAAGAAGCAGGCTGAGTCGCGGGCGTGGTGCTGGCTGGTTTAGCAGGCACTTGAGCCCGGGCCTCAGGCAACCACGACTGTAACTGCTTAATCCGGGTTGCATCCGTAGGGTGCGTCGAAAGAAATTCAGGAGTAGCACCGCTACCCGCTTTTTGCGCAAAGCGCTGCCAGAAGGCGGGGGCAGCATCAGGATTATAACCAGCCCGAGCCATGAGAAGTAAACCCAGGTGATCGGCCTCGGACTCGTGGGCACGACTAAAGGGTAAGAGTACGCCCAACTGACTCCCGACTCCAAGGGCCGCCATCATCTCTTGGTGAGTTGCCGTCGACTGTTTGCTCGACGTGGCTAAATCAACCGCCGCCAAGGAACTTGAAGCCAGCAGCGACTGCGAAACCCGCTCCGCGCCGTGGCGACACAACACGTGCGAGACTTCGTGGCCCAAAATCACCGCGATGTCATCATCCGTCGGCGAATACGGGAACATGCCGATATGATAACCAATCTTACCGCCGGGCATCGCAAAAGCGTTGGGCGTCTTATCATTAATGATGGCAAACTCCCACTTATTAGCCGGCGGCAAAACGCCCGATTTGTCTTCCTTCCGGGCGGCGGCAACAATCTTCAGCCCGATCTCTTTGATTTTCGCCAAATGAGGGTCGTTGGGCAACTTAGGCATCTTGGCAAATTCCGTCGCAGCCGAAGAAGCTACTTCGGTCTCACTCACCATGATGAACTGCGAACGACCTGTGATGGGAGCAGATTGGCACCCACTAAGCAGGGCCAAACCCAAAACGGCAAACCAGAGTTGCGGTAACCGTAGTTGCATAAGAAAAGTAAATTAACGCCCCGAAGGAGGCGTGTCCGAAGGTATACCCTCTTCGTGGTCTCCTGTATAGTATTTTCTATAAGACGAATCGTAACTGTCGGTGTAGACCGAGGCCATGCGCTGCGACATCCGATTCAGCACCGCCCCTAAAATAGGTGCCCCAGCGTCCCGGAGACGCAGCAGGCAAGAGGTGGCGTTACGCATGGTCACCAAATTGTAACGCACCACGTAAATCACGCCATCAACCTTGGGAATTAAGTGCAAGGCGTCAGAGACCGCCCCGATCGGAGGTGAATCGATAAACACGCGATCGTAACGACGACGGAGTTCATCGAGCATTTCGCTAAACTTCGGGTTGTTAATGACCTGAGTGGGGTTCTTGCAGTTAATCCCCACCGGAAGCACGTCGAGACCGGGAGCCACTTCGCGCACGATGGCTTCATCCAAAGTCATCTCGCTATTAAACCAGCGGCTCACCCCACCATCGCCCGCAAAGCCCAAGGAGGGGCCCACATTCGGCAGGCGCAAGTCAGCATCAATGATGATAACTTTCTCGGCGTGCTGAGCGAAGGTCAGAGCTAAATTGGTGGCGACAAACGTCTTCCCTTCGCCGGGGCGCGTCGAGGTCACTAGGAACACCCGACTCGTGGCGGTCGCAGGGTTCACCTTCATCACAGAATAAATCGCCCGCACGGCTTCGGTGGCGATGCGGTCTTTATCCTGACGGGCAAGTAAGGCGCGATCAGGACCCGTCGCTTCTGACACCTTAGGCACCGTCCCCAACAGGGGTAAACCGAGCGTCAACTCCACGTCTTTAGCCGACTTCACGCGGTTATCAAACGAGCCCATCAAGATGACTAACCCAATCCCGAAAACTAAACCCAGGGCTAAGCCTACCAAGGCATTGATGTAATAATTCTTGTTAATCGGCTTATCCCCTACCGAAGGCATATCCATGATCTTAATCGAGGTCGTGGAGCCCGACATCGAGGAACGCAACTTGGCCTCTTCGTAACTAAGGGTTAAGCGAGCCAGGAATTCTTCGCTGGCGCGGATATCTTTTTCCAACCGTTCCAATTCAACATTGGCTGCTTGGAGCTTCGAAATTTCTTTCTCTTTTTCTTCGAGATTTTTCACGATACTATCGTAACGCGAACGGGCATTTTCAAAGGAGCCACGAATACGCTCCACGGCTTCGACCACCGCTTTTTTAAGTTCATCCTGCGTCTGCTCTAAAGCCTTTTGCGTTTGTTGTAACGTCGGGTGCTCGGGTGTATACTTTTGTTGCAGAGCCGAGACTTGGACCCGCAAATCAGAAACCTTTACCCCGAGACCTAAGACCGCAGGGTCATTGTGTACTTGAGGGATTTCGTAAGGGTCTTTTTTGAGCTTTTGATATTCGGTGATCTTATCCCACAAAATCTGGAATTCATCGACTTGCTTACGAGTCTCTTCGCGGTCTTTCACCAGGACCCCACGTTCCGTGCCTAAAGTCGCCGTGTCCTTTGCAATGGCTAAAAGCTTTTGATCGCGGATAATCGCATTCTTTTGCTCATAGAGTTTCTTTACCTTGTCCTGATACGACTCGATATCGATACGCACCTTCTCCACCAAGGGATTGGTGATAATGAGGCGTTCGTCTTCATTATTCTTCTGAATCGCTTGGCAGAACAGTTGGGCCACTTGGCGGGCGAGTTCCCGGTTCGGGTGTACGAATTCGACGTTCACCACCAACGTCATCCGTTGGGGGTTAATGGCACGTTGCCGACCAAAGACCTCTTGTTCGGTGAGCGGGCCGCTAAAAATATTGCCTTGCTGATAAGGCTCCAAGACCTGCTTTTTTTCCCCAATGGTCAGACGGCGCGAAACATTTTCGATGATGGAATTACTCCGCATCGATTCGACGGCGGTGTAAAAGTCGTCATTGGAAACAATGTTGAAGTTTTGGGCCGCTGCGGAATCGGCTTTAGCTAAGTCAGGGGTGTAGCGCAGAACTTTCAGACGTCCCACCGCCCGGTACTCGGGCATGGTGTTGTAAGTGAAAATCAAAGCGATGGTGACGAAGACTAGGATCGAAAGCACGAGCCACCAAAAGCGCTCGCGGACCATATTGATGTAAGTGGCCACCATCCCACTTCCTGCCCCACCCTGCACGCCATACCCTTGGTATTGGCCATAACCGCGGGGATTATAGCCCCCGTAATTGCCACCATAGGAGCCATAATTACCATAAGTCCCGTACGTGCCATACCCTCGTGATTCCGCCTGATTTTTTGCGGCTTCGGGCGAATCGGAACGAGGATCGGGGTTGGCCATAAAATTAAATGCGACTGTCTTTGATGTAAATTTGGTCTTCGTCTTCTAAAACAAAATCCGGCTCTTCACCGGAATCAATCCGGCTCATATCCTTAGTAATAACCTGCCGATCGCCGCTAGGCAGAATGCGCTTAATCGTGACGCCATCGCGATTGCCGCGCGGCAAAACGCCACCCGCCATCGAGAGGGCTCGTCCTAACGTTAAAGTCTCCTCTGGGGGAATGGTGACCGGTCCTGGTTTACCAACGTAACCTGAAACATAGACACGACGCTCGGCGTAATTGATAATCGTAAACGCCACCTGAGGTTCCCGGAAATAGCGTCGATAGCGTTTCGAGATTTCGGCTTGAGCCTCCGTGATTGTCATGCCTGCAACGGGCACCGTTTCTTTCAAGAACGGGATATCAATCGTACCATCAGTGCTAATGCGACGTTCAATCAGCGTCCCGGGTTCATCAATTACCCCCACGCGCACTTGGTCGCGGATTCGTAGACGGTAGCTTTTACTCACCCCAGTTTTAGGAGTGGGGGTCGTTGCCTCAGTGGAGGCAGGAGCACTAATGACTTCAACACTCTTGGTCGCACAGGCAGCCAATGCCAGAGCCATCAAAATGAATCCGAAAAATTTCGTCAGACGTGGCAACATAAAGGTAGTTTTGCACTAAAACAGGCGAGTGGTCAAACGCGACCACCGCACCTGACAAGACTCGTCTGGCCGCCTTTTAGTAACGGAAGGCTGCCGAGACCGTAAAGGCCTGCGAAGTAAACCCGTTCTGAGGTGCGGCGGGAATCTTCAGGTCCGTAAACGTTAAACCGGCATTAAAGGTTAAATGTGGGTTATACTTATATTCCGCCCCAAGGTTATAGACCGTTGACTTCACTTCCACCGCGCTCGCGGTAGAGGAGTCAGAGGCGGCATCAAGGTAGGTAATCCCTGCCGTCAGCGTCACATCTAAGGCAGCCGTGTAACTAACATTGTAATTGTAGGTCTTGGAATCCGTACGACCACCGGTTGAGGAAGCAGAGACATCACGGCCTAAGGAGAGGCTATGCGTGATGAGATCGGTAAGATTATGCGTCAAGGTAATGGAGTAAGAAGGCGCACTTGAGTTAGCCATACTACCACCCGAGAAGCTCGAATAACCCAATTGACCCGTAATGTTTAATTTACCCGAACTTGTAGGCTGACCATTGACGGTTAAACCATAGAAATCCTTCAGCAACGCCGTGGGCAGAGGATTAGGATTCGAGGGAACGGGAGCCGTGGGAGCATTACCGGTGGGGTAAGTAGCTACTTCCTTAAAATAAGGGGCGTCGGAGTAATCCGTCTGATCGTGCTCGTACTTAAAACCAAACGAAATCTTTTCAAACGCTTGGTAAGTTAAGCTAACGGGCAAAGATTTGGTGTTCAACTCCGTCAAGCCAGCCGTGTTATAACCGGTCGTCACAATGGTATTACCAGGGGAAGTGGTGGTATCGGTATTGATGAACGTAACTGGGTTTAAATAATGATTGTAGGTATTAATGAAGCTGACGTTGCTCTTCATTTTTTCCGTCCAGACGTAATCCACGCTAATCGAGTGCGTGTAGTTCGACTGACGTACTAACGTCGCCCCAAGGACGTTAAAATCGACGCCCTGAGCCGCCAAATCATCGTTCCGCGCCGTCACGCGATAGGAGGAATCAATTACCACCGTCAAAGGACCGCCAGGAGTGAGACGTAAATCGCCACTCAGGGAGTCGCGCGAGTCTTGCAAACTGCGATACTGCGACTGATAAAAATAAATATAGCTGCGCTTGGCGTTTAAAGTGAAGGCTACGGGGGAATCCTTGCCATATTCAAAAGCTAAACCTGGGGTCACGACCCAATCCGTAGCTGACTTGGCATTAGCCGTGGAGAAGAGATTGTTCGTAACGTCAAAAGCGGTCGAAGAATCAAAGAAGATATCAATGTCATCGCCGATTTGCACGAGTGGCGAAGTCGGAATCCACCCCTCGGCGTAAACGGAGGAACAAACACTAAGGGCGGCAGCGGCGACAAGGAAACGCGACATAGGGATTTTTGAAGGGGTTATAGGAATGAAATAATCCAACAATTTGAGCGTATCAACCCCCAAGATGGGACTACAAAAAGGCCCTACTCCCAGAGCGGGAATAGGGCCCTAATTTCACCTAGTTAAGCGGTTTAGGCTTGAGGCGCAGCAGGAGCGTCGGAGGGAGACACCTTGATCCGGCGGTAGGCAGGCAAGCCCGTACCAGCAGGGACCAAGTGACCCATGATGACGTTTTCCTTAAAGCCCGTGAGGTTATCGCGCTTGGCCATGGTGGCCGCATCGGTCAGAACCCGCGTGGTTTCTTGGAAGGAAGCCGCCGAGATGAAGGACTCGGTCTCCAAGGAGGCCTTGGTGATACCGAGCAGGATGGGTTCCGATTCGGCAATCTGACCACCACGCTCGCTGATGACACGGTTCACTTGGGCCAGCGTCGTACGATCGACTTGCTCGCCCCAGAGGTAATCCGAATCGCCAGGCTCCGTGATGCGCACCTTGCGCAACATACGAGCGACGATGATTTCGATGTGCTTGTCGTTAATGGTAACGCCCTGTGAGCGGTAAACCTTTTGAATTTCGTTGATGAGGTAATCCTGCACCTTGGATTGACCCAAGATGTCGAGAATGTCGTGCGGATCCACGGCGCCTTCCGTTAAGACTTCGCCTTGGTTCACCTTCTGACCGGCAGCCACGATGATGTGCTTGCCGTGTGGGATGAGGTGCTCCTCTTCGCGACCGATAGAGTCGGTAATCACGAGCTTCTTCTTACCGCGAACGGAAGTTTGGAAGGTAACGGTACCATCAATCTTCGCAATTTCGGCAGCGTCCTTAGGAGGACGAGCTTCGAAGAGCTCCGAGATACGCGGCAGACCAGCCGTAATATCTTGGTTCTTCTGTTGTTGACGAGGAATCTTGGCCAGCACGACCCCCTTCACCACAGAATCACCTTCGTTCACTTCTAATTGAGCATGCGGAGGCACGGCAAACGTACCGACTTCCTTGCCCGACTTATCAATGATACGAATCTTAGGCTCTTGCTCGTCGGAGTGCTCCATCACTTTCTTCCGGAAGCTATTATTCGAATCGTCGCGTTCTTCGCGGTAGGTCACCCCGAGGATCATGTCGACGAATTCAATGCGGCCCGCTTCGTTCGCCAAGATAGGCGTGAATTGCGGATCCCATTGGGAAAGTTTTTCACCCTTATCAACCTTCTGACCCTGCTTCACGAAAATCACCGCACCCGTAGGCACTGGATAATCATCCGACTGGGTACCGGTTTCATTCGACAAGCGAATCATGCCGTTACGATTCAAGGAAATGAACTTACCGTTCAACTCCGTGACGTTGAGGTCGACGAAAGTAACCGTGCCACCGATACGCGCCTTGATTTCGGGCGTCTTCATCTGCGCGATACCACCAATGTGGAACGTACGCATGGTTAACTGAGTACCAGGCTCACCGATGGATTGGGCAGCGATAATGCCTACCGCCGTACCACGCTCGACCATACGGCCGGTCGAAGGATCGAGGCCGTAAGACTTGGGCGGAATCGCATTCACGTTCATGTGCGTGAGAGGCGACAACACCTTCAAGCGAGTAATACCTGCGGTTTCAATGCGCTTCGCGGTGACTTCATCAATCAATTCGCCAGCGGCGACGATGATTTCGGAAGGGTTGATGGGGTTGACGATATCTTCGGCAGGGCAACGACCGATGATACGATCGCCCAACGACACGAGCATTTCGTCACCATCGTAAATCGCTTCTTTCCAAACACCGTTGGGGAGGCGGACTTGAACGCGGTCCACGCCAGCATCGCGCAACTTGCCGAGTAATTCTTCGGTAATCGCGGTGTTCGCTTTGGCCAAGACCTTAGCCGCACCGGATGGATTTTGAACGTCTAACGCGAGGTGGCGACCTAAGGTCGTTTCGCTCAACGTGACGACTTCCGAACCTAGCGCGATGTCACGGTCATCCGTCACAATCACGTCCATGGCAACGTCGCAAAGCTTACGGGTCATGTAACCAGCGTCAGCCGTCTTCAGCGCCGTATCGGAGAGACCCTTACGAGCACCGTGCGTCGAGATGAAGTATTCCAGAACGGAAAGGCCTTCACGGAAGGAGGAAAGAATGGGGCGTTCGATAACTTCGCCGGAGGGCTTAGCCATCAGACCACGCGCACCGCAAAGCTGCTTCACCTGGGCCTTATTACCACGAGCACCCGAGTCCATCAACACGTACACAGGATTGATGAGCGTACGGCGCGTGTGACGAGGATCACCTTTCTTACCAGCACCAGCCACCTTGGCCGATTCAGCGAGGGTCTTGTACACCGACTCAGCGATTTCAGCCGTCGCCTTGGTCCAAACGTTCACCACTTTATTACGACGTTCGTCGTTAGTGATGGTACCCTCTTCGTTCTGTTTCTTAAAGGCAGTGACTTCGTTGGAAGCGTTGCGCACGAGACCTTCTTTTTCCTTCGGGAAGATCATGTCACTGACCCCGATAGAAATACCGGCCTTAGTCGCCACGCGGAAGCCCGTTTCTTTCAGGGCATCCAGCACGGGGATAGAGGCTTCGCGACCGCAATGCTTGTAGGTGTTGAGAATTAAATCACCCAACTGACCCTTCTTCACGGTGTAGTTAACAAAGCCTAATTCCTTAGGCCAAATCGTGCTGAAGATAATACGGCCCACCGTCGTGATGAGCGTGCGCTCTTTCTTATCACCATTCACGGTCACGCGACCGTAGTCGGGATTCGAAATGCGAACCCAATCGTGTAAGTGGAGCGAACCTTCGGCTTCGGCAAAGACGGCTTCTTCCACCGAGGCCAAGAGCGGCATCAACTTAGCTTCAGGCTTAGTGGGAGGCTCTAAGGTTAAGTAGTAAGCACCCAAGACGATGTCCTGCGAAGGGGTCAAGATCGGCTTACCGCTCGAAGGCGAGAAGATGTTGTTCGTGGACATCATGAGGAGCTTACACTCCATGATGGCTTCCAACGAAAGCGGCACGTGCACGGCCATTTGGTCACCGTCGAAGTCAGCATTGTAAGCCGTACAAACGAGCGGGTGCAGACGGATGGCATCCCCTTCAATCAAGACTGGCTCGAAAGCTTGAATCGAAAGACGGTGGAGCGTAGGCGCACGATTAAGGAACACGGGGTGTCCCTTGGTCACTTCTTCTAAAATATCCCAAACTTCAGGCTTCTTCTGTTCGATATGCTTCTTAGCACCACGAACGGTGTGGGCGAAACCTAGTTCCTTGAGGCGACGGATGAGGAAAGGCTCAAACAGGGTCAGCGCCATCTTCTTAGGCAAACCGCACTGATTGAGTTTCAACTCTGGACCGATCACGATCACCGAACGACCGGAGTAGTCGACGCGCTTACCGAGCAAGTTCTGACGGAAGCGACCGTGCTTACCCTTCAACATGTCGCTGATCGACTTCAACTGACGATCGCGATCCTTGACGGGCTTACCGTGACGACCGTTGTCGAGCAACGCATCCACAGCTTCTTGGAGCATGCGCATCTCATTGTGAATGATGACGTCAGGCGTCTTCATTTGAATGAGTTGCTTCAAACGGTTGTTACGATTGATGACGCGACGGTAGAGGTCGTTCAAATCGGAGGTCGCAAAACGACCACCTTCGAGAGGGACGAGCGGACGGAGGTCGGGAGGAATCACCGGCAACACCGTCAAAATCATGTGCTCAGGACGCTTACCCGAGGCCAAGAAGCCTTGGATAATCTTCATGCGGCGGGCGATCTTCTTCTTGATCTGCTTCGAGCGAGTCGAACGTAATTGATCACGCAAGTTCTCCACCGTGGCACTCAAATCCATCTTCTTGAGCAACTGCTGCAGAGCTTCAGCACCCATACGCGCCTTAAAGGCGTCGGGACCGTGTTGTTCCACGGCCTTGCGGTAGCTCTCTTCATCGAGCAATTCCTTTTCGTTCAAGCCCGTTTGGCCGGCATCAACCACCAGGTATTTTTGGTAGTAGATAACTTGCTCCAGTTGACGCGTCGTCATGTCGAGCATCAACGACAAGCGGCTGGGCATGCTCTTGAGGAACCAGATGTGCGAAACAGGAATCGCTAAGCGAATGTAGCCCATGCGCTCGCGGCGCACGCGGGACACGGTGACTTCAACGCCACACTTATCGCACACGACATCCTTATACTTAACTTTCTTATACTTGCCGCAATAGCACTCGTAGTCGCGTACTGGACCGAAAATGCGTTGGCAGAAAAGACCGTTAGGCTCGGGCTTGAAGGAGCGGTAGTTGATGGTCTCAGGGCTCTTAACTTCCTTCAGACCTTTAACTTTGCGGTTACCATGTTCATCGACTTCGTCGAGGAACTGTTCGCCCGTCCAAGCGACGATTTCCTCAGGCGAGGCAATCGAGATGGAAACGAAGTCGAAGGACTGCTCCTTCGATTCGTTGGCGGTGAACTCTGGGGTGTGATCCGGGTGAATCATGTCGATAATTTTATAAAGGGTGAGACTTAGTTGCGTTCAGGCTGAGGGGTGGAACCCGTGCCGAGACGAACGTCTAAGCAGAGGGCTTGCATTTCCTTCATCAGCACGTTGAAGGACTGCGGCGTACCGCTGACCAGGGTGTTGTCGCCCTTGACGAGTTGCTCGTAAATCTTGGTACGTCCAGCGACGTCGTCCGACTTAACCGTGAGCAATTCCTGCAGGGTGTAAGCAGCACCGTAAGCTTCGAGAGCCCAAACTTCCATTTCCCCGAAACGCTGACCACCGTATTGAGCTTTACCGCCCAAGGGTTGTTGCGTGATGAGGCTGTAAGGACCCGTCGCACGAGCGTGAATCTTGTCGGCCACCAAGTGATTCAGCTTCATCATGTAGATGTAGCCGACCACGACGTCTTGGTCGAAAGCTTCGCCCGTGTGACCGTTGATCAACATGGCCTTACCAGTTTCAGGTAAGTTGGCTTCCTTGAGGTATTCGCGAATGCGCTTCTCAGGGATACCATCGAAGATGGGCGTCGCAACCTTGAGACCGAGCTTGGAACAAGCCCAACCTAAGTGCGTTTCCAGAACCTGACCGACGTTCATGCGCGAAGGCACGCCGAGGGGGTTAAGGCAAATATCAACAGGCGTACCGTCAGCGAGGTAAGGCATGTCTTCCACCGGGACAATACGAGCAACGACGCCCTTATTACCGTGGCGACCGGCCATCTTGTCACCGACTTGGATCTTACGCTTGGTAGCGATGTAAACTTTGACGTTCTTAATCGCCCCACCCTCGTCGATGCCTTGCTCGATAGCTTCTACCTTACGAGCACGCTCTTGTTCGAGTTCATCGAAGCGGCGGTGATAGCCATCAACGATTTGGCGAATCTTCTGCTTCACAGGCGAGTCGTTCATCTCGATGGAACGAGAGACCGAGGCCAAGCGGCGGAGGAGGGTTTTGGTAATCTTGCGATTCGCAGGAATGATGGCTTCGCCCGTTTCCGAATTCTTCACGTCGAGCGGAATCTTTTCGCCGAGGAGGATGTTCGAGAGGGACTCCGTCATTTCTTCGCGCAGACGCGCGTCCTGAGTACGATATTCTTCGTTCACCTTCTTGAGGGCACGACGTTGGTCGTTCGGCGACAAGCGGCCGTCATCTTTATCGGTACGGGAAGAAACCTTCACGTCCATGATGATACCAGAAATACCCGAAGGTACTTTCAAGGAAGTGTCCTTAACGTCACGAGCCTTCTCACCGAAGATGGCACGCAAAAGTTTTTCTTCAGGGGCGAGGTCGCCTTCGCTCTTCGGCGTGATTTTGCCAACGAGGATATCGTCTGGCTTCACTTCGGCACCGATACGAATCACGCCATCGCGATTCAAGTTGCGCAAAGCTTCTTCACCTAAGTTAGGAATATCGCGCGTGATTTGTTCAGGCCCGAGCTTCGTGTCGCGGGCGGTGACTTCAAACTCTTCGATGTGAATCGACGTGAAGACGTCTTCCTTGAGCATGCGCTCGGAGAGTAAGATAGCGTCTTCGAAGTTATAACCGTTCCAAGGCATGAAGCCGACGAGCACGTTACGACCTAAGGCGAGTTCGCCCTTATCGGTAGCGGCACCGTCCGCAATGACATCACCGGCTTTGATCTTATCGCCGCGGCGGACCAACGGACGTTGATTGAAGCAGGTCGAGGAGTTGGTCTTTAAGAATTTACGTAAATCGTAAACGTAGAGGCCCTTGGCCGCATCGGTCTTCAATTTGCGATTTTCGAGTTGGTGAGGTGCAATCTCGCCGTCCTTCGTGATGATGATACGACGCGAGTCAGAAACCGCCACGACGCCAGGGGCTTTCGCCACCACGACCGTCTTGGAGTCGATTGCCACACGACGCTCTAAGCCCGTGCCGACGTAGGGCGACTCCGTCACCACTAAGGGCACGCCTTGGCGTTGCATGTTAGAACCCATCAAGGCGCGATTCGCGTCGTCGTGTTCGAGGAACGGAATCAAAGCGGCCGCCACGGACACCACCTGTTGAGGCGAAACGTCCATGTAGTCGACTTCATCGGGATCGATTTCCAAAATGTCGTCACGGAAACGAACCGTGACTTTACCTTTCAAGCGACCGGTTTCGTCGATTTCCGAGTTAGCCTGCGCGACCTTGAATTTTTCTTCTTGGTCGGCCGTCATGAATTCAACTTGGCTCGAAACTTTACCGCGCACCACTTTGCGGTAAGGCGCTTCGATGAAGCCGAACTCGTTGATGTGCGAGTAGGTGGAAAGAGAATTAATCAGACCGATATTAGGACCTTCAGGGGTCTCAATCGGACAGATACGACCGTAGTGCGAAGGATGCACGTCGCGGACTTCAAAGCCGGCACGATCGCGATTCAAACCACCAGGCCCGAGGGCGGAGAGACGACGCTTGTGCGTCAACTCGGCCAACGGATTGATTTGGTCCATCAACTGGGACAGCTGACTACGAGCGAAGAACTCGCGGACCGAATTACCAAAAGGCTTCGGGTTAACTAATTTCTGAGGCGTGATGGAGTCGACGCTTTGGTCATACTCATTGATGCGGGCCTTGATCGTCTTAACGACGTTCTTCAAGCCAGCACGGCACTGATTAGCCAACAACTCGCCAACGTTACGAACGCGGCGCGAACCCAAGTGGTCGATGTCATCAATCGAACCATCCTTCGCCTTGAGCTTACAAAGCATCTTGGTGGCTTCGACGATGTCCTCAGGAGTAATCGTACGCGTATCGAGCGAAACATTGAGACCCAACTTTTGGTTGAGTTTGTAGCGACCCACGCGACCTAAGTCGTAGCGGAGCGGGTCTTGGAAGAGGCGTTGCATGTGGGCGCGAGCACCCTTCACGTTCACTGGCTCACCAGGACGCAACTTGCGGAAAATTTCTTTGAGCGCTTCTTCTTCGTTACGGACGGTACCGATGTCCTTACGCAACGAGAGGATGATTGCACCATCATCGAAGGACGTGTCGAACACGCCAAACTTTTGCTTCGGCAATTGCTTGTGAATTTCCTTCAGCGTTTCGCGCGAAAGCTTGTCGTACTGCTTCGCCACCACTTTGCTCGACTCAACGTCGACGATGGGATCAGCGTACACGAGGTGGGCTAATTCTTCAGGCTCGAGTTCCAAGGCGGCCTTAGCCGTCAATTCGCGGTGCTTGTAGAAAAGAGCGAGGATGTCTTTGTCGTCCTTATAACCAAAGGCACGGAGCAAGGTGGTCACGAGGAACTTACGACGACGGCGGCGGCGGTCGAGGTAGACCCAGAGTAAGTCGTTTTGGTCGAACTGAACTTCAATCCAGGTACCGCGGTCAGGGATGATGCGGAAGGCGTAAAGCTCTTTGCCGCTCGTGTGGGCGGACTCTTCAAAGCAGATACCAGGGCTGCGGTGTAATTGCGATACCACCACGCGCTCGGCACCATTGACGATAAAGGAACCACGATCCGTGATCATGGGGATTTCGCCCATCATGATTTCTTCATCCTTAAAGGCGTTCTTTTCGCGCAGACGAAGTTTCAACATCACCGAGATCGAATAGCTCGTACCTTCCCGGATGCATTCCAGCTCCGTGGACTTAGGCATCACCAAGCCGTACTCGAGGTACTCTAAGCGGAAGTTGCCATTATTGCTCTCCACGGGAAAAGCTTCCCGGAAGACGGCGTCCAACCCGATATTCTTACGGGAGGAAGTGGGCACGTCCAATTGGAGAAAATCGTTGAACGAGAAAATTTGATTCTCGATCAAGTTGGGCGGAGGAATGACTTCGCGAAGTTTACCGAAGTTTTGACGCTCTAGTGACATGGCAGGTGGAAAAGTGGCTCGAAGGTTCAGGTGGTGGCGGTGGGCTTCAGAAAATGGTTTTGCCTAGTTGGGTCGGACTAGGCGGCCGGGGAAAAAGCGGGGAAGGGAAAAAGGTCAAGGGTGACCCACCCCTTCCCCGCGTAAAGTGAAGGAACGGAATTACTTGACCTCGACCTCGGCACCAGCGGCCTTGAGCTTGGTCTCGATGTCCTTGGCTTCGTCCTTGCTGACACCTTCCTTGACAGGCTTAGGTGCAGTGTCGACCAAGTCCTTAGCTTCTTTGAGGCCCAGGCCGGTGATGGCGCGGACTTCCTTAATGACGTTAATGGGCGAAGCGCCCTTAGCCTTAAGGATGACGTCGAACGTGGTCTTCTCTTCGGCAGGTGCAGCGGCACCACCAGCGGCGCCAGCGGCGACGACAGCGACCGGAGCAGCGGCGGAAACGCCCCACTTGGTTTCGAGGTCTTTCACGAGAGCGGCGATGTCGATAACGCTTTGAGCGCTGAGCCACTCGATGACTTGATCTTTAGTGATGTTACTCATGGTTTTAGGTTCCTTGAATGGTTAGCGTCCTGTGAAGGACATTTGAGGGCGGCGAGGCCCCTAACCGGGGTTCTTTGGATGTTGTGTGTATTGGGTTTTGGGTTCCCTCCGCGCCGCTTAAGTCACACGACCCAAGCCTTGCAGAGAAAGTGATAATTAGGCGGCAGGAGCCTCGTCCTTTTTGCGCTTGGCGTCCAAGAGGCGCACCATTTGCGAAGCAGGCGTGTTGAGCAACGAGAGCAACTGCGCACGAATGGCTTCGAGCGAAGGCAGCTTCGATAAGGCTTCCACTTCGGCTTTGGTCAGGACCTTCGAGTCCAAGACGCCAGCCTTAACTTCTAATTTCGAAAAATCCTTGAAGAACGAAACGAGGACTTTCGCCACGCCCGTAGGATTCTTGCCACCGGTGACTAAAGCGGTGTGACCGCTCAAGTGCGACGAGATGTCAGGCAAATTAGCCTGCTTGGTGGCGATGTTCAGAATGCTGTTCTTCACCACGTGATACTCGGCACCATGGGCACGGAGTTGCTCACGAACGGAGGTCGCGTCTTTCACCGTAACACCCGTGAAATTTGCAATCAGCAAATAGTTGGACGAGGCCAACTGAGCGGCGACTTCATCGACTAAATATTTTTTTTCTGCGCGCATTTTAGAAAAGATTTAAGGGTGAAGGTTAGGCAGTGACGGCAGCCGAGTAGGGTTTGAGATCCACGCCAACGCCTGGGCTCATGCTAGCGCTGATGGTGATGGACTTGATAAAGCGGCCACCAGAGAAACCGGCAGGCTGAGCTTTCACTAAAGCGGCCAAAGCGGCTTGAGCGTTCTCCGCTAATTGCTGAGCGGTGAAGGACTTCTTACCGATGACGATGACGATGTTACCGGTCTTATCCATTTTGAATTCCACGCGACCAGCTTTCACTTCCTTGATGGTCTTAGGAATATTGTCCGACACCGTACCCGACTTGGGGTTAGGCATTAAACCTTTAGGACCGAGTACCCGAGCGACTTGACGCACGTCTTTCATCGCGGAGACGGTCGAGATAGCGACGTCGAAATCGAGGAAGCCACCATTGACCTTAGCGATCATGTCAGCGAGACCGGCATAATCGGCACCCGCTTCTAAAGCTTCTTTAGCGTTTTCAGTGAAAGCTAAAACTTTGATTTTCTTACCCGAACCATTGGGCAACGAAACGGTGCCACGCACCATTTGGTCAGACTGCTTAGGATCTACGCCCAAGAAGGCGGAAATCTCCACGGTCTCGTCAAACTTCGTACCGGGCATCTTCTTGATGATTTCGGTAGCGGCGTTGACATCATATTTCGCTTTCAAGTCGGCGACTTGAAGAGCGGCGCGGTAGCGCTTGCTGGGTTGTTTTTTCATAGCGACTTTCGTCTCCTGCGTTAGGCAGTATTAGGTGTTTAGGTTTGGGTTAAAAATTAGCCGACCACTTCGATACCCATCGAACGCGCGGTACCCGCAATCATGCGAGCGGCGTTGTCAGGCGAAATGGAGTTCAGGTCCTTCTTCTTCATTTCCACGATTTCGAGGAGTTGCTTCTTGGTGACCTTACCGACTTTATCGCGGTTCGGAACCTTGGAGCCACTTTCGATCTTGGCGGCTTTCTTGAGCAACACCGAGGCGGGAGGAGACTTCAGAACGAAGGTGAAGGACTTGTCTTGGTAGACGGAAATGATGACTGGCAAGATGAGGCCAGCTTGGTCCTTGGTGCGAGCGTTGAACTCTTTACAGAACGCCATGATATTGACGCCCTTAGCACCGAGGGCAGGACCCACGGGAGGTGCAGGATTAGCGGCTCCGGCAGGGAGTTGGAGCCTAATTTCGCCGACGACTTTCTTAGCCATAGTAGTGTGTTAGTTAAAGGTTGAGGGTTGAAAGGGATTATTCGCGATCATCGCGTTCGACTTGCCAGAACTCGAGTTCCACCGGCGTGGAGCGACCAAAGATGTCGACAGACACTTCGAGTTTACCGCGGTCGGCATCGATCTTGTCGATGTTACCAGCCAAATTAGCAAAGGGACCATCGGTGATCTTCACGCGTTCACCGACGTGGAAGTTAACCTTCGGTACCACCTTATCAGCGGCATCAGCCACTTGTTGGAGAATGTTATTAATTTCTTCCGCTTTGAGAGGCACGGGGTTTTGGCCGCCGATGAGACCAATCGCGCCGTCGGTGTTGCGGAGGAAATTCCAGGGAGCTTCTAACAAGCCACCTTCGTCGTCAAAGAGACGTGCCCGTACGAATAAGTACGAGGGGTAGAGCTTCATTTCGCTCTCCCGCTTTTTGCCGTTACGGAAATCTTTAACCGTTTTCACGGGCATCAAGATCTCGGCCACAAAGTCGCCCATTTCGCTATCGCGAATCGCTTTGTCTAAATGGCGCTTCACCTTGCTCTCGTTGTTCGAGAGGGTTTGCAGCGTGTACCAACGAAAATCAGAAGGAGAGGACATGATGGGGGCTTAGCGAACGAACTTCGTCGCTAATTGGACAAAATTGGAGAGAGAAAAGTCGCAGAAGAAAACCACTGCCCCCAAGAGTGCGACGGCCGCAATCACCACCAACGTCGAGTCCAACAACTCCTTAGGCGTGGGCCACGAGGCCTTGACGAAAACCTCGGTGAGAGTTTCGTTCCAGAAGGCGCGAAGGCGGCTGAGGAAGTTGAACATAGTGTGGTGGTGAAGGTGAGGGAGAGGTGGCAGGACGGGAGGGAGTCGAACCCACAACCAACGGTTTTGGAGACCGCTACTCTGCCAATTGAGCTACCGTCCTATAAGATTGTGGGGGAAAGAGAGAAGGTGCTGGGCTCTTTTTAGGGAACCGCAGCACCATAATCATGCCTTACGGCAACGAATTACTTGGTGATCTCGAGAATCTGGCCGGCACCGATGGTCTTGCCACCTTCGCGGAGAGCGAAGCGTTGGCCTTTTTCCATCGCGACAGGCTTTTGGAGTTCGATGCTGATCGTGACGTTGTCACCAGGCATCACCATTTCCACGCCTTCAGGGAGAACCACCGTACCCGTGACGTCGCAAGTACCGAAGAAGAACTGAGGGCGGTAGTTGTTCGTGAAGGAAGTGTGACGACCACCTTCATCGGCCTTCAGCACGTAAATTTGTGCCTTAGCAACGGTGTGAGGCTTGATGCTACCGGGCTTAGCCAAGACTTGGCCGCGCTCGATTTGGCTCTTTTCAACACCACGGATGAGGAGACCGACGTTGTCGCCCGCTTGACCTTGGTCGAGTTCCTTACGGAACATTTCGACGCCGGTGACGGTGGACTTGAGGGTGTCGCGGAGACCGACGATTTCGATTTCTTCGCCGACCTTCACCACGCCACGCTCGATACGACCCGTAGCAACGGTACCACGACCGGTGATCGAGAAGACGTCTTCAACGGACATCATGAAAGGCTTATCGGTTTCGCGCTTAGGCTCAGGAATTTCAGCGTCGAGAGCGTCGAGCAAGTTTTGGATCGCTTGTTCGCCTTCGGGCTTAGCTTCTAAGGCAGCGGTGGCAGAACCACGAACGATTTTAGCATTGTCGCCGTCGTACTGATACTTGTTGAGCAAGTCGCGAACTTCCATCTCGACGAGGTCGATGAGCTCAGGCTCGGAGAGGTCAACTTTGTTGAGCCAGACAACGATCTTAGGCACGCCGACTTGGCGGGCGAGGAGGATGTGCTCCTTGGTCTGAGGCATCACGCCGTCAGCAGCCGAGACCACGAGGATGGCGCCGTCCATTTGAGCAGCACCGGTGATCATGTTCTTCACGAAGTCAGCGTGGCCTGGGCAGTCCACGTGAGCGTAGTGACGGTTGTTGGACTCGTACTCAACGTGCGAGGCAGCGATGGTCACGGTCTTCGTAGCGTCGCGCACAGTACCACCCTTGGTGATTTCTGCGTACGACTTCGTTTCAGCCAAACCCTTACGGGCTTGAACGGCAACGATAGCGGCAGTCGTGGTAGATTTGCCGTGGTCAATGTGGCCGATGGTGCCGACGTTGACGTGAGGCTTGGTGCGATTGAACTTCTCTTTGGCCATGGTGATAGGTGGTGAGGAGGTGTTAGGTTGTTTGTGTGTGGAAAGTGGTGGAGCCCCCGACTGGATTTGAACCAGCGACCTCGTCCTTACCAAGGACGCGCTCTGCCAACTGAGCTACAGGGGCATTCCGACGGCGTACTTGGGACGCGTAGGGAAAGGTTTGAATGAACTTCCTGATGCCTACCGTCAAGAGCATTTTTGCAACCGTTTTACAGGTTCAAAATATCCCTAGGGACCAAGGGAGATTCGATAGGTCCCTGGAGGGAGTTGCCGGGCCCAGTCCACCCCCTTCACCCACCGAAGAACGGCCGCATCTAAAGTCGCGCTACCAGACGATCGGACGAGGCTTCCAGCACCCTGCAACCCCATGGAATCCACCCCCACAATGACCTCAATTTTATCAATAATGGGAGACTTTTTTAAATCTTTATCGTTTTTTGCCTCAAAATTTCCCTTAAATCCAGTCATTGTCCCATAAATAATGGGAGTTTGTGCCCCACTAAGGGGAAAAACTTCGTAAAAGCCTGTCCGCCCCACCACTGGATACTGTCGAAGGCTAACTGAGCCAAAAGTCCCAAAAGGCTCCCACTGAGAAAGCGGTAAAGCCTCTTGTGGGGCAATAGCCAAGGGTTTGGCGTCTTCTAATGGCAAATCAACGGGCTTAGTGGGGTCAAAACGCAACTTTGGCTTATAATTCCCAAAGGGATTATCCTCTGGCTGATTGACCTCGGGGAGTCCTACGTTATCGACATAGGCCTGAGTCGGGAGAAAAAGCGCCGAGGTGTCTAAAAGGACCACACCCTCAGTCAACGGGTGTCCACTCGGCATAAGCACCACGCCATTCGTTAAAGGGCTCGCAGGAGCCTGCCCTCCTGCCTCCGGGTGAAAAACGCAAAGAGCGGTCAGAAAAACAATACAGCCGCTGATTAAGGCCGTGCGGGTGAGCGGCGGCACGCGGCCGCCGGCTAAATTACGAATGGAGCGTAGTGCCTTCACCCTTAGTTGCCAGTCGGGCGTTCCGCTACGTAGACCCGAGCAAAAGATCCGCGACCTTCGCGAATGAAATTCAAGGTGACGGTTTCGCCAGGTTTGCGACGCGAGATCGCTAAACGTAATTCATTCCAATTGTCGATGGGCTTGGTGTCTAAAGCGACAATCACATCGCCCACCCGCAACCCAGCGCGAGCCGCGGGACCACCATCAGTGACTTCATCCACGCGCACTGCACCGGTCTTCGTAACCCCCAGCTTCGTGGCATCATCCAACGAAAGGTCTTTGCCGTAAATTCCAATCATGCCGCGCACGACTTTACCACTGTTCGCTAAGTCTTGGGCCACACTGATAATTAAATTAGAAGGAATGGAATAACCAATCCCGACGTTGCCGCCCGTCGGTGATTTAATCGCCGTGTTCATGCCTAACAACCGGCCTTCGAAATCAATTAAAGGCCCGCCACTATTGCCTGGATTGATGGCGGCGTCGGTTTGAATGAAGTCCTCATAAGCCAAGCCCATCCCGAGTTTCCCCGAGCGTCCTAAGGCGGAAACAATGCCCGATGTGACCGTCATGCCTACATCCAACGGATTCCCAATGGCGAACACGACATCACCCACACGAGCTTTATCGCTGTCGGCAAATTTAGCGTAAGGCAAATTGCGTTCGTTGACTTTAATTACGGCAATATCGGTCGAGGGATCGACCCCCAAAACCTTGGCACGAAATTCCCGACGGTCCGATAATTGCACAATTACCGTCTCCGCCACCTTCGAACTTTCGGGTACCATCACGACGTGGCGATTGGTAATGATGTAGCCATCGGAATTAATAATCGTGCCGGAACCCAAACCCATCGGCACGAGAACCTCGCCCGTCTTGGCATCGCGCTTTAACTCAGATTCATCAATACGACCACGCAAGCGGGCCAAAAGCGCAGGCGGGACGACTTGCGCCGTGCGAATACTGACCACCGCGGGCATCACCCGGGTGAGCATATCCGCATAACTGGCCCCGGCCTTAGTACGGTCAATCGGACGTGGGTCGGTGTCAAATGAGACGCCAGCCCATAGTAAAGCCGGCAAGAAAGCTAGAATAGCAAGCGTACGACTCATACGCCCTCGAACGTAGAAAAAAACTGAGCAAACGCAAGCAACCGTCAGCGAGCCATGGTGAATCCGGCACCCGAGCCAGCCGTGGGCTCGGCTTCATCCTTGTCCTTATTGAAGCGCATGGAGAACAGACGGGTGACGCCTTTCTCCTGCATGGTCGCCCCAAAGATCGCATCGGCCGCCGAAACGGTGCGCTTATTGTGAGTGATCACAATAAACTGCGAGAATCGGGTGAATTCACGGATAATGTCCGTGAAGCGTCCGACGTTGGTATCGTCCAAGGGGGCGTCAATTTCGTCCAGCACGCACAGGGGCGAGGGCTTGACCATGTAAATGGCGAAGAGCAAGGCCACCGCCGTCATGGCTCGCTGGCCACCCGACAAGAGCGAGATGGTGCTAAGCTTGGAACTGGGAGGCTGAGCAATGATTTCAATGCCGCTCTCTAAGACGTCGTCCGTTTGGACTAATTGTAAATTAGCAGTGCCGCCTTCAAACAAGCGTTCGAAGGTGAATTTGAAATTCTTCCGGACCTGCTCAAAGGTGGCCGTGAAGAGCTCCAACGAGGTCTGATTCAACTCCTCAATGGCCTTGGTGAGTTCTTCCTTCGACTTCCAGAGGTCATCGCTCTGCTTCGTCAAGAAGTCATGGCGCTCACGTAGCGAGGAGTATTCTTCAACGGCCACTAAATTCACGGAGCCCATGCCTTGCATGCGCTCGCGTAAATCAGAAATCTCGCGCACCAGCGGAGGCCAATCCGTCGTGGTCAAAGCCGCCAAATCTTCTTCGGTGGGTTCACCGCGCTTTACCACGGCCTTCGCCGGACGGTCTTCTTTAGAATCTTCGCTGTCGTCTAAATCCGTAAGGCTCGTGAGGTCTTCAGGCTCCCCTTCCGACAACCAGAGTTGTAAGCGCCAATCTACCGTCGCGACATCGATTTGGTAGTCCAATTGCACCTTCTCGATGATAAAGCCGCACTGCGAATTTTGCTCCGCTAAGCCGACTTCTAATGATTTTAGACGGCTGTCAGCCAAACGTAATTGTTCGCGACTCACGCCGAGGGAGCGATCTTCGGTTTCTAAAACGCTATCAATTGCGGCCAAGGCATCTCGGAGGTTCTGCAACTCGGTTTGCGATTTTTCAATCCCTTCCGCAAGCGACACGGATTGAGCGCGGGCAGCCACCGAAGTCTTACGCAATTCTTCAATATGCTTCTCGTTTTGCTGGGCCTCAATACGACGAGCCCCCAAACGCGCCTGGGTTTCACTGCGGCGAGACTGTAAGTCGGCCACTTCGCGACCCACTAATTCCAAACGTTGACGTTGTTCAGCGAGAGATAAGCGTACTTCGCCCAAGGCATTACGCTTTAATTCCACTTCTGCACGAGCTGCTTCAACCGAAGATTCGTTGGCCTGAATAGCCGCACGCAAATCAGCCACTTGTTTATCCTTAGCCGTCAAAGTCTCTTGGGCACGATCGCGACGTTGCATCGCTTCAGTTTTAGAAGTTTCCAGTTCGTTTAACTGACGCTGCTCGCGAGCCATGCGGTCATCGGCCGAAGTTAAGGCCGAGCGAGCCGAACGTTCATCAGCTTGGGCTACCGAGAGTTCTTGGGCGGCAAATTGAACCTGCTGACGGGCTTGTCCCAACTCCCCTTCCGTCGCATCCATCTGCGACTGCAAGGCCATCGCTCGTTCATTCAGCGCGGTAAGTTGGTCATTTTCTTTCTCCAACGAAGCCCGCACGGAGCGAATTTCGCTCTCGCGAGAAAGGACGCCCGCACCGGCTTGATTATTAGATTTATTACGAGGTTTACCGGCGAAAACTAAGCCCCGACGATCGACCAAATCGCCTTCCATCGTCGCAACGAGGAAGAATTCAAAATTGGGGTTCTGGCGCCACCAAGTCACGAAATCGCTGAGCGAAGGACAGAGGTAACAACCATCAAACAAATTGGTAATGAGGGCCGTATGCGTCGCCGCCTTGGCTTGGACAGCCGAAGTCGCAGGACGGAGCCATTCTGGAGCAGCCACGCCATGGCGAAAAGCAGGCGGGGCAGAAACTTGGAAGACCGCTCGGCCGAGTTGGCGCTCGCCCATCTTGGCTATTAAACCTGGCAAGTAATCGACATTATCTAAGGTCACCGCATCTGAGGCGGCCCCTAAAAGACTTTCTAATGCACTGGCAGCAGCAACATCGGTTAAAGTCACCAAATCAGCCAAAGCCGAAACTTGGCTGGCAGGCATGACTTCCGATAATTCGCCACGCAAAAGGGCTTTCGCAGCTTCAGAGAAACCTTCGAGGCGGGCTTGCATTTGCTCCAGCAAACCAAGCTGGGCCGACAATTTTGCCACGCGGCGATCTTGCTCGGAAATCGTCTGCTGTAACTGGCGAAACTCTGCTAACAAGGCGCGGCCTTTTTCTTGAACGCTACTCTCAACCTGACGCACTTGCTCCAACTCGCTGTGACGCGTGGTCACGACTTTCGCACACTCATTAGTGCGCACTTCGAGTTGCTCGCGTTCTTGCTTAAGTTGGGCGAGCGAAGCGGAGAGATCGACGTGACGAGCTTGGAAACCACGGAGGTCGACTTCGAGATTCGTCACATCACCGCGGGCACGGGTCATTTCGCCTTCGACAATCAAGATGTCTTGGCGGGCGCGGCGCAGGCGATTTTCGGTTTCAATTAAAACTAGATTAGCCTGTTCGGCTTGAGCCGCTTTATCGCGGAAGGTCGCATCGGTCGAACTAACCGTCCCAGCGACATCATTACGGGCCGAAGAACTGCCCTGTAAACGCTGCTCATAATCACCTAAAGCCTGCTCGGCCTCAGCGAGTTCGCGTTTAATTTCGACGAGACGGGCCGACAAGTCATCCGCACGTAAATCAGCCGTACGTGCTTCGGATTCAGCATTTTCGCGCTGGGTCCGGACTTCGAAAAGAGCCTGCTGGGCTTGTTGCACTTGCTCGGCTAACTGCGAGCGTTGCAAACGCTTTTCGGTGAGGCCTTGCTCACCTTGCTTTAAGCTCTCGCTTAACGTGGCGACTTCCGTGCCACACGCCGTGGCTTCGGTTTCTAATTTAACAATTTGCGTCCGGCGATCGACGAACTGCTTGGCCTGCCAAGCGAGATCGAGGTGCGTAAAGCGGTGGCGTAAACGACGGTAACGAAGTGCCTTGGCGGCCTGACGACGCAGAGTAGCAATTTGTCGACCCACTTCACCGACCACGTCGGTGATCCGGGCTAAGTTACTGTCTACGCCAGCCAACTTGTTGAGCGTTTCGCGGCGTTGAATTTTATAACGCGTGATACCAGCGGCTTCTTCGAAGAGGTAACGACGCTCGGCAGGATTGGCTGAAAGCACTTGGTCGATCTGCCCCTGCACCATGAACGAGTAGGACATCCGCCCGACCCCGGTGTCCATAAACAGACGCTGAATATCCTTTAGGCGGGCGGGCTTACCGTTGATGAAATAGTCGCTGGCCCCTTCGCGTTGCAAACGACGCATCACGGAAACTTCTGCAAACTCGGTGCCCAATTCCTTTTCGCAGTCGGCAAAAATCAGTTCCACTTCGCACTGTGGCAGGGGTTTCCGACGATCGGTCCCCATGAAAATCATGTCCTGCATACCCTGGGAAGCACGGAGCGACTTAGCGCTCTGCTCACCCAGCACCCAGCGGATAGCGTCTACAATATTAGACTTACCACAGCCATTGGGTCCAACCACGGCGGTTACCCCCGGGCGGAGGTCAATACGCGTCCGGTCAGCAAAGCTCTTAAATCCGTGTGCGACGATTTCCTTTAGGTACATCGAGGGTAGAATCCCACGATTGCCCCGCCTTCCCCCCTTCGCAAGCGTCTAGTGCCCTTCCGAGGGCTGACTTATTCACGGTCAAAAAGTCCTTGGTTTCAAGGTTGACGAGACGCCTTCCGCCTTATTGCTTCGACCCTCTAAAAGCCAACATGTCCGTAGAAATCAAGATTCGTAAAGGCGAAACCGTCGATAAGGCCCTCCGCCGCCTCAAAAAGAAAATCGACCGTGAAGGCATTATCAAAGATGCCCGCGCGAAGCGTAACTTTGAAAAGCCTGCCGAGCGTCGTCGCCGTAAGAAGAAGGTTAAAGCCTTCAACGCCTACCTTCGCAAGAAGTGGGACAACGCCTAATCTCGTCCCTCGAGATTAAAAAAGAACCCGTCCATGTGACGGGTTTTTTGTTACCCGGATCAGACGGGCAAGAAAAAGGGCCGAACCTTGCGGTTCGACCCTGAGACCACCTCGCTGGCCGTAAGGCTTAGCGGAGGTAGAGCAACTCTTGGTAGGAAGGCAGCGGCCAGTATTCGTCGGAGACGATTTCTTCCAAGGCGTCAGCAGCAGCACGGACCTTCAACATCGCAGGGATAACCTTATCGCAGGAGTGCTTAGCCTGAGCATGGGTGTCAGACTTAGCGACTTCGCGGAGGGTATCGAGGGCGTCGACGGCTTCGGCGAGTTCATCAGCCAAGGCGATGACCTGCTTGCGCAACTTGCCACCAGACTTGGTCTTTTCGACGTTCGTCAGGTCAGCCGCAAACTTCAAGGCGGCAGGCAAGATCATGGTGCGAGCGATTTCGGAAACCAACTTCGACTCCGTATTGGCCGTGAGGACGTAGGAGTGGGTGTAGATTTCTTCGCGGGATTCCAACTCAGCTTTGCTCAAGACGTTTTGGCGTTCAAAGACTTCAACCGAAGACTTCGAGACGATTTCAGGCAAGGCCTCAGGCGTGTTGCGCAAGTTCTTCAAGCCGCGCTTCGCTGCTTCTTTGTGCCAAGCTTCCGAGTAACCGTTACCATTGAAGATGATACGGCCATGCTTTTGGAGGATTTCCTTGAGCACGCTTTGCAAGGCAGCGTTGAAGTTCTTTTCAGACTTCAAGGCTTCGGTGATTTCGTCGGCCATCTTGTCGAGCGAGTCGGCCATGATGGTGTTCAACACCGTGAGAGGACCGGCCACGGAGAAGGCCGAACCGACGGCGCGGAACTCGAACTTGTTACCCGTGAAGGCGAAGGGACTGGTACGATTACGGTCACCAGCGTCCTTAGGCAGTACAGGCAAGGTGTCGACGCCGAGGGTCATGTGACCGCCCTTGCGAGACGTGGAGGCCGTACCGCTCTTCTTCACTTGCTCGATGACTTCATTCAACATGTCACCGAGGTAGATAGAGATGATCGCAGGAGGAGCTTCGTTAGCACCCAGACGGTGGTCGTTACCCGCAGAAGCTACGGAAGCACGCACCAAACCTTGGTGGCTGTCGATAGCGCGGATTACGGCCGTGCAGAAGGCCAAGAACTGAGCGTTTTCGTGAGGGTCGTTACCAGGCTCGAGCAAGTTGCCCACGCCCGGACCACCGATGGACCAATTCACGTGCTTACCCGAACCGTTCACGCCGGCGAAGGGCTTTTCCATCAGCAAGCAAACGAAACCATGCTTAGCGGCGACGTGCTTCAAGAGCGTCATCGTCAACATTTGGTGGTCGTGAGCGACGTTCGCGGATTCGTAAATCGGAGCTACTTCGTACTGAGCAGGAGCCACTTCGTTGTGGCGGGTCTTCACGGGGATCCCGAGTTTGAAGCACTCGCGTTCGGTTTCCATCATGCAAGCCAACACGCGCTCAGGAATCGTACCGAAGTATTGGTCTTCGAACTCTTGGCCCTTCGCAGGCTTCGCACCAAAGAGCGTGCGACCACAGGTGTAGAGGTCGGGACGGAGGAAATAGAGGCGCGAGTCGACCAAGAAGTATTCTTGCTCAGGACCGCAGGAAGCGCTGATGAAGCCGTGCTTCTTATTGTTATTGAAGAGCGACAAGACGCGCGAAGCGGCACGATTAACGGCAGCCATCGAGCGCAAGAGCGGGGTCTTCTTATCGAGGGCTTCACCCTTCCAGGAAACGAACGCGGTCGGAATGCAGAGCGTCGAACCGTTTTCGTTGTCGAAAATGTAAGCAGGCGAGGTCACATCCCAAGCCGTGTAGCCACGAGCTTCGAAGGTGGAGCGCAGACCGCCGTTAGGGAAGGAAGAGGCATCAGGCTCAGCTTGGACTAAAGCCTTACCAGAGAACTGCGCGAGCGTGCCCGTGCCGTTAGGCTCGAAGAAGGTGTCATGCTTCTCAGCCGTGAAACCAGTCAAGGGGTAGAAAACGTGCGCGTAGTGCGTCGCACCCATTTCCAAGGCCCAATCCTTAATCGCCGAAGCAACGACATCGGCCACGGCCAAGTCGAGCTTAGCGCCGGTTTCGATCGAAGCCTTGAGGGACTTGAAAACGTTTTTGGGCAAACGCTTTTCCATCTTCTCGAGGGAGAAGACATTCTGACCGAAAATCACGTCGATCTTCTCATTACGAAAGTCGAACGTGCCTTTCAATCGGGGCTGGGAAGCGATGGCCGAAATGGCTTCGCGACGGGCTTTATTGGTACTCATGGATGGGTTAGTGTTGAGATGAAAAGTTGGTGAGGACGGAAACTTTTAAGCACCCTGCGTGCCACCGTCTTCAAGGCAATCCCCGATAGGGTAAATATGCTGGTTTTTATTCTTTTTGACTAAAAATAAGCAAACTCAGACTGCTCATTTCCACACATAGGTCGCCCGCAAGAAATAGGTGGTCTCTAACGCTGCCTGATTGCCCACCGGATTACTTCTTAAGTCATTGCTAATACCTAACTTAAGTGAAAGCGGCCCGCTGTTTTTCAAGACATGCAAGGTGCTCTCATGGTGGATGTAGTAATCACCGAGGTTCAAAAGCGAGGGCACATAATTCACCACCGACTCAAAAGTTGCCCAGGTGAACTCATGGTTAAAGACGATCCCAGTATCTGCTGAGGGGGCAGAAAGGGGTGATTGGCCAATCAGAGTATATTCTTCATAGCGATGCGCCAAACCGTAATGAAAATCTAATTTACTCCGCGCATCCGTGTAAAGGCGCTGTCCTAACCCGGCAGCATTGACCGAGAAGAAATCGATGTAGCGAACGTAATCATAACCCGTATCAGTCCGGGCATACCAAAAGACTTCTTTCTTCGGATTCGTTTCGTAAACCAAATTTAAGTGTAAGTCGTCGGCAGAAGTTTGATTACCCGAGACGGCGTAGACTCCGCGAATGCTTCCGGTAAAAGTATCATCCGCCGTCACGCCTTTAGCTTTAAATCCTGCGCTGTAACTACTGCCTGAAACCGCTCCCGAGCGACCCACTAAATCAACGTCCGCTTCCATCGTCCACTTCCGCACTTCTTTGGTTTCTAGTGGTCGACTCTGCGGCTCGCGCCAAAGTTCAAAAGTATTATTAAGTTCAAATGACTCTGGGCCACCCGAACTCGTCGCCCGGCCAGCATTCGCCGAGGCCACACCTCGGACCACCGCCCCACCGGCCCCACTCAACGCGACGGGATCATCCGTCAGAAAAGACTCCACATCCTTCAACGGAAAATGCTGGAGAGGAGCCAACGCTTTCAACGTGGGCACAGACATTTCAACGACACCGTCAGCAACCCGCTCAATTTGTCCGTGCAGAAAACTGCCGTCCTTAAAGGTTAACGTATCGGCCAAGAGACACGATGGTAGGAAACTTAACCAAACAAGACGCATGTGCATCATCAGACAAGCCCATGGACTGAGAGTTGCCAACCACGACTTTATAATAAACGATTAAAACATGAACCACGATGCGGTGATTCTGGGAGCTGGGCCGGCAGGCTTAGCCGTGGCGAGTGCCCTCGCCCGCCAAGGTCGCACGGTCAAAGTGATCGAGCCCTCCCATCGTTGGGGTGGTAGCATTCGGACGATTCAGCAGAACGGCTGGCTCGTTGAAGTAGGCCCCAATACGCTGCAAGTCGAAGGCCCCGAGGATTTTAAAATCCTGGAAAGCTATGGTTTGGAAAAATCGTTCCAGCTAGCCGACACCAAGGCCGCCCAGCGTTTCATTTTTGCTCACGGCCAACTCCACGGGCTCACTAATCACCCGCTTTCGCTCTTTAAATCTAACCTGTTAACGTGGTCGGGGAAAATCCGCTTATTACTCGAACTGTTCGTCCCTCGCGGGGGCCATGAAGGCGAAACGATTCACGACTTCATCGCCCGCCGCTTCGGAGAAGAGGCGGCTTTATACTTAATGGACCCTGTAGTCTCAGGCGTGCATGCGGGCGACCCGGCTCGCTTGGTGATGGCCAAGGCTTTCCCGCGCATTCAACAACTGGAATCTAGCCACCGCTCCATCCTGTGGGGCTTGATGCGTAGTAAGTCCGCCAAACGCGACGTCGTGGGCTTCCCTGAAGGCATGCAACAGCTGGCCGACGCGATGGCTCAAACGCTACCAGCGGGTAGCATTTCCCTCAGTAGTATCAGCACCATGATTCGTCACGACGGCGGCCGCTGGCACGTGGCGTGGCGCGATGCGACGGGAGCAGACTTTGGCACCTCCGCACGCCACTTGATTATCACCGTGCCGCACTGGCATTGGAATAGCCTGCCGCTCGATGAAGCCCTGATCGCGAAACTGCGTACTTGGGAACGAACCGAAGTACCACCCGTCACCGTAGTGGCACGTGGCTATGATCGTTCGCAAATTAAGCACCCCCTCAACGGCTTCGGCTACCTGACTGCTGGCGTCGAACACCGTCAAGTACTCGGCTGCCTGTTTCCTTCCGAGATTCTGCCCCAACGCACTCCGGAGGGCAAAGTCCTGCTCTGCTGCTTCATCGGCGGAGCCCGCCACCCAAGCCTCGCTCGCTTAAGCGACGAGGCGTTACAACAGGTCGTCGACGAGGAACTAGCCCAAACCCTGGGTGTGTCTGGCAAGCCCGAGCAAGAATGGATTCAACGCTGGGAACGATCTATCCCGCAGTACATCCACGATCAAGCCCGCCGCGAAAATTCACTCGCTGAAGCCGAAGCAGCCTTCCCTGGCCTACACTTTCACGGCGCTTTCCGCGGCGGGATTTCCCTGATGCAAGTGATTCGCTCAGGTGACGCCCTCGGCCAGCAGATTGCCAACTTATGACCCCGAATGTGAGGTCGGCTCGGGTAGGTTTTTGATCACGAGAAAAGCCGGAATCATCAAGAGCGCGGCAATCACGTAGACCCAGAAATGGTGTCCGAAGTGGAAGTAAATCAGGGCGGCCGAAATTGGCCCCACCACGCGAGCGAGCGAACCTGCCGAGCGCAAAATGCCTAAGTTGCGCCCTTGCTCCGTAGCATCAGAATAAAGTGAAACTAATGCCGAGACGCTCGGTAAGATTAAACCCGTCGCAAAAGAAATCATGGCCATACCAATAAAGAAAACGGGCTTAGTCCACGCTGCCGCCATCCCTGGAGAAACGGGAGCGGGAATCGAAGCGACTAAAAGAAATGCCGCCGCCGCCGTGATAAAACCACCGAGGATCACGCGCCGTTGACCTACTTTCTGGACGACCCGGCGGGCAAAGCCTTGAGCGAGCACGAGACTAATGCCATTAAACAGGAAAAGCATCGCATTGTCTTTCGGAGCATAGGCGAAAAGAGCGAGGGTAAGAAAAACAATCGTATTCTCCATCCCCGTGAAACCGATTTGATAAATTAAATTAGCCAAAGAAGTTTTCCGCACCTCCGCCGACTTCACGGTAGCTAAATCAAAAATTGAAGGACGAGCCGCGTCGGCTTTGGCCCGTTTTTCAACCGGCAGCGTTTCGGGGAAAAACCAGAGAACTAAAATAAAATTACTCACGGACATGAAGGCCGCAATCATGGCGGGGCGAGAAAAGAGATTCAGACCTAAAGCCGAAGTCACTACCTCAGAGGTTGCGGTATCCGTCGGAGCGGCAAGCCCCCCAATCACAGGGCCACATAAAAAGCCAAGCCCAATGGCAATCCCCACCACCGCCATCCCCCGGGTGCGTTCTTTTTCATCCGTCACATCCGCCGCCGCCGCACTGGCGACCGCGATGTTACCTGCCATAGTACCGCAAATTAAACGCGTAAGCACCACGACCCAAAAACGGGCGGCAAAAATCCACAGGACATAAGACAGCGCACTGCCTAACAAGGTAAGGGTTAAAATCGAACGGCGACCGAGACGATCCGACAACGAACCCCAAATCGGAGCGAAGATAAATTGTAACAAAGAATATAAGGTGCTGAGCAAACCACCGAATAAGACGGTTTTCTTAAAAACCGTGTCACCCCCCAGCCACTCTGCAGCCGAACTTAAGGTACCAATCAACGTACCCGCCGATCCCTCCGTCTTGATATAATGCTCTAATAAATGCGGGAAAAGCGGAATGATAATACTGAAGCCCACAATATCCATGAAGACCGTGAGAAAGATGAGGCTTAAAATGCGGCGTTGCGGCAGGGGTGAAACGGCTGACATGCCCTCACGTTGAACTAAGAAATCGATTTCGCAAACAAAAGAGCGTCTTGCGCCCACGCTCGAAGCCCCGACAATCGGGCCATGCGTTGGCTTTGGCTTTTCATCCTTTCTTTAACCCTGGGTCTGTCGCCCAAGGCAACGGGTGCACCCCTTGATTCTAAACTGCTACTCATCCAGCAAAAGCTCGCGGGGTTCTCGGACCAAGACTACGTAGCCGCCGTCGAAAAAACCTTGGCCGAATTCGAAAAAACCACTGGCAAAAGTTTACGCCCTGGCCCGCTTAAAAAATGTGCCCTTAAAATTTCGACCGAAGGCGGCATTGGGCTCTCAACCTCTAAAAGCCTGACGCGTGCCGTCGCGACCGCCCTACTGCAACGCGGCTTCACCCCTGAAGGGATTATCATTTGTGATAACCACTTGGAGAATCTCCGCATCGCAGGCTACATTCCGCAACTTGCCGATGCCCCCCAGAAATTCGGAGACTTTCCGGTTTTAGCTTGGAGTACATTAGCGGCCTCGTGGGCACATGAAAAACGCCTGCAATATGAGAACCAAGTCCTCCCTCGCCCCAACACACCGATGGTGCCTTGGGGCGATCCTCATATCAGTGTACTTCCAAAAACCCTTTTTGATGACGTTGATTTCTGGATTAATCTTCCGGTACTGAGCGACAGCAAAGCCGTCGGAGTCCAAGGCGCCATGGCCTGTGCCTCGCTCGACAACATGGCCAATAGTGAACGCTTTGCCGACAACCCCTTCAATGCGGCTAAAGCAACGGTCGAAGTATGTGCCATTCCTGAGTTAGCTAAAAAGAACGTGCTCACCCTGCTCTCCCTCGAACGCTATCAAGTGCTCGGCGGGCCTTACTTCGACGCGAATTGGTGTCGCTCTGAGAAAATGATCTTGGCCAGTGCCAACCCAGTTATCCTCGATTTTATCGGTCTACAAAAAATTAATAAGGGGCGGGCGGCCAGCAACATGGACACCATCCACCCTGAGCCTCCGGTGTTCGCCGCCGCGAATAGCAACGAAGTTCACCTAGGCTCCTGCCGCGCCACCGATATTACGCTCGTTCAACTCGAGCCGTAAAAGTTTAAAGCTTAATTCCGAGCGCTTCTGCCGCCGTCGCGCGCTCTTCGAGCAATTCTTTTTCGGTGATGGCGATCTTCTCGCGCGAAAAAGCGTCGAGGGTTAAGCCTTGGACGATTTCCCACTGTCCATCGGCCTTGGTGCGAATGGGGTAACCAAACATGATACCAGGAGTGATACCATAATCACCCTTGGAAAGCACGGCTACCGAATGCCAATCGCCAGCAGGCGTAGGGAAATGCAAGGCGCGCAAGGTGTCCAAGGCCGCATTGGCAGCCGAGGCAGCCGACGAAGCGCCGCGGGCTTTAATCACCACTGCCCCACGCTTTTGGACGTCGGAAACAAACGAGTCCTTCAACCAAGCATGGTCCGTAATCACTTCCGTCGCCGGACGACCCTTAATTGTAGCGTTCGTAAAGTCAGGATACTGCGTCGAAGAGTGGTTACCCCAAATACCAACGTTCTTCACGTCCGAGGCATGGGCACCCGCTTTAGCCGCTAACTGAGACTTCGCACGGTTTTCATCCAGACGCGTCATCGCAAAGAAATTCTCGGCTGGTAAATGAGCCGCCGAGCGTAAAGCAATCAGGGCGTTGGTATTGCAAGGATTGCCGACGACCAGAACCTTAACGGTCTTCTTAGCGGCGCGACCAATGGCTTGGCCTTGGCCGACGAAAATTTTGGCGTTAATCCCCAAAAGATCTTTGCGCTCCATCCCATCCTTACGAGGCACCGCACCAATCAGTAAGCACCAATCCACATCGCGAAAGCCTTCATCTAAATCGCCCGTGGCCACCACGTCAGTGAGCAAAGGAAAGGCACAGTCTGCCAATTCCATCACCACGCCCGCCAAGGCATTCAAGCCAGGCCCTACTTCAATCAAGTTCAGCGCCACTGGCTGATCGGGACCGAACACCGCACCCGAAGCGATGCGGAAAATTGCTGCGTAACCGATGTTGCCCGCTGCACCCGTTACAGCGACGCGAATAGGAGTCTTTGATGCCATGGGCTTATCTAGTTAAGCACCGAGGCAAAAGTGAAGCGGGAAATTCAAAGTTCCAACTCGCCCTGCTGCCAATCGTCCGCAACTGGCCCAGACATACTATCCCGAATCAACTGCTCTAAGGGGGCTTTAGAACGCCCCTCTAGGCCTCCCAAGGTCTTGAGCACGAGGGCGGCAGCCAAAGCATCGTAAAGTGCACAATGGTAACGCCGACGGCGGGCTGGACAGTGCTGTTGCCCTAACGTCTCCAAACGTGCACCTAATTGTAAGGTCTCAACCAGCGAGGCCAAACGATAATCGCCTAAGCTGGGCATCCACGCCCGGGCCAAGCGACAGGTGTCGATCCAAGGGCCCCACTCGGCAACCAAACTTCCCGGCTCAGCCCAAGAGGGCACCGCGGGAGGTCGGGGCCAGGTACCGCGTAATAAATTAAATTCTACCGTGGCATTATGCGCCGCCAACACCCCTCGACGACGTAAGCCGACCCACTCCTCCCAAGCTGATTCAAACGGCGGAAGGTCTTTCAAATCTTTATCTAATAAGCCGTGACACTGAGTTTCTAAGGCGGAGATTTTCGTGCGGGCAGCAAACAAGGCCGTGTGCGTAGCCACGACTTCACCGCCCTGCAAGGAAACCACTCCGCATTCCACGACTCCGGTACGTGCACTACCTTCAAAGTCTATGACATTAATCAATGACTGTGACCAACTGGTAGGCAAGCCGCTCATGGCTTAAAATTGGGCGTAGTATTCACCCAAAGGCGTTAACTTGCCGTTTAGATCTAATAACGCCGAACTCCCCAAAGCCGCACTATCCGCATGCGCCGTAAACCAGGCATGACGCTCTAAGCAATCGAGGTTCTCTAAGCGCGGGAAAATTTTCTTCATGAACTCTAAAATTTGTTCGGGCTTATAACGATTCTGTTCGCGCGATTTGGCACTCCAATCCGCCACGGCAAACTCCGTCAACCAAACTGGCCGATTAAAAAGCTTCGAAACTTTTTGGATGCGATTCACCAAACCATCTACATCCAGGCCAGCGTAAGAATGCATGCAGATAAAATCGACCCGGAGCTTACGTTCTTCCACCCCCTTCATGAACTCAATCATCCACTCGCGATCGGGATGGACGCCTGCGGGACTGCCCAAACGAAAACCACTCTTCATCAACAGCGGCCATAAATCTAAGGCTTCGGTTACCGACATGTTGGCCTGATCTTTACCGTCGGGTTCATTAAAACCTAACAGTGCCTTCGCCCCTTGGGACTTATTACGTTCGATTAAGGGCTTCATGGAACTTTCACTAATCCGCCCGCCCCAAACCATCGGGACGTAATCCACATTACTCGCCTCATCGGCCGGACGATTGGAACCCCAATTATAATGCCAGGCAGGATTGAGCAGTTTCATACTCTCAGCATTCGATCCTTGTTTTTTGTTCGCGAGACCGATGCCCTTTTTGCGACTCGGGTGCCCACTCGTTGCACCCCATAAAGACCCAGCCAACAAGGCGGTGGATAAGGTTAGGAAGGTTTTGCGCTGCATAAATTGATTAACGCCATTCGTGTTTGGGATAACGACCTTTTAATTCTTTTTTGACGCCCTCGTAGGAGCCTTTCCAAAAAGCATCGAGATCGGTAGTCCTTTGTTGGGTACGGCGAGCGGGAGATTGAATACAAACGACCAAGGGCACCTTGCCCTGGCAAACCCGGAGCTTACTGCCTGGGAAATCATACAGTTCTTGGACCGTGGCCGCAATTTCAGCCGTCCCATCGGCATGGTATTCAATCTTCGTCGGGTGTTTCTTGCGAGGCAGGTTAATGCGCTCAGGACAATACTGTTCCAAGGCCATGGATTGCTCATGCGTCAACCAACCCCGGACAATCGACATCACCGGTCGGTCGCGAATATCCCGGTATGCGGTCGCCCCAGCACAAATCTCTTCAACGATTAAACGGCGCCCCGCTTCATCGAGCACAGGAATCCCTAATTCGGGACAATGCTTGGCTAAAAAATTAACCCGATGAATCCACAGGTCTACCGACTCATCCCACTTTTCTAAAGTAAGTCGACCGGCACTCACCTCATCCGCCAAGATTCGACTGGCGGCATCAGAAGGCGCATCCAAGCGTTCCGTACTGGCCAAAACTAAATCGCGAAAGCGTCGTTCAACCCGGGTCACCACGCGACGTTGCGTGGCATCATAACGCACTTCTGGTACTTCGGAAAAATCCTCGGGGTAAAGATCATGGAGCCAAGCCTCTTCAATCGCCGTGCACAGGGATAAAAAGGTCGTCACCTCTCCGCGGGCTTGAATTTCATCCACCTCCGCTGCGACTAAAAGTTTAGTACCACGAACCGTCGACTCCCGGCGTAATTCCCCTTTGCGCCCATGCACCAAAGCACAACGTAGCGTGCCCGCATCTAAACGCACGGCGAGGCGATCAATAAAGCCTAAGAGAATGCAGCGGCGGACGTCATCAGGATCGGCGGGTGCCGAGTTAATCGGTAAGCCCTGCCCTTGAGCGAGCCGCAGAAACTGTTGGGCCGCTTGGTCGGCTTGACGTGCCGATAACGCATGCACACCCAGCGCATCACAAGCGTCAGGGTGATAATTAAGTTGGGCGGCCTTCTGTAATAAAGCGAGTCGCGGGAAGAAATCCGAACCCTCCAAAGCTCCTACCGCATCGCGGGCTAGTTCGGTGCGTTCGTCTACTTGCCGGAATAAAATATCTCGACCTTGGGATAAGCCCGCAATGCGTGCGACTTCGGCCACACAATTAATTTCCGCCCCTGCCAGTAACATTCGAGCATAACGCGGGTGAGCGGGAAAGACCGACATCCGTCGGCCGAGCGTTGTCAACTGTCCCTTCGCATCCAAAGCTCCTAAATCTTGAAGTAAACTCTGGGCCCGGGTTAACGCTTTTTCATCAGGCTTCTCATACCAAGGAAACTCCGCCGCCTGGCCCCAACCAGAACTCAGCAAGAGGAGAATCGTCTCTGCTAAATCGACCCGTTTAATCTCGGGCGTTTCGCGTACTGGTCGGCTTTGGTGATCCGTTTGCGACCAAAGTCGAATGCAACGCCCAGGACCTGTCCGACCCGCCCGGCCCGCACGTTGCTCCGCCGAGGCCTGTGAAATCGGCTCTACTAACAAAGTATCAATTCCGCGATGGGGGTCAAAGCGTGCGATACGAGCCAAACCAGCATCCACGACCGCGCGCACCCCAGGAATGGTCAGCGACGTTTCTGCCACGTTGGTGGCCACGATTACTTTACGCTGTTCGCCGGGTCGCACCGCCCGGTCTTGTTCGTCGGGAGGTAACTCCCCGTGCAACGGCAACACCAAGACCCCGCCGGCTTCAGGTAAGTTTTTTACCGCCGACATGGTGCGCATGATTTCATAGGCACCGGGCATAAAAACTAAAATATCACCCTCGGCTTCTTGCTGTAATAAATGGCGAACTTGCTCGGTCGCTAAATCCCACACGGGGCGGGTGCTATTCCGAGGCTGATGGGTGTATTCAACTTCGACCGGAAACGCCCGCCCATCGACCGCCAAGGTTTCCGCCTGCCCCAACCAACGCGATACCCCCTCGGTGTCTAAAGTCGCCGACATGACCACGATTACCAAATCTGGTCGGTGCGTCTCTTGCAGCCTGCGTGCTAACGCAAGGGCGACGTCGGAATGTAAATTACGTTCGTGAAATTCATCAAACACCACCGCACCGACGCCCTGCAACTGCGGGTCATTAGCCATCTGCCTCAAAAGAAGGGCCTCGGTGACAAACTTAATGCGGGTTTGGGCCGACTCTACCCGATCAAAACGAATTTGATACCCAACTTCACCACCAAGTTTTACGCCACGTTCTTGGGCAATCCGGGCAGCTAACAACCGGGCTGCCATACGCCGCGGCTGTAAAACCACGACCTGACCCTGCACGAGGCCAAAGTCGACTAACATCTGCGGCAACTGCGTGGATTTACCCGAACCCGTCGGCGCTCTTAAAACTAACCGGCGAACTTTGGCACATGCGGCGACCAAAGGTTCTTTAATTGCGTGAATGGGTAAGACCAGGCTCATGCAACGTCCAACTCGATTAGCCGAGCCTTTACCTTGCCGGGTGATAAAGTCACCCGAGCGACACTCACGGGTAAATTAAAACGCTTGGGCCCAGCACTACCAGGATTCAAGTAAACCACCCCCTCACGTGTTTCAATCAGAGGCTGATGCGTATGCCCCGTGATAATCAAAGCTGGGGCAGGTTCAGGCAAATAGACCAAGCGATGCCCGTGGTGCATGAAAATTTTAACACCCCCGATTTCTTGCTCCACTGTCAGCGGCAAGGTTTCATCGTCATCACAATTCCCCCGCACCGCTAAACAAGGCGCGAGCTCCGCTAACTGCGGGATGATGAGAGGGCTGCAAACGTCGCCGGCATGAAATATATAATCACAACCCTCAAGCGCGTGGATGGCTTCAGCTCGCAAGCGACCATGCGTATCGGAGATCACGCCTAACTCGTAAACCTGGGAAGACATCAGAGCGGACGGCGCAATTTGCCGGCGGGAATAGGTCGCAGGACGGTAAACTCCGCACCTAAAGTTTCGCGGAGTTTTTCTTTTAAGCCAGGAGGCAAGGATTGGACTGCTTTTTGGAAATCAGAATCGCCCGGGCCGACCGTTTTTCCTGTTTCAGCCACCGGCAAAACGGGGACATTTAAAGCCGGAAAACTAAACGCCGCCGTTGGTTCGGTAAACTCTGGCTCCTCTTCGCCCGCTGAAGCTTGGCGAACCGCCGGAGGTAAGGCCTCTTCTAGCATACCCGTGTCTTCAATCGGTACATCCACAGGGGCGGGAGCCTGAGCCACCACCGTAGTTTTGGCCACTGGCATCGGGGCGACCACTTCGCGAGGTGCCGCTTCGCTAATCTCTATTTTTTTTTGGCCGGGCTCCCGAGGGAGACCAGCTGCAGCGGCGGTGATTTCTTTGATGAGCGAGTCTATCGTTCGCATTCGACTCTGCTCAATCGACTTGAGCATCGTCACTTCAAAGTTCGCTCGGGGCGAAAGGCCTTGGCGAATGCCATACTCTCCAGACTGCAAGCACTCGAGAAGACGCACGAGGGCCTCAGTCGCTAGGGGTGCCCCAAGTTGTTGGCTCACGCCCGCGTGCTTCACAGAGTCTAAAACCGCTTGGCGCACTCGAATTTGTAGATCAGCCAAAATTTTGAGGAGGTCCCGACCTTCAACGTGGAAGGTATCACATAATGATAAAACCTTTTTGGCATCGCCGGTAGCAATGCCAGTACAAAGGTCCGTGACTTGTTGGGCCGAAGCTAAACCGTAAATGGAAAGTACTTCCGCCTCCGTGATTTTCTTACCCGAGAAGGAAATCACTTGGTCGAGGATGGACTGCGAATCGCGCATCCCGCCAGCGGCTAAGCGGGCAATCGCCACCAAGGCCTCCTGGTCTGCCGAGACCCCATCCGCTTTCACAATACGGGCCAGCTGAGCGGCGATGGTTTCTTCGGCGATGGGATGAAACTCTAAACGCTGACAACGCGAAGTAATCGTAGGTAGCACCTTATCTGCTTCAGTGGTCGCTAAAATAAATTTCACCCAAGGTGGCGGCTCCTCCAGCGTCTTCAGCAACGCATTAAAAGCGTCTTTGGTTAACTGGTGCACTTCATCGATGATGAAGACCTTAAAGGGGCAACTCGTCGGGGCGAATTGGCATTCATCCCGAATCTTTTTAGCGTCTTCAATCGAACGATTGGAGGCGGCGTCGATTTCCACCACATCGAGGCAATTCCCCTGCTCGATGGCTAAGCACACGGGATCCTCCAGTGAAAAATCAGGCTTGGGGCCGCCGGCACAATTGAGCGCTTTGGCTAAAATTCGGGCCGTAGTCGTTTTTCCTGTACCCCGCGGGCCGACAAACAAGTACGCATGAGCTAGGCGTTTCGTCGCCAAGGCATTACGCAAGGTTTTTACGATGTGTTCTTGCCCGACCAATTCATCAAAACGACGTGGTCGCCAGCGGCGTGCAATGACTTGAAACCCTGGGTCGGACACTGCCAACGAAGTAACCAACGGGCAGACCACTGTCAACGGAGCAAAACCGTTTCGTCTAACCTGCCCAGTGATTCACACAAGTAGTATCCTTAATGGTCGACTTCACGACCACTATGCATACCTATTAATACGATTGATGCTGCCTAGTTAAACCTAAAAGCAGAGTGCTTTTTCCTTTTGCTCCCACCATGAGTTCTGCCGATTCCCCCTCAAGTTCTCATAAAAATTATTTTATCCATCCGCTGTCTGACGTTCAAAGCCAGCATATCGGCAATGGCACCAAAATCTGGCAGTATTGCGTCGTCCTACCTCAAGCTAAAATTGGCGAGAATTGTAATATCTGTTCTCATTGCTTTATCGAAAACGACGTCTTCATTGGCCATCAAGTAACCGTGAAGAATGGAGTGTCTCTCTTCGATGGTATCACCTTGGAGGATAATGTTTTTATTGGTCCTAATGTGACATTTACCAACGACAAAACGCCTCGCTCTAAAATTTACCCGGCCACCTTTCCGAAAACCATTATTAAAGCCCGTGCCTCCATCGGCGGAGGTGCGGTTATCTTGCCAGGAATTACCATCGGCGAGGGAGCCATGATTGGCGCAGGAGCAGTCGTTACCAAAGACATTCCTGCCTTTGCCGTAGCTTACGGAAACCCCGCTAAAGTGCAGCGTCTACTGCAAAAATAATTCTAGTCTACTCCCACTCAATCGTTGCGGGAGGCTTCGAGGAGATGTCGTAGACGACGCGGTTAATGCCCTTCACTTCGTTAATAATGCGAGTGGAGGCACGTTGGAGGACGTCATATGGCAAACGAGCCCAGTCGGCCGTCATCGCGTCCGACGACGTCACGGCACGCAAGGCACACACGTGGTCGTAAGTCCGCCCATCACCCATCACGCCGACGCTGCGTACGGGAAGGAAGACCGCAAAGGCTTGCCAGACTTGGTGGTACTGCCCGGAGCGATGCAATTCGTTAATAAAAATATGATCCGCTTGGCGGAGGACATCCAAACGCTCCTTGGTGATGTCGCCACAGACGCGAACGGCGAGTCCAGGGCCTGGGAAAGGATGGCGCCAGACCATGTCATGAGGTAGCCCTAAAGCCTCCCCTAAAGCCCGCACTTCGTCCTTAAAGAGTTCACGGAGTGGCTCGAGCAACTTGAGCTTCATGTGCTTGGGCAAACCGCCCACATTGTGGTGGCTCTTAATGGTCGCCGCTGGTCCGCCATTGGGCGAAAGCGATTCAATGACGTCGGGGTAAAGCGTGCCTTGGGCCAAGAACTCAACTTTACCACGCTTCTTCTTTTGCACGTCTCGAATCGAGCGTTCAAAAACTTTGACGAACTCGTGGCCGATAATTTTGCGTTTCTGCTCCGGATCGGTCACGCCTTTAAGTTTACGTAAGAAAATGGCCGAGGCATCCACCACACGTAAATCGACCTTAAAGCGGCCGCGAAACATCTTCTCGACTTGCTCACGCTCACCTAAGCGCAGCAAACCATTATCCACAAACACGCAGGTTAACTGCTTGCCAATCGCACGTTGGATTAAAGCGGCCGCTACCGAGGAATCAACGCCACCCGAAAGACCTAGGATGACTTGAGAGGAGCCCACCTTCTCGCGGATTTCGCGCACGGCGGTGTCCAAGTAATCATCCATCTTCCAATTTGGCTTACAGCGACAGATGCGGAATAAAAAGTTACGCAGGATATCAATCCCGCGTTCCGAGTGGGCAACCTCAGGGTGGAATTGAATCCCATAGAAGCGACGGCTCGAATCCTCAACCACCGCACACTCTGAATTTTCCGTGCTCGCCACCGCTTTAAAACCGCGCGGTAAACGCGTGACCTTGTCCCCGTGCGAATTCCAAATACGCAGCGGCGACTTCAACCCGTGTAAAAGTTCTGACCCCTTCCGGAAAGATAAAGTCCCATGGCCGTACTCGCGGTGTTTGCTGCTAGCAACATTGCCGCCCAACATTTGGCCCATCAACTGGACGCCATAGCAAATCCCTAAGACGGGCACGCCCATCTCAAAAATTGCGGCTTGGGGGTGGGGAGAGCCTGGTTCTTTGACGCTGCTCGGACCACCCGAAAGGATAACGCCCACCACGCCATCGGCACGGAGGACTTCAGGGGAAACCCCGAAAGGATAAATCCGCGAGTGCACATTACATTCGCGAATGCGCCGCGCAATTACCTTGGTCAATTGAGAGCCAAAATCGAGAATGGCAATGGACTGAGGGGCCATAGAAGTAAGTTTTAAATTAGTTTAAAATTTGAGGCGAACATTCTTCCAACCACATTGCGGACAAGCCGCTTCCTCGCGACGGCGAGGGCGCACATAAACTAACCCACAACGTGCACAGGAAAAGGCTGAATTCAGCCGACGGTGGTCCGCCAATAAAGCGTCACGGCGATCATACCAGGCTTGTAAGCCAAAGAGCGCCAAAAGAACAAAACCCGTCACAAAGGCCAGGAAGGTGCCAAGATCGACGGGTTGAAACATGAGTAAGGAGGAGTTCTAAAAAGGCGAGACGCGTCACCGGGTGCTGACGCGTCTCGATTGAAGGCTGGAAGAAAACCTTAAGCTTGAGCGGCAGCTTCGGAAGCAGCGGCTTTCGCCTTAGGCTTACGTGCCGTTTTCGCCTTAGGCGTCATGGCAGGGGCCTTATCTTCTTTAGCTACTAATTCAATCAGGGCTTGTTCGGCAGCGTCGCCCTTACGAGCGGCGAGCTTGTAGATGCGCGTGTAACCACCATTGCGAGCTGCAAAATTGGGGGCACGATCTTTGAACAAAAGCGCACAAGCGGTTTCGTTGCGCAACTTCGCTAAAGCTAAGCGGAAGTAGTGCAACTTCACAGCCTTGTCCGAGGAAGCTTGCGCTTTCTTGGACAGGGTAATCAGCTTTTCAGCATAAGGACGTAAAGCCCGAGCGCGCGAAAGCGTCGTGGTAATGCGTGCATTGATGAACAAAGCTGAAGCAAGGTTAGCCATCAACGAGCGACGGTGAGCCGTCTTAACGCCGAGGACGTGATGATGAGTGCGGTGACGCATGGTCGGTAAAGCGAGGGTTAAGCGTTCACGCCCTTGTTATCGAGCAAGCGTTCGTCGACTTTTTGACCAAGCGAAAGGCCCAATTGCTCGAGCTTCGCTTTGATTTCGTTCAACGACTTCTTACCGAAGTTACGGTACTTGAGCATTTCTTGCTCAGACTTCATCGCCAACTCACCAACGGTATTAATGTTGGCATTGTTTAAGCAGTTAGCGGCGCGAACCGAAAGCTCAATTTCGTTAACCGACATATTGAGCAATTTACGAAGACGATTGGATTCTTCGTTAACTTCTTTGTGGCCCGTTTCGAAGTCGACCTGACTGGACGATACCGTGTCAAAGACTTCGAGGTGGTGACGCAGAATAGCCGAGGCTTCTTTCAAAGCTTCGTCAGGGGTGATCCGACCATCGGTCGAAATTTCGAAGACCAGCTTATCGTAGTCCGTCTTGTCACCCGAGCGGGTGCTTTCCACGGAGTACTTAGCGAGGGTCACAGGCGAGTAAAGCGAGTCGACAGGGATGCTGCCAATCGCTTGCTCGGCCTTCTTATTTTCTTCAGCGGAAGCCCAGCTGCGACCGACGGTCACTTCGAGGTCAGCGTAGAAACGACGTTTGCTGTCGATGGTGCAAATCACTTGGTCAGGATTGACCAACGTGACCGTCGAGCCCTTGGTTTCGAACTTAATGTCAGAAGCCTTAACTGGACCGGTCTTAGTCACATCGATGGAGCCCTTGAAAGCTTCGCGCTTATTGGCTTCCGTACGGATGCGCACCTTCTTCAAATTCAAAACGATTTCGGTAACGTCTTCGACGATACCATCAATCGGTTGAAACTCGTGTTGCACGCCTTCGATGGTGATCGAAGAGATGGCGGCTCCTTCAATGGAGCTCAGCAGGATGCGACGCAACGAATTGCCAATCGTATGACCAAACCCGGTTTCAAAGGGCTCAGCGATATACTTAGCGTACGTAGGGGTGGCAGAGGCCTCATCTTTCTTGAGGCTCTTGGGGCGTTGAAATTCACCGAGGCGCTTAGACATGGCAGGATTCCTTTTAGGTTAGTGGTTAAGAGGATTAGCGGCTGTAGAACTCAACGATGAGTTGTACATTGATGTCAGTAGGCAGCTCTTCCTTCGCAGGCTCGCGGACGATTTGTCCTTGGAGCTGTTCAGGCGTCGCATTCAACCAAGCAGGGGCAGCGCGGCTTTGACCTTCCTCAATCGCACGGGTCGCCAATTGCTTGGACGAGGTACGATCGCGGACTTCAATCTTTTCTCCAGGCGAAGTCGCAAAGCTAGCGACGTCCACCTTACGACCATCGACGCGGATGTGGCCGTGGGCAACCAATTGGCGAGCGGCCGCACGCGAGTTGGCGAAGCCGAGGCGGTAGATCACGTTGTCGAGGCGGGTTTCGAGGATGCGGAGGAAATTATCACCGGCAACGCCACCCATGCGCTTCGCTTTTTCGAAGGCCAAGCGGAATTGCTTTTCGGTCATGCCGTACATCATGCGAAGCTTTTGCTTCTCATTGAGGCCGACGCCGTATTCAGAGACCTTACGACGGGTCGTCTGACCGTGGATACCAGGAGGATAGGGACGACGTTCTTCGCCTTTCGAGGTATTGAAAATATTTTGACGGAAGCGTCGGTTGAGCTTCGTCGTTGGTCCAGTGTAACGTGACATAGTTTTTTTTGTTTGGTAGAGTTGGCGGAGGGAGAGTTCCCGCCCGGTTTGCCATCGCCGGACGGTGATGCGGAAAAACGATTAAACGCGGCGACGCTTGGGAGGGCGGCAACCGTTGTGAGGAATCGGCGTCGTATCGAGGATCGAGGTCACATTGAGACCTAAGATCTGCAGCGCACGAATCGCACTATCGCGACCCATACCTGGACCCTTAACGCGGACGGCGACATCCTTCAAACCGTGAGCCATCGCCAACTTGGCGGCTTCTTGGCAAACGACTTGAGCAGCGTAAGCCGTGGACTTACGCGAACCACGGAATTGGTGACGACCGGCGCTACCCCAAGAGATCACGTTACCATTGGTATCGGTGATCGTGACCTTGGTGTTATTGAACGTCGCTAAGATATGGCAAACACCAGCGGTGATGTTCTTCGAACCTTTCGCGCGACGAACTTTGATTTCGCCGACTTCTTCGCCAAGCAATTCCTTGGCGGTAATTTCTTTGCGCTCCGTGGAAGCTAAATCAGCAGGGGCTGCAGCAGGAGCCGCAGCTTCAACTGGGGCCGCGGCCGCTTCAGCAGCGGGGGCCTTTGGCTTGCGCACTTTAGGAGTCTTGGGGGCTTCTTCGCTCATCGTATAAAATTATATTAGAAAATTATTTAGCAGGAGCCGTGGCGACGCCGACGGTCTTACGCTTACCCTTACGCGTACGAGCGTTGGTGCGCGTGCGCTGACCGCGAACGGGCAGACCACGGAAGTGGCGGAGACCGCGGTAGCACTTAATCGCCTGCAGGCGCTTTAAGTTCTGCGCGATGTCGCGACGCAAATCACCTTCGCACTTGTAGCCCATGCGCACGATGTACTCAACGATCTTGTTGAGTTGCTCCTCAGATAAATTCTGAGCGCGCATCGAGGGATCGAAGCCGAGGGCTTCACAAATCTCTGTGGCACGGCGAGGTCCGATACCATAGATGTAGCGAAGGGATACCTCCACTTTTTTGTTGTTAGGAATGTCTACTCCGAGGATTCGAGGCATGGTGTCCGGGCTGTTTAGAAGATGGGAAAGAGGTCGGAACTTGAGACTTTTGCGGGGATTTGAAAGCAAAAAATGCAGGTCAAGCTAAGGTAAGTATTTCGGCGCCGTTTTCGGTCACCAAAACGGTGTGTTCAAAGTGGGCAGAAGGCTTGCCGTCTTGGGTCCGAGCGGTCCAACCGTCGGCGGCCATGACAATCTTATGGGTGCCTAAATTCACCATGGGTTCGATGGCTAAAGCCATACCGGGCAATAACTTAGGTCCAGTTCCCGCTTTTCCAAAGTTAGGGATCTGAGGCTCTTCGTGCATTTTACGCCCGACGCCATGCCCCACGAAGTCACGGACGATGCCGTACCCCCCAGGGGTGAGGGAGGCCTGAATGGCGGCCGAGATGTCCCCTACCCGATTTCCAGGCTTCACGGCGGCAATGCCAGCCAGCAGTGCCCGTTCGGTGTCTTGGCAGAGGCGACGTGCGTCAGGCGAAACTTGGCCGACTTGAATCGTCCGGGCGTTGTCACCGATGAAACCATCGCGGCGGACCACGACGTCCAACGAAACTAAATCACCCTCCGCGACGATGCGATCGGAGGCGCCAATACCATGGACGACTTCGTCGTTCAAAGAAATGCAAACGTAGCCAGGATAAGTTAAGCGGCCGACAACATAACCGTAGCAAGCGCTCTCGCAGCCATGTCGTAACATCAGACCGCGAGCAGCCGCATCTAGTCCAGCTGTGGAAATTCCTGGTACCACTAAAGAGGCAAGGTCGTTTAACACACGTGCGGCGGCCGCACATGCCGCCCGCATACGATTCACTTCATCAGCCGACCTTAAATCAATCATGCTAAATATTAGCGAGCGAAGGAACCCCAGTGATTCAGTCCCCACGCAATCAAACCGAGGACGAAAAGCACCAAACAGGTTTTCTCTAAAGAACCGAGGGCTGAATTTTCAAACTCTGGACGGAGACCCGAAGCAGGGACCGCGACGCCACCAATACGGCCCTTCTTCAAGAAGCCTTCGTAGTTGCGTTGTAAAAGGAAGGTCTCGATTTGGCGCATGGTATCCAACATCACGCCAACGGTAATCAAGCCACCCGTGCCGCCCAAGAAAGTCGCTAAGCGAGGCGGGAAACCAAATTGCGAGATGAAGAGATCAGGCAACAAAGCGATGATCAAAAGGAAGACCGAACCAGCCAACGTCAGGCGCGTCATGACGAAGTCTAAGAACTCCGCCGTGTGAGCTCCGGGGCGCACGCCCAAGATGTAACCATTGTTCTTCTTTAAGTCGTCGGCGATTTGCACCGGACGGAACATAATGGAAATCCAGAAGTAACTAAAACCGAAGATGAGGGCCGCGTACATGCCGTAGTACCAAGCATTGTTACGTTGGAAGATATCGCCCCAGGAACCGAGGAACTCGAGTTGCTTGGAGAGCGTGCTCAAGCCGCGGAACAAGAAGTAAGGGAAACTTAAAATCGCTCCGGCAAAAATCACGGGCATCACCCCAGCGTAATTAACTTTGAGAGGCAGGTAATTCGTTTGGGCACCGTACATCTTACGACCCACCATGCGCTGGGCATACTGAATCGGAATTTTACGTACCGCTTGATTAATCGCCACCATCGCGGCCGTCACGGCCACGAAGAGTAAAATCATCCCGCCGGCTTTTTCCCAACCATGGCTCACGGCCGCGGCCGAACCGACTTTACCACCAAAGGTTAAGTCAACGAAGGAGGTCAACGCCCCGGGGATATCCGCTAAGATACCCACCGTGATCAACATCGAGGTACCATTACCAATGCCGCGTTGCGTGATTTGTTCACCCAACCAGAGCATCACAATCGCACCAGAAGTTAATAGGAACACCCCGAGGAAGATGAAGAGCGTCTTGCTTTCCATCACCACGATTTGGCCCGTGAAGTTCCCCAAGCCTAAAGCTTGGCCAACTTGGTTAGGCTTACAGAAGGCACCTAACAACAAAGACGCCTGCACCACGGCGATGACAATCGTCAGGTAGCGCGAGTACTGCGCGACCTTTTGGCGACCCACATCACCCTCTTGTTGCAAACGAGCAATCGACGGCACGACCGCCGACGCTAACTGCATGATAATCGAGGCGCTGATGTACGGCATGATGCCCAACGAGAAGATCGCGCCCTTGAGCAACGCCCCCCCAGTGAACATATTGTACATCGCCACTACCCCACCCGAAGCCTTGTCGGCCATCGAATGGTAGTACTCAATAATATCCTTAGGATCGATACCAGGTAACGGAATATTGCTACCAATGCGTGCCACGAAGAGCAACGCTAGGGTAGCAAGTAGCCGAGACCTGAGTTCAGGAATCCTCCAGCAGTTGGCGAAGGCCGAGAACATCGCGGAAGGATATAAAGGTCTTATTCAGCAGCTTGAACTGCTTTGGCGAACTCGATGAGTACCACTTTACCACCCGCGGCTTCGATCTTAGCACGAGCCGTCGTGGAGAAGCGATGCGCTTTCACCGTGATAGCACGGGTGAGGTGGCCAGCAGCGAGAATCTTGAGGAGCTTTTCTTTCGAACGCACAAGACCAGCGGCCTTGAGCTCTTCGATACCAAAAGACTTACCTTCGAGTTCTTGTAATTCAGCCAAGTTCACTACCGCATAATCAACCCGATTGATGTTGTTGAAACCACGGTGAGGTAAACGACGGTAGAGAGGCATCTGACCACCTTCGAAACCAGGGCGGTGACCGCCACCTGAACGGGCTTTCATACCCTTGTGGCCGCGACCGGAAGTTTTACCATGGCCCGTGCCGCGTCCGCGACCGAGTACCTTGTGACGGTGAGTGGAGCCCTTAATTTCGGGCAAAGAATGGAGTTTCATAGTATAGAGATCCGCTTAAGCGCGGAGAGACTTGATTTGTTCAAGCGTACGGAGTTTGGAAAGACCATCGAGGGTCGCCTTCACAATCGCTTGAGGATTGTTCGAGCCCATCGACTTCGAAAGCACGTCTTTGTAGCCAGCCACTTCGAGCACGGCACGCACGCCACCACCGGCGATGAGACCCGTACCAGGCGCAGCTGGGCGGAGCATCACCACGCCACCATCGGCATGACCGATGACTTCGTGAGGAATCGTGTTACCACGCAAGTTGACGTGAACTAAAGCACGGTGAGCACGGTCGGTACCTTTGCGAATCGCATCAGGCACTTCCTTCGCCTTGCCGTAGCCAACACCCACGCGACCCTTGCCGTCACCGGCAACGACCAACGCCGCAAAGTTAAAGCGACGACCACCCTTAACGACCTTCGAGCATCGGTTGATGTGCACGACCTTGTCGTTGTATTCAGAAGCTGGAGCATCGTTGCGATTGTCGCGACGAGGACCACGACCACCTTGGCCGGGACCGCCTTGACCACCACGACGATTGTTGCCGCCTTGACCACCAGGGCCACGACGATCACCGCCGGAGCGGCCTGGACCACCTACTGCAGGCGCTGCTGCAGGACTTTTGTTTTCTTCGCTCATGAAATTAGAAAATTAAGCCTCCCTTACGAGCTGCTTCGGCAAAGGCCTTCACCGTGCCATGGTAACGACGACCCGCACGATCGAAAACCACCGTGGTTAAACCAGCGGCTTTGGCTTTAGCACCAAAGGCTTCGCCAAAAGTCGTCGCACCAGCGACGTTCGGACGGAGCTTTTGACCACGGAGATCTTTCGAAGTGGTCGACAACGAGGCTAAGGTTACGCCCTTATCGTCATCAATCGCTTGAGCGTAAAGGTGCAAGTGGGTCATCTTCAGAGCCAAGCGAGGACGGGCAGCCGTGCCACGCACAGTCTTGCGGATACGCCAGCGACGCTTTTGCGCCAAGAGATTCTTCTTCTGCAGTTTCATATTAAAAAGTTAAGAGGCTTAAGCCGTCTTCTTGCCTTCCTTACGGCGGACGTATTCACCTTCAACGCGAACACCCTTACCTTTGTAAGGCTCGACAGGCTTATAGAGTTTGATGGAGGAAGCGACTTGACCGACCATGTGGCGATCAGCGCCGGAGATCACGAGCTTCGTGCCGTCGGTGACGACCACGTTTACGCCCGCAGGAATCTTGTATTGGATGGGGTGCGAGTAGCCCAAAGCCAAGTCGAGCAAGTTGCCCTTCAAGATGGCTTTGAAACCGACGCCTTCGATGAGAAGGGTCTTGGTGTAACCCGTGGTCACACCCTCTACCATGTTACGAATGATGGCGCGGATGGTGCCGTGTAAGGCGCCAGCGGTACCAACATCTTTACCATCTTTACCCTTCTTCGCCGTGAGGTCGGAGACGGTGACCACGTTCTTATCAACGGTGACACCGATTTCTTTAGGGAATGGTTTCGAAAGTTTACCCTTAGGTCCTTCGACGGAGACAACGTTGCCAGCGACGGCGACTTTGACTCCAGCGGGAATATTGACGGGTTGTTTGCCGATGCGGCTCATAACGTTACGTGTTTTAAGTGGATCAGGGTTTTACCAGACTTTGGCGAGGAGTTCGCCGCCAACTTTTTGGCGACGCGCTTCGGCGTCGGTCATGACGCCACGAGAGGTGGTGAGGATCGAAACGCCCATACCGCCGATGACGCTCGGCACGGCCGTGTAACCTGCATAAACGCGACGACCAGGGGTCGAGACGCGCTCAATGCTCGTGATGGCGGGAACGCCAGCGACGTACTTGAGGTTAATTTCTAAAACGGGCAAACCGTCGCGCTCGCCCTTGCGAGCACCGGACAGGTAACCAGCTTCGGTTAAAATACGAGCCACGCCTTCGCGCAGACGCGACCATTGCACAATCACAGTGGCCTTATTGGCCTGCGAGGCATTCCGAATCGCGGTCAGAAAATCCCCGATAGTATCAGTTGAAGCGGACATATAAATAAAGTGCGGGGGTGATTACCAAGAAGCTTTGGTGACGCCAGGAATTTGGCCGTTGAGGGCTAATTCGCGGAAGGTGATACGGGACAAGCCGAACTTACGGATGTAAGCACGAGGACGACCCGAGATGGAACAACGGTTCTTCTTCCGGACGAGGGAAGAATTCCGAGGCAACTTCGTCAAAGCGCGTTGCGCTGCGTAGAACGCATCTTCGCTGACATTAGGATCAGCGAGGACCTTCTTCAGCTCGGTACGCTTAGCCGCGTACTTCTTGACAAGGCGTTCGCGCTTCAGGGCGCGTTGGATAACAGACTTCTTGGCCATGCTAGTATAAATTAATTAGAGGTTAGGCTTTGGTGGCAGCGTTCGCGGCAGCGGCGGCAGCATCCGCAGCCGAAGAGCGACGGAAGGGCATGCCGAGGAGGCGGAGTAATTCGCGACCTTCTTCGTCGGTCGTCGCCGAGGTGACGATGACGACATCCATACCGATGTTCGCACGTTGCGAGCCGTCGGCTTGGGTTTCAGGGAAGATGGTGTGGTCGGTGATACCGAGCGAGTAGTTACCACGGCCGTCGAGACGGTTCGAGGTACCGCGGAAGTCGCGAATCATCGGCAGAGCGACGACCGTTAAGCGCAGGAGGAATTCCCACATGCGGGCACCACGCAAGGTGACCATGCAACCTAAGGGCATGCCTTGGCGCACTTTGAAGTTAGCGACCGACTTCGCGGCCTTCGTGATCACGGGCTTTTGGCCGGAGAGCTTGGTCAATTCCTTGACCACTTCGGCCATGTGACCTTTGTCGGCGTCGGACTTGAAAGCAGAGTTCAGAACGATCTTCTTGAGGTTAGGAACCTGGTGAACGTTCTTGTAACCGCGGCTCTTGATGAGCTCGGGGACGACCTTCTCGAGGTAGAACTGTTTAAGATAGGGCTTCGTGGACATGGACGTTTAAATCTCGGGTGGTTTCGTCGGAATTATTTAGCAGCCTTGGCAGGCTTTTTGGCACGACGGGCATCCCAAATGGAAGCCAACATCACGTTCGAACGATGCAATGGGGCTTCACGCTCGGTGATGCCACCTTGACCGTCTTGCGTGCGCTTGAGGTGACGCTTGACCAAGTTGAGTCCTTCAACGGTCAGGCGCTCTTCAGCACGGCTGTAGGAAAGAACTTTACCGCGCTTACCTTTTTCGGAGCCGGCGATGACGACGATTTCGTCACCTTTTTTGATGTCAGTCTTAGACATGGTAATTAGAGCACCTCGGGAGCGAGGGAGATGATTTTCATGAAATTCTTACCGCGCAATTCGCGAGCCACAGGCCCGAAGATGCGCGTACCTTTGGGGTTACCATTGTCGTCGAGGATCACGACGGCATTGCTGTCAAAGCGCAGGTAGCTGCCATCCGCACGGCGGATAGGAGCCACGGTACGCACGATGACGGCGCGGCAAACCGAACCCTTTTTCACCTGGGCGTCAGGCGTGGAATCCTTCACCGAACAAATGATGACGTCACCAATGCCGGCCGTGTCAGTCAACTGACCAAGGCGGCGGATCATGCGCACCTTGCGGGCGCCGGTGTTGTCGGCTACATCGAGCCGAGAAAGCATTTGAATCATAAAAAAGAGAGTAAGGGTTATAGGAGGAACGACGGGACTTAGTCGTCGATGGTTTGAGCGGCGATCTTAGCAGCTTCGACCACGCGAATCACGCGCCAGCGCTTCAAGCGGGAAAGAGGGCGAGTCTCCATGATTTCGACTTTGTCGCCGACTTTGCACTCATTCTTTTCATCGTGAGCGTGCAAGACGGTACGACGTTTAACTTCTTTACCATACACGGGGTGTGGTACCGTGTACTGGAAGTTCACCTTGATAGACTTATCCCCCGAGCGCGAAGCGACGAGGCCGATAAGGGTTTTGCGATTGGAGCGAGACTCGGACATTGGAAAAGGAATGAAGGGTTAAGATTATTTCTGTTTAGCTTGGGCCGCAAGAACGGTCAGGCAGCGAGCGATGTCGCGGCGCAAAGCACGGAAGCGCGCCGAGTTTTCGACGGCACCGGTGGCCTTGCGGAGGCGCAATTGGAGGAGTTCTTCGCGAGCTTCGCGAACACGCTTCTCCAACTCAGCCGTCGCCAAAGGACGCAGAGCCGAAGCAGCGGAGGGTTTATCTTTGCGGAAAGTTGCCATAGAAATAGATCAGTTGAGATTAGAATTTTTCGAGTTCTTCGCGAGCCACGAAGCGGCAGCGAATTTGCAATTTGGTGTCGGCCAAGCGCATCGCTTCGCGAGCGGTGCTGATAGGCACGCCGGCGACTTCGAAGAGCATGGTACCAGGCTTCACGACGGAAACGTAGTACTCGACGCTACCCTTACCAGAGCCCATTCGGACTTCGGCAGGCTTACGCGTGACGGGAGTGTGAGGGAAGATGCGCATCCACATCTTACCCTTACGCTTCAGCGAACGGGAGATGGCGATACGGGCAGCTTCAATCTGGTTGGCAGGCAAACGAGCCCGATCCAAGGATTGAATACCAAAGTCACCAAAACTGAGAGTGTTGCACGCCGTCGCTTTGCCGCGGATTTTACCTTTGCGGTGTTTGCGCCACTTAGTGCGGGCTGGTTGAAGGTTGGCCATGAGAGCTTAAAATTTAGTCGTTAAGGGTTGGTTTAGAATTCGCTTTCCTTGGTGCAAATCCAGCACTTGATGCCGAGTTTACCATAGACGGTGCGAGCTTCGGCGAAACCATAGTCGATGTTTTCGCGCAAGGTGTGGAGCGGAACGCGACCCACGCGAGCGGACTCGACGCGAGCGATTTCAGCACCGCCCAAACGACCGGCCAGACGCAAGCGGATGCCATCGGCACCATTGGTCATGGTCGTTTGTACGGCTTTCTTCATCGCACGACGGAACGAAATGCGACGCTCTAATTGTAAAGCAACGTTCTCGGCGACGAGTTGAGCCACCAAGTCAGGGTGCTTCACTTCGTTGACTTCGAGGATGACGTCATCGAGGCGAGCCTTGCCAGCGACCTTTTGGATCTCTTGGCGCAACTTGCCGAGTTCTTCGCCCTTACGGCCGATAACGACACCAGGACGAGCGGTCCAGATGCGCACGCGGACCTTCTGGCCAGCGCGCTCAATGAAAATACGGGGCACCGCCGCTTGACGGAGCTTCTCTTTGAGACACTCGCGGATACGGTAATCTTCTAAGATGTTAGCAGGGAACGTACGCTTGGTAGCATACCAGCGAGATTCCCAGTTGCGACGGACGGCTAAACGGAAGCCGGTTGGATTTACTTTCTGGCCCATGGAGTGCGAAGTGGATTATTTGGTGGGAGAAGCTAAGGCCACGCGAATGTGACTCATAGACTTGTGGATAGGGTGCGCCGAACCGCGAGCAGCGGGCATCGAGCGCTTGATCACCGGCCCTTGATTCACCGTGGCAGAAACCACGACGAGGTCGGAGCTGGAAAGGTTGTGATTGTTTTCCGCGTTAGCGATCGCGCTCGCGAGGGTCTTGCCCAAGAGGCGAGCCGACTTACGAGGGATGAAGCGCAAAAGTTGGATGGCTTCTTCAGCGGGTAGGCCTTGAATCTGGCGCGCGACTTCGCGAACCTTCTGAGGCGACATACGAGCAAAACGGGTGGTGGCGTGAACTTCCATGACGATATAAAGGGTGTTAGATGCGGGGGTTAGCGCGGGGCGAGACAAGATCTCCTGGGCGGATTTGGCTTTGAGGGTCCAAATTCAGAATCAAGGCAACGGCACGAGAACGATTAGCTTCGGCGATGACGACAGAGCCAAAAGGCTTGCCATCATGACTCACCGTACAAACCGCACCGGGACGAAAACCGTGATCGTAGCCAGCAGAGAGAATGACCAAGTCAGTGGCACGAGCCGATTGGATCGTGGTAACCGTGGCCTTGCCATCGGCTTCCGCCATACCCAACGACGACCCAGCGGCTACCGCAGAAGCGGAGACGAAGGAGGCGACAAGAAGGGCGAGAGCGGAGCGCATGAAAAGGATTACTGGGCTTCCTTGCGAGAGGGTTGGGTGTGCTGACGGAAGGTACGCGTAGGAGCGAACTCTCCGAGCTTATGGCCTACCATGTTTTCGGTGACGTAAACAGGTACGAAAGCCTTACCATTGTGAACTTCGATGTTTAAACCGATGAACTCAGGGGTGACCGTAGAGCGGCGAGACCAAGTCTTAATGGGTTTACGACTATTGGCTTTTTGAGCCGTCGTGATCTTGTCGACCAAGTGTGGGTCGACGAAGAAACCCTTTTTGCGTGAGCGTGCCATGGTGAAGAATTAAAGCGGGAAGGTTATACTTGTTTTACCTTTCGACCATTACGGCGAACGATGATTTGGTTGTTCGAAGGCTTAGCCTTGGTACGCGTTGGGAAGCCCTTCGCGAGTTGACCCCAAGGAGACTTCAAGTGTTGGCGACCACCACCACCCTTGGACTTACCACCACCACCACCGTTGGGGTGATCCACAGGATTCATGGACATACCACGAACGCGAGGACGACGACCCTTCCAGCGATTACGACCGGCCTTACCGAGGCTGGCGTTATGGTGATCGATGTTGCCGACGATGCCGACGGTGGCGCGACAATCAGCGTTCAAGTAACGCTGTTCGCCCGAGGGCATGCGGAGAATCGCACGGCTATCTTCTAAACCGAGCAACTGAGCAAAGCCGCCAGCCGAACGAGCGAGCTGACCACCCTTGCCTGGGTCGATTTCGATGCAGTGAATGAAAGTAGCAGGAGGAATCAGGCGGAGAGGCAACGAGAGACCAGGGGTCAATTGCTCTTGAGCCGTGTTGGTGCTGACCACCTTGTCGCCGACTTTCAAACCATCGGGCGCCAAGATGTAGCTGTGGGTCTTGTCGGCATACTCGATTAAAGCGAGGTGCGACGTGCGATTAGGATCATACTCCATGCGCAAGACCGTGGCGGGTTGGTCGATACGATCGCGACGGAAGTCGATTTTGCGGTAAAGCTTTTTATGACCTCCCCCACGACGGCGGGAAGTGATGCGACCATAGCAATTGCGACCGCGGGCGCGGTGGTTGCTTTCGGTCAAGCTGCGCTCCGAGCGGCCACGGTGCAGGCCTTCGGTCTTAACGCGCACTAAGAAGCGCTGACCGGGAGTGATAGGATGGTGAGTTTCGAGAGGCATGATACGGACGAACGCAGAGGATTAGGCGAGAGCGATGACGTCACCCTTCTTGAGGGTCACAATCGCACGACGCGAAGGAGTTTCTTGGTAGATGGAACCGCCACCGAGACGGCTGCGGCGCACCTTACCCTTGCGGATAAGGATGTTGATCTTAACCACGGCGACCTTGAAAGAGGCCTCGATGGCAGCTTTGATCTGAGCGCGGTCGGCGCCCGGAAGAACTTCAAAGACGTACTTGTTAGCTTCAGCCAAACCTGAGGCCTTTTCGGTCAGGACGGGACGGCTGATAATTGCGGAAGCTGGCTTCATGGAATCGGGATTAGTTCTTGGTGCGCTCGAGGACCTTCTTCAGGCCCGCTTCAGTGATGAGCACGCGAGGCGTACGCACCAAATCAAACGCATTGAGGTTAGAGGAATTCGAGAAGACGGCGCGGTCGAGGTTGCGGCTCGCACGGAGCACGGGCTCGGACCAGGTGCTATCCACCACGAGGAGGCGCTTACCTTCAGGGCTCACATTCGTCAGCACCTTGGCAAAGAGCTTGGTCTTGGGTTGAGCGACTTCAAAGCGCTCGATCACGGACAGGCCACCATCGGAAGCGAGTTCGAACAAGGCGCGTTGCAAAGCAATCTTCTTGGCTTGAGCCGTGATGGTCTTGGACCAATCGCGAGGGCGTGGACCGAAGACGATACCACCCTTGAATAATTGAGGGGCGCGCTTGTCGCCGTGACGGGAACCGCCGGAACCCTTTTGAGGGAGAATCTTTTTACCAGAACCAGCAACTTCGCCGTAGTCCTTCGTCTTGGAAGTACCTTGGCGCTTGTTGGCTTGATAGGAAACGATGACTTGCTTGAGCAAGGCCACGCCCTTGTCGCCTTCGAAAGAAGGAATATCAAATTCCTTCTCCGTGAAAGTCGAACCGTCAGGCTTATAAACTTTGAGCTTCATATCGCGTGCTATTTTTTAAGTGAGAACTAGGCTTTCTTAGCTGGACGCACCACGACGACTTCGCCGTTAGCACCAGGGAAACTGCCCTTGATGAGGAGGAGATTCTTCTCGGCGAGCACTTGCACGACGCGAAGGTTTTGGACGGTACGCTGCACGGCACCCATGTGACCAGGCATGCGCTTACCTTTAAAGACGTGACCGGGAGTTTGACGCATACCGATCGAACCGCTTCGGCGGTGCATCATGTGACCGTGAGAGTCAGGCTGACCAGCCATGTTGTGGCGCTTCATAACGCCTTGGAAGCCACGTCCCTTGACGGTGCCAATGACGTCGACCAATTGACCGGCCGAAAACTTTTCAACCGTGATCACGTCGCCGACCTTAGCGTCCGAAGCGGCGCTAACGCGGATTTCGTGAAGGTGGCTGTGAGGAGCCACGCCAGCTTTGCGAAGGTGACCGACTTCAGCCGACGAGAGGCGGCTTTCCTTTTGGGCACCAAAAGCAATTTGGACGGCATTGTAACCATCCTTATCGACGGTCTTGACCTGGGTGACAGGGCAAGGGCCAGCTTGGACGACCGTAACAGGGACGAGGTTATTCTCCCCGTCGTATACCTGGGTCATTCCGATTTTTTTACCGAGTAGTTGGTGTTTCATTTTCTAAGAGGCAGGTGACCGGTGAAGGTCGTTTGGTCATTGCTGACCTGCATTAGGCTTAGGATGTCCTTGCGGAATCTTGGTCCTGAAGAGGGGCGCTGGCGCAGCCTGCGTTGGTTGGAGGTGAAAGGTGGAAGGGTTGAGGAGTTAGACTACGATGTTAATGTCAACACCAGAAGGTAAATTAAGCTTCTTTAGCTCATCTACGGTCTGCGAGTTTGGCTCGAGAATCTCGATTAAGCGCTTGTGGGTGCGGATTTCGAACTGATCCATGGACTTCTTGTCCACGTGCGGCGAACGGTTCACCGTGAGGCGTTCAATGTCGGTAGGGAGAGGTACCGGACCAGAAACGCGGGCGCCGGTGCGCTTGGCGGTATCAACAATCTCATTGGCCGATTGATCCACCATGCGGTAGTCAAAGCCTTTGAGCTTAATGCGAATTTTAGTACGAGCCATCGGAGAGGATTGGATAGAGGGTTAGGTGCGGGCAGGTGCGCGAGAGGAGGACTCGACGACTTGCTTGAGGATTTGGGCAGGAACTTGTTGGAAGTTGCTTGGTTCCATGGTGTACGAGGCGCGGCCCTTCGAGAGCGAACGCACGTCCGTGGCGTAACCAAACATTTCAGCGAGAGGCACCAAAGCGTTGATATTGCAGAGACCGTTCTTGGTTTCCATGCCTTGGATTTGACCACGGCGGCGGTTCAAGTCGCCCATGATATCACCTTGATATTCTTCAGGGGTCACGACTTCGACCTTCATGATAGGCTCCAGCAAGATCGGCTTGGCGTCTTTCATCGCTTCCTTGAAGGCGAAGATACCAGCCATCTTAAAGGCCATTTCATTCGAGTCCACTTCGTGGAACGAACCAAAGACGATGCGTGCTTTGAAGTCGATTACAGGGTAGCCGGCGACGGTACCGTTGTTCGCAGCTTCTAAAATACCTTCGGTGGAAGGCTTGATGTATTCCTTAGGAATCACGCCACCAACGATTTCGTTCACGACTTCCTGACCCTTGCCAGGATTGGGTTCTAATTTGATTTCGACGTGACCGTATTGACCGCGACCACCCGACTGACGGATGAATTTACCAACGCCTTCAGCGGCGATGTTAATGGTTTCGCGATAAGAGATTTGAGGCTTGCCCGACTTAGCTTCGACTTTGAATTCGCGCTTCAGACGGTCGACGATGATTTCGAGGTGCAACTCGCCCATGCCCGAAATAATCGTTTGGCCGGTTTCTTGGTTAGAAGAAAGACGGAAGGTAGGATCTTCTTGAGCCAAGCGCTGCAAACCAATGCTCAAGCGCTCTTGGTCAGCCTTGGAGTTAGGCTCAATGGACATCGAGATCACAGGATCTGCGAAGGTAGGAGGCTCTAAGACTAAGTCGTCTTCGAGGGTCAAGGTATCGCCCGTGACGATGTCCTTAGGACCAATCATCGCGCAGATATCACCCGAGTAGGCGACGTCGATTTCTTCGCGATCCATCGCGCGGAGGAGCACGAGGCGAGAGATACGCTCGGTCTTACGCGTACGAGGGTTGTAGAGGGCTTCACCCTTCTTCAACTGACCACGGTAAACGCGGAAGAACACTAACTGGCCCACGAAGGGGTCAGACCAAAGTTTGAAGCAAAGGCCGGTGACCTTAGCGCTGTCATCAGGACCGATCGCAATTTCTTTTTCGCCGTCGTCGGTGAACGCACGTTGGCCGCGCATGTCGACGGGGGAAGGCAAGAAGTCGACGACGCAATCCAAGAGCATTTGCACGCCCTTGTTTTTGAAGGCCGAACCAGGAATCACGCCGATGAAGTTCATCGAGAGCGTGGCCTTACGGATACCCGAACGAATTTCGTCGATCGAAACTTCTTGGCCGTCGAGGTACTTCGAGGCGAGGACGTCATCAAAGTCAGCGAGGGCTTCAATCAAACCATCGCGCCACTTCTTAGCTTCGTCCTTTTGGTCGGCAGGAATGTCGACCGTGTTGTACTTCATACCCTTCGGGTCGGTTTCGTCGTAAACGTACGCGACGTTCTTGATTAAATCGATGAGGCCTTTGAAGTGTTCGCCTTGACCAACGGGAATAAAGAGGGGGTGAGCATTGCCCTTCAACTTTTGGCGAATGTCATCCACAGCGCCGAAGAAGTCAGCACCCGTGCGGTCCATCTTGTTGACGAACGCCACGCGAGGTACGCCGTACTTGTTCATCTGGCGCCAAACGGTTTCGGACTGAGGTTGAACCCCGGCCACCGCGCAGAACACGGCAACTGCGCCGTCGAGCACGCGCAAGGAGCGCTCCACTTCAGCGGTAAAGTCTACGTGACCAGGCGTATCGATGATGTTGATACGGTGATCGATGTTAGCAAAGTGACCTTCCTTGGTTTTCCAACCAGCGGAAATCGCAGCCGCGGTGATCGTGATACCACGCTCGCGCTCCTGCTCCATCCAGTCGGTCGTCGCCGTACCATCGTGCACTTCACCCATCTTGTGCACCACGCCGGTGTAGAAAAGAATACGCTCCGTGGTGGTCGTCTTACCGGCGTCGATGTGCGCCGCGATACCAATATTACGCGTGTGTTCCAGAGGGAACTTGCGATTAGGAGAATTGAGACTGGAGAGAGATTTGGACATGGTCGGAACCAGGAGGAGCCCTAAAGTTTAAGACAAAAATTACCAGCGGAGGTGAGCGAAGGCACGGTTAGCTTGTGCCATCTTGTGAGTTTCTTCGCGCTTCTTCACCACGTTGCCGGTGTTGTTGTAAGCGTCGACCACTTCAGCGGCTAAAGCTTCGGCCATCGAAGTACCCTTGCGGCCTGCGGCGGCAGCGACGACCCAGCGAAGGGCGATGCTGTTTTGGCGTTCGTGGCTGACTTCCACGGGAACTTGGTAAGTAGCACCACCCACGCGGCGGCTCTTCACTTCCAACTTCGGACGGCAATTTTCCAGAGCCCCCAAGAGGAGCTCGACGGGGTTACCCTTCATCAACTTTTCGCTGACCTTTTCGATCGCACCGTAGACGATGGCCTGAGCAATAGACTTCTTGCCGGACTTCATCACTACATTGATGAGTTGGCTCACCAAGGGACTGCCATAACGAGCATCCGGGAGGTGAGTACGCTTAGCTGCTTTACGACGACGTGACATGTTAAGAAGAGTTTAAAAATTAGGCTTTCTTTTCCTTAGGACGCTTCACGCCGTACTTGGAGCGAGAGCGACGACGCTTTTCAACGCCGGAACAGTCGAGGGGACCGCGGACGATGTGATAGCGCACACCAGGAAGGTCCTTCACGCGACCGCCACGCACGAGCACCACCGAGTGCTCTTGGAGTTTGTGGCCTTCGTCAGGAATGTAAGTGATCACTTCCTGACCATTCGTCAGACGCACCTTGGCAACTTTGCGTTGCGCCGAGTTCGGTTTCTTCGGCGTGCGAATCATGACTTGCACGCACACACCGCGACGGAACGGCGAGTTGTTCAAGGCCGGAGATTTGGACTTGGCCTTGGGTTGAATGCGCGGATTGCGGACGAGCTGATTGATGGTAGGCATGGACCTAAATAGGGAAAAGAGGGTTGTGGCATATGACTGGAGGCACCCCATGCAAGCGGAAAGTGCTAGATTTGTTGGTTTCGTCACTTGAGAGGCGACTTTAGCGAATTAAGCCTCGTTTTTAAGAGAGACAACGCCCCCAGAAATCACCAGCATCCCGCTCCCATGCCTCGACTGCGTCCGTTTAGTACCCTGCTCGTCAGTTTACTCTCCCTTCAGGCCTGGGCTCAAGCACCAGCCAATCCCCCAGCGGCCTCAACCTCGACGGGAGATATCAACGCGGCTCCTGCCAAAGCGAGCGATGAAAAAACCCTGAATAATAAGGCTGAAATCGATACGGACGCCGACATCGTCTTCATGATTGGGCTCCCCTTGACCAAAGGGAAAGACGCCACCTTAAGCTACGTCCGCCAAACCTACATCAAAGCCGGATTGGTCAAAGATTCCTTGCTGCGGGAGATGGTTAAAATGGCTTTAGCTAAAATCGAGGATCAACCCGAGAAAGCTGCCGAACTTCGCCAAGAACACCTTAACAAGTTAGCGGACTACTTCCTCAAACAGGCCCAAGAAGCCCAAAAGGATAAGCGCGTGGGCGACATGATTCAGATGGCCCAAATTGCGGTGCGTTGCAACCCCGCCAATTCTGACGCTAAGTTATTCTACGCCAATGTTTTGCATAGAAACCTTGGTCGCACCGACGATGCCATCCAGTCCCTGCGCTATGGCATGGAATTCATCAATATTGATGACGCCAATGGCCGCCAATACTTGGATTTCTACTTCCGCTTACTCCAACTCCGGGAGCGCGACCAGGAAGTCATCGATCAAAGCCTAAAATTACTCCAGTCGTCTAAGGTCATCCCCCAGTCTACCCGCGAAACCTTAGCGCTCGCCGCCGCCACCTCCCTCTACTGGGTGGGCAAATACCCTGATGCAGTTAACCTAGTGTCGGCCAATAGTTTAGATAAATACCCTGAAGGGCTTTTGCTAAAGGCTCGGGCCTTGTTTGATGGGGGCAAAACCCAGGAGGCAATCTCCCTCTTGGAATCCAAGACGTCCGTATTTAAAGGGCCGGCCAAAGACGCAATCCTTTCCCAGCAAGCCCGCTTCCATATCCTGCTCGGCCAAACCCGCATCGCCCTCTCCGTCGTCCAAGAACGCGTCGCCCTGGACGAAAAGGCTGCGAGCCCCCGCATCCAACGCCTGCAACTGCTCGATAAGTTGGGCATGAAAGATGATTACGAAAAAGACCTGCGCTACTGCTTCGATAATCTAGGTGGCAATTATGGAGCGATGATTGCGTTGGCGAATTTCGCCGCAGAAAAAGGCTACGATGGTTTAAGCCTCGCGGTCGCAAACATTGCCACGAGCCATGGTTTTGAACGAGCCACCTTCGCCGCCCTGCACCTCGAAGCGCTCTTAAATAATCACCAACCCGATCAAGTCATCATTCAATATCAACAGGTGACTTCGGTGGATCGGGCTTTCTTCGAATCGAATAAAGGCGTGGTGCAAGCCCTCCTCGGCATCGCTTACTATGCTCGCGATAAAAAAGACCCCATCGCGACCAAACGCGATCGCGACATCGGCGACCGCTACCTTTCAGAATTCCTGAAGACGAAAGACTTAGGTCCAGAAGCTTATCGCTCGGTCGGGCGCTTGCTGAAGAAAATCCGCGCCGGCGATCCGGCTACGCGTATTCTAGAAACGGGCGTGCAAGCCTTCCCCCACCACTCGCAATTACGGGCCGATTATATTAGTGCCCGCATCCTCTCGGGTCAGACGGAAGGTTATGGCACCCGCAAACCTTTGGCTGATGAAATTGATGGCTTACTGCAAATGCGCCGCCCTTCCCCTGCGATTTGGCCTGAAGTAATTTCCTGGCTCCACACGGAAGCCAAAATCACCGTTGAAAAAGCCCGTCAGTTAGAAGCCAACATCACGCCGTTGGTCCGTAATAACTTGGACCCGGAAGCACTCGAAGGTCGCTAAACCTACCCATGAGTCTGGCGGAACGAAAGGCAGCCTTGCTGGCAGAGTTAGAACCGTTTGCGGATCACCACGAGCGGTTTCAGTACATCATTGATCGGGCTAAAACCAGTCCGGCTCTGCCTGCGGATTTAAAGTTAGATATTTTTTTAATCGAAGGTTGCACGTCCAACCTCTGGCTGGTGCCCAAAGTTGAAAACGGAAAATGCTTTTTTCGCTGCGACGCCGACTCTTTGATCACCAAAGGCATCGCCACGCTGGTGTGTGATTTATATAACGATGCCACCCCCGAAGAAGTCGCCACGACCGACTCCGACTTCCTCTCTCAAGTGGGCATCACCCAACACTTGTCTCCTAACCGGCGCAACGGCCTAGCAAATCTCGTCAATAAAATCAGAGGTTTTGGTCGGGCGGCAACGGCTTCCTGAGTCTGATAATTTATCTTATACTGCAAAATCAACGGGATTGATTTTGCGACTTCAGGAAATCCGCTTTCTATCACAGCATGACTGTGTCACCAGAGAGCACTCCACCTCGCCTGCGCGGCTTGTTTATCCTCTGTTGCCTCGCCCTCGGCTGGGCGGTGCTCGTTTTACAAGCGGGTGGCTTCACGACCAGTATCCACGCAGGCATGGCCTTCTTGGATTGGCCACTCTCCAATGGTTCGGTGAATCCGCCAGGCTGGCTCACGGAAATCGATAAATTTGCCGAACACTCTCACCGCCTCGCCGCTACGGGACTAGGCCTCTTCTGTATCGCGATCACGCTTTGGCACTGGCGTTGTGAAACGCGTCCCACGGTGCGCAAATTAGCCTACGTCCTCCTCGGACTTGTCATCTTACAAGGTGGTCTCGGCGGGCTACGCGTGCTCCTCGATCGGCTTAATATTGGCGGCGAAGGGAATCTTAAAGCGGTTTCCTTTGCGATTACTCACGCCCTCAACGCTCAGCTGACCATTGCGGTCTTAGCCCTGCTGGCTTTATTGCATTCTAAAACTTGGCGAAACGAAACTGCTTCCGCCCCTTCGCCTACGCGCACGCTCGGTCGCTTCGCCCTGCTCGCGGTTTTCAGCGTGATTCTCATGGGAGCGGTCATGCGCCAAAATCATTTCACTTCGTGGGTGAATCAAGGTGCGGTCAGCGATTTATTCATCCCCGCGGGCGAAGGTCTAGGCTGGTGGATTAATTTGGCCCATCGCAGCGGCGCCCTCGTCGCCGCCCTCGCCGTCATCGGGTTTGCCACCAGTGGCAACACGCCCGTCCGACGCTGGTTACCCCTCGGCCTGCTCCTTGGACTGCAAATCGGTCTGGGCGTTCTGAGCATTCAACTGCCACTCAACCCACACGTACGTACGGTTCACTTAGTCGTAGGCGCTGCCCTTTTCTCGACCCTATGTGCTCAAGTAGCCTTGGCACACCGGCGTACTGAATGCTTCCAAAATTTATAATCCAGCGGTTTTGCCTTTAACCCTGACCCGAAAGTGGCCACGACAAGTGCATGACTGAACGCGCCGGATCTTTGCCCGCCGCTTACCTGGAGCTCACCAAGCCCCGGCTGTCATTCCTTTCGGTCCTCACGGCCCTCACAGGCTATTTCTGCAGTGCCCCCCAAACCCCCGTTGAGGGGCGGGTGATTTTTTCCTTAGCCGTAGGGACGGCACTCGCAGCGGGTGGCTGCGGGGCCATCAACATGTGGTGGGAACGGCATAATGACGCCAAGATGGAGCGGACGAAAAACCGCCCCCTGCCCGCTGGCATCATCGAACCCTCCCAAGCCTTAGTCTTTGGGTGCATTCTCGTCGTATTAGGCATTTCCCTCGTGAGCATCGGCGCGAACCCACTCGCGGGCATCCTCACAGCGGCCACAGCCTTCTCCTACCTGCTACTTTACACGCCGCTCAAATCCTTAACTACCTGGTGCACGCTGGTGGGCTCACTTCCCGGGGCCATCCCGCCTATCATCGGGACCGCCGCCAAATTAGGTTATATCGACAGGATGGGTTGGTTACTCTTTGCCCTACTCTTCTGCTGGCAAATCCCGCACTTCATGGCACTGGCCGTGATGTGGCGCGACGACTATGCCCGCGGCGGACTTAAAATCGCCACCGTCACCGACCCCTCCGGTCGCACGGCCTCCATTTG
>Ga0214172_1000009_pt1 | contig 145945 bp, 148 predicted proteins | sample TroBogEpilimnion_29_FD_153010 | JGI IMG/M metagenome (GOLD analysis project Ga0214172, IMG submission 153010) | Freshwater microbial communities from Trout Bog Lake, WI - 12JUL2007 epilimnion | ecosystem: Environmental > Aquatic > Freshwater > Lake > Epilimnion/Euphotic zone | place: Trout...
GCTCTTCCGCGCCGAATTTGGCGTGCCGCTGCGCAAGCGCCAGACCGAACTGCGGCTCCAGCGGGCGCGGCAGTTGCTGGCGGATGCCAACGCCAAAATTCTCACCATAGCCTACGAAAGCGGCTACCGGCACCTCGGACTATTCAACGCGATGTTCAAAAAACGGTTTGGTGTGACTCCAAGCGAATGGCGGCAGCAGAATTTATCCGCCGCCCGATAATTTGCTCAAACGTCCCGGGCCGCGCTCCTGCTGGATGGGATGACATTGCCGCTTATTCTTCCGAGCTGCAGTAATTCGGGTTGGCTCTGCCAGTCGCCCTTGGGCGGCCATATGCTGATTGGTATCGTCGAGCTGTCGCCACCCCCTCCTTTTATTTTGCACGGTCTCAGCTCGGGTTTCAGGTCTCCGCTTGTGGTCAAGCTAACTGTGGCCGTCGGCGCACTTCATTCGTTGCCCCCGCCATCACCGCCAGTTTTGATGGGACGGAACCGGATCATGCCGCCGGCCACGACCGCTTCCGCGAGCGACTGGCCCTCGGCTCGCCGCAGTTCAATGAAGTCCATCTGGAGGATTAAGTTTCGCACCACAATGCCCGCGTCCGCCAGGTAGCCAACCATCGAGGTGGCGGAGAAGAAGGCGTGCAAGAGGCCGTGCGCCGGCAGCACGCCAATGACCGAAAACGGGATCACCACCTCAACCCGTCATCCACCAAAATGACGATGTAAAAAATCAATCTGAACAGCGTGATGTGATTTAGCGGCTGGTCAGCGTCGTATCTTAAAATCGACCTTTGTTGAGATGCTTATGTCGGCGCGGTAACATTTACCTCTGCTTTTCTCGCCGTTCTCTGGGGCGTACACAGACGCGGCTCGTCAAAACCTGACTTTCGCGCTAAATTTTCGTTGTGGAGCCGCGAAATTACATTTCATTCGTGCCCCGGTTAGAGGGATTTTTTCGCTATCGCTGGCAGTCCGCATTGCATTGGCGTGATAAAATTGTTTTTAGGGAGGAAGGCTTCCATCTTCTCCTCGCCGCACTTATCGGGGTCATCGGCGGTTCAGTAAACCTGTTTTTCTACTACGCCGGCGAAACCGTCCAGAGGATTTTTCTGCCGCAGCCCATTGACCCGGTTCAGGCGGCCGAAATGTTCGCACCATGGCAACGGCTCGCAGTGCCCACTCTGGGCGGATTGGCCGCCGGCCTGATTTTATACTGGGGTTTCCGCCTCATCGGCCCGCAAGGTTCCAGCGATTTGCTGGAAGTTGTCGTGGCCGGTGATGGACGACTGCCCTTTCGCACGGAATCGGTAAAAACCGCCTCGGCGCTGGTGAGTATTGCCACCGGCGCCTCAGTTGGGCGGGAAGGCGGTATCACGCAACTATCCGCGACACTCGCGTCCAAGCTGGGTCAGCTTGCCAAATGGCCGCCCTACCGGTTGCGATTGCTGGTCGGTTGCGGCGCGGCAGCGGGAATTTCAGCGGCTTACAACGCCCCCATTGCGGGGGCGGTCTTTGCCTCCCTCATCGTATTGGGCAATTTTTCCATGAACCTCTTCGCACCGCTCGTTTGTGCGTCGGTGGTGGCCACGATGGTGTCGCGCAGTTTTTTCGGGATCGAACCGTGGTATCATGTGCCCGCGTTTCCCCCGATAGCCTCGGCCCAACTACCGTGGTTCGTTGTGCTGGGCATCCTGTGCGGCGGCGTCAGCGCCTTGTTCATGAAGTTTTTGCGGGCGGCCAAGGAACATTTCAACCTCATTTCCCTGCCGATTTATGCGCGTTTGACGCTGGCGGGTCTGGCCGTCGGCATCATCGCCGCCATCGGTTTTCCTGGTGTGTGCGGCAATGGCTATTTCGTGACCAACGCCATTTTGCACGGTGACTATAAAGCCGCCACTGGCGGATTCACGCAATTGGGCGCCCTCTTTTTCGCCAAGCTGCTGGCCACGGCCATCACTGTCGGCGCGGGAACGGTCGGCGGCGTTTTTACGCCCACAATGTTTTTGGGCGCGGATGCCGGCGCCATGTTTGGCATGGCGCTGCATCATTTTGGCTGCGCCGTCGGCGTGCCTTCCGGCGCGTTCGCCCTGGTCGGCATGGGCGCAACGCTCGCGGGCACGACCAAATCACCGCTGCTGGCGATGATTATGGCGTTTGAGATTTCACTGGATTATTCCCTCATGCCGCCGTTGATGCTGGCCTGCGTGGTGGCCGTGCTGGTGGCGCGGCAGTTGCACGCCGAATCGGTTTATACGGAACACATGCGCCTCAAGGGGCTATCACTGCTGCGTGAAAATGAACAGGCTGGCGCGGCGTTGGACAAAACCGTTGGGGATTTGATGCAGCCGCCGGTGCCGCCTCTACGCGAGACTGTTTCCCTCCGGGAAATTGCCGACCGTTTCCTGACCAGTTCCAATAATTTCGTACCCATCGTGGACGCCCAGCAGCGGCTCATTGGCGTCGTCTCACTGCAAGATTTGAAGGGGTATTTGCATGACAACGTGGAACTGGCTGGGGTGATTGCGCTGGACCTAATGCGACCGCCACCGAAATGTCTTACGCCCGGCCAGCGCCTGCTCGACGCGCTGCCGCTGGTGTTGGGAAGTGAACTGCGCAACATCCCCGTGGTTAGCACGGCGTCGGAAAATCGGCTGGTCGGCTCCGTGTCCCGCGCCCAGATACTCGCCATTTTCTCCGAAGCCATTGCGGAAAAAAGCCAGCCAGCCGGCTGAAAACAGAGTGGCTGGTTGTTATTATTTGTGCCGTTGTTTCTTCCTGATGATCGGGTATCGTTGCTGCATCCTTTTGATGAGGATTTACCACGCCCCGGACTTCAATCGAGGGTTGCGCCGCCGGTTTTCAGCGGAGGGGTCACAGTTTGGTTCTTGGCTCGATCAACCGATTGCCCGGTGGCACACAAGTACCATTCCCAGGAGACTTATTTAGCTTACCAGCTTAACCCAAGCCAGCAGTCCAGCCAGAGCGACTATCGTCACAGGAATTCCCAGCCTTGCAAAATCCCAGAAGGAAATGTGGATTCCCATTTCGCGCGCTTGCTGGACCACGATGATGTTCGAGACGCTGCCAATGATGATCAAACTCCCACCAAAGCTGTTGGCCAGTGCCAAAATGTACGGCGCGGCGGAACCGGTGAGTTTGACCATTTTGAGCAGCAGCATGACGGCGGCGGAATTACCCACGACATTTGACAGCGCGGCGGTTGTGAAAGTCAAATTCACCGGGGCATTGAGATTAAATCCGCCTTGTGCCAGCCAGTGGATGGCTTGGTCGCCATAACCGGTGGATTGAATGGCTCCGGCGACGACAAACAGTCCGATGAAAAGCACCAAAATCGGCCATTCTACCAGTCCGAGCAAATCTTCGGTGCGAAATTTGGTGCTGGCCAGATGAATGCCGGCCGCCGCCAGCGCGATCACTTCTTTTGGAATGGAGGTAAAGAACAGCCCGATGGCCACGATAAGAATGAGAAGTCCCTTGATGGTGTGCGGACGGTTGAACGGATAAGTTTTCAGGCCCGTTCCACTTTGGATGGACACCGCCGCCTGAAGATTTTTTCGCGACATCAGCCAGATGATGCCGTAGGCAGCGGTCATGGCAAAAACGACCGGCACTATGCTCCAAAGTAGATAGGCACCGAAATCCAGATGCGCCACTTGTCCAATCATCATGTTCTGCGGATTGCCGATCAAGGTTGCGCCGGCGCCAATGTTGCTCGAAATAGTTAAGGCGATCAAAAAGGGAACCGGATTAATTTGCTTCCGCAAAAGCGCGAGGCCCGTGATTGGTGCGAAGGCATAACACACGATGTCGTGATTCAGAAAAGCGGAAAGCCCGCCCGTCACCAGCATTAAGATCAACAGGAAGCGTGCGGGATTGCCAAGCTGGTCGGCTAGGCCCTCCGCCACTTTGTCATAAAATCCCGAAAGACGGAGTTGGGCGGAGATGACAAAAAATCCGAAGAGCAGGCAAATCGTCGGCCCGTTGACAAAGGAAATGGCACCACCGGTGGAAATGCCGCCGAAAATCATCATGCCAATACCACCGAGCAAAGCGATGCCCACTCGATTGAGTTTTAGTCCGGGAATATGGCCCATGGCAATGCCGATATAAGTCGCGGCGAAGATAATTAAAATGAATTTGTCAGGCGGCATCTAATTTAAACAGACAGGCTTGGCAAACAATATGGCAGCCGCCGTCGAACGTCCACTGCCACCTTTGGCCTCGGGGAATTTCTCAGCAGAGCTGCCACCTGTATTCGCCGCCACCCCGGGTCAAAAGCTCAACCGGTCGGGCTTTGTGTCCATTCGTGGTCCAAGTTTTCCCTCATTTGCCCTGTCTGAGTTAAAACTTCAACTTTTGCTGCTGGACTGGAAAAGGCCCGATTTAAATAACAGTCAACTTACGGACGCCGTGGATGTTCTGGTGGTTTGCCCCTTGAGCCGGGGCAAATGAGGCTGGCGGCATGGAGAAAGTGCAGCGATTTCGGCAAGCCGCCCGGTAGCGGAAAATTTAGCGGGTGCCCCCGCGGCTCCGGAAGCCATTTTTTGTTCCGGCTTGCACGGCGGGCTTTTTTTTGCTCAAATTCAGCGCGCGCGCGATGCAAAAACAACCTCAAAACTATCCCAAACATTACTGCGGAGTCTTCGGCGTTTTCGGCCATCCGAATGCCTCAGAACTCGCTTACTACGGTCTTTATGCCCTGCAGCATCGGGGCCAGGAAAGTGCGGGCATCGTCACCTGCCACGATGGGAAGTTTTTCAAGCACCACGGCATGGGCCTTGTGCCGCAGATTTTCAACGACCCCAAAGTCCTCCATGACCTCGTTGGCGACCGCGCCATCGGCCATACGCGCTATTCCACCACCGGCACGTCCAATCTCCGTAATGCTCAGCCGCTCACGGTGGATTGCGCGCGCGGCCAGATTGCCGTTGCCCATAACGGCAATCTGACCAATGCCGCCCAGCTTCGCGACGAATTGGAGTCACGCGGTCTCGTTTTCCAGACCACGGTGGACAGTGAGATTATTATCATGATGCTTGCGCAGCCCGAAATGGGCGGTGTGACCAATTCACTGGTCCATACGCTGCGCCGGATTGAGGGCGCGTATTCCCTGGTCATCATGACGGAGAAAGAATTGATCGGTGCGCGGGATCCGCACGGATTCCGCCCGCTATCCATCGGTCGCACGGCGGAGGGCGCGTATGTGCTGTCCAGCGAGACCACCGCATTTGATTTGATCCACGCGCAATTCATTCGCGATGTGGCACCTGGCGAAATTGTCATCATCAACGATAAGGGACTGACCAGCATTCAGGCCTGGCCGGAACACCAGAAACGCGCGTTCTGCATTTTTGAATACGTTTATTTCGCGCGGCCCGATAGCGTCATCAATGGGCATAGTGTCTATGAAGTTCGCAAGGAAATGGGCCGTCAGCTCGCGCGCGAACATAACGTGAAGGCCGACCTTGTTATTCCCGTGCCGGATAGCGGGGTATGTGCGGCGATGGGCTATTCCGAGGAATCCGGCATTCCCTACGAGATGGCGTTCATTCGCAATCACTATGTCGGGCGCAGCTTTCTCCAGCCCACGCAGCTCATTCGGGATTTCAATGTGCGCGTAAAATTGAATCTCATCGAATCGCTTGTGAAGGGCAAAAGCGTCATCATCGTGGACGACTCCATCGTGCGCGGGACGACGTGCAAGACCCGCGTGAAAACGCTCAAGGAAGCCGGCGCCCGAGAGGTCCATGTGGCTGTCAGTTGTCCGCCGCATACAAATCCGTGCGTGTATGGTATTGATTTTCCGGATCGCAATAAGCTGATGGCCGCGAACAATACTGTGGATGAAATCCGCAAATACCTAAACGCCGACTCGCTGCATTACCTTTCGCAGGCGGGCATGGTTGCCGCCACCGGTCAGCCCAAGGAAAATTTCTGCATGGCCTGCTACGATGGCCATTATCCCGTCGCCTACGATCCGCTGCTGGACAAGCACATCATTGAACGCCGCCGCAAGTTGACCCAGACTCTGGGCGAAGCGGCAGCGAAGGAGAACGAGCAGATTAAATTGTTGCAGGTTTGATTTCCCATGAGTTTTTCACCCGCGCAACTCGCCGCGTACATTGACCACACGCTGCTTAAACCTGACGCATCGATCGCGCAGATTGAAAAGCTTTGCGCCGAGGCACGCGAACACCGGTTTTTCGCTGTCTGCGTCAACGGCTGCTGGGTCGCCGCGGCACGGCATTTCCTCGAGGGCTCGGAGGTGAAGGTTGCCAGCGTGGTTGGATTCCCGCTCGGCGCGATGAGCAGCGACGTGAAGCGTTTTGAAACCGAAGTGGCCATTGACGATGACACGCATGAGATCGACGTGGTGCTGAACCTTGCGCGCCTCAAGGCCGGCGATGATAAATATGTTTTTCGCGAACTCGTTGACGTGGTTGAGGCTGCCGACGAACGCACGGTGAAAGTGATTTTGGAAACCTGCCTGCTGACGGAGGAGGAAAAAATCCGCGCCTGCCAACTGATTGTGGACAGCGGTGCCCATTTTGTGAAAACCTCCACCGGCTTCGGTCCGGCTGGTGCGACGGTGGCTGACGTGAAGCTGATTCGCGAAACTGTGGGGCCGAAGTTTGGAGTGAAAGCCTCCGGCGGCATCCGCGATACGCAGACCGCTCTGGCGATGATCGGGGCCGGCGCAACCCGGCTGGGCACTTCCAGCGGCATCGCCATTCTGAAGGGTTTGAACTAAGCCGGAACTTGCTGACCGACCATGTGCAAAGGAATTGGTGTCGTTTGCGTCGTCCTTGCAGTGCTCCTGATGGTTAAAGGGTATGACGTGGCTAACTCCTTCGCCTCGCAGATGAAACAAGTTTTTGCCGGGGTGCCATTGGACGTTGCAATCCGATTTTATCTCTCTGGAATCGGCACCGGACTGTTTGGACTGCTCCTGATATTTTGGAGGAAGAGGTAAGTGGTGTTCTCAGGACGGTTCGGATAAAGCTTTTCCACCGTTCACGAGGAACAAGACCGCCATGCGCACGGCGAGGCCGTTCGTCACCTGCTCGAGAATGACCGAGCGGCCGCAGTCAGCGATCTCGCTGTCGATTTCCACACCGCGATTGATCGGGCCGGGGTGCATGATGAGCGCGTCCGGCTTGGTCTTCGCGAAGCGCGCCTTGTTCAGGCCGAAGAGCTGCGTGTATTCGCCGATGCTCGGAAACATCGTCTTGCGCTGGCGTTCGTGCTGGATGCGCAGGAGGTTGATGACGTCGGCGTCCCGGATCGCCTCGTCTACATTATGCGTCACGCGGCAGCCCATCCGCTCAAACATTTTCGGAACGAGTGTCGCCGGACCGCAGAGCGTCACCTTTGCGCCGAGCTTGGTCAGCGCCCAGATGTCCGAGCGGGCCACGCGGCTGTAAAGGATGTCGCCAAGAATCGTCACGTTGAGCCCGGCGATTTTTCCTTTGCGCTCGCGGATGGTGAAACAATCCAGCAGCGCCTGAGTGGGATGAGCGTGAGCGCCATCGCCGGCGTTGATAACGTGGGCGTCGAGGACGCGCGAGAGAAAGTGCGGGGCGCCGCTCGCGCTGTGGCGGATGATGATAAAATCGGCGTTCAGTGCCTGAAGCGTCAACGCGGTGTCCTTGAGCGTCTCCCCTTTCTTGAAGGAGGAAGCCTCAGCGGAAAAATTCACGATGTCAGCGGACAACCTTTGGGCTGCCAGTTCAAAGCTAATCCGCGTCCGGGTGGACGGCTCGACGAAGAGATTGACGACGGTTTTGCCACGCAGTGCCGGAACTTTTTTGATGGCGCGTTCGCCGACGGCTTTGAAGCCGCGCGCGGTATCCAGCACGGTGGTAATTTCCGCCGCTGTGAGCGACTCAATATCGAGCAGATGTTTTTTGGTCCAGCTCATTTTTTCTTCAAAATCACTTTGTCGTGCGCCGCGCCGGACTCGGTCAACAGCAGGGAAATTTGCTCATCCAGCGACGTTGGCACGTTCTTGCCGATGAAATCCGCCTTGATGGGCAGTTCGCGATGCCCCCGGTCAATCAAAACTGCCAGTTGGATTTTTTTTGGGCGGCCAAAATCATTCAGCGCGTCCATCGCGGCGCGCGTGGTGCGACCGCTGAACAGCACGTCGTCCACCAGCACGATGGTCTTGCCGTTGACGTCGAACGGAATATCAGTCGGATGCACCGTTGGGGCGACACGACTGTCGAGGTCATCACGATGCATGGTGGTGTCGAGAACTCCGACCGGCACAGCGTGGTTCCAGATACCAGTGAGAATTTTGGCAAGCCGGGCCGCCAGATGATCGCCGCCGACCGGAATACCGATTACCGCGACCTCGGCACTGTGCTCGTTGCGCTCCGCAATCTCGTGTGCAATACGGGTGAGGGCGCGCTGGATTGCCGCAGCATCGAGAATGACGGTGGCGTCAGACATAAAAAAACGCAAACTGCGCCCGGGTCTCGGGGCTGGTTCGCGTTATTATTTTGATTTTCATGTTTCCTTCGTCACCTCGCAGGGTGGCGTTAAAGGAACCGATGTTGTTTTAGTTGGTTGCGGCGGCTTGTCGGGATTTGCGCCACTGGGCGCGATGCTTGATGATCCAGTCCGTTAGGGCGCGCTCAAAACCAATGTCGTGCCCGGCTTTCTCGGACTCGATCCACTTATGCCGGAGGATTTCCTCGCGTTCTGCCTGAAACTCGCGATAAAGCGTCGAGTTTTTCAGCAAATCGCTCGCCGACGATGATTCTTTTCCAGCATTCGACATGGCTAATTTAATAATGAGTCTCAAATTAAGTCCAAGTCGCGTTTCTGGCAAATAAAATCTCCACCGTAAAAAAGCTGGGAATCCATCGCTGTCGGGAACTGTTGCGAATTCCAGGCCCGCCAGATAAAATATTTCGACGTGGCTGGGCTTCACGCGTATTTTCCGCGGCATGAGCGAAGAAATTTTTGATGTGGTTAACGAACGCGACGAGGTGATTGGTCAGTCGCCGCGTCAGGAAGTGCATGCGCGCGGGCTGTGGCATCGCGCGGTGCATGTGCTGGTGTTCAATGCCCGCGGTGAGTTGTTTCTCCAAAAGCGTTCGCTAAAAAAAGACATCGCCGGGGGGAAGTGGGATTCCTCCGCCTCCGGCCATCTGGATACCGGCGAGCTTTACGATGCGTGCGCGGTGCGCGAGGTGCGCGAGGAAATCGGACTCCATCTGGCACAGTCACCCCAGCGTCTTTTCAAAATCGATGCGTGCAGGGAAACCGGCTGGGAATTTTGCTGGGTTTACCGGTGCGAATATGAAGGGCCATTCGTTTTACATCCCGAGGAAATCGAGACGGGTGCGTGGTTCGCGCCAGCCGCGGTGACTAAGTGGGTAAGCGAACAGCCGGAGGACTTTGCGAGCTGCTTTGTGCTGATTTGGAAAAAACTGTTCATGGAAATTGCCCAGCTTGCCCAAATTCTGGTCGCCCTTGGCTGTCCCCCTGGAAAATCCGCTGAAATGGCTGCGCAACTCGACAAGCGCGCCGGCCAACTCGCCGCCGAAAAAAAATGCGCCTACGAGGAGGCCCTGAGGCATTTGCTGGCCCTGATGAAGCAAGGCTGGGCCGCACAGGGCAAGGTCGCTTAACCCAAGCAGCGAAGGTCGACTTTTTCCTCTGCGTCTTTGTGGCTTTGCGTTAAAATATTTTCCAGCTTATGATAAAACCGTGGAAGAAAATCAGCTCTAAACCCGCCGGCGATTTCCGTATCTTCAAGATTCGTTCTGACACCTGTGTCAATCCGCGCACTGGCCGGGAGCACGATTTCTACGTTCTCGACAGCGTCAACTGGGTCAACGTTATTGCGGTCACGGCTGACCAGCAGCTTGTGATGGTGCAGCAATATCGCCACGGCTCTGGCACCGTGGAACTGGAGATTCCCGGTGGGATGATGGATCCCCACGAGACGGATCCGGTGGCGACTGCCGTGCGCGAACTGCGCGAGGAGACCGGCTACGCGGGCGAAAACGCGCGGCTACTCGGGAAAATCCATTCCAACCCCGCCATTTTAAGCAACACCACCTTCACCGTGCTGATTGAAAACTGCCGGTTGCAACATGGAGTGGAATTTGACCACGGCGAAGATTTGGCGACGCAACTGGTGCCAGCGGCAGAGATTCCCCAGCTCGTCGCCGCCGAGAAAATTGGCCATTCCCTCGTTGTTGTCGCGCTCTACCAATTTGAGCTGTGGCAGCGGGGTGTTAAAAAGGCCTGACGGTAACGCTTTCACATGCCGATTTTCTATGAATGTCAGCGTTGCACGGCCTGCTGCCGTTGGCCGGGGCAGGTGCGTTTAACGGACGCGGAAATTACTCGTCTCGCCGCGTTCAAGGGGTTGAGCGAAGCTGATTTCATCCAGCAATTCACGCGGCTGCGCTGGGACCGCGGTGGCCTGGCGTTGCAGGAAAAACCGGATGGCGGGTGTGTTTTTCTCGAAGGTGATGATTGCTCCGTGCAAGCCGTCAAACCGCAGCAGTGTCGCGATTTTCCGAACCTCTGGAATTTCCCCGGCTTCGAACAGACGTGCCAAGCCCTCCCGCGCCTCGTTGGTGAGGAGGAATTTGCGCGCCGCATCGCGCTGATTAAATTAAAAGGCAGCCACGGATAATTGCGGATGGAAAAGCACCCGCCCCTCCCGTGGCCGCTGTTTGTCAGTGTCGAAAATTATTTTACCGAATCCGCCGCCACGATTTTCACGCTGATGAGGCTTTGCTTGGTCACGGGCCGGTCGCCGGGATGCGTGGGGGTGGTGCCGATTTTTTCCAGCACATCGTCGCCCTTGATGAGCTTGCCAAATGCCGTGTATTGGTGGTCAAGAAAACGCGGATCGCCGTGGCAGATGAAAAACTGCGAGCCGGCGGAATTGGGATCGTTCGAACGCGCCATCGAGAGGACGCCGCGCACATGTGGTTTGTCGTTGAACTCGGCCTTGATTTGATGGCCGGGTCCGCCGGTGCCCCACAGGTGCTGCTTAGAATCATCCTTCGTATTCGGGTCGCCACCTTGAACCATGAAGCCTTTGATGACGCGGTGAAAACAGGTGCCGTCGTAAAAACCTTTTTTCGCAAGGTCTTTGAAGTTTTTGACGTGGCCCGGGGCAACGTCCGGCCAGAATTCAAGAATCATTTCTCCGGCGCTGGTGGTAAGGATGGCAACTTCGTTCATAAAATATATTTCTGGGTTGAGGGTTTGGTTATTTCACGCTGTCGGCGGAAACGATTTTAATACTGTCAATATTGACCCGTTTGAGCGGGCGATCCGGCGTTTCCGTCGGCGTGGTGGCGATTTTATCGAGCACGTCAAAGCCCTTGATCAGATTGCCAAAAACGGTGTATTGGCCGTCGAGACTGCCGGCGTCGCCGTGGCAGATGAAAAACTGCGAGCCGGCGGAATTGGGATCGTTGGAGCGCGCCATCGAGAGGATGCCGCGGGCGTGATGCTTGGAATTAAATTCCGCGTTGATGGAATAGCCCGGCCCGCCCATTCCCCAGGAATCTTTCGCGGCCTCATTTTTCGTGTTCGGGTCGCCGCCTTGGATCATGAACCCCGGAATCACCCGGTGAAAACAAGTGCCGTCATAAAATCCGGTGCGCGCGAGCTTCTCAAAATTCGCGACGTGGTTAGGTGCGACGTCGGGATAAAATTCTACGACCATCACGCCTTCGCTCGTTGTGATGACGGCGACCTCGTTGGTGTGGGGCGTGGTTGGGGCTTGATTTGTCACGGCCGCAGCCGCGGCGGGCGCGGTTGTAGGTTTTTCGTTGGAGCAACCGGCGGCGAGCAACAGGGCAACCGCTCCGGTGAAAAATAATTGAATGGCTTTCATGGTCGCGAAATTTTCCACAGGCGCGGCCAAAAGTCACGCGCAGAATAAAATCATTTCCGGCGCGGGTCGTCCTGCATCGAACTGGTAATGAGGCTGCTTTGTGTCCGCTGGCCGGGCCGGATAATCAAAATCGTCGCCAGCACAATGGCCGCCGCCAGTAGGCCGCCGCCGGCAAAAACCAACAGGCGCGTTCGCCCGTCGGCATTACTAGTTGCTGCGGCAATCTCAGTGTTTGTGAGGGGGGCAATCACGGGGACAGTCACTATGGCGGTCGGGCCCGTGGCGACATCGGCGCGCTGAGTGGGTATATTCGGGATTTCAACTCTGGCAACGGCTTTGACCACGGGGTTGGTCTCTGGGGCCATGACGGGCAATGGCGGAACCTCGCTGCTCGGCGAGACCGGCGGATGAATCGGATGGTTGACCACCGGCGGTGGCATGGGTGCTGGCGCAAGGGGGGTCCCGCTCACCTTCGTGCCAACGATAATCAGATCAGGAACCGTCACCGGGGCGGGCTTGACCGGTGCAGCGACTAGGGGCGGGACTGGAATGAAGGCCGTTGGCGGGGCTAGGAACAACGGAATATTAATGGCCCCGGGTGGAAAATTCACAGTACAGCCAATATATTTCCCCGACAACGAACGGATCAGCACCACAAACGGCTGCTGCACGTTTTTGCGTTCTGCCCGACCATCCAGAAAACTTTGGTTGATGCCGCGGTCGTAAGGGGTAGCACGGATTTCGCTTTCACCGTCACAAAAAATGATGATGGTGAGCCGTTCCGAGTTGGTGACCACGCCACTCAGCGAGGGTTGCAATGCCGCTATTTGGGAATTGCCAGTGTATGAGCGCGAGCGTAGGAAAGTGGTCAGATTGCTCGTCAGCACGGTTGCCTGCTTCGGATTCCAAATCGCCAGTGGAAATTGTCCGCCATGCACTTTTTGGTCGTAGGTCCAGACCCCGATGTTATCGCCTTCCTGCAAACGTCCCTCGGCGCTGGTCTCAAAAAAGGTCTTCAAAACCTCCTCCGTGGCCGGTAAGCGTTTCTTCATGGCCGGCGACAGGTCAAAGATCAACAGCCAGCGCTCCGGGCTTTTTGGCTGGGCGAAGCCCTTCACCGGCAAAGCCAGCGCCGCCACAAGGGCCAATGACCAGAGCGTAGCGACAGAAATTATTTTATGGCGGAAAAAACGATTCATGACTCAACGCGAGCGAAAAAAACGGTTCCGCTCGGAACGGTTGTGATTGTTCAGGTTTTCCGCCAAGTTCGCCAGTGCATTCTGGATCATTCCAAGGAAGTTACCGCAGCTTGCCACCGAGCTCCCGAAGCCGCTCACCGTTTCGCGCTCCGCAAAATCGTCCGTCACCACCAGCACCTCACCATACGGCTGGAACCGGTGCGCCGCGCGCTCAATCAAGTCATCTGCCGTCTGCCCGGCACTGGAAAAAAGCACTTCTACCGACTTGCCCCCTGTGTTTTTAGGTTTAGTGCGTCGGGCGCCGCGCCCATCGAAGAAAACCGTCACCGGCGTGCCGCAGGCGTCCGAATACTGGGTTGGCGGATTCAAAGACCAAACTGCCAGACTGAAATCCGTTTTACGGAAACACCAAGACACCGAGCGACGTAAGCGGGCGCTGGCGAAACAGAATCGTGAAAACACAAAACGCCATTAAAAAATGGCCTTCTTAACAGAAACGCAATTTTTCAAACAAATCACAGTATTCTCACATTAAATGGACGGTTCGCCGCCCATCTGTATGTGAATACGTTAATAATTGCGTCATTTTGATTCTGGCCGTTCCAATCCGTTACCGTCTGAATCCCTTTTCACCGTCAAAACCACCGCCACAGACGATTTGGCGCACGTTGGGCGGTCATTCTGTGCGGTTAATGATTAAATCAGTATAGTGCGGCTGGGTGCGGCTGGTCAAAAATCAGCAATTGCGTTTTGGCATTTTCATACCAACTTTCTCATTAAAATCATTTTTTAGCGCCTTCGAGCGAATTCTTTACATCCGTTTAGTTTTTTTAAGAAATGCTTTGCCCGGCGCTGGCTTAATGAATTACTGGTTGTAAATGATTAAGAAATACATCGCATTGTTCAGGGTCAGCACCGATAAACAAGGTATTGACGGAAACGGAATGGAATCACAACGGCAGATTGTCCGCCGTTACGTTGAATCCCAAAACGGAATCATTGAAAAGGAATTTTCAGAGGTTGTTTCAGGCCGCAAGACAAGTGAAGAGCGCCCACAGTTGGCGGCGGCGCTGGAATACACCAAGAAAAACAAGGCCACACTGGTTATTGCTAAACTTGACCGTCTGGGGCGCAATGCAGAATTCCTTTTGAGTCTTCAAAACAGTGGTGTTGACTTCGTTTGTTGCGACTGTCCGACAGCCGATAAATTTACGGTGTCTTTGTTCGCTATTCTGGCGCAAAGAGAACGTGAGGTCACAAGTGAACGCACACGGAACGCTTTAGCCGCTCTGAAATCTAAAGGAATCAAACTTGGAACACCAAATCCACAAAAGGCCGTGGCCGCAATGATTACAGCAAACAAAGCCGCCAAGGTGGATTTCGCCACCAAGATTTTTCCAATCATTCAAGAAATCAAATCGGCTGGTGTTGAAACCCTTCAAGGCATCTGTGAATGTCTGAATCGCCGTGGAATCCAAACACGGAACGGAAAAAATTGGTATCCCGCCACCGTCCGAAACATTTTGAAAATTCAAAACGCTTAATCACTATGAATGACAAATATATTAGAAATCGTGAGGGGAAAATAATTGGCCGGATGGACGGGAATTGGATTCGTTCTGGAACTGGAAAATTAGTGGCTCGTTATGACAAGTATGACGATAAAACAAGAAATTCAACTGGTAAAATTATCGGAGTTTCCGACCTGCGATTATTTGTTTTAGGAAAAGAGTAGTTCTAAAAAAATCCAGCGATTCTTGATGCCATTGCAATCTTTGGAATCAATTCACGGATGGGAGATAAATCGGTATCGTTTGCCTATCGGTGGCAGTCAAACCGTTTGACGCTGTTTGACGGCCAGAATGGTCTTGGCGTTGCGCCAGACGGTCAAGGGCGAGTTTTCTTTTGTCGTTGGCATACTTTTACCGCCGCCAGTCCCCAAAATTTCAAAGCCGATTGATTTCCTTGGGTGTTGCCGATTTTGGGGAGTTTCGGTATTATGTAGGGAATGACAGCGAGTAGCCATCTACGAGGATTCGAACTAGTGCCATGCTCGGAGAGTAACGCGTCACCGCCGGGCGCAAAAGTTTTTACCGCTGGTGAAATGACTTTTGCTTTGCCGCCGCTTGCGGTTTAATGGGCGAAATCTAAATGGCTCAAGCTGGTTCCATCATTAAAAAATCCAATCGCAATCTCGCCGTCATTGCGGCGGTGGTGTTCATCCTGGATCAGTTCACCAAATGGCTCGTGCTGAACCTCCTTGAAAAAGGTGATGAGAAAATTGTCATCAATGGCTTTTTTAAGTTCGTTCACTGGGGCAACACCGGTGCCGCGTGGAGCCTGTTTCGCGGCAACAACGGAGCCCTCGCGTTTGTCGCGCTGTTCGCGTTCGTCGCGCTCTTTCTTACGCGGCATCATTTCAATTCCCACACGCTGCCCGGCCAGATTGCGTTCGGTCTCATCTTCGGCGGCATTGCCGGCAATCTCACGGACCGTCTGCTGCCGGCCCGGCACGAGGTCATTGATTTTATTTATTTCTTTATGCAGCAGCGCGGCGGCGGCGAGATTGGCTTTCCCGCGTTCAACCTCGCCGACACCGCCATCTGTACCGGCGTCGGCCTGATTTTCCTCATCACCTGGCGCAACGAACATGCGCCGAATTCGAGTGACGCATGATGGGTGGAAAGTGACATGAATAACCTTTCTCCACAGTCTGTCCACTGTCTCTAGTCACGCACCTCGTGTCACCCCTCACCTGAAATGACCCCGCGTACAGACCAATTTACTATCGAACAATCGCTGCCCGGTGAACGACTTGATGTTTTTCTACGCACCAAGTTTCCTGCGGTCTCCCGTGGTGCGATGCAGCGACTCATCGAGCAAGGCCACATCCGCATTAATGGCAAAGTGGTCAAGCCCTCCCACTCCCCCCGCGCCGGCGAGGCGGTGGAAGTCCATTGGCCGGAAGCGCGGCCTGCCGAGGCGCAGCCGGAAGAAATCCCGCTCGACATTTTGTTTGAGGACAAATCCCTCCTGGTTGTGAACAAGCCCGCCGGCCTCGTCGTCCATCCCGCCGCCGGACATGAGGAACACACGCTCGTCAACGCGCTGCTGTATCACTGTCAGGGTTCGCTGAGTGGCATTGGCGGCGTGGCCCGACCGGGCATCGTTCACCGGCTCGACAAAGAAACCAGCGGCTGCCTCGTCGTGGCGAAAAACGACGAAACGCATATTGCGCTCTCAGAACAATTTGCCAACCGCGTCGTAAAAAAGATTTACCAGGCCATCGTCTGCGGCGAGGTCCCTCGTGAAACCGGCGAAATCCATGCCGCTATCGCCCGTCATCCCACCCACCGCAAACGGATGGCTGTCCATGACGCCAGCGATGGCCGCGCCGCCCACACGACTTATCAGGTGCTGGAGAAATTGCACCATGCCACACTGGTCGAAGTGCAGATTCACACCGGCCGCACGCATCAGATCCGCGTGCATTTTCAGCATCTTGGCTATCCAGTCGTAGGCGATGAGACCTACGGTGCTCAAAAGAACAAGCGGCTAAAAGAACTCGCGAACTACGCCGCGCCGCGCGTATTGTTGCACTCGAAAGAACTGACATTTGTCCATCCGCGCACACAGAAACTGGTGAAATTTTCCGCTCCGCTGCCCGATGATTTCCAGCTGGCGTTAAAATTATTGCAGCTAAAATAAACCTTAACTGCCAGCGGCTTACCGCCGGCGTGGCTTCATCCTACCCCGTTAACGGCAATAAACCCGCCGCGCAGGCTTGCTCGCTTCGGATCAGTCCAATTGTGAATTTGTCATCGTTCGAGGCCGCGGCAAAGGCTAATCATTTACGGACGGAGTAGCTTATTTCGAGGTTTGGACAATTTGCGCCTGCGCTATGCTGGGAATGGACAAACTACCGGCGAAAACATAAACTGACACCAGTGCTATGATTAACCCACCTTGCGGACTAGAAAGTCGCGCCCAGTTTTTACCATTATGAATTTTCGCTTTCTGAACGCAGTGCTGTGGGGAAACTCCGTGGCCCTGGCCTGGATGTGGGGTTTGGGCCTTTTTTTCAGTGTCCAGATGACCTTTATGTTCGGCCTGCAGGGATTGCTGCTGTTCGCCATTCCGAATGCCCTGGGTCTGATGCTGTTTGGATTTCTAACGCAGATCGTGGCCCGTGACCATTCCGGCGGACAGGAATCCTTGGCGATTTTCTTTGATAAATTCGCCAAGCCCTTCCGGCTGATTCTTTATCTCTATCAGATATTGGCACTCACGCTCACCGTGTTTGCGCTGGTGCGCTATCTCTTCGTGCCGCTACAACTCGCCTCCGGCGGCCTCTTCGTCATCTACCTATGTCTGATTGTCTTCGTCATCCTCGCTGCCGGCTGCTTGTTCGGGGAAGAGTTTGGTATCCAGAAAATCAAACACAGCCATGCCTTGCTAGGCCTGCTGCTGCTCGGCTGCATCGTCGTGATTTTGTCTGGCTTGGAGCCATTTCTGCCAGCCGCCGTCTTCTGGTCAGCGCCATTCCCCAAGGAATGGACAGGTCCCACGATTTTTGGTTATGCGATACCATTGACGGTGGGGTTGCTGGTGGGGCCGTGGCTCGATCTCCAACACTGGCAACGCGCTATCCAAATTCATCGGGAAAACACGTCCATTCGGCTCAGTTATTTCTTTGGCGGGGCCATTTTCTTCCTGATGTTGTTGTTTCATGGTTGCCTGGCGTGGTGGGTGATGAACACCGAGCATGCGCCGCTGTCCGCCGTTGTCGCGCTGGACGGCTTTAAATATGCCCACGATCTGGTCACCCGTTACTTCATTAATAACTCAACTACTGCTGGCTGGATGCCTCTGGCTTACTTTACATTCCTTTCGATCTGCGTTCTGACCACCTTGGACAGCGGTTACATCGCGCTCAAATGGTTTTTGGGCAGCAATGTGGAAAAGAGCCAGAACATGCTTGTTTCGCTCGTCCCCAAACAAATGATCAGCTCCCCAATTCCCAGCTTTATGCTGGTCGGCGTTGTCACCCTGGTCGGGATTTGGGCCAAGCTGGAATTGGAATACTTCATGGTCGCCTACGCCTCGTTTTTCGTCGGCTATGCCGCGCTGGCGATCGCCCGCTGTTTTGTGCCCAACTCGCAGCAACCGCTGCCGCAAATCCGGATGATCTCCATGGCCAGCATGTCCATCGTGATCTTTGCTTTCGGCTACCTCAACAGTCAGACGCCGCTGTTATTTTTAGGTTCGCTGCTCCCGTTGGTTTATGGCCTCTGGCTGGTGTTCAATACCGACCTCTTGCGCGTGGTCACCGAGAAAGCCGGGGAAGTCATCGAGGCGGCCGCCGAGATTCCGGCCATCCGGGCGATGACCCGCGTGACCACGGCGGTGATGGGTTCGGATGTGAAATCTCCGGAGGACACCCATGCGCTGGCTGGTCACTTTGAGGGCAAGTGGTTCGTCTATTCGATGATCGCCACCTATGCCGATACCAATTCCGTCGGCAATGTCTATTTCGGCATGTATCCGATGTTTGTGGGCAAAACCCGCGAGTTGTTCTTCAACGCCACCATGCCGAAGTTCGATCTTAAAACGACGACGTTTTACATTCTGACCCGCTCCTTTGAGCACAAATTCATTCGTGAGGCGCGCGAGTTTGAAACCATTACCGTGAAAATCCGGATTGCGGAATACAACCGCAAATTCTGCACGCTGGAACATCAGATCTTCAATTCGGATCACGCTCTGCTGGGCAAAGGTAAACAGAGCCTGCTGTTCGTCTCATCCAAGGATTTCAGCCTGCTGGACATCCCGCCGGAAGTTTATACCTCGTTCATCAGTTACGCCTGAAAACGTGGCGATTTACGACCGGTACGCAGGCTTGGCCAGGGGGGGGCGTTTAGGACCAGCAATCTCGGCGTCGCTCGCCCGCAGTCACTAAGTTTGTTTTTACGCTGCCGTCAGCCGGATGATGTCGCCTAGCGGCGTCTGTGGCTTAAAGTTCACATAGCGCTCCAGCTTTTCAACCAGCGGCTTGCGGCGCCTCATGTCATCAAAGCCGGGCGCGTAGGCTTGGTCGTATGGAATCAGGTCAATCGCGGATTTCGATCCGAGCGTGGTCACGACGACCCTGGCTAGCTCCATAATGGAAATTTCCTCCGTGCCGCCAATGTTGAAAATTTCCCCGCGGGCTGCGTCACATTGCTGCAACCGGACGAGTGCTTCTACGATGTCATGAACGAAACCAAAGCAACGTGATTGTGCGCCGTCGCCAAAAACTTTCAGGGGCTCGCCGCTTTTAGCCGCCGCGATGAAGCGTGGTAGCACCATCCCGTACCGCCCGGTCTGGCGCGGTCCGACGGTGTTGAACAAGCGGGCAATGGTCACGGGCAGATGTTTCTCGCGCGCGTAGGCCAGCGCGAGGAATTCATCCGTGAGCTTTGAGCAGGCGTAGCTCCAGCGCGATTGCCCCGGCGGGCCAATGAGCAGGTCGTCATCCTCGCTGAATTCCGACTTGGCGCTCTTGCCATAGACTTCCGAGGTGGAGGTCAGCAGCAGCGGCGTGGAATGCTTCGCGGCTGCTCGAAGCAAAATTTGTGTTTCGTTGAAGCTAGCTTCGAGCACATGCAGAGCGGATTTAACGACGAGTTCCACGCCAACGGTTGCGGCGAGGTGAAAAATAAATTCCGCCTCCCCTGCGAGTTCCGGTAGTTCCGCGTAAGCTGAAATTTTGGTTTGGATAAAACGAAAATTCCGGTGTTGCGCCACCGCGCGCAGGTTGTCGCGGCTGCCGGTGGAAAGATCGTCAAGGACGACCACGTTTTTGCCATCCTTCAACAACCGTTCGACCAAATGGGCGCCGATAAAGCCGGCGCCGCCGGTAACAAGAATGGGTTTCATGGGTTAAATCGTGAATCGTTGCCTCGCTGGGTTGTAAATCGTCCTGCGGGCCAGGGTTCAATCATGTCACAACAGTGTTGCGTTGACATTTTATTTTAGGGCATCGGCCACGGCTTCGGCGAGTTTTTCGCGAAATGCCGGACTTTCAATTCTCTCCGTTTCATGAGGGTTCGAGAGATACCCGCCCTCAATTAACACAGCCGGCCGCCGTTGCCCGAGGAGCACCCCCATGAACCGTGCCCGCCGGATGCCGCGGTCTTCTTCGCCGGTGGCATGCAGCAGTGCCGAATGCAGACGGACGGCAAGTTGCAGGTTTTCGGTGTCAAAGGCGTTGTTGGGATAGCGGTCAGTCCACATGTCGCTGTAGCCACGGGTCAGTGTCGAGGGCATGCCGGTGGGTGTCAGGCAATAGGTTTCAAGTCCGTTCTGCTTGGTGTCTGGCGCAGCGGAGTTGAAATGCAGGCTGATGAACAAGTCTGCGTGGTGCGCCTCGGCAAAATGGACACGATTGGACAACGCAAGGTCAGAATCATTCGTACGCGTGAGAAAGACTTGCCAGCCGTTTGTGGCCAACAGCCATTGAATGCGGCGCGCCCAGTCGAGTGTGAATTCCTTTTCAAACCGGCCATCCACAAGGCTGTGGGTGCCGACGTTCATTCCCCCGTGGCCGGGATCTAAAACGATGATGTGAGTTGTTCCAAAGGCCGGCGATTGGTCGAGGAGCAGCGGCGCCAGATTCTTTTGCAAGTCGAGACCGTAAACAAAAAGCTGGTCGTCAATGATTTCCGGGGCAAAGCCGAGGTGCATCACAATCCCATTCCAGGAGAGCTCGCGGCTGCCAATTTCCAGAATCATCGCGCCGCGTTTTGAACTGATGGAATAACTGGCGACGGGCGAATTGGAAATTTTGCGCGGCGCGGAGATTCTGTTTTCCGCCGCCCAGCGGTCCAGGGAAGTCCACGTGAGGATGGGGGCGGGCGGGGAAGTCTTTGGTGGCAACGTCAGCAAATGAAGGGCTGGGACCGGAACGGTTTTGACAACTGGCCGGGGTGGCGGGTTTTTTTGGGGCGTGCCTGGCTGGGCGACCGCATTGGTCAGCGACCATTCGCGCGGCACCGGTTCGGCTTCGGTACCTTGATAAATACTGGTACAGCCCGTTCCGAGCAAAAGCATGCCGCCAAAGATGATTCCCGCACATTTGAACACGCGCCAATTGTGCGGAAGCGAAAGACGGACACAAGCCGATTCAATTTTGAATTTGAAGACATTCATTTGGCCTTACATGGCCGTACCCCCATCGCATAGGGGGAAAAACTGCGGCTATTTTTGTTAAGCTTGCCGGAAGCATGCCGCGCCGTCATTATTTTGAAAAAGTGAAGATATTAGTCGCCATCACCGGAGCCAGCGGCTCGCTTTATGCGCAACGGTTGCTGGATAATTTGAATCCGCGCGAGCATGAAATCCACGTGGTGATGAGCCACTATGCCCAGCAGGTCATCGCGGAGGAACTGCCTGGCGGATTGCAGTTCCCCGAGGGCGTCAAGCCGCACGGCTTGAAAAGCATGAACGCGCCCTTTGCCAGTGGCTCGAATCCACCGGACGTGATGGTCGTGATTCCCTGCACAATGGGCACGATGGGACGCATTGCGCATGGCTACAGCGAGGACGTTTTGCTCCGCGCCGCCGACGTGGTGCTGAAGGAAAAGAAAAAACTCATTCTCGTCCCGCGCGAAACGCCGTTGAGCCTCATCCATGTCAAGAACATGGAACTCCTGTTGCTCGCCGGCGCGACGCTGATTCCGGCGAACCCCAGTTTCTATTCCGGTGCCAAAACGGTGGTTGAACTTGTGGATACCGTGGTCGCTCGGGTGCTCGACCACCTTGGGCTGGCAAACCAAATTGCGCCGCGCTGGGCGGAGGAAAAAGAATGATTCTGCCACAGGCAGCTTGTCCTCTCTGGCATCTCTCAGTCTCGGGTTCATTTTAAAATGATTTCAACCCTTCAAAAGTGGGCATCCTTTGTGCGCTTTTCGCACACCGTCTTCGCATTGCCGTTTGCGCTGGCGGCGATGCTTGTGGCCGCGCGCTCCCATCGCGGTTGGCCAGGCTGGCGCGTGTTCAGTTTGATTCTCGCGGCGATGGTCTGTGCGCGGACCTGCGCGATGGCGTTCAACCGCATCGTGGATCGTAAATTTGACGCGCTCAATCCGCGCACAAAAAACCGCCATTTGCCCGCCGGCCAAATCGCTCTGGCTAGCGCCATGTTCCTGTGGGCCGTTTCTGGCGCGGGATTGGTGGCCGCCAGTTGGTTTTTAAATCCGCTGTGTTTTTATTTTTCACCGGTGGCGCTGGTGCTGGTGTGTTTTTATTCACTGACAAAACGGTTCACCGATTACACGCACGTCTTTCTCGGCATTGCGCTGGCGCTCGCACCCGTTGGCGCGTGGCTGGCGGTGAGCGGTGCAAACGTGTCAGCCCTGGAAATTGTCCAGATGCTGCTGCTCGCGCTCGCGGTGGTTTTGTGGCTGGTCGGCTTCGACATCATTTATGCGCTGCAAGATTACGAGTTCGACAGGTCCCACGGCCTGCGCTCCCTCGTTGTGGCATGGGGGCCCAAGAACGCGCTGGGCGCGGCTTTTCTCGCGCATCTGGCGATGTGCGGCGTCCTGCTGGGCTTTGGCTTACTCTGCCGGTTCCGCCTCGCGTATCTGATCGGCTGGCTGGTGATTCTGGCCTGCCTGGTGCTGGAACACTGGATTGCGCGCCGCCGCAGCTTGAACTGGATCAACATCGCCTTCTTCCGGCTCAACGCGCTGATCGGCGTGGTGTTTCTCGTGGTGGTGGCGGCGGAAGTGATTTTTCAGGGCGGGTTTAAAGTGCGGTGAAAGGTGCGGAAACTTTCTACGCTCACCATTCAATCTCGAATTTTCAATGCGATGACGTGCATGTCCTTCGGCATTAAGCATTGAATGTTTCATCATTTTTCCCGGCAACATCCTGCCAGTTTTGCTTCTGTAGTGGCCATGGACACGTTAAAAATTGACCAGCTAATGTCCGACGTCAACCAATGTCCGTTGCTGCGGGATGAGATCGCGAACACGGTGAGCAATACCGCTCAGGTGGATGAGGAAATGCTCGCACTATTTAGTGCGTTTGGCACTTGAGGGATTGCGCGCCGACCGAAAACGCAACGCGGATCAATGCTTTGTCTTGATCCCGCAGGCGCGGACAAGGCACCAGCCGCTGACTGCTTCGTAGATGGCAAACAAACCGGCGGCCACGAAAATTAATCCCAACCACAACACGAAATCCACCAGCACAATGCCGGCAATGAGGCAGACCGTGCCAATGACTCCGCGCGCAATGCGTCCGGTGCGCTTGAGGTTGGGGCGGAAAAAATTGCTCACACCCAGAATCTAGCACAGAGAATTTCCGTGGCAAGCCGGCGGGTGATGCGGCAGAGTGGCGGCATGGATTTGATGAATCAAAATTTTATCTGGGCCTCGATGTTCTGGGGTGCGGTCGGCAGCGGCTATGTGATCTACGGCTGGCGGCAGCGGGCGGCCATACCGTTTGCCGGCGGGGCCGCATTGACCGCGGCTTCATTTTTCCTGCCGGCGCTGTGGATGTCGCTGGCGAGCCTGGCGATTATGTTCGCAGTGTGGTGGCTGTGTAAGCAGGGTTATTAAAACAAAAAACCGGAAGCCGTAAACGGCTTCCGGTTTGGAAACTTTCAACAATTTTTAGAACGACCAGTTCACGAACGGAAAGCCCGTGGCGAGCTTGTCCGGAAATTCATTGAACCAGGGATTGTTCTTGGCGATGTTCACCAGGCCCAGCTGGACGCCGCGCAGGTTTTCCGAGTAGTTCACGAAACCCCATTGAAGACCATGGAATTCCTTGGCAATGTTGACCGTGCCACCTTGCCAGCCGATAAACTTCACCTTGCTGTAGTTAACCATCGCCCACGCGACGCCAGTGTAGGAGTCGTCGTAGTTGGCAAAGAAGCCCCAGGTGAAACCGCTGCTCTCGCCGGTGCTGCCGTTCACGAAGCCGAGGGCGCAACCGTGATGCGGGTTTTCACCCCAGATGCTCAGAGCCAGACCGCTGGTTTCCGTGGTCTTGGTGTGGACCGCGATGTCGGGCGTCAAGGATGCCTGAAAGAAAGGCATATCGGCCGCTTGGACGCTGGTGATACCGGCAATCAATGCCGAGAGGAGGATTAGTTTTTTCATGTTTTATAATTAACTGAGACCTTGTTTTAGTGCAATCCAGCGTGCAGCGCAACCAGATTTTCCAAGCAAAAAAACCGGAAGCCGCACCCGGCATCCGGTTTTGAAAATGAGCGCTGGGTTTAGAATGACCAGTTCACGAAGGGAAAGCCCGTCGCGAGTTTATCCGGGAATTCATGAAACCACGGATTGTTCAGTGCAATGTTAACCAGGCCAATCTGCACGCCGTGAAGATTTTCTGTGTAGTTCACCAGCGCCAGTTGGAAGCCGTGAAATTCCTGGGCGCAGTTGACGACGCCTTCCTGAAAGCCCGTGAACGTGCCTTGCGAGATATTAATCAGGCACGGGCAAAAGAAAATGCCGCCCTGCCAGCCGACAAAGCGGGTCTTGCTGTAATTGGCCAGTCCCCAAGCGACGCCGGTATAAGAATCCGCATAATTAAAGAAACTCCAAGTGAAGCCTTTGCTGTCGCCCGTGCTGCCGTTGACCAGGCCCAGCGCGATGCCGCTCTGCGGATTTTCCCCCCAGATGCTTAACGCCAGTCCGTTAATCTCGGCGGTCTTGGGATAAACGGCGATGTCCGGCGTCAGCGAAGCCTGAAAACCGTGTTCTTCAGCCCGCAAACTGGCGACGCTGATGACAAGGGCGGTAAGGATGAGTAGTTTTTTCATGATTTATTTATGGAATGTCAATTTACCCGATTCGTTTTTATTAACAATGGGGTGAACACCTGATCTCTTTACTATGCCTAAATGATGCACGGAGTCGAGTCCGGATGTTTTGGTAGTGTCGCCGATCCATAACGCGGAGGGGCTCCGGGTCGTGTTTGGGGAGGACATATTCCTGAATCACCCCGGTCGTGGCGGTGGGGTAAATCTCCACAAAAACCGGCAGGCACGAGGCCTGCCGGTTTGTGTTGGCGCTGGATTATTCGCCGTAAACCGTGACGGTAGTTACTGTGTAGACCCCTAGTACGCTTTCAACGTGGTAGTCGACATGCTGGATCTTGGTGATCCCCCCGTTGGCGGCCGCCGTCTTGATGCTGGAATCGCCCCACGCGACACACAATACACCTTTGGACATGGCCGTTCCGGTTTTGGAGGCTCCTGAGTTGCTTGTCACACTGATGGGTCCTGAGACGTCAGTGTACACATACCCATACGCCCCGACGAGCGGGCCGTTCGGTCCTACGCAACCAGTGGCCAGAATGACCATGGCGGCGGCTGAGGCACAGACAATTAGTTTCTTCATTATTACTCCTTTGTTGTTGTTTGTTTAACCTACAATTATTGTCCTAGCCTAGGCCTTTTATTCTGTCAAGCCGTGGGGGAGAGACCTGCCGATGGCGCTGTTTTGGAGAGGCTGCAGGATATAATTGAATTTCCTAGATGCCGCCGGGAAGGGGGCCGCCCCGGAATAAATAAAAAACCGGAAGCCAGGTGCCTGGCTTCCGGTTTGGAATTTTGCGACGGTTACTTGGTTTTCTTGAGCGCGCTCAAGCCCGCATAAACCGCGTTCTTGCCCAGCAGCTGCTCAATGCGCAGGAGCTGGTTGTATTTTGCCAGACGGTCGGAGCGGCTCAAGGAACCGGTCTTGATCTGGCCGCAGTTCGTCGCCACGGCGATATCCGCAATGGTCGCATCCTCGGTTTCGCCGGAGCGATGCGAGAGAACGGCGGTGTAGCCGTTGAATTGTGCGAGTTGAACGGCGTCGAGCGTCTCCGTGAGCGAGCCGATCTGATTCACCTTCACGAGAATCGAGTTGGCCGTTCCCGTATCAATGCCCTTTTGCAGGAACTTCACGTTCGTAACAAACAGATCGTCGCCCACGAGCTGAACCTTGTTGCCAATCTTGTCGGTGAGCTGTTTCCAGTGTTTCCAATCGCCTTCGGCACAGCCGTCTTCGATGGAGACGATGGGGTACTTCGCGACAAGTTTCGCATAGAAGTCCACGAGTTCAGCGCCGGTCACGGTCTTGCCGGTGGATTTCTTGAACGTATAAGTGCCGTCGTGGTTGTAGAATTCCGACGCCGCCACGTCCAGTGCGAGATTGACTTGCTTGCCCGCCTTGTAGCCCGCGTTCTTCACGGCTTCGAGGATGGATTCAATCGCGTCTTCCACGCTGTTCAACTTCGGTGCAAAACCGCCTTCGTCGCCGACGGCGGTGGACAGGCCGCGCTTCTTCAATACGCTTTTCAGCGCGTGAAAAATTTCCGTGATGGCCTGCAACCCTTCGCTGAAGGTGTTGAAGCCGTGCGGCTGGATCATGAATTCCTGGAAATCAATCGGGGCGTCGGAGTGGGCGCCGCCGTTGATGACGTTGGCCATGGGCACAGGGAGCACTTTGGCGTTGGGTCCGCCGAGGTATTTGAACAGCGGCTGGCCGACGGCGGTGGAAGCGGCTTTCGCATTCGCGAGCGAGACGGCGAGAATGGCGTTCGCACCGAGCTTGGATTTGGTTTCCGTGCCGTCGAGCTTGATCATCATGGCGTCCACGGTGAGCTGATCGAGCGCGTCCACGCCAATGAGCGCCGCTTGGATCTTCGTGTTCGCATTGGCAACGGCCTTCAACACGCCCTTACCGCCAAAACGCTTTTTGTCCCCGTCGCGGAGTTCAATGGCTTCGTGTTCGCCGGTGCTGGCGCCGCTGGGAACGGCCGCGCGGCCGACTGCGCCGCATTCGAGCGTCACATCCACTTCGACGGTGGGGTTTCCGCGCGAGTCGAGAACTTCGCGCGCCTCAATGTTCTGGATTTTTGTCATAATAAATTTTTACGAACCGTAATTTCAAAGGGGAAATCATAGATTCCAATCGCTGTGAGTCAAGAAAGGCGTTGCGCGGCCCGTAGTTTTAACCGGAAGTGATCAGGAGGATTAACGCGGTTGCCAACGGGCTGAGGCCGCAGCCCGCAAATTGGCAAAAGAATGGCGACTGGATCAAAACATGAATGTCCGGCTGCCTGCCGATCATCCCATGGCCGCAGCCACGGCGGCGGATAGTTTTGGGATTGGATCCGGGACAGCGAGGCTGGGATAGTATGGGCTTTTCAGAGAGGGCAGGGTCACGTAGCTGGTTTTTCAAAGCACTTAAGCACCCTCCCCCAACGCGGGACGGCGGCTGAGAAATTAGAAATTCAATTTCTGCAAAATAATTTAGCCTTTTCTTTGGGTTGCGTTGGTGGCGGGAGCGAATTAACTTGGCAATGAATTTGCTGAAGATTCATAACTAGTGACGCCAACATTAAATCCGGGTGAGGAAGCTCAATTGTTGCAGACGATTGAGATGTTTGAGGTGATTGTACAGTCGCAGTCGGGCGACACGCAGTCGCTGGAAATTCTGAAGGAGGCCTACTCGAAGCTGGGGCGCGAGGAGGATGTCATCAATACCTCCAAACGGATTGCTCAGGGCTACCTGCAGCAGGGGCAGCTGTCCTCGGCCATTCTGGAATACGAGACCGTCCTGCAGCGGCGGCCGGAAGATGCGGATGTGCGCGCGGCGTTGCGGCAGATCGAGGAGAAGGCAAGCAGCGCGGTGGTGCAGCCGGCGAATGACGCCGTTTCCATGTCCTCCGTGTCGGAGACGTCGGTGGTCCGCCGCAAGGCTCGGACGGCGGCGGTGGAGGAGGACGTCGATGATGGGCGCAAAACGATGTATAAGATTTATGTCGAGAGCAAGTTGATCACCGCGGGAGATTTTGATTTATGCTGGCGGAATGTGGATTTGACGCTGGCGCCAACGGATCCGGTGGAGCCATTCATTCAGCTCTTGCATGAGAAGGGCATTTTACAGATCGATAAATCCCTGCGGCTCCTCTCAGACAAATCGCGCATGGCGTATCTGCCGCTGGATCGTTACGACGTGGAAATGGATTTACTCCGCGGGTTTCAGCCGGATGTTTGCCGGCGCTGGTGTGTGTTGCCGTTCGACCGCATGAGTAAGGCAATTCTGGTGGCGACGGCGAATCCCTTCAACCAGCAGGCGGCGAAGGAACTAGCCGAGGTGACCACCCACCGGTTGGTGTGGTATATCGCGCCGCCGAACGACATCGTGGCCAACCTGCGCAAAGCTTTCCGCTGACATGGCAAAAATAAAATCATTTGCTGAACGCATCGCCGACGCCCTCGTTGAGGACGGATTATTGAGCGCGAATCAGATTGAGGAACTCCTGGAGCGCCAGAAAAAAGAGGGTGCGCGGTTGGTGAAACTCCTCATTGATAAAGATAAGCAATACGTCAGTCCGGATGATCTGGCTGTCAGCATGGGCCGCGTGTTGAACGTCTCGCCGGTCAACCTTTCCCGCATCAGTATTTTGCCGGATATCACCGATCTCCTGCCACGTGAGACGGCCCATAACCATAAGGTCGTTCCCGTCAGCCGGCTGGATAATCGGTTGTACCTCGCAATGGCTGACCCGTTGAACGTGATGGCGCTCGACGACGTGAAGCGCATCACCAAGCTGGAAATTTTCCCGTTGATCGCCTCGGAAAAAGCCATCACGGATAAACTGAACTCCATCGACGCCGCCAAGACCGGATCCATGGAGGACATCATCCAGGACGCGCAAAAGCGGAGCGATGCTGAGGCCGATGCCGATACCATCGAATCGGTCAAAGAATCCAGGGAAGAGGTGAACCTGGACCAACTCGCGGCTTCCAGCGAAGAGGCGCCGGTCATCAAGCTGGCCAACCTCATTGTCCTCCAAGCCATCAAGGACCGCGCCAGCGATATCCATTTGGAGCCATTTGAAAAGGTGATGCGTCTGCGCTACCGCATTGACGGTGTGCTGATTGACGCCACGCCGCCGCCCAAACAGATGCAGCTGGCGCTCGCCTCGCGCTTCAAAATCATGTCCAACCTCGACATCGCCGAACGCCGCCTGCCCCAGGACGGCCGCATGCGCGTCAAGGTGAGCGGCCGCGATTTTGATTTGCGCGTCTCGGTTTTGCCAACCGTCCATGGCGAAAAAATCGTGCTGCGCGTCCTCGACAAATCTAATTTGTCCGCCAGTCTCGACAAGCTGGGCCTCGACGAAGGCACCTTCAAGCAGTTCAAGAGCGCCATTGACGCGCCGCATGGCTTGATTCTGGTCACCGGCCCCACCGGCTCCGGCAAGACAACCACGCTGTATTCCGCACTGAACGAGCTGAATAACCCCACGTGGAATATCATCACCGTGGAAGATCCCGTGGAATTTCAAATTCCCGGCATCAATCAGGTGCCGACCAAAAAAGACATCGGCCTTTCCTTCGCCAACGCTTTGCGCTCCATTCTGCGTCAGGATCCGGACATCATCATGATCGGGGAAATCCGCGACACCGAGACGGCGGAAATCGCGATTGAAGCTGCACTGACCGGCCATCAAGTGTTGAGTACGATGCACTGTAATGACGCCCCCGGCGCCATCGCGCGTCTGGACGACATGGGTATTGCGCCGTTTTTGATTTCATCCTCCGTGATTCTATCCTGCGCCCAACGCCTGTTGCGCCGCATTTGTTCCCACTGCAAGGAACCGGTGACGTATCCCGCGAAAATGTATGAAGACCTCGGCATTGACCCGATTACCTTTGATGGGGTGCAATTATTCCGCGGCCGTGGTTGTGATCGGTGCAAGCAATCGGGCTACGTCGGGCGTATGGCCATCATCGAGGCCATGACGATTACCGATCAGATTCGCAAACTCATCATCTCCCGTGCCAGCACCCGTGAAATGGCTAAGCTCGCCGTCAACCAGGGCATGCACACGCTCCGCATGGTCGCGCTCGATCGCGCCCGCGATGGAATTTCCACGCTCGAGCAAGTCATGCTCGGCACTTCCGCCTACTAATAATTTCGGTTGGGATTGTGCGTTTGTGGCACATCGGTCAGCCACGGGGGCAATTGCGCCTGCCACTTCGGTTTGGTTGTCAACGGCGTCGGGGTTGCCGTGCTGATTCCCGGCAAGGGCTTGATGCCGGCCGGGCGCGAGAACACGTTTTCCAGAGTGGGAACGGACCGCCCCGCCGGATTGATCACCGGCAATGGCTGAAGATACGGATCCAGCGCGGCCACCGGCGGCACGGAAAACCGGGTCGTCGTCGTCTTGTCCGGTGGTGTCGTTGGCTCCAGCAGGGCCCGGAACCGCTCCATTTCCGCCAGTTGTTCGGGCGTCGCCTTCGGCTGGGTGGGCTGGGTAAATGCCGTATTCCAGGGCGAATTGGGTTTGCCATCCGGTCCCGCTCCTTCTGGGGCAGTATTCAGCAGTTGGTTGAAGTATTTCGCCCCCGGCTCCAGTTTTTGGGCCGACCGCCGAAAGGGATTGTTCTCGTCATTCTGATTTTGGTCGGCGAACGGATTCGCCTCTGACCGATCTCGCCAATACGCATTGCCAGCCCGGCTGTTGGTGGCCGCCAGCGTCAACTGGCTATCACCCTCCCGCAATAAAAACTGTTCCTCCAGCGACAACTTTTTCCGGCCCGTCTTGTCCGGCAGCCCCAGGATTTCTTCCGGCGTTTGAATGCCGAGAATCTGCTCCGGCGTGAGTAGCGTCCAGTTTTTGCGCCGGTCCAGCGCTTCCTTCACCGAGGCGTTGTTATTGTTCAGCAGCGGCTTGGGAGCCGGCAGGTCCGGCGTGTAATCATTGAAAAACTGGCGTGGCGCATTGTAATCGCCGGATCGGTGTTCCGTTTCGGGCAAAAAGGAATTGGCCTTGTTGGCGGTTAAATTCGCCGGCTTGGAAAAAATAATGGTCTGCTGCGCCCCCGTCGAACCCCCCCACGACAACAGGATGCCGAGGGCAAGTCTGGCTAAAAATCTGGTCGGAAAACAATACATCTTCAGTTTTATACGCTAAAGCATTGAACAATCCCCGTCAAAATGAATTCAAATCAAACCGTCCGCTCAGTTTCTGGTCCTGAAAGGACGGCGGCGGGTATCATTGCCGTTCGTATTCGCCCTTGCCCAGCCGTTTGTACACTTGGAAACCGGACTTCTTTGCGTCCGAGATGGAGAGGGGCTTGAGCTTGTGCGGGGTGCTGAACCCGGAAATGATTTTGCGCACCGGCTTCTTGCAAGCCGGGCATTTTACCAGCGGCGCTGCGGACAGCGGCCGGTTCAGTGTGAACGTCCCGCCGCAGACCTTGCACTCGCCGTCACACAGTTCGTATTCGTAAAGGGGCATAGTTGTCGGTAATTACTTACGCTGCCGGCGCGTTTCCCGCCACTCTTTTAATTTTGCCTCGGCGGTGGCGATTTGCGGCGCTCTAAACAAAGGGTCTTTTTCCATTTGCCGGATAATTTTTTCCGCGCGGGGGAAATTCTCGCAATGGAGCGCGTGAATCTCCGCCAGCTTCAGCCATGAATCGAAATCGGGCGACGTCGCTTTGATTTTTTGCTCCAGCAGTTCGATGGCTGTCCCGTAAAATCCCCTGGCGATCATTTCCTCGAGCAACTCCGGGGTCGTCTCTTCCTCCGCCGGCATCGATTTGGGCTGGGTCCATTCCACCACCGACCGGCGCGCGAATTCGATGTGGTCCGCCGAAACGTGTGGCTGCTGTTCCAGTTCGCGCAATACCTCCGCCGCCTTGTCCGGCTGCTGCCAATCCTCAGTGTAAAGTCGCATGAGCATCAGTGCGGCGCCTGAATCCGCCGGATTTTTGGCCAGCAGCAATTTTAACGAATGCTCCGCTTCGGTGAATTTTTTCTGCGCGCGCAGGTGCGCGATTTCGTTCAAGGCGTGCGGCGCCTTGGCGCGCTCCTGTTTGACGCCGAGAAATTCCAGAATGGTCTCCAGCGTGGTCGCGTCCAGTTCGCCGTTTTCTTTCAGTTCGTCGCAAAGTGTAATCGCCTCGTCCCGTTTTCCGTGGTGGATGAGCCACGCGATGTTGTCGCGATGGCGTTGCGCGCGCTTTAAGTCCAATGCGCTGCCGTCGTGCAACGTGGGGTCAACCAAACGGAGAAAACCGCCCGCAAACAGCTCGGAAAGACTGCTGCGCAACAAGAGCGCAATGGAAACAGGCACAATGAGCAGCAAGGGTATACCCGCTGCGCCGCCGCTTTGGGCGCACGCTAGCAGCACCGCAAAGAGAAACACCACCCCCAGCGTGCGGAGCGCACGGGTGAAATGGCGATCGCGCTTGCTCTCACCGCTAAAACTTTTGTCCACTCCGGTCAGCCACCACACGCCCAGTGCAACGATGGCCAGAATGCCGATGTTCAGAAAAATCATCGGATGCCGCTGGCTTCACTTTTTCAAAAACGCACTGAACAGATCAATCGGCAGCGGCAGGAATGTGGTCGTGTTGTGCTCGCTCGCCATTTCGCGCATGGTCTGCAGATAGCGCAGTTGCAGTGCAATCGGTTCCTTGGCGATCAGCGCGGCGGCCTGCACCATTTTTTCGGCGGCCTGAAATTCACCCTCGGCGTTCACGACCTTCGCGCGACGTTCGCGTTCGGCCTCGGCCTGCTTGGCCATTGCGCGCTTCATGCTGTCCGGCAGCGACACTTCCTTCACCTCCACCGATGTGACCTTGATGCCCCACGGTTCGGTCTGCTTGTCAATGATCTCCTGCAATTTCTGGTTGATGACGTCGCGCTGCGATAGAAGTTCGTCGAGCGCCGACTGACCAAGCACGCTGCGCAAGGTCGTCTGGCCGATGAGCGAAGTCGCCTTCCAGAAATTTTCCACCTTCACCACCGCCGCGTTCGGGTCCACCACGCGGAAATACATCACCGCGTCCACCGTGGCCGGCACGTTGTCCTTGGTCATGATTTCCTGCTTGGGCACGTCAATCGTCACCACCCGCAAATCCATCCGCACCATCTTGTCCACCACGGGAATTAGGAAAATGATGCCTGGCCCCTTCGCGCCCTGGAGTTTGCCGAGCCGAAAGATCACGCCGCGCTCGTACTCGCGCAGGATGCGGACGGATTGCGGCAGGACGAAAATCGCCAGCACGGCGATGACAATGACAATGGGCGCCGACATGCCAAAGATTTTTACGAGTGCGCTGATGAGTTGTTCCATAATTTTTTCTTCAGGTTTAGTTTTTCGATTTTACTTTCAAAGTCAGCCCCACGATGCCGGTAATTTCCACCAGCTGTCCAGCTTCAACCGGCGTTTCGCTGGTGGCGTTCCACGTTTCGCCCTCAATGAACACCTTGCCGCCCGCGGAATCAATCCGCGAAAGCGCCTGCACCGATTTGCCCAGCAGGGTTTGGACGCCGGTTTGGGGCGGTTTGAATTGGGCCCGGATGCCTTTGCCCACGACGAATATGAAAAACGCCGCCGTCAGAATCGTCGCGGGCAGGATCCAGAGGAGCGACAGCCCGAATCCGGGCCCGGCCTGGCTGAACAGCATCAGTGCGCCGAGAAAAAAGGACAGCACGCCCCCGGCGGTGAGCACGCCGTGCGTGGGGGAGAAAACATCCGCCAGAAACAAAATGACCGCCAGCCCGATCAGCACCAGGCCCGTGACGTTGACCGGCAGGATCGCCGACATATAAAGCACCAGAATCAGCGCAATCGCCCCCACCACCCCCGGCAGGATCGCGCCCGGACTGCTCAATTCGCCCATGATGCCGTAAATGACCATCAGCATCAGAACGAACATCACTTCCGGCCGCAGGAACAATTGCGAGAAATGTTCAAACGGATTCATCGGAATTTCCACGAGGGTGGCGGCCTGCGTGTGGAGCGGCTTGCCGTTGATTTCGCGGCCGTCCAGTTGCTGCAGTAAATTCGTCATGTCCGTGGCGATGAAATCAATGACGTTTTTGTCGAGCGCCTCTTCCGCCGTGATGGACGCGCTGTCGAGCACGGCGGCCTTTGCCCAATCCACGTTCCGATGCCGCTTGTCCGCGATGGAGGTGGCAAAGCTGGCGGTGTCATTCTCGATTTTTCGCCGCATCACGTCGTCCGTTTTTTCCACGGCCCCGCTCATGCCGAGTTCGACCGGATGCGCCGCGCCGATGCGCGTGTGCGGGGCCATCACCGCCACATCCGCAGCCATGGTCAGAAAGACGCCCGCGCTGCCCGCGCGCGCCGGGGCGGGTGCCACATAAACCACGGTGGGGATTTTGGCGCTGTAGAACTGCTGGACAATTTGGGAGGCGGAATCCACCAGGCCGCCCGGGGTGTCGAGCTGGAGGATGAGGCATTCGTCGTTTTGGGCGGCGGCCTCCTCGAGGGCGCGCCCGATGTAGCTGGCGGTCGCCGGGCCGATGGCCCCGGTGATTTGAATCAGTCCCACCTGCGCCGCATTCAGCGCCATGCTGAACAAGAACCCTGCCACCGCGATGAAACGCCAGTGTTGCATAAAATTTCCTTCCTAACCTAAGTTAACAAATGCCCCGGCTTCCGCAAATGAAACTTATTCGCCCGGCCGCCGGCGAATTTTACCTTTTCTTTCGCGCCCCGCCGTTTAATTTGCGCGGACGCAAATGGCCTTGAAACTGTTTAACACGCTGACCCGCTCCGTGCAGGAGTTTGTCCCGCTCGACCCGCAAAAGAAAAAAGTCGGGATGTATTGCTGCGGGCCGACCGTTTACGACTTTGCGCACATCGGCAACTGGCGCACGTTCGTCTTCGCCGACCTTGTCCGCCGCACACTCGAATTTTCCGGCTATGACGTCCAGCACGTCATGAACATCACCGACATCGAGGATAAAATCATCCGGCGCGTCCGCGAACAGAACACCACCCTCCGCGAGTTCACGGCCCAATACGAAACCGCCTTTCTCGCGGACTTGAAGGCGCTCGGCTGTCGCGAACCGCACGTCAAGCCCCGCGCCACCGAATACATCGCCGAAATTATTGCGCTCATCGCGAAGCTGGTTGCCCGCGGCATTGCCTATCAGGCCGGCGACGGCTCGGTCTATTTTTCCATCGCCAAATACCAGGGCTGCGGCTGCCATTACGGCCAGTTGCTGAAATTGAATTTTGACGAGATGCGCGCCGGTGAACGCGTTTCCGCCGACGAATATGAAAAGGAGTCCGTCGCCGACTTCGCCCTCTGGAAGGCGCGCGTGCCGGACGACGGTGCGATTTTCTGGCCCAGTCCGTTCGGCGAGGGCCGCCCCGGCTGGCACATTGAGTGCAGCGCCATGAGCATGAAAGTGCTCGGCGAAAGTTTTGACCTGCACCTCGGCGGTGAGGATTTGAAATTTCCCCATCATGAGGACGAAATCGCGCAGAGCGAGGGCGCAACCGGCAAACCGTTCGTGAAACACTGGCTGCACGGTTCGCATCTCTTGGTCGAGGGTAAGAAGATGAGCAAATCGCTCGGAAATTTCTTCACCCTGCGCGATCTGCTGGCCAAGGGCTTTACCGGCCGCGAAGTGCGTTATCTCCTGCTCACCGCGCATTACCGCGAGACGTTTAATTTCACCCTCGACGGGCTGCACGGCGCGAAATCCGCCCTGGGGCGCATCGATGAGTGCGTCGGCAAGCTGCGGGAAATCGCCGGCAACACCGCCGCCGCCCCCGCGCCGAAACTGGTGGAGCAGTTTTCCGCCGCCGTGGCGGATGATCTGAATATTTCCGCCGCCTGGGCTTCCGTCTTTGAGTGGGTGCGGGAGACGAACAAGGGCATCGCTGAAAATGCCTTCAGCGCCCCGGTTGCGGCGGCCCATTTGGCCGCCTGGGATCAAGTGGATGCCGTGCTCGGGGTCGGTGTGAAAACCGAAACCGAAGTCCCCGCTGCCATTGCCGCCCTCGCCGACGAACGCGCGGCGGCCAAGCAGGCCAAAGATTTCAAGCGCAGCGACGCCATCCGTGACGAGTTAAAAGCCCAGGGCTGGGTCATCGAAGACACGCCCAAGGGCATCAAATTGAAAAAGATTTGATTTACTCGCCCGCGCGTAACGCGTAAATCACCCGGTATAAATGGCAAAAGGTCTGTTCATCACGTTTGAAGGCACCGAGGGCTGTGGCAAGTCCACGCAGATCAAACTATTGACCGAACATCTCCAGGCCCTCGGCCATCGCGTGCGTACCCTCCGCGAGCCGGGCGGCACGCCCATCGGCGAGGAAATCCGCCACACGCTCAAGCACAGCCCCAACAACACCGCCATGACCGCAGAGGCGGAGCTGCTCCTGATGAACGCCAGCCGCGCGCAGATCGTCCGCGAAATCATCCGCCCCGCGCTCGCCGACGGCGAAATCGTGGTGTGCGACCGGTTTTACGATTCCACCACCGCGTATCAGGGCCATGGCCGGCAATTGGATTTGGACCAGGTGAAAGCCGTCATCGAATTTGCCGTGGGGGAAACCAAGCCGAACCTCACGCTGTTCCTGCACGTGCCCCAGGAAATCAGTGAACAGCGCCAGCGCGAACGCCAATCCACGCAGCCGGTTGAGCGCGACCGCTTCGAGGAGGCGGATCGAAAATTTTTCGAGCGCGTCGCCCACGGCTACGGCGTCATCGCCGCCGCCGAACCGCAGCGCGTGAAGTTTATCAATGGCGTGCAGCCGCTGGAGGTGGTCTGCGCGGAGATCTGGAAAATCGTCCAGCCGCACCTCCCCAAGGTCGGCTGTTGGTGATTTTGTTTGCCGGATTCAAAACGCAGGGTAAGTTTCATACCAGACATGATCGAAAACACCATCAGCGAGATTGAGGCAAAAATCGGCGGCGCGGAATCCGTGAGCGCCGAACGCAAACTGGAATTGCTCCAGCTGCTTGGCACGTTGAAAACGGAAGTGGCCGCGCTGTCCCAAACCCACGGCGAGCAGGCCGACAGCATCGCCAACTTTGCGAAAATTTCCGCGCACGAAGCCACGCGCTCCGAGCCCAATGCCCAACTGCGCGACCTTTCCAATCAGGGCCTGCTCACCTCCGTGGACGGCTTTGAGCAGTCGCATCCGCGCCTCGTGCAAATCGTCAACGCCATCAGCAAGACCCTGTCGGACTTGGGAATTTGATTTAAGTCAGAAAGTGCAGAAGTTAGTTCTGTAAATTCTGTCGTTCTGTCTAACAAATCAGTCCGGCTTCGGCTCCAGCGTCGCAATGGCCGCCATGATCTCATCCGCCACCTGCTGGTAAATTCCCTTCAGCCGCGCCTTGTCGCAAATTTTGGCTTCGGCCCGCAACGCTTCAAATGCCATCGGTCGGCCGTATTTCACGATGACGGCGTGCGGGCGGGGCAGGAGATGCTTGCGCCCGTAGGCTTCAAAGGTTCCAAACACGCGCACGGGCACGACGGGCGCCGTGGATTTGATGACCGTCAGACCGATGCCGGAGCGTGCCGGCTGCAAGTGGCCGTCCTTGGTCCGCGTGCCTTCGGGGAATAAAATAATCCCGCCGCCGGCGAGCAGCCGGTTCAAAATCATTTTCAACCCCTTCGCGCCGCCCCCGTCGCGATCCACCGGCACCGCATTCCAGGACCGCAGCAGCGCGCCGATGCCCGGAAAGCGGAAGAGCGATTCGCGCGCCAGATAACTGATGTCGCGTTGCAAGGCGGAGCCCACCAGCGGCGGATCCAGAAAACTGGCGTGATTGGACGCGATAATCACGCCCCCCTGCAGCGGCACCTGTTCCGCGCCGTAGATCCGCCACCGGAAATAGGTGGCATACATCACGCGGAAACAGCTCCAGCCAATGCGGTAGGACAGATTCATGGTGCCGGGAGCAGCTTGCGGATCTCGTCCAGCAGCAGCTTGCTCGTTTGCGCCGAAGTCATGCTGGAATTGTTGATGACTTTGGCCCCGAGCGCGATCATCAGCGGCGCGACGGCGCGCTCGCTGTCGCGCTGGTCCCGCGCGGCCAGATTTTCATTCACGCCGTCGGCGGTGCGCCGCGCCGTGCGCTCGGCCAGCGTCGCATCCAGATAAAATTTGTAGTCCGTCTCGGGGAAAACATTCGTGCCGATGTCGCGGCCCTCCATCACCAGGTCGCCGAACTGGATGCAGTCGCGCTGCGTTTTTTTCATCCACGCGCGCACCTTGGGCGCGGCGGCGACGTGCGCCACGGCGGCGGCCGTCTCCGGCGTGCGGATTTCCGTTTCGGGAAAATAATCATCCACCAGCAGCCGCACCGCGCGGAGCCCGTCCTGCTCCGTGCATTTCAGTTGGGTCTTCCATTTGCGGCACGCGGCGCTGACGGCTTTTTCGTCGTTCACATCCACGCGCTTTTGCAGGCAATACCAGGCCAGCGTGCGGTACATCGCGCCCGTGTCCACGTAAACGTAGCCGAGCGCCTTGGCCACGAGCTTGGCGTTCGTGCTCTTGCCGCTCGCACTCGTGCCGTCCAGGGCAATGACAATGGGATATTTTTTCAAAGTATAAATGTTTCTGCAGAATGAACCGGCTTCCCCAAATGAATTCTGAAAAATGCTGTCATTCTGTCCAAATCAATCCGCAAACAAATCATCGCCGCTCAATGGCCGCGTGCGCCGTCCGTCTTTGATTTCCCAGATGGCCGCCCCCAGGCCATGGGGCGGGGCCCCGGCCAGCTTTTGGAAAAAATTGGGGAACGTCTTTTTCACACAGGCCGGATTTTTAATGCGAATGCCCGGCACTTTCAATCCCAGAATCGCAAAACACATCGCCATGCGATGGTCGTGGTAGGTCTCAATTTCCGCGCCGTGCAACGTCGCTGGCCAAACCGTGAGTGTGTCGCCCGCTTCCTCCACCTTCGCCCCACACCGGGTCAACTCCGTCCGCAACGCAACCACGCGCTCGCATTCCTGCACCCGCAAGCGGCCGAGATCGGAAAAGGTGACGGGCTGGCCGTTAAAAGGAGCCATGACAATGGTGGTCATCACGCTATCTCCCAGATCCGTTTTCCGGGAAATGGTGTCCGCCAGCCTTCCGGTGGGAGCCTGCACGCTGTTCCGGAATAGTTCATCAATCTGCCAGCCGGACTGGGGCCAATGCTTCACCGCCACTTCCGTTGGGTTTGATTCTAAGAAACGATGGAACAGCCAGCCGGCCGCCCAGAAATAACTCCCGCTGCTCGCATCCGGCTCAATTTGAAAAGTCCCGCCTTGATTCGGAAACGCTTCCATCAGTTTCGCCGTCATCACCACGTAGGGCGATTCGTCCGCGTTCTCGCCCGCGATTTCAATGGTCCAGCCGCCGACTTTTGACGACAGCAGCAGCGCCGATGCGAACTGCGAGCTTTCCACAATGCTGACTGTGCATCGGGTTTCCACTTTCCGTTTTTCACTTTCCGCTTTGCCCCAGATTTTCACCGGCAGCTTGTCGTTGCCTTGTTCCGCTTCCACGCGGTAGCCGAGTTCGCGCAACGCCAAAAACAGCGCCGCCTGCGGACGCTCGTGCATCCGCGGCACGCCGTGCAGCCGGTAAACGCCGCTGCCCAGGCAAAGGAAGGGGGCGAGAAACCGCGCCGCTGTGCCGGCGTTGCCCACAAACAATTCCAGCGGCTGCGCTTCCGTGCCGCCGTGCGGCACGGCGCCACCGTGGCCCTGGACCGTGACCGTGCGGTTGCAGGGCTCGTCGGGATCGCGCTGCTGGCTGACCTCGAAGCCGAGCTTCTGCAGGCAGTCGAACATGATCTCCGTGTCCTCGCTCCACAGCGCGCCCGTGAGCGTCACGGTGCCCTTGGCCAGGGCGGCGAGGATCAGCGCCCGATTCGTGATGCTCTTTGAGCCGGGCACGGTGATTTCCGCGCGCACCGGCGCGGTGAGCGGAACGATTTCAATGAGGTCGGGCAGGGCCATTTATTCGGCGGCCGACAGGGTTGACCGGCCGCACCAGCGGTCGCGGCGTTGTTTGGCTGTGGCAAAGCAGGCTTCCACGGCCGGCGCATCGTTGCGTTTGAGCGCTGCCTGGAACTTTTTCAGCGCGCTGATGTAGGCATCCACCGCTTGCGAAAGGTTTTTACGGTTGGCCAGCGCAATGTCCCGCCACATCTCCGGTGAGCCGGAGGCGATGCGGGTCGTGTCGCGAAAACCGGTCGCGCACAAGGCGGCTTGTTGCTGGGCGTGCCGCGGATCCAGCACCAATCCCGCCAGCGTGGCCGCCACCACGTGGGGCAGGTGGCTCGAACGGCTCACGTGCAAATCATGTTGCGCCGCCGCCAGCCGCACGGTGCGTGCGCCGAGGGCTTTCCAGAATTGTTCCAGTTTGCGGACGGCCTTCGCGTTGGTTTTCGGGGTTGGCGTGACCACGCACACCGCGTTCGCATATAAATCCGCGCGCGCCGCCAGCACCCCCGTCTTTTCGCTGCCGGCCATCGGATGGCTGCCGATAAAATGCGCCCCGGATTTGGCGATAATGAATTCCAGTTCCCGCACCACATCGGCTTTCACGCTGCCCACATCGGTGACAATCGCGCCGCGCTTGAGCGCGGGCAGAAACTGCTGCGCCAGCGCGCGCATCTGGGCGAGCGGCGTGCACAGCACCACTAAATCGGCATTGGAAACGGCGGCGAGCAGGTCGGTCGTGGCAAAATCCACCGCGCCCGCGCGTTCGCAATCTTTCAAACTCGCCGCGCGCCGGACGAACCCGGCCACTTCGCCCGCCAGCCCGCGTTGCCGCGCGGCCAGACCGATGGAGCCGCCCAGCAAACCGACGCCTATGATGGAAATTTTCTGAAACTGCACGGGCAAAAAGATAGCGGATGCTCCAGGGTTCGTGAATCGTTAAATAGAATGTTTTGTAGGAGCCGACGTGAGGCGGCTCCATCGCATTTTTTGCCCATGGCATCCTCGGCGTCCACGCCCTCGGACCGCGAGTTGTCCCAACTCGCCGCGCGTCGCCAGGCCACGGAATGATCTAAAACCGTTTCAACCCATCTTCGCAAGGGTAGGGCGCGTTACTCCGGCCGCGCCGTCGCGGCGAACCAGACCGCATGGGTTGGCCATGGCGACCGTCTGCAATGACCGGCGGTCCCCATGGGAACCGATTATCTCCGGGAGGTGTTACCCCGTCACAAGTCAACGCTGTTCCCGCCCCGGCCGGCGGCCAGGCACGCGTCCAGCACGCGTTGGGTTTGCCGCGCCCAATGCGGCCAGTCGTCATTCAGCGACCCGGAGGCAATCTGCTGCGCAAAATGGCGGATCATCCGCGTGTCCTGTGCCGTGGCGTGGCCGTAGCCGGCAGGATCGGCCCCGGGCGGGCAGGGGGCGCCGGAATCCACGCACACGTCGGCTCCGTTCAACTCAAACGTCGGCTGATAACCATTCCGGGGATGGATGAAATCCGGCATCCGCAGCCACCCGTTGCGGCCGCCCACGCTGGCCCATTGCTGCTTGGCGGTGAGGAACGAGCAGTAAAACTCCGCTGAAATGCCGTTGTCAAAAAACAGTTCGGCGGAAAATTCCGTCGGCGCGCCGGACTCGGACTGGGCCAGGATTTGCGCCGTCACCCTCCGCGGCAGTTGCCAGCGGAGCGCCCACAAAAAGAAACGGATGGAATACCAGCCCAGATCGCCCAGGCAGCCGGCGGGCTCCAGCGCGCTATCCACCCGGATGTTGGTCCGGAAAAAGTCGTCGCCGATATGGAAGCTGAAGGCCGAAGACATCCGCTGGAGTTGGCCCAGACTTTGTCCGTCGTCCAGCACCGCCCGGAGGGGCTCCAGCCGGGGGTTGTGCATGAACATCACGCCGTCCATGAATTGCACGGAATGGCGTTTGCAGGCGGCGAGCATTTCCTCCAGTTCCGCCAGATTCGCGGCGCAGGGCTTTTCGCACAGGACATGCTTGCCGGCTGCGGCGGCGCGCAGGACAAATTCTTTGCGCAAGCCCGTCGGGAGCGGAATGTAAATCGCATCCACTTCGGGCGCGGCGATCAAGGCTTCGTAGCTGCCAAAGGCCTGCGGCGTTGGCGTGAACGGGAACTCCTGCTGGCAACCTTCAATAAAGGTGTGGCTCTTCTGCACATCGCGGCTGGCCACCGCGGCCACCATGGCGTTGCCGGAATGAAAAATGGCCTTCCAGTTTTTCCGGCCGATGCCGGCAGTGCTCAAAAATCCGATGCGTAGGGGCTTCATAAAAGGGTTGAGTCACGCTGCGGATGTCACGGAGATCCCGGGGTGCCGCGGGCTGCTTCACGCACGCGCTCCACAATGACCTCGGCGAGCAGCGGCTCGGTGCCGACGGAGGCCGAATACCAGATGTGTTTTCCGCCGCGTTCGGTCGGGTTGCGCCACGTCGGCTGGCCGGCGGCGAGCTGCGCTTTGACCACCCGTTCCGGTTCCCCCAGCAGCACCGGGATGTCCTCCACCGCGTGCAGGCCGTCGCTGATGAAAAAGGGCACCACGATGATGTTTTTCGTATTCACCGTCTCGTGGCAGCCCTTGATAAAGGGCGCCTCCTCCATGAACACCGCGCTCACCCCGGCGTAAAGCTGTTGCGCGCGGATCAAATCCGCCTGCCGTTCCACGGCTTTGCGGGAATTGGGATTGCGCCCGGTGCCGTGGCCGGCGATGAGCAGCGTCGTGTCCGCCGGTTTGGGCGCGCGCGGAAACGGGAATTGTTTCACCACCTCCGCCGCCCGGGCAAGGATCACCTGCGTCATCAAATCATGCGAGCCGACCGGGCGGCAATAATACAGTGCGGCCGATGCCGTGTGGCGCTGCAAGCGGTCCGGAAAGCTGAAGCCCAGTTCCTGGGGAATGATTTCCGTGCTGAAATAGCCCTCGCTGATGAACAGCGGCACAATGAAGACGCGCGGCGCGGTGATGGCTGCGAGCACGCTTTTGATCTGCGGTTCCTGCTTCCAAAAGCCTTCGCGCACCCCGGCAAAGAGGTTCCGGCGGCGCAAGGTGGCCGCGTGCTGAAAGACCGGTGCGGCCGATTCCGCGTTCAGCGTCGTGCCGTGGCCCAGCACCACCAGTTCGGCGTCGGAGAAAGGTTCGCTCTGCACCCGCCAATGTTTGCCGGAACCGCGCCCGCCCGCAAGCCGGCTAATGCAAAATTAAATGAAACCTTTTGACGCGGGCAGGGTCTTAACCTCAGACTAATCTCTATATCATTATGAAAATCAATCACCTCATGATCGTCACTGTGGCCGCCGGTGTGCTGGCCGCCACCCGTGCGCTGGCGCTGGACGCCCAGCTGCCCCCGGCCTCCACCAAAGCCGGCGTGACCTATGCCGTCGACATGAAGCCCCTTTTTGACGTCTCGTGCGTCAAGTGCCACAGCGGCGACCGGGCGAAGGCGCGCCTGCATATGGACTCGCTCGCGGGCGTGCTCAAGGGCACCAAAGAGGGCAAGATCGTGGTGCCTGGCGACAGCGCCAAAAGCTGGATCGTGAAATCCGTCGCGCATCTCGGCAAAGATCAGGAAGGCTGGATGCCGCCGCTCCACAACAAGGCCGGCATCAAGGCGCTCACGCCGGAACAGATCGGCCTGATCCGCGCCTGGATTGATCAGGGCGCCAAATAATAACTCCGTCCGCCCTGGGGTCGTCCCTGGGGCGGTCTTCAAAATCTCCTCGTAGCGCAGGCTTTCCAGCCTGCGGGTGTATGGAACTTTCCAGTTCCGTGTTCTGTCGTGAATGTTAAGTCCAACCCCAACCGTCAATTCGAAGCAACCTCATATCAGGTGCCAGGTTTTCCCACGTGGGCGGGGGCGGCCCGTGCGGTGCTTTTTAAATTTTCATTTTTCTCGGGAGTATGTGTTTAACGCAAATTGGAGATGTCTGCAAAAAGTTTGACGATGAAAATGGGCAAACGTATTGATGGACGCACCAGAAAAAGGGACAGCCAGTCAACGTCAGTTGCCGTTTTGACCTGATTTGCGTTATCTACATACTCCCGATTTTTCTTCGCCTTGGACAGCCAGTGTCCAACCCCCGGTGCCAGACTGGCCGCATGACATTAATCCATTCGCTCCGGTCCCTCTGTCAAACCATGGCCGTCACACCGGCCCTCGGGTCCCAGCCATGCCTGTGGGACGAGGGCTCGGGCGACGTGCACCTGGACGAGCTCACCGACAGCGGCTTGGCGTTGCGCGAGGCGCTGCCGGTGCGCAGTGCGGAGTACTGGATGGAAATGGGGTGTCCGGAACTGGCTCTGGAAGAATTGGACACCTTGAATGCCCATGCGCCTCAGCATCCGTGGCCCCGCCGGATCCACCAGCAGGCCACCCTCGCCGCCGCGAATTGAAAATGGATGGGGTGCCCAGTGGCGTTATTATAGATTTCAGATTTCGCCATTTAATTGGTGAAAAATGATTTGCCCTCGTGCCCTAAGCCGAGGGTGGATTTGGAGTTTGCCGGAAGCGGCAGGACGCGGAATGCCTCTCGGACTTCGACCGTGAAATCAAACGGATCGAGGGCAAAAAACTGGATCCCATGCCAAACCAGTGTCAGGAGCCATGGACGATAACTTCGCCAAACCGCGCCAGTTTGTTTAAGCACTGGTTTGCCACCAGCCATCTAAATTTCGTGTCTGCTTTTCGCTTTTAATTTCAGTGGTGGTGCGGATACCGGTAATAGCCGTGGTAATAGCCACCGTAGTAATATGGATCCCAGCCCCAACCCCACCAGGGCCAAGGGTAAACATAGGGGGGCGGATACACGGTGGTCGTGGTACTGCTGGATTGGGCCGCCGGTTTGTTGGCGGAGCTGATCAGGGCATTCAACAAGGCGTCGCTGGCCCCAGCCTGCTTGAGGGCGATGATCTGCTCAGCGGTCAGTTGATAGCGGGTGCTGGAATTTTGGACCTGACTGATGATGACCGTGTCGCCCACATGGTTTTGCACCATGGATTGGATTTCGGCGAGGGTTGGTCCAGGCGGGGGCACATTGACCGTATGCGTTTCCGTGACACAACCGGCCACTAAAAGACCGGCCAGCGGCAACAGGTATCTTATTTTCATCCCCAAACCTAACGCATTTTACCTTCGACGGCAAATGCCGCGGGCGTGGGGCTAGCTGACAGAAACCCAAACAAAGTGAAAAAAACCGGCGGGCGATCGTTTGCTGGATCGACGCTACCTGCTGGCGATTAGAGCTTCACCTGGCGGTGGGCGCCGGACATCCAGATCTGCTCCGGGCGCGATGGGATGGCTGCCTGCCAGTCCATCGCGTTTTCCACGGCGTCGCGCATCTTGGCGAACCACCACTGGGCGCGCGTGGCGCGCAGGCTGGGCCGGCCATAGATGCGGCTCTGGGTGGCGTTGAATCCGAGTTCGAGTTGGGCGTTGGTAGTCATAATAGGTTTGTATTACGACGCCATGTTCGCAGGGCGGGTGGGACATTGGCTGTCCAACCCCCCCAAATAATGGAATTATTTTTCAGGGGTGTTTGCCAGTCGTGAAACGCGGGAGTCGCCCTCCCCGCGAAGTGAACCCCGTTTGCGAATCATTTCCACGGCGACACCCGCCCGCGTGGCCCATGACGCCGGAGCGGGTTTAGTGGATTTCCACCACGTCGCCGGGCTCCAGCGGGATGATGGCCCCATTGAATAAGACGTCCGGGGGTAACGTGGCGCGCTCGCCCTGGCGGGTGAGGACGATTGCTTCCGGATCCTTGGTACCGAGATAGTTTGCGGTGGCCAGCGCCTGCGTTAGGGTGAGCCCCGCCACCCACGGGACCGTGGAATTTTGCACTGCCCCCATAATGGTGACGGTCGGGAACTGGCCCGCCGCGACCTGTTGTCGCAAGGCGGCATTCTGTCCGGCCAGGTAAGCCTGCTGGGCCTGCCGCTGGGATTGGGATTTGGTGGTGCAGCCGACCAGGGCGATCGCCACCAACAGAATGAACAGCCCGCTTTTCATGGAGCCCCGATTTCCGATTTCCACGCGGCCACGGCCGTTTTGATTTCCGCCGCGCAACTCACCTTGGGTTTGACGAAGCGCGGAATGAACCACGGAAAACTGCCGATCAAATCCTGGGTGACCAGAATCTGTCCGTCGCAATCCGGCCCGCTGCCGATGCCAATGGTGGGAATGGTCAGGCGCTGCGAAATTTCCTGTGCAACGGGCGGGGTGACGAGTTCCAGCACAATGGCAAAGACGCCGGCATCGGCCTGGGCTTGGGCGTCGTCGAGCAGGGCCTGATGTTCCGCCTCTTTTTTGCCTTTGATGTGGTAGCCGCCTTCTTCCAGGACATGCTGGGGCAGCATGCCCAAATGCCCGCAAAAGGGGATGCCCGCGGCGAGGATGGCCCGGATCTGGGGCAGAATTTCCCGTCCGCCTTCCGCCTTAACAAAGTCGGCTCCGGCGGCCACGAGGCGGCGGGCGTTGGCCACGGCGTCGGCGACGGTGTCATAGCTTTGGAACGGGAGATCGCCGCCGATGAGCGCGGCGGGTTTGGCCCGGGCGACGGCGCGGACGTGATGCTCCATTTCGGCCATGGTGACGTGCGTGGTATCCGGATAGCCCAGCACGACCATGCCGAGCGAATCCCCCACCAGCAACAGCGGCACGCCGGCCTCGTCGAGCAGCCGGGCCATGGGATAATCGTACGCGGTCAGGGCGGCGATCTTCTGGCCGCGCGCCTTCAGGCTGAGGATGGTCGCTGGGGTGATTTTCATGGCATGCAGGGTTGAATGGTAAATCAGGTCACCGTCAGCGGCGCTCGGCCGGGACCCGCTAGGCTTTAAAGCTCGTGAGCAGTTCTTCCGGCGTGGTGGTGGCGGTGCCGACTTTGCCGACGACGATGCCGGCGGCGTGATTGGAGAGGATGGCGGCTTCCACGGGCGACGCGCCTGCGGCCACGGCCAGCGTGAAGGTGGCGATGACCGTATCGCCCGCGCCGGAAACATCGAACACCTCCTGCGCGACGGTGGGGATGTGAAACGGCTGCTGGCCGCGCTGGCACAGCAGCATGCCCAGTTCGCCGAGGGTAATGAGCAGCAGGGCCGGATTCAATTCCTTCAGCAGGCGCTCGGCGACCTGCATCAGATTTTTATCCGCAAACGGGTTGGCGTTTTTCGTGTCGTCCGGCAACTCCGCCAGTTCAAAGGCTTCTTTGCGATTGGGCGTGATGAGCGAGAGGTGGCTCAAATTCAAATGATGGACGGGCTTGGGGTCCAGGCTCAGCCACACGCCGCGCGCGTGACAGAGGGCCTTGATTTCATTCAACAAGAGTTGGGTGACCACGCCCTTGCCGTAATCGCCCACGATGACGGCATCGGCCCGGGCGAGCTGCGTTGAAAATTCGGCGAGCAGTTTGGCGGTGCTTTTGGCATCCAGGGCACCGCGCGTTTCGCGGTCAATGCGCACGACCTGCTGCTGGTGGGCGACGATGCGGGTTTTGATGCTGGTGTGGCGCGCGGCATTTTTGACGAGGCCGGTGCAGCCGATGTGCTGTTCGCTTAGGAGTTTCAGGAGTTTGCGGGCGGCATCATCATTGCCAATGGCCCCGAACAGTTCGGCCGGGGTCTGGAGGCAGACCAGGTTGCGGGCCACGTTGGCTGCGCCGCCGGGCATGAAACTCTCACGCGCAAAATCCACGACCGGCACCGGAGCTTCCGGAGAGATGCGGGACACGCCGCCCCAGATGAACTGGTCGAGCATCACATCGCCCACGACCAGGACGCGGGTCTTTTGTGCGGCGGTGAGAATCTGCCGTGCGCGGGGCGCGGATAAGGTTTTTGATTTCATGTTTCAGCGATAAATTTCCCGGCGATGACCGATGGCGTAAACGACAACTTCTTTTTCCGCGTCGTTAAGCGTGTAAATCACCCGGTAGTCGCCTACGCGTATTCGCCACGCTTCGCGCCCGCTTAATTTCACAACGCCAGACGGACGTGGATGTTCGGCAAGGGCAAGCATGGCGCGCGCGACGCGGGTCTGGACGTTTTCCGGCAGCCGGCAGAGGCTTTTTCTGGCAGGAGAGTGAATGGTAACTGCGTAACTCATGCCGCGATTGGATCGGATTTCGGCCAGTTTTCCATGGGGTTGCCCCGGTCGGTTGCCACTTACACCTTGATTTTTGCCTGTTTCAAAAACTGGCGCAGTCCGACAGGTTTTTCCCCGGCCAGCTCGCGCTTGGCGGCGTCAAACAAACGAACATCCTTCAGATCCTCGGCCAACTCGCGCTCCTGGTCGAGCCGTTTCAAGAGCTTGGTTTTTTCTCGCACGGGCAGTGCGTGAATCTCTTTCAAAATCATGGTTGCCGTCATCAATAAAAAATGTCAGCAGTTCACAGCCAAGTCAACCGTCCGCTCAATCCAAGAATGCCGTCAGCGGGCTCGTGGCACTCGCCGTTTCGCTGAGGGCGCCAAGTCCGATTTCAAACGCGGTGCGGCCGGCTTCCACGGCTTGCTTGAAGGCGATGGCCATGCGGTTGGGGTCGTTGGCCACAGCGATGGCGGTGTTCACCAGCACGGCGGCGGCGCCGAGTTCCATGGCCTCGGCCGCGTGGCTGGGCGAGCCGATGCCGGCGTCCACGACCACGGGCACGGTCGCCTGCTCGATGATGATGCGGATCTGATCGCGCGTCTGGATGCCGCGATTGGAGCCGATGGGCGACCCGAGCGGCATGACGGTGGCGCAACCAATTTCCTGCAGGCGTTTGGCGAGCACGGGATCGGCGTTGATGTAGGGCAGGACGGTGAACCCTTCCTTGACCAGAATCTCCGCCGCCTTGAAGGTCTCAATCGGGTCGGGCAGGAGGTAGCGGGGGTCGGGATGGATCTCCAGCTTGACCCATTTTGGCAGGCCGGCCGCCACGGCCAGTCGGGCGAGGCGCACGGCTTCCTCGGCATTCATCGCGCCGCTGGTGTTGGGCAGGAGCAGATATTTTTTTGGGTCAATGAATTCAAGGATGTTGGCGTACGGGTCCTTCTTGCCGCTCAAGTCGGCGCGGCGCAGGGCGACGGTGACCATTTCCGTGCCGCTGGCGGCGAGGGCGTCGCGCATGGCTTCCGGGGACGAAAATTTACCTGTGCCGAGAATGAGCCGGGATCGGAACTCGCGGCCGGCAATGACCAAAGGTTTAAACGACATTCAGGATAATTTAGAAAATTCCTAGCGGTTGTCGAGGCGGGAACCAAACCGGCCGCGATGGGTGTTTTTGAAAATAGCGTGGCTAATTGGGTTGGGTTCATGGGTGGGGATGAAAGAAAAGTTCTGCCGTCCCTGACGGGACTTTGAAATCCCCGGTTGCGTTTCACCCAGCCATCAATGGCTGGGCTATTATCAGCGGAGCGGGGCACACCACCTGGCGCGTCATGGTCAAACGCCTGGCGGGACGAACGGCATGTTCAATCCGGTGGTCGGCTGCGAATCCCACATGATTGGCCGATCGACCGGTTTTATTTTTCGACCTTCGTGGAAATGGTCACGTTGTCGAGGAGGGTCGAGTTGAGCACGGAATTATTATGCGCGGTGAGGGCGAGGCCGATGGAAAGCGTTTTGTTCATGGCCAGTTGCCCGCTGCCGCCGGTGATCCAGTTGGTGCCGTCCGCAGACACGTAGCCGAGGAAGCTGTTGCCGCTGCGCGTGAGCTTGAGCCAGTGCGGGAGTTTGGCGGCGGGACCGTCGGTGCTATTGCTCAAGTCATCCGTCCCCGCTCGCGACTGGAAGATCGAACCGCCCTGGCCAGTCACCCCCATGAAAACATATTTTGACCCGGGCGAATTGTTCTCGCGCAGCATCACGCCGGCCTTGGCCCAGGGATCGGTATATTGTACGGAGACAATCCGGGCGACGATACTGCCGTCGCCGGTCAGGGTGCGGCTGGCAAAATGAAAGGCGTCGCTGTTTTCCCAGATGTCGCTGCCGGAGGCGAGTAGGTTGAAATTGCCGTTGTTGAAACTGGCCTCGCCGCCGACGCCGACGTTGCCGATGTCTGCATCCGTCCAACCTCTCGGCAACGACGGCACCACCGCACGCAACGAGATGATCCACTTATCAAGGACGGCGACGGCCTTGTCGTCCACGACATTCTTGCCCAGTGGCGGCATTTGGTTTTCGCCGACGCGGCTGACCCGGTAATACAGAATGGATTTGTTGGTATCGCTGGGGACGATCACTTTGGCGCCGGCGATGCCAAGCTGATTGGCCACCGCGCCATTGAGGAGATTCTGCTTTTTAAACGGAGTGTCGAAGCGGGCGTCGAAGAACGCGCCCGCACCGCCGGGGCGATGGCACATGGAGCAATTGGCGTCGAGATAAGAGCGGACCCGAATCTGGAGCGCGGCCGCGCTATTCGTGATGTTGACGAGGCGCGGGTAGCGGAAAAATTTCCGATCATCGAAGGCGGCATCAAACATCCCGACGTGGCCGAGGTTGTGGAGCTGGTTGCCGGTGATCCCGTTCGGGTATTTAAAACTGCCATTGAGCTGGCGGGTCTTAAGCCCGAGCACTCCGCCGGAGGCGATGGTGTGGCAGGTCAAACAATCCTGGCGTCCTGGATAAAACCAGTTTTGGGTGCGCGTGCCGGAGGCGGTTTTGATTTCAATCGGTTCGGTGATGCCGGTTGTGACCAGGTCCGCATCGCTGTTGTCCGAGCGCCATTTGTAGCTCGCACCATAGACGTAGCCTTTGGTGTCGCGCACCAGGAGGCGGGTTTCGAGTCGGCGCAGGCTCTGCGGTTGTGTATCGTCCACCGGCAGATCAAAGTGCTTCACGAACACGGCGCCGGCGGGAAAAGTCCATTCGCCATTCGCAGAAAAGCCGATGACGGAATTGGTTGGCAGCGTGAACCAGCGGGTCTTCACCGCGCCATCCGACCACAGCGGCGAATTGACCGTGTAGGGGATCAGGAAACCGGCCGGCGACAGATTGGTGAGGTCGATGAACAGGCCGGTTTGCGACAGCAGTTTGGGCAACACCCGGGTGGGCGGGGGTGGGCCGCCGCGCTGCAGTTTGTAAATCTGTCCGCCGATGCTGCTCATCTGGCAGAAATAAAGTTCGCCGGCCGCGTCCGTGCCGAAGGAGGACAGGCCGGTGTAATCCGTGCCCGCATTCGGGCCGCTGCCGCGAGGCATCACGCAGAGCAGCGTTTTTTTCACGGGCGTGGCGGTTTCATCCAGCGCCCAAACGGTGCGCATGACGTTGTCGCCGAAAATATATTTGCCCCCGAGATCGTGCGCGAATTCCGGGCCGCGATACACATAGCCGCCGATGACCGCGCGGCCATCGGTGTGCGGATAATCCAGCAGTGGCCCGCGACTGATGCCGGGGTATGGAGCGGTCAGCTTGCCGAGATTGCCCTCGCAGCGGTTCCACTGGAAATTCAGTCCGGACTCGCCGGGATTGATGACGTCAATTTCCTCGCGTGAGCTTTCCCCGACATCGCCGATGAAGATTTTTCCGCTCGGCGCATCGTAGGTCATGCGATGCGGGCTGCGCAGGCCCAGACAGAAAAATTCCTCCAGCACGTTCGACTGCCCGACGAAGGGGTTGTCGTTGGGAATAAAATAATTCGCGGTGAAACCACCCGTCGGCTGGCGCGGCGGCGCATGGCTAACGTCTCCACCAAGGCGATCCACATCAATGCGAAAGACGCCGGAGTAGAGGCTCTTGTTGATAAGCTGATCGTTGTCCCCCACGGAATTGTCGCCATCCGTCCAATACAGGAATCCGTTGGTGGGATGAAAAAACATGCCGCCGCCGTGATGCCACACGGTTTGATTCGTGAGATCCACGAAGATTTTCACCGAGTCGGGCAGGGCCACGCCGTTGGCGTCGAGGGTGTAACGCTCCAGTCGGTCGTGGTAGGTGTCCGGCAGATTGGGAACCGGGCGGGAGGTGGGCGAGCCGGCGACGGTGCCGGGCTTGACCCACGTATAATAGACGAACATGAAATGGTTCGTCGCAAACCCCGGATGAAAGGCGATCCCGAGCAGGCCGGAATCATCCCAGCCCTGACACTGGTTGCTGACGTCGAGGACGAGCTTCTTTTCGACTATGCCGGGAGTGTTTTGAAAGGTCCACACGCGGCCTTCGCGTTCCCAGACACACAGCGCGTCCGTGCCGGGCACCGAGGTGAGGCCCACGCTGTTGGTGAAAAGCAGATGGGGGAACGCAACCACCGCCGTCCAGTTGCCGGAAATGGCGGGAGCATCTTCCGGCAGCACGCCATTGAGAAACGCGCCGACACACGGGCGGTTGGTGAGGCCAAATGTTTTTTCGGGAACAAGGGTCTTGGCACCAGCGGACAAAAAGAAACTGCCCATCAAGATGAGAGACAGCAGCCATTGGTGGTTTGGATGAAACAACTTAAGCACAACCAGGACAGCGCATAAGATTCTCCGCCACGTGCCGCCCGTCAATTTTTTAAGCAACAATTCGGAAGGACCGTAAAAGGGTTGCCGATGTTTTGACTAGGCCAAATTGCAACGGGTTTCCGCTTTCCAATTTCGCTTTCCGCTTTAACTTAACCCCATGTTTCGTCCGTGCATTGACCTGCATGAAGGCAAAGTAAAGCAAATCGTTGGCGGCACGCTCGGCGCCGCCGACTTGCGCACCAATTTTGTCTCCGAGCACTCCGCGGCGTGGTTCGCCGAGCTTTACCGGCGCGACGGCTTGACCGGGGGGCACGTGATCCAACTCGGTTCCGGCAATGAAATCGAGGCGCGCGCCGCGCTGGCGGCGTACCCTGGCGGGCTGCAGCTTGGCGGCGGAGTCAATGCGACCAATGCGCGCGGCTGGCTGGAGGCTGGCGCGTCACACGTCATCGTCACGAGCTGGGTTTTCCGCGAAGGGCGCGTGGACTGGGCGCGGTTGGATGAACTCGTCAAAGCCATCGGCAGAGACAAGCTCGTGCTCGATTTGAGCTGTCGCAAGCGCGGGGATGAATATTTTGTCGTCACCGACCGCTGGCAGAAATTTACGGACCTGGTCGTGAATGCCGAGACGCTGGAAAGGTTTTCCACCTTTTGTGCGGAATTTCTGATACATGCCGTGGATGTGGAAGGCTTGTGCCGGGGCATTGATGGCGAGCTGGTCGTGAAACTCGGCCAGTGGTCGCCGATTCCCATGACGTATGCCGGCGGCGCCAATTCCTTGATGGATTTGGAGGCGGTCACGACATTGGGGCAGGGGAAAGTGGACCTGACCATTGGTTCCGCGTTGGATATCTTCGGCGGCAGCGGGGTGACCTATGCGGACTGCGTCACATTCAACCACAGTGCGGCGAGTCGTTAGCAATTGAGACGTTGAGTCGTAAACGGCGGCCTTGGGTCGGCCGGATGATGACACTCCGCGTATAGAGGCTTCCTCACCTGCGGGTTCAAAGTATTCCCAATCCGTGTTCCACACGCGGGTTATCAAACCGGATCTGAAAGGATTGGAATCATCCAACCCAGACTAGCCGCTTCTGCGGCTAGCTGGGTCAATGCCTAAAGGAGACCCGGCCCACAATGCACCGCTTTCAGATGCGTTTTGGAAGGGCGAATCTGAAGGGTCGGTAAAGCGAACCCTCAAGCCCAGAGCTTTTCCGGATAATCTCCCTTGGCGATGAGCTGGCGAATGCTCTCGACGACCTGCGGGCGGTCTTCACGGTAAGTCACGCCGAACCAGGAGTCGGACGAGCGCAGGACCTTGCACCGTGCCCGACCGCTGGTCACGAGGTCGCCCACGGTGGCGGGAATGTAGCACTCGGATTTCTGCTCGCCGCCCGCGCGTTTCAGGAATTTCTCAAACTCCACCTGGAGCTGTGGGAACAGGGCGGTGGTAAAACCCCAGAAATTCATCGAAACCGCTTCGTCGCCGGTGAGTTTTGTGACCTGGCCATCCGCACCGGTGTCCTTCGCACCGTTCCCGTCGCGCTCGATCTTCATCATCTCCACAATGTTCGTTAGATAATTGTTGGCATCCACGCGCGAGACGCCGCGAGCCACGCTGCCGTGGTCTGACAGCGTGTTTTTCAAAATAAAACCCACCATCGCGTAATCCGGCGTGCCTGAGGTCAGGTGCTGCGCGAGGACTTTGTACGCTTGCTGGCCGTAGAAATCATCGGCGTTGATGGCGGCGAAATTTTCCCGGACCACCCCTTCGGCCATCAAAATCGCGTGGGTCGTGCCCCACGGCTTGGTGCGTCCGGCGGGCAGGGAAAAACCGGCGGGCAGCTTGTCGAGTTCCTGGAAGGCGTATTCCACGTCAATACGTTGCTCGAAACGCGAGCCGACGATTTCACGAAACTGCTGTTCGATGTCCTTGCGGATGACGAAGACGAGCTTGCCGAAGCCGGCACGCATCGCGTCGTAAATCGAGTAGTCAATGATGGTTTCGCCGTTGGGGCCAACGGGGTCAATCTGTTTGAGTCCGCCATAGCGGCTTCCCATGCCGGCGGCGAGAACGAGCAAGGTCGGTTTAGTCATAGGCTTGGCAGTTTAATTTTTCGTGTGCGGCTGTCGAGAAAATGTCGCTGGCGGCAGATAGGGCGTTTTTTTTAAAAGTCAGCAATGGATATGCGATGGTCAAAAGTGGACATTCCCCTTTTAGGGAAATCAGCTAAACATATCCTTGAACATTTTAACCAACGCGCACGGCCCGATGGGCGTGTCCGCGAGAAAATAAAAGTTTATGGAACATACAAAACGGATCGTGGAAAAGGATGCCCCGCTGAAGAAGGATGATTTGATTGTCATCACCGGCGCGGGCGGGTTCATCGGCGGCAATCTGGCGCTGCATTTCAAGAAAAAGGGGTTCACCAACATCCGCGCGGTGGACAAAAAGCCGCTGTACGAATGGTATCTCCATGTGCCCGGCGTGCAGAATCTCTGCCTGGATGTGAGCAACGAGACCAACTGCCATCGCGTTTGCGAAGGCGCCGTGGAAGTTTACAACCTCGCCGCCGATATGGGCGGCATGGGGTTCATCGAGCGCTTTCGCGTCGAATGCCTCCGCTCCATTCTCATCAACACGCACATGGTGGAGGCTGCCTACAAGGCCGGGACGCGCCGCTACTTCTACTCCAGCTCCGCCTGCGCCTACAACACGCTGCTGCAGCAGGACCCGAAGGTGCGCGCTCTCAAGGAATCCGATGCGTATCCCGCGATGGCTGAACGCGGTTACGGCTGGGAGAAGCTGGTCTCCGAAATGTTCTGCGAGGAATACTGGCACGAGCGCGGCATGAAGACGTTCATCGCGCGTTTCCACAACGTCTACGGACCGAACGGCACCTGGGAAGGCGGTCGCGAGAAAGCGCCTGCGGCGATGTGCCGCAAGGTCATCGAGGCGATTGATAAAAAAGATCTGAGCATCAACATCTGGGGCAACGGCGAGCAGACCCGCAGCTTCATGTATATCGACGACTGCGTGAAGGGCATCGACATGATCACGCATTGTGATGAACTCATTGCCACGCCGATTAACCTGGGCTCCAGCGAGCTGGTTTCGATCAACACGCTGGTCAGCAAGGTGGAGAAGATCGCCGGAATCAAACTCAAGCGCAGTTATAATTTGAACGCGCCGCAGGGCGTGGCCGGCCGCAACTCGGATAATACCTTCATCAAGAAGGTGCTCAAGTGGGAGCCGAACACGACCCTGAACAAGGGGCTTGCGGAAACCTACGAGTGGATCACGGAGCAGTATCACCACCGCAAAGCCGGAAAGCGCATTGGTATCGGCTGATGAAAAGTCCAGCCGCCTCACCCGTCGCGAAAATTCTGGGTGCCATCCCCAACCGCCTGCAACTCGCAGGCGGTTGGATTGACCAGCCGTTTGTCTCCCGTCACAACCCCAAGCCGCCCGGTTCGATGGTGGTGGTGCAAATCGAACCGGATTTCCGGCCAATGGATCGTTCGGGTATCGCGAGCGGCACGCGCGCCATTGCGATGAAAATGTGGAAAGGAAAGTTGCCCGATCGCCCGCCGGCTGAATTGGCGCGCGAACTCTACGAGGCGGAAAACAAGGGCAAAGCCGAGCCAAGCGGGTCGCAGGATATGATCGGGTTGGTTTATCCCGGAGTGAATCGGCTGGATTACGATTTCAAAATCCAGGGCGGCGTTTTTCCATCGCACATCGAATCATGCAACAGCACCGCAGTCGCTCGCTGGTTGGGTAACGTGTTGCACCTGATTCCCGTTGAACCCAGACCGGAGGGGTACAATCCGCTCGGCGTGAAAAATCTGGAACCCAAATGGGTCGCCCGGCTCGGCCAGTCGGGGCAGGACTGTTTTAACGCCATCGTGAAGCGGGATGCGCAGGCGCTCGGCGCATCGCTCAATCTAAACATGAAATGTTGGGAGACCCTGCTGCCGCACGTTGTCCGGCATCCGCTCTTGCGGGTGGATTTGATGGCTCTGCTCAAGGCCTATCAGCAGCAGTACCTGGGAGCGATGTATTCCGGCTGCGGCGGCGGCTATTTGATTATCGTGTCCACAGCTCCGGTGCCCGGAGCCTTCAAAGTCAAAGTCCGGGTTTGCTAAAAAAATTATGAAACGGAGTCCAATCAAATTTGCCGCGCTGTTGCTCGGCCTGTCTCTCGCGACAGCGGTCGCGCAAACCAACGCGCTGCAACTTCCGCCCATTGCCACCGGGCCGTTCAAGGCGGACTGGAATTCGCTAACGAACTACCAGACACCCGACTGGTTCCGCGACGCGAAGTTCGGCATCTGGGCGCACTGGGGGCCGCAATGCGAGCCGGAACACGGCGACTGGTATGCGCGCAGCATGTATCTTCAGGGCAATGGCGACTATAAATCGCATCTTGTGGAATACGGGCATCCGTCCACCAACGGTTTCAAGGAGGTGATTCACCAGTGGAAGGCCGCAAATTTTAATCCCGACCAGTTGCTGAAATTTTACAAGGACAACGGCGCGAAGTATTTCATGGCGCTCGCCAACCATCACGACAACTTCGATTTATTTGATTCCAAATATCAGCCGTGGAATTCCGTTGCCCTCGGCCCGCAGAAAGATTTGATCGGCGGCTGGGCCAAGGCGGCCCGGCAAAACGGACTCCGTTTTGCCGTGAGCGTCCATTGCTCGCGCGCCTGGTCGTGGTATGAGCCGGCGCAGGGGGCCGACACCAACGGACCGCTCGCCGGCGTGCCATACGACGGCAAACTCAACAAGGCGGACGGCAAAGGCCTGTGGTGGGATGGCCTCGACCCGCAGGATTTATATGCCCAAAACCATCAGCCCGGGACCAAGTTGGAATGGAGTTGGGATCCGGCCAAAGGCAGCAGCACGCCGGACGCGGCTTACCTGACCAAGTTTTTTCTGCGCACGAAACAGCTCTGGGATGATTACCAGCCGGATATGATTTATTTCGACGACAGCGTGCTGCCCTTCCACGGTGTTTCCGACGAAATCGGCCTCAACCTCGCCGCGCATTTTTACAATTCCAGCATCCTGCTTCACGGTCGCAATGAGGCGGTGATGAATAATAAAATGCTGAATGAGACGCAGCGCGAAGCGATGGTTTATGACATTGAGCGGGGCAAGGCTGAAGGCATTTTGCCGCTGCCCTGGCAGACCGACACCTGCATCGGCTCGTGGCATTACAATCAGGACATATTCACGAAGCACCAATATAAATCCGCCGCGTCCGTCATACGGATGCTCGCCGATATCGTGAGCAAAAACGGCAACCTCATGCTGAGCGTGCCGCTCCAGCGTGATGGTCAGCCTGACGCCGATGAAATTAAAATCGTCAGCGACATCGGCGCGTGGCTGAAGGTGAATGGGGAGGCGATTTATGCGACGCGCCCGTGGAAAACTTTCGGCGAAGGCCCTGCGACCATCCTGACTGAGAAAGGGCACTTTGGCGGCCAGACTGACGTGCAGAAAAAACCCTTCACGGCGGAGGATATCCGGTACACCCAGTCCAAGGATAGCCAGACGCTGTACGCCATCGTTCTGGCGCTGCCGACGGATGGCCAGGTCAACCTCAAATCGCTCGCCCGCAACGCGTCGAACTGGCCGGGCAAGATCGGCACCGTGCGACTGCTGGGTGGCTCCGGCAAATTAAAATTCACGCGCGACGAAAACGGGCTGCACGTCACGCTGCCGGCAACATTACCCAGCCAGATGGCCTTCGCGCTCAAAATCCAATCCTGATTATGGGCGAACCAAAACAGGTGGTGGTCAGTGGCGGGTTCGACGACCTCAAGTCGCGCGACCTGCGCTTTCTCGAAGAAGCCGCTCAACTCGGCGAACTCACAGTGCTGCTCTGGACCGACGAAAGGATTCAACAGCTTGGCGGCAAAGCGCCGAAGTTTCCACTGGCGGAACGGGCTTATTTTTTGCAGGCCGTTCGCTACGTGAGTCACGTTACCCCGTTGGATACCCCGGGGGCAGCCGATTCGCTGCCGGAAATTTCCGGCCGGCACCCGCAAATCTGGGCGGACGTAGTCGCCTCGGCCAACCCGGCGCGCGAACGGTATTGCAGCGAACACAATATCACCTACCGCGTCTTTACCGCCGCCGAGCTGCACGGGTTTCCCGAACCGCTGCCGATGCCCTCCGCGCCCGGTCGTAAAAAAATAATCGCCACCGGCTGCTACGACTGGTTCCACTCCGGCCACGTCCGCTTCACCGAGGAGGCTTCGGCCTACGGCGACTTGTATGTCTGTCTGGGCAGCGACACGAATGTGCGGCTTCTGAAGGGTGAGGGCCACCCGCTGCTGTCGCAGGAAGAGCGTCGCTACGTGCTGGGATCTATCAAATTTGTGAAGCAGGCGCTCATTACCACGGGCTCCGGCTGGGTGGATGCCGATCCGGAAATTCGGCGCCTGAAACCGGACATTTACGTCGTCAACGAAGACGGCGACAAGGGCGGCAAGCGCGAATATTGCCAGGAGCTCGGCATCGAATACCTCGTGCTGCAGCGCACGCCCGCGCCCGGCCTGCCCAAGCGCAGCAGCACCGATTTGCGCGGCTTCTAATTCAGTTTGTAAAGCCGTTTTCTTTCAGCCACAGCAGGCAGTCGTTCGCCCACAGATGCGGATGGGCAAACGGCGGCTTGTCTTTCAAGCCCATCCCGTGCCCGCCCTTTTCATAGACATGGAGCGCAAAGGGGACCTGGTTTTTCCGCAGGGCTTCGGCGAACAGCATGGTGTTTTCCATCGGCACAGTTTTGTCCTCAAATGTCGTCCAGAGAAAACACGGCGGCGTGTCGTGGGTCACCTGTAATTCATTGGACAGATTTTTCACCAGCTCCGGGGACACATTGGTGCCGAGCAAATTATTGCGCGAGCCTTTGTGCGCAAACTCGCCCATTGAAATGACCGCGTAACAGAGAATGCCCAGATCCGGTCGCGAGCTTTGCCGGTCAATCGCATCGGCGGCATTCGTATCACCCGCGTCAAAATGCGTCAGCAGGGTCGCCGCCAGATGTCCGCCCGCCGATGAGCCCATGATGCCCACGCGCCGGGGATCGACCTTGTATTCGGCGGCGTTCGCCCTGACCCACCGCACGGCTCGCGCGGCGTCGTGGATCATGGCGGGGTGATGGTAGCCGCTGGAGCCCAGCCGGTATTTCAACACGAAGCACGTCACGCCGTGCTGGTTCAGCCAGAGCGCATAATCATTGCCCTCGTGCTGAGCCAGGTGCGCGTAGCCCCCGCCGGGACAGATCACCATCGCGGCGCCCGTGGCGTTGGTCGGGTCGGGCAGGTAGGCGGTGAGGGTGGGAATATCGTTGGAGGCGGTGCCGAGGGCACCCGGCGCGCCGCCCGGCCAGAGGGGTAGGGGAGTCTGCATTTCAGCGTGGGATAAAAGGGATGATAAAAAGAGAGCCGCCGGCGCCAAAAATAATTTCATGATTTTAATCCTGGCATGCTCGCGAAATTTTCAGCGGGTTTCAATCCCAACTTTGGCGCCGGTTTGACAGCGTCCAATTCCCGTCTATTTTGACTCCGTGTTTGAACTCGTCTCCGATTACGCGCCCGCCGGCGACCAGCCGCAGGCGATTGAAAAACTAACCGCCGGCATTGTGGCCGGCGCCAAAAACCAGACGCTGCGCGGCGTCACTGGTTCGGGGAAGACGTTCACGGTCGCCAACGTCATCAAAAACACCGGTAAACCCACTCTGGTCATCTCCCACAATAAGACCCTCGCCGCCCAGCTCTACGCCGAGTTCAAAAGCTTTTTCCCCCGCAACGCCGTCGAATACTTCGTCAGCTATTTCGATTATTACCAGCCGGAAGCCTACATCCCCCGCACCGACACCTTCATCGAAAAGGATTCCAGCATCAACGAGGAGATCGAGCGCCTGCGCCTCTCGACCATGAGCTCGCTCTTTTCCCGGCGCGACGTGATTGTCATCGCCAGCGTCTCCTGCATCTATGGGATCGGCAGCCGGGAGGATTATGCCGCCATGATCCTGCCCATCACCGTCGGCAGCGGCACGTCGCGCGAACAACTGCTCTCGCGCCTCGTGGACTTGCAATACACGCGCAACGACATCGCCTTTGAGCGCGGCCAGTTCCGCGTGCGCGGCGACACGGTGGAAATCTGCCCCGCCGGTCGCGAAGACGCGCTGCGCGTCGAGTTCTTCGGCGAAGACATCGAGCGCCTCACGCGCTTCGTGCCGTTGACGGGCAAAAAAATTGAATCCCTCGTCGCCGAAACTATTTTCCCCGCCAAGCAGTTCGTCACCACCGGCGACAAATTGAAAAACGCCATCCTGGGCATCCGCGAGGAGCTGGGCGACCGCATCCATTTTTTTGAGCGCCACGGCAAATTGCTCGAGGCGCAGCGCATCAAGATGCGGACGGAATACGATTTGGAGATGATGGAGGAAATGGGCTTCTGTTCCGGCATCGAAAATTATTCCCGCCACATCGCCGCGCGCAAACCCGGTTCGCAGCCGAACACCCTGTTCGATTTCTTTCCCAAGGACTACTTGCTGGTCGTGGACGAATCGCACGTCACCGTCTCGCAGATCGGCGGCATGTTTGAAGGCGACCGGTCGCGCAAGACCGTGCTGGTGGATCACGGGTTCCGACTGCCCAGCGCGCTGGATAATCGGCCGATGAATTTCCTGGAATTCCAGTCCATGCAAAATCAGACGATTTACGTCAGCGCCACGCCGTCGCCCCGCGAAATCGAATGGTCGCGCCAAAGCGCGTCCCAAAATTCACATACTAGCGGACGGGAGTCCGCTTCACTCTTGCAATCGACCATCGGCAATCGGCAATCGGCAATCAGTCCTCTCCCGTCGGTCGCCACTCCCCCCGGCGTCGTGGACCTCGTGGTTCGTCCCACCGGCCTGATTGATCCCAAAGTCACCCTCAAACCGCTCAAGGGCCAGATTGACGATTTGATGGAAGAAGTCCGCAAACGTGGGGATAAAAAGGAACGCACGCTGGTCACCACCCTGACTAAGCGCACGGCGGAGGAGCTCACGGATTACCTGCGGGACGTCGGCATCCGCGTCCAGTATTTGCATAGCGAAATTGACGCCATCGAGCGCGTGGAGATTCTCCGGGCGCTGCGCAAGGGGGAGTTTGATGTGCTTGTCGGCATCAACCTCCTGCGCGAAGGACTGGATTTACCGGAGGTGTCGCTCGTGGCGATTCTGGATGCAGATAAGGAGGGCTTTCTGCGCAGTGAAACCAGTTTGATCCAGACCGCCGGCCGCGCCGCCCGGCATCTCAACGGCGAGGTGATTCTGTACGCGGATGTGATGACGGACAGCATTAAAAAATTTCTCGCGGTCACCGAGTATCGCCGCCAGCGCCAGATCGCCTACAACCTGGAGCACTACATCACCCCACGCAGCGTGGTCCGGGCGGTCGAGGAAAGCCTGGCCGTTTATCGCACCACCCGTGAGGAGGCTGACGCCGTGCTGCACGACGCCAAAATGGACCTGGATGTCACCGAGACCATCCGGGAGTTGGAAGGTGAAATGCTCAAGGCCGCCGAGGATTTGCAGTTTGAAAAGGCCGCGTTGTTGCGCGACCAGATCAAGGAACTCAAGCGCATCGTCGACGGCGGCTCGCCGCAGGACAAGCCGAAGGCGGTGAGTTATCGCAAGAATAGTAAAAGGCGGGCGCGGTAAAATGTTATTTCGTCGCGTTTGCGCCTTTGACGCGCAGGCGGATGGAATAAAGCGATTTGCTCGCGGTGATGAAGAGTGTCTGCCGGTCTTTGCCGCCAAAACAGACGTTCGCCGACCATTTTTCCGGCACCTCAATGTGGTCCATCTGCCGGCCAGTCGGGTCAAAGACCGTCACGCCGTGGCCCGTTAAATACAGATCTCCCTCCGCATCGATGGTCATGCCGTCCGAGCCCAGCGCGCAGAAAAACGTTTTATGGGTCAGTGTTCCGTTCGTCTGGATGTCATAGCGCCACGTCTGCCCGGCGCGGATATCCGAGACGTAGAGGTGCTTGCCATCCGGTGTGCCGGTGATGCCATTGGGCTTCTGCAAATCATCGGTCACCGGTGTTAAAGTGTTCCGGTCGGGCGATAGGTAAAAAACCTCCTCGTTTGCCAGCGCCATCTTCGTGTGATTCCACCAGGGGCGGCTGTAAAACGGATCGGTAAGGTATAGGCCGCCATTGGGCGCCACCCAGACATCATTCGGGCCGTTGAGGTATTTGCCCTGAAAATTCGTGACCAGCACGGTTACGGTTTTATCCGGGGCAATGGACCAGAGCTGGTTGTGTTCATCGGCGCAGGCGATGAGGTTTCCCTGGGCATCAAAGTCCATGCCGTTGGCGTAGCCGGAAGGTTGGAGGAAGGTGGATAGTTTTCCGTCCGAGCTCCACTCCATAATCCGGTTGTTCGGCTGATCCACGAAAAACACATTGCCCGCCCGGTCGCACGTCGGGCCTTCGGTGAATTTGAACGTGCCGGCGAGCTGCTCCAGCCGGGCGCCCGGGGCGACGACCGGATCGGCGCCTGCCGCCAATGCCGCGAATAGGACGATGCCCGCCAGGTGGGATTTCATGCGTGCCCAAAATCTGGGTGGAATCGCCCCGGGACGCCATCAAAATCGTGCCTTGTTTTTCCACCGGCCGTGGCGCATCTTGCCCCAGTTTTACAATGCACCCCCAAACCCAGAAAGCCTTGCGGTTTTTGCAGAGTTGGATCGTCAACACGGTGGCCGTGTTGCTGACCGTGATTATTTTGCGGAACCACATCAGCTATGGCGACAAGCTGGAAAACCTGCTGGTCGCCTCGTTTCTGCTGGGAATTTTGAACGCCTTCGTGCGGCCCATCCTGCTCCTCATTGCCCTGCCGCTCCTGATTTTCACGCTCGGCTTGTTCACGCTAGTCATCAACGCGCTGCTGCTCTGCTTCTTGAGCTACCTCCTGCCGTTTTTTAAGGTGGACAGCTTCGGCTACGCCTTTCTCGGGGCGCTCATCATCAGCATCATTTCCATCGCGCTGAACGTGCTCACCGGCAACGCCCGGGTGGCGGTGCGTCGCGGTCCGCCGGGCCATCCGCCCAGAAAATCCGGCGACGGCGACGGCCCGGTCATCGACATTTAACTCAGGTTTAGACCGTACCGCCAAGTACATCTGCGCCCATCCATGAGCGTCGGCATTCTGTTTTTCCGCTTTCCGCGCGCTTTCAACTTAAAACTAAAAATTCAATACCTGATACGCGGCGCGCAATGTCGGAATTCCCTGCGCGTTGAACTCCCGCTCGAAGTCGGTGGTGATCCCGGTCAGTTCCGGCGGCGACCCCACCGGTTTGAAAAATGGCGCGGCGGCAAATACCTCGTTCATCTGCTGGAAATAATCTGTGTCATCCGTGCGCAAAAAAACCGTGCCCCCGGCCGTCAGCGAACGGCGGGCAAGCGCCGGAAAATCTTCGTTGATCAGGCGATGTTTCCGGTGCTTCTTTTTCGGCCACGGATCGGGGAAATAAATGTGCAGGGCCGTGGCCGTATTTGGTGGCAGGAGGTATTGCAGGAAATAGGCCGACTCAATGCGCACTCCCCGCAGATTGGTCAAGCCCAGCTGGCTGCCCTTCCGATGGATTTTCTGAATCCGGCCGAGCAGGCGTTCCACGCCGATGAGATTGATCGTCGGCTGTTGCCGCGCATATTCCACCAGGAACGACGCATCGCCGCAGCCCAGCTCCACCTCTAGGGGCTGGGGTTGCGGGAACAGTGCCGGGCAGTTCAGGGGGTCAACAACGGAAGCGAGTTGAACGACAAGGTGATGGGGGTTTTCCATGGGGCAATCGGTAATCGAATATCTGAATTTTTAAATTTGGGTTGGGGCGCTGCTTCTTCAAATCGTGAGCCATGTTCACGAAACATGGAATTAACTGGCAGAGTCAATGTTCGCACCTGGCTTGCCATGGCGTCGGCGTCGGCACCGCTGCCCGCAATGACTAGTCATTCCCAATGGTAGGGAAGCGTCCATGGAAAGCCAAATTGAATATGGTTTTCCGCCCGTCCACTCACCGCCCCAGCTCGGGAGCGCCCGCGTGCCGCCGTCCAAACAGGGTTCCTGTTTTATGGTTTTGTGCCTTTTGCGCTATGCGGTGCAACTTTAGTTCCGCTTTGTCTTTTGGACCTTGGTGTCTTTGCCATCGTTTGTATCAATGTTGCCGTTTAATTATCAATTTGGGGTGTCACCGTGGTTCAGGCAGACTGACCCCATGCGAGCCCCACTGCATCCATCCCTGAGACCCCGGCCCCAAACCGGGGCCAGAACCGGCTCCTCGCCCGGCGCTGACGGAGGGCAGGGTTGGGCGCTGCAAATCCCATCGCAGGCATTGATTAAATTGATTTTCGCTGCGAGCATGCCGTTGAACCCATTTTGGAAACAGCGGGATAAAGCGTCTGCCTTGAACAAAAATTAAATGAGATCTGCCCTGGCTTCCTCCCATTTAAAACCTGCCTTGCTTGCCACACCGATGAAATCCAGCCGCAACTATCCGCTCCTGCTCGTCAGTCAGTTCCTCGGCGCGCTTGGCGACAACGCGATCCTGGCCATCATCCTCGGCCCGGTGATGATCGCCTTCACCCAGGGCAAGGTCACCAGCCAGGAACAAAGCGTCGCCAATATCCTCTATACCAGCCTGCTTTTTGTGCCGTACCTGCTGTTTGCCTCGCTCGCCGGCTACGTGAACGATCGCTATGCCAAAACCCGCTGGCTGGCGCTAGGCAACACGGTCAAGCTATCGGGCGCCGCCCTGGCCGCGCTGCACGCGTCGCTGGGGGGCTGGTCCCTCGCCGCCGGTTACTTTGTGGTCGGCGTCGGCGCCTGTTTTTACTCGCCCGCCAAGTACGGTATCCTGCCGGAAATTGTCCCCACGGCAAAACTCGTCAAAGCCAACGGCATGGTCGAACTGCTCACGCTCGTGGCCATTCTGGTCGGCAACATCGCGGGGGCCATCATTGCCGACCGGGTCAATGCGCAGAAACTCACGTCCCTATCGGCTTACGGCCTGGTGGCCAGCATCTACGGGGTTTCCTTGCTACTGAACCTGTTCATGACGCCCACGCCGGCCTGCCCGGCGGTGAAGTTTCGCGGCAACACGGCGGCCTTCTTCCGCAATGTCGGCCAGCTCTTTGCCAGCCCGCGCTTGCGCCGCATTCTGGTGGGCACCGGCTTGTTCTGGGTTTGTGGCGCGCTGCTCAAGATGAATTTCCAGCCCTGGGGTCAGCAGGTTTTAAAGCTGGAATCCATGACCCAAGTGGCTTTGCTGGGCCTGTGGCTCAGTCTTGGTGTCATGCTGGGCAGCGTGCTGGCGGGCTACCTCCATCAGGTGGGCGATTTGCGTGGCACGCGGCGCTATGGCGCCCTGCTGGCGGGGGCCATTGCCGCGCTGGGTGCCATCCAATGGCTCACCGGGGCCGGACTGCCTTGGCCCCGGCCGTTTGCCATTGGCGTGCTCATGGTCGCGGGTGTCTTTGCCGGCCTGTTTTTAATCCCGCTCAACGCCGCGCTCCAAGCCGAATCGCACCGGGATAAGTTGGGCAAAACCATTGCCACCCAGAACTTCATCGAAAACACCGCCATGCTCGCCGCCGGCGGATTCGCCTACCTGAATGTGAAGAAGGGCTTTGACCCGTCGCAACTGTTCTTCTGTCTTGCCATCCTTGTCGCCGGTATCGTGGCCTGGCTGAAAATTCCGGTTAAGACCGGTGAAAAATAATTACCCTCCCAACTATGAAAACGTTGTTCCGCCTGCTGGTCCGCCTGTTTTTCCGTTTCCGCTCGTACAACCCGGCCGTGTTGAACACGCCCGGGCCGGTCATCCTGATCCCCAATCACACTTCGTGGCTGGATTGGATGTTTCTGATCGTGTGTATGAAGAACGATTGGAAGTTTGTCACCTCTAGCACCACCGCCCGCCAGAGCTGGCTCCATCGCCTCATCATGGACAACCGGTACTCTTTCCCGGTCGACCCCGCGTCGCCTTACGCGGTCAAGCGCATGGCAGAATATCTGGTCGGGGGCGGCAAGCTTGTGCTTTTCGCCGAGGGCCGCCTCTCCCGCACGGGCACCTTGATGAAACTCTTTGATGGCACGGGTTTCCTGCTGTTCAAAACCCACGCCAAGGTCATCACCTGTTATCTGCGCGGCGCGCAGCGCGTGCCGTTCTCCCCCCAGCCGGGCTGGAAAAAACTGTTCACGCCGGTCAGTGCCCACTTCAGTGACGTGCTCACAGCCCCCAAGCAGGAAAACGTCAGCACCATTCAGGCCCGCGCCACGCTGACCACCTGGTTACGCGACATGATGGTGAGCCAGCAGTTCGAGACGGAAATGCAATTCGGCCCGGACAACCTGCTGGCCGCCATCACCGAAACCGCCCAGCAACATCCCCATCAAATTGCCCTGGAAGACGCGACCTTGCAGGTGTTGACGTATCGCCAGCTGCTCCTCGGCGCGGATCTGCTGGCGCAGCAATTGGCCCAGCGCCCCGGTTTCACGCCCGCCGGTGCCACGCGCATCGGGGTGCTGCTGCCCAACGTCAATGCCACCCCCGTGGTTCTGCTCGCCCTGTGGCGGATCGGCCAAGTCCCTGCGATTCTGAACTTCACCACGGGCAACGTCACCATGAAAGCCTGCGCCGAGCTTGCTGGCCTGAAACAGGTCATCACCTCGCGCGCCTTTCTGGAACGGACCAAGCTCCCGGTAACCGGCCTGGTCGAAGCCGGCATCCAACTCATCTATCTGGAAGATCTGCGTGCTGGCATCACCGGCCTCCGAAAAGTCAGCACCTATTTCCAGCACCGTCTGGGCCTGCGACCCGGCACCGGCAACCTGGCCACCGACTCCGCTGCCGTCATCCTGTTTACCTCTGGCTCGGAAGGCACCCCCAAGGGGGTCGAACTCACACACCGCAACCTTCTGGCCAACATCCGCCAGATGCTGGCCATCACCGACCTCACCGACCTCGACCGCTTGTTCAACTGCCTGCCGCTCTTTCACAGCTTTGGTCTCACCACGGGTCTTTTGCTGCCCCTGATACGTGGGATGTATACTTTTATCTACCCGTCGCCCCTCCATTACCGCGTCATCCCGGCGGTCATTTACGACCGCGATTGCACCGTGTTTCTCAGCACCAATACCTTCCTCAATGGCTACGCCCGCAAGGCGCACCCATACGACTTCCGGAGCATGCGCTATCTGTTCGCCGCTGCGGAAAAACTGCAGGAAGCCACCGCGCAGGTCTGGATGCAGAAGTTTGGCGTGCGCGTTCTGGAAGGCTATGGCGCCACCGAATGCGCGCCCTGCGTGAGTGTGAACACCCCGCTGGCGCCCTGTTATGGCTCGGTCGGCCGTTTGTTGCCCGGTATGGAATACAAACTGGAGCCCGTCGAAGGGATAACCGATGACGGTGGCAGCCCTGCGGCGGCGGCTCCCGGTGCCGTGGAGGCGCCTGTGAAAGTGGGCCGCTTATTCGTGCGCGGACCCAATGTGATGCGCGGCTATCTGAATGCCGATGCCAACGCCCAGTTCCAGGCCCTCGGCGGCTGGTACGACACCGGCGACATTGTGAGCGTGGATCCCAGCGGTTATCTCCACATTCGCGGGCGCATGAAGCGCTTCGCCAAGGTCAGCGGCGAGATGGTGAGTCTGACCGCCGTGGAAGACGCCCTGGCCGGAGCCTTTCCGCAATTTGGTTTAAACTGTCAGGTGGTTATCATCACGCGCCCCGACCAAGACAAGGGCGAGGCGCTAATCGCCGTCACCAACGAAGCCAGATTGACCCTTGAGGAAATCCGCGGGGTGATCCAAGCCAAGGGTCTGAGTAATCTCAACACTCCGCGCGAACTGCAGGTGGTCAAAGAGATTCCCAAACTCGGCACAGGCAAAGTCAATCACCGTGAATTGGTGGCGCAGTTATCCGCCCCCAAATAACCCGACCGGTCGCCGCGGCTTTCATCGTGGTTTTATCGGGGCACCTCGGAGCGCGCCCGTCCCCGGGCGCAGCCATAGCCAAGCGACCAGCCGGAAAACCTTTTTGACCGTCGTTTAATTGCCTGCGGCGGGCGCCTATCCCCTCGCCGCAAGGATTGTGTGGCGCAGATTTTTAAACGCGCTCCAAGGAGGCATGGACAACCGCTACTCAAAAACGTAAGCTCAAACAGATCCCGAACCAACCCATGATTGAGCCACGGCCTCGTGCCAATGAGCGTCGCCATGTTGGGCTCTGGGTCAGGTATCGGGGCTCATAGAACATTTAGCCGAATGAATGCGCAATCCATAAAATTCAGCCTGGGTTTCGCCTTTGCCGTGTTGATTGCCATCCTGGCCGCCGTCGGGTTACTGGCGCTGGATCGCATGGAGCGCGTCAAGGCCGACATGAACTACCTGGTCCAGCATTGCTGGAATAAAGTGGAACTATCCCGGCAGGCGCTCGGTTATTCGACCGCCAACAACCGGATCACCTTGCAGGTTTTCCTGCTGACCAATCAGACGGACATTGATCTGCTGCTGGCACAGCGCAAGCAAAACACCGAAAAAATTTCCGAGCTTTTCACGAACCTGCAGCAGGTGTTGGATTCAGCTCCGGAGCGCCAGTTGTTGGCGGACGTTAATACCGCCCGCACACCCTACGTGGCAAGCTACCAGAGGGCGCTCAAGCTGCAGTTTCAAGAGCACCAACCGGAAGCGGCCCGCGCAATGATGGTTCAGGTGACCCTGCCATTGCTGATCAATTATCACGCGGCGTGGAACGCCTTCGTCGGGTTTCAAGGCCGGCAAATGGAAGCGTCCGCCCGGCTGGCTGCCTCCAATTACCAGAAAACTCGCACGGAGATGGTGGGGTTAATGCTGCTGGCCCTGGTTGGGGCCCTCGCCATCACCGTGTTGACCACACGCAAAGTCCTCAGTGAGTCGGCCCGGCGCCAGCGCGCGGAGCAGGAATTGCGCCTGGCGCACGATGAATTGGAAGCCCGCATTCGGCAGCGGACCACCGAATTGAATCTGGCCAATACCGGTTTGACCTTTGAAATTGCCGAACGCAAACGCACCGAGGAAGCCATGCGCCTCGCCCGGGACCAAGCCGAAGCGGCCCACCATCGCCTGCAACTGGAGATGAAGAATCTGGAAGCCGCGCAGCGCCGCACTGATATCCAGCATGCGGTTTCCCATGTGCTGGCCCAAGCTGACACCATCGGCGCGGCCGCGCCCAAAATCATTCAGGCCATCTGCGAAACCCTCGGCTGGGATTTTGGTGCCTTTTGGCAGCCTGAGCGGGCGGATCAGCAATTGCACTGTGTTGAAATGTGGCATCGTCCGGAATTGGTCGCGGGCGAATTCACGGCCGCCACCCGGCAAAAGGGTTTTGCCTCAGGCGAGGGCTTGCCCGGCCGGGTCTGGGACACCGCTCAGCCGGCGTGGATCCAAGACGTGGTCGGCGACCAGAATTTCCCGCGCGCGCCGTTCGCGGCCAAGGCGGGCTTGCATGCGGCCTTCGGCTTTCCGGTGCTTCTGGATCATGAATTTCTGGGCGTGTTTGAATTTTTCAGCCATGATATTTTCGAGCCCGACAGCCAGTTACTGGGATTAGTGGCCGCGCTCGGGAGCCAAATTGCCCAGTTCATCGAGTGGGAACAAGCTGAGCGGGAATTGAAGCATGAGCAGTTTTTGTTCCGGACACTCCTGGACAATCTGCCGGACCGCATTTACTTCAAGGACGCGCAAAATCGCTATATCAGAAACAATCGGGCGCACCTGAAACGGCTCGGCGTGAAATCCTTCAGCGAGGCCCGCGGTAAAACGGATTTTGATTTTTTCGCCGAGGACACCGCCCGGCGAACCTCCCGAGACGAACAAGAAATCATGCGCACCGGCGCACCCATCAACAAGGAGGAGAAAACCATTTCCGCTGAAGGAATAATGGCGTGGTCCTTGATCACTAAAATGCCTTTGCGCGATGAAACTGGAACGCTCATGGGCACCTTTGGCATTTCGCGCGATATCACCAACCTCAAACGGGCAGAGGAAGCCATGCGTCAGGCGCGCGACGCCGCGGAGGAAGCCAACCGCACCAAGAGCCAGTTCCTGGCCAACATGAGCCACGAGTTGCGCACGCCTCTCAACTCCGTCATCGGGTTTGCCTCAATTCTCCTCAAAAACAAGGCCGCCAACTTAAGCCAGAACGACCTCAATTTTCTGGAGCGAATCCAGGCCAATGGCAAGCATCTGCTCGCCCTCATCAATGAAATTCTGGACCTGTCCAAGATCGAGGCCGGCAAAATCGAATTGCAACTCGAGCCGGTGGCGCTGGACGTCCTCGTCCGCGAAACCGTCGCCCAGCAGGAGGGGTTGGTCCGTGACCGCCCGGTGCAATTGCTCGCCGACCTGCCCGCCTCCGTGGCGCCCATCCAAGCCGATGGTGAAAAGTTGCGTCAGGTTATCATCAACCTGATCGGCAACGCCCTCAAATTCACCGAGCGGGGCAGCGTCACCGTGCGTGTGGTGACCCATCCCGTGGATCACCGGCCGTTGCGGATTGAAGTCTCCGACACCGGCATTGGCATCCCTCAGGAAAAGCTGGGCCTCATTTTTCAGGCCTTCCAGCAGGCCGACGCCAGCACCGCCCGTAAATACGGCGGCACCGGTTTGGGTCTCACCATCTCGCAAGCGCTATGCCACCTCATGAACTGCCGCATCACGGTGGCGAGCGAACCCGGCCGCGGCTCCACCTTCAGCGTAAATTTTGGCGGACAAAGTGCGGTCGCCGAGCCGGAATTATCCCACGAACTGCCGGCGGCCATCGCACCCGGAACTCCCTCCGTCCCGGCGACGTCCGAACTGCACGGTAAACTGGTCTTGGTCATTGACGACGAGTCCGACTCGCGTTTTCTGCTGACGCACCTGCTGGAAGAATTTGGGTGTCAGGTGATCGTGGCCAATTCCGGGGAGCAGGGACTGCGCATGGCCCATGAGTTCCGGCCGCACCTCATCACCGTGGATTTGCTCATGCCGCAGATGGACGGCGCCACCGTCATCCGGGCCATTAAGGCCGACCCCACACTACGCAGCATCCCGGTCGTGGTGGTCAGCATCGTGGCCGAGGAGCGGCGGGGTAGCATTCTCGGCGCTGTGGACGTTTTGGAAAAACCCATTGTGCGTGACGATTTGCTCCTGGCCCTCAAACGCAGCCTGTTGCCCGACCAGGCCAGGATTCTGATTGTGGACGACGAGGCGGACGCGCGGCAAATCCTGCTTTCCTATCTCGCCGAAGAACCCGTCGAAGTGCGTACCGCCACCAACGGCCGTGAGGCGCTGGCCGAGTTGGAGACGTTCCCGCCGGATTTGATTTTGTGCGACCTGGTTATGCCCGTGATGGATGGCGTGGCTTTTCTCAATGCGCTTCGCAGTGACGCCCGCTACCAGCAATTGCCGGTGATCATCATCACCTCCAAAGAATTGAGCCCGCCGGAAAAAGATCAGTTGCGCCTGAAGACACTGGCGGTCGTCAGGAAAACCGATTTGTCCGAGGAAAATTTCAAGCAACTGCTTCATCGGATTTTGAACCAGGCGGGCGCCCACAGTCGCCCGGCGGAGATCCCCGGATGAATCCTCCCCTCATTTCGCTGCTCGTGGTGGACGACGATCCGGTGTTCTCACACTTCGTCCGGCAGATGGTTCTGGCCCTGGCCGGGGAGCTGCCCTGCCGCGTGGACTGCGCGGATAGCGCCGAGGCCGCGCAGGAAAAAATGGCCCGCGACCGGTTTGATCTGGCGCTGCTGGATTATCATCTGCCCGGCCTCAGTGGTTTGGAATTGCTCGCGCACATTCGCGCCCTGCCGCTGGCGCAACAACCTGCCGTGATCATGCTCACCGGCAGCGGCAATGAGTCGGTGGCTGTCGAGGCCATGAAGCGCGGCGCCAAGGACTATCTCAAGAAAGCCGAAGTGGATGTGCCCTCCTTGACGCGCGCCCTCCACAGCGCCCTGGCGCAAAAAAGATTGGCAGAACAGGTTGCGGCCTTCAACGCGGAGATCAAGGCGGATTTGGAGCTGGCGCACAAGCTTCAGGAATCGCTCCTGCCGCAAAAATATCCCTGTTTCCCGCCGTCCGCCGCGCCTGAAAATTCTGCGTTGCAATTCAGCCACCGGTATTTCTGGACCACGCAACTGGGCGGGGATTTTTTCAGCGTGCAAAACTTGTCCGACACCCAAGCCGGGGTCCTCATTTGTGATGTGATGGGCCACGGCGTGCGCTCGGCCTTGGTCACGGCCATGCTGCGCGCCTTGGTTGGCGATCTGGAAATACATGCCAAGGATCCCGGGCAGTTCCTGTCCGAAATGAACCGCAAACTGGCCACCATCCTCAAGCAGACCGGCGAGCCGCTATACGCCACGGCAATTTATATGGTCGCCGATGTCGCGGCGGGCCAGCTGCGCTATGCCAAGGCCGGCCATCCCGCGCCGTTGCTGTTGCAACCGTCGGCCGGCGTCGTCGCCCCGCTGCCCTTTCCCAGCCACGCCGGCGCCGCCCTCGGATTGTTTGAAAAAGCCGACTTTATCGTCAGTCAATGTCCGCTGGCCGTGGGCGACCGGATTCTGCTATTCACCGACGGCCTCTTTGAAGTGGTCAACGGCGCGGATGAAGATTACGGGCAGGAACGGCTTTTGGCCGCCGCCCGGCAGCGGATCCACCTGCCGTTGCCGGTGTTGATGGATGAATTAATCAGGGACGTCCGCGCCTTTGCCGGCGGCCACGAATTCACCGACGATGTCTGTCTCCTCGGAATGGAGGTTGCCAGAACCGCCAGCAGGGGTTAAAAGAAATCAGGCACCAAGCGCATCATGAAAAAAATCGCTGTCGTGGAAGACAACCCGGATAATCGCCTGCTGGTGCAGGTGATCTTGGAGCCGTTTTACGACGTGGTGGAATACGAAACCGGATTCACGGCGCTGGCCGGGTTGCCCCGGGATAATCCCGATGTGGTACTGCTGGATATTTCGCTGCCGGGGATGGACGGTACGGAGGTGTTGCGCCGGATCCGCGCGGACGAGCGGCTGCGGGCCCTGCCGGTGGTAGCGCTCACCGCCCACGCCATGAGCGGCGACCGCGAGAAATATCTCGCCGCCGGATTCAACGATTACGTCACCAAACCCATCGTCGACGAAAACCTGCTGCTCGACGTGATCAAACGGCTGCTGCCATGAATGAACCCATTCTCTTTAATCCGGCGGCCATCGAACGCCTGTTAAAATTGGGCGGTCAGAAGTTCGCGCTGGAGATGATCGACTTGTTCGGCAGCTACGGCGACAAAATCCTGGGCGAAGCGCGCACGGCCTGCGCCGCCGGCAACCTCACCGCGCTGGCCAACGCCGCCCATCCGCTCCGGTCCAGCGCCGGCAATCTCGGCGCCGTCCGCCTCCAGGATCTGGCCACGCAGGTCGAAGCCTCCGCGCGTGCGCAAAATGCCGCCCAGGCCGGAAAAGAATTTCTTGAAATGGAATGCGCCTTTGCCGAGGCCAAAGTGATTTTAGCCGCGGAGCGGGTGCGTCTCACCCAGCCGCCCGCCTGAGGGCGACGCGCTGGCGGCACCCCGGTTGCGCCGACCTGCACCCGGTTGGCAATGCAGTGTAGAATGGAGTGGAATTATGAACACAACTGACAACCCGCCGGCGTCAACCGCCAAGCCGGTGCGCATTCTCGTGGCGGAGGATTCGCCGCTCAACCAGCAGGTGGCCCTCAAACAGTTGGAAAAACTTGGCTACCAGGCCGATGCCGTGGCCGATGGCGAGCAGGCCATCGCCGCCCACCAGCGCACCGGCTACGACATCATTTTGATGGACTGCCAGATGCCCGGCGTCAATGGCTATGACGCCACTTGGCTCATTCGGAATGGCGAACAGGAAAAAGCCGCGCAGGGTCAACTGGTCAAAAAAGTGTCGATCATCGCCATGACCGCCAACGTTCAGGCCGACAACCGGGAGCGATGCATTGAGGCGGGCATGGATGGGTTCATCAACAAGCCCGTGCAACTGCCAGAATTGGAGGCCGCGCTGCTGCATGCGTTGGCGGACCAGGCGGCGATGAAGGAAATGGATGCGGTCATCGATCCCGTCATCATTGCCGGCCTGCACCAGTTGCGGACGCCCGGTAAACCGGATCCGCTGGCGGAACTCATTGACTTGTTTCTGCAAGAGGCGCCGGCCCAACTGAACACCCTGAGTGCTGCCGTTGCCAAAAACGACGAATGGTCGCTTGCTCGCACCCTCAGCGCCGCCACCGCCCTCAAAGGCAGCGCCGGCAATCTGGGGGCCCGGAACCTCGCCGCCCTGTGCGATGAAATCGAAATGACCGCCCGAACCTGGATGTTGGCCGACACTCTGCCCTTGATAGAGCGGGCGCGGGAAGAACTCGGCCGGGTACGATTGGCGTTGGAACGGCTGCGTGGCAGCTAATGGAATGGGGCTGCCCGGTTGACCCGGACCGCAATTGTCCCAACTCGCAGCGCAGCGTCAGGCCAGGGGATGGTGCATAGTTTCAAATACCATCAGCGCAGGGAGGGTGCTTCACTCCATGCGCGCCGTCTCCCTTCATCCCCTTGTTTCCTCGTTGTTAAATCAAGCTTCATACTTGGCTCTCTTGGCGTCTTGGCGGCCAATCAATTTTCGTTTTCCCTTGTTCAGAATTTTGGTCTGGTTGGTCCGGTCGGCTGGGTGTTTTCACGTGGCGCGGAGCCCATGGCCCGTGGCCGACGACCCTTTCCGCGTTTGCAGCCCTCTGTGGTTGAGGTTGTCGATCTGGTCAATTTGAAATCTCCTGTAACTAATTCCCGCCCCGCCCAGTCTTGGACGAGACGGTCACGTTCCTGTTGCCTGCGAAGTCTGCAAATTGCATTGCCAACGGCGCGTGAATGAAAATAATCAACGAATTCCTATTATGAATGAACTCATTTTAATGGCCCACGTTCTGTTCGGCGTATCCTGCGTCATCACGACTGTCTGGGTGTTTGTGGATGTCTTGAGCCTCTCCGAAACCAATCTGGCCCGTGTTCGTAAAATGAGTGCTCTCGCCGCCGCCTTTATGTGGCTGGCGTTTCTGATCGGCGGCTACTGGTATGTCCATTTTTATAAGGCGGACAAGGCCATTATCCTGAAAGGGCCCTGGCCGTTCGCGCATAATTTCTTCATGGAAACCAAGGAGCATCTCGTCATCCTGCTGCTGATGCTGGTAACCTATCTGCCCATTGCCGCCGCCAGTGACCTTTCGGTAAATAAGGATGCCCGCCGCGTGGTGTTGTGGGTCGCGGGTATCATCGTCCTGCTGGCGTTGATGATGGAAGGCGACGGCGCCGTCATTGCAATGGGCGTCAAAGCTGGTCTCCTCGCCCGCTAACCTCTAACTCAAGAATTTTTATGGAAAACCCCGGCCTCTCAAAACACACCGTTTCCTTCGGACTTTCCCTAGCCTTGGCCAGCGTCGCCAACGGACTGCTGGTGATTGCCAAAGAATCCAGCCCTGCCGTTCAGGCCGGGATGCAAAAAATCACGGGCCATCATTGGATCACTCACAGCATCGTGATCATCGCCCTTTTTCTGGGTGGCGGCTGGCTGTTTGCGCAGATGAATGGCGGGCAGGGCATCAAATTCACCGCCACCCGCCTGATTAAAACAGTCGTGCGGGGCGTCGTCCTCGGCGGTCTCCTCATTGTCGGATTCTATCTGATTGGCGATTAATCTCCTTTGGCCTGAAAGGAAGCGTTCTGATGAAAAAAGTCTCGGGGGTATTGGGCATTCTCTGTTTTCTCGGCGCGCTGACGGCCCTGGCCGGCCCGCCTTTTCTGACGGATGACCCGGAGCCGGTGGATTACCAGCATTGGGAATTCTACGTCGCCTCGCAGCACACCGATACTTCCGGCAGTTGGTCCGGCACCGCTCCGCATCTCGAGTTGAACTACGGCGTCCTCACCAACGTCCAATTGCATTTGATTGCGCCGCTGGCCTATTCCGCGCCTTCAGGCGGCAGCACGCACTACGGCTATGGCGATACGGAAGTAGGTGTGAAATTCCGTTTTCTCCAGGAAACGGAGAACCGGCCGCAAGCGGGCGTTTTCCCGCTGCTGCAAATTCCCACCGGCGATGCCGAGCAAGGTCTTGGCAGCGGTCATGTGCAGGCTTTCCTGCCGTTGTGGTTGCAAAAAAGCTTTGGGGACTGGACGATCTACGGCGGTGGCGGCTACGGCCTCAATCCCGGTGTAGGAAATGAGAACTGGGGTTACGGCGGACTGGTTGTGCAACGCCAGATCACCAAAGAATTCCTGCTCGGCGGGGAAATCTACCATCGCACTGCCTTGCAAACCGGTGGGCGCGACGACACCGCTTTCAATATCGGTACCGTTCTGGATTTTACCGAGCATCAGCACCTGCTGCTTTCCGTCGGGCGATCCATTGACGGCCCGACGGATTTTCAGTGTTACCTCGCCTGGCAATTCACCTTCGGTCCGGAAGTATTCCAAACGCTGGGCCACTGGTTTGGTCGCCGCTGAGATCTCCCGACCTTGCGGCGGACCACCTCCTGGACGTCTTCGCAGCTATCGGGAATCGGCCCGTGGCTTAATCCATTTTGGCCCAAGGCTCGTCGTAACCCGGACTTTTAACTTCTCATCAAAAGGCCTTGGCCGCGATGTCCCGCCGGAAGTGCGGGCCGGCGGAGATTGTCCTCAGTGGCTCGACGTGTCGGCAGGACTGTCTTAATTTATATTACATGAGAGCGATCATGACTATTAGTCTGCCGCCGCATCAGCGAAAGTGAGTTTGTCCGTACTGCCGTCCAACGCCAGCTTTGGGCGAAAGCGTTTGAGGAAACGTGCCGCAAAGCCGTTCCACCGGCCCGCGCCGTTGGCATTTATACCGACGAGGATGTCTTCAAGATTATCTCGTGAAAGTCGTCGTTGACACGAATGTAATCATCGCGGGACTGGTCGCTGAAGGGATCTGTCGGGACATTGTCAAACGGCGCCTGCCTGCCTGCAAACTGTTCACCTCGCAATGGTTGCTAGATGAACTTGCCCAGAAAATGCGCGATAAATTTGGGCTTGATCCCGCCGAGTTGCCGCTGATCAAAATCTATGAGGAAACGGCGACAGTGGTGAAAACCAAAACACTGCCGCAGCCCATCTACCGTGATGAAGACGACGACGAAGTTCTCGCCATCGCGCTGGCAGCCAAGGCTGAAATTATTCTTTCTGGCGACAAGGATTTAAACCTTAAGAAAGCAGTTGAGGGGCTTGCCAACGCTGGTAAGTGATTGGTGGAATGGCGCCTGGCAAAGCAAAGAGGTTCTGTGACGGTTCACCCTGCGGGTTAGGAGTTGGGTGCGGAGCGTGCAGCGGGAGCTGTGGTTGCGCCGCTCTTGGCGGTGGACACCCACGGACGGCGATTTCATGTGGCGTGAGATGTTGACGCGCCGGTCACGGCGCTGGGGCAGTTGGTTTTCTTCAGTCAGTTTCTGGCCTCGGCGGGATTGTTCCACGACTGGATCAAAGCCTGCCCGCTGGCGTTTGCGAGCAACAACGCGCCCGCGCTCAACGATTTGTTGGGCACGATTACGCTGGCCATTCTGGCGGGCAACCCCGTTACAGTCACGTCACCGCTTTGCGTGCTGACACGGTCAATTCGGCCGGGTTGGGCATGAACAAGGTGTGCCGTGAAGACAGCGTGCGCCACGCCTTTGCCGGAGCTGATCCGGAGGCCTGCGCCCGCTGGCAAACCGGGGCGTTACGGCAGACCTGGCTGCCGGCCTTGCGGCAGTCGTGGATTATGGACATGGACGCGACGGTCAACCCCCTCTAGGCCCATCAGGCAGGTGCGGAGATCGGCTACAACCCGCACAAGCCTGGACGCTCCAGCCATGCCTATCACAGTCGCTTCGTGCGCGGTTTGCGTCTGGTGCTGGATGTGGGAGTGCGTTCGGGCAAACAAACCCGCTGGAGAGTGTTACGCTTTGGTTTTTAACACCCTCCATTGGCGTGACTCAAAATCGCCGCATTAGTGGTACACATCTTCAACCGCCGTTTTTAGGTTTATTCGTAAGAAATTCCACATTTTACTATTCAGGTTTTAATTTCGGCCGGGCTTGGCCTAAACTGCCGGCGATATGCAACTCGTTTGGATCACCGGCGCCAACGGACTCATTGGCAATGCGTTCATCCAAACTGCGCCGCAATTCGCCCCCGCTTGGCGCGTCCGCGCGCTTACCCGCGCGGATTTTGACTTGCTGGATTTCGCCGCCGTCCGCCGCGCATTTGCTGCGGCCCCGCCCCAACTCATCATCCACTGCGCGGCTATCAGCGTCGTCGGCGACGCCCAGAAAAATCCCGTACTCGCCCGACGCGTGAATGTGGATGCCACCCGGATGCTCGCGGAACTCGCTGCGGACATCCCGTTCGTCTTTTTTTCCACGGATCTGGTCTTCGACGGGCGCCGAGGCGATTACACCGAGACGGATGCGCCGAATCCCTTGCATGTTTACGGCGAGACCAAGCTGGCCGCAGAGACCTGCGTCCTGGCAAACCCCCGGCATCTGGTTCTCCGCACCTCCATCAACGGCGGCATCTCGCCTTCGGGCCAGCGCGCGTTCAATGAGCAGCTGCGCCGCACCCTGCAAACTGCGGGTCCGGGCATGAAACTCTTCACCGATGAATTCCGCAATCCCATTCCCGCCGTGGTCACCGCGCGCGCTGTCTGGGAATTGGTGCAACAGAACCGCGTGGGCCTTTACCATGTCGCCGGCGCGGAAAAATTATCGCGGCTGCAAATCGGTGAATTGCTCCTCCCGCGCTGGCCGGAGATCCGGGCGAAGTTGGCATCCGGTTCGGCCAAAGACTTCCCCGGCCCGGTGCGTCCGCTGGACACCTCTCTCAACATCGCCAAAGTGCAGCAGGTGTTATCGCAGCCATTGCCAAAAATTAGCGACTGGCTCGCGGCGAATCCCCAGGTAAATTTTTAACGGTTACTTACCGGTGGGGTTCCCGTTTCCATTTTTTGTTTTTACCGTTACCGCCTGTTTCCGCACCACTTCGCAGAGCTGGTCACTAGCTTGTTTTCGTCTGCTGCAAAAAGAACCTTTGTGATTCAAACTTAGGAGACTTAGTCAAAAAAAATAAGTCTGGAATGGGTTTTAAAACGCCGATGAGTTATGGATTTTCTAATAAAATCCACAGTTTATGCTTGGCACAAGGTTTCCAACCATATTTAATAAGGGTCTCGGTTACAACAACAACAAAACACACTGATAACATTATGGCTAAAGCACTGACCAAATCACAAATCGCGGCGGAACTCGCCACCAAGAATAACCTCACGAAGAAACAAGCCGTGGAAATCATGGAATCGCTCGTTCAATTGGCGTACAAGAATGCCAAGAACAGCTTCACGCTTCCTGGCTTGGGCAAATTGGTGCTCGTAAACCGCGCCGCGCGCATGGGCCGCAACCCGGCCACGGGTGAAGCCATCAAGATCAAAGCCAAGCGCGTTGTGAAATTCCGCGTGGCCAAGGCGGCCAAGGACGCGATCCTCGGCACCAAGTAAGTCACGTCTCAATTTTCTGTTATTATGAATCCTATTAATTTAACACCAGCCCAACTCCGGCAGGCTGCCTCGATCAAAGAGCAGGTTGCCAGCCTGCAGGAACAACTCGAAGCCATCTTCGGTGGCAGCGCTGCAGCGGCTCCGGTCAAAGTGGTGACCGCTAAGCCGGTGGCTAAAAAGGGCGGCATGAGCGCCGCGGGCAAGGCTCGCATTGTGGCGGCGCAAAAAGCGCGCTGGGCCAAGGTCAAAGCGGCCAATCCGGCTCCGGCAGTTAAGGCGATTGTTAAAGTGGTGGCCGCTAAACCGGTGGCCAAAAAGGGCGGCATGAGTGCCGCGGGTAAGGCTCGCATTGTGGCGGCGCAAAAAGCGCGTTGGGCCAAGGTCAAAGCGGCTCAGCCGGCTCCGGTCGCTAAGGCAGTGGTTAAAGCGGTGGTCGCCAAGCCGGTCGTCAAAAAGGGCGGCATGAGCGCCGCGGGCAAGGCTCGCATTGTGGCGGCGCAGAAAGCGCGCTGGGCCAAGATCAAAGCAGCCAAACCGGCTCCGGTGGTCAAAGTGGTTAAAAAATAAGTAGTTTGAAGATTCCGAAGGCCACTCGCGAGAGTGGCCTTTTTTTATTTGCAAAAAGGGTGCGGTTAAAACCTCAAATGAAAGCTTTGCTCCAAGACGGGTTCGTTGTTTATTTCCTGCCGTGAATCCGCCGCCCGCCATCGCCAGCAACTCTTACCGGGGGCGCCTTGCCCCGTCCCCTACGGGATATCTGCACCTGGGCCATGCACGAACGTTCTGGTTAGCCCAGGAACGCGCCCGCGCCCAGGGCGGCACCTTGATACTGCGCAATGACGATCTGGATTCCACCCGCTACCAGATGGGATTTGTGGCCGCGATGCTGGAGGACTTGCGCTGGTTCGGGTTTGAATGGGGCGAAGGTCCGGACATTGGCGGAGGCTGCGAGCCTTATAACCAAAGCGAGCGGATGCCCACTTATCGCGCCGTGCTGGAACAATTGTGCGCGGGTGGTTTCATCTATCCCTGCACCTGTTCCCGTAAGGACATCCTGGCGGCCACCCGTGCGCCGCACGCAAACGACGACGGCGAGCCGCTTTATCCCGGAACTTGTCGGGACAAAATGGCTGCAGAGCTAAACCGCCAAGTAACCCATTTGCAAAGAGCGGTTGGCGTGGGGCAGGGTGCGGGCAGTGAAAATCAGAAATTTCACTGGCGCTTCCGCGTTCCGGATGGGGAAACCGTGGCCTTCATGGATGGCCATCTGGGAAGTCAGAAATTTATTGCCGGCAAAGATTTTGGTGACTTCGTGGTGTGGCGGGGGGATGACGTGCCAGCATATCAACTGGCCTGTGTGGCGGATGACGCGGCGATGCGGATCACTGAGGTGGTTCGTGGCGCGGATTTGCTGGTCAGCACGGCACGGCAGATTCTGTTGTATCGTGCGCTCGGCTTGCCAGTGCCGGATTTTTTTCATTGCGACCTGATGCGGGACAAGGCTGGGGTGCGCCTGGCCAAACGGCATGATGTTTTGAGTTTGCGGGCCTTGCGCGCGAGCGGGTTAAAGCCGGAGGAAGTGCGTCAGCAGATGTTCTCGTAAGCCGGCAGTGGTGCGCCGCAAGTGGAGCCTAAAATTAAACAATAAAAAACGAGCCGGCGGAAAACAAGGCGGACACGTGATTCCATGAAGACGCACGTTCTTGAATCGCGAAAAGGTGAGGCCTGAAATGCAGAAACAAGCCTGTGGTTATCGGCCCGTGGCAAAATTGGGTTAGTTGCAGGCTGGACGCCTGCTTGTGGAATCGTTTTGGCTAATTCCGAGCCTCTCAAAAAATAATTAAAAAAGGCTTGTGAAAAATTTCACGATTGGGCAAATTCTGCGGCTCTGGCGCGCCTCCTTCCCATGCAGGGGACGGTGTCGTCATCAATCATCTTGTGAATCGTTTTGGTAAAATCATTTTGGCCGGTTGGTTTTTTGCCGCAGCTTTGGTTGCCGGCGTGAACGTGCAGGCGGCTTCGCCGACGGCACCCGTCGCCGTGCTGGCCACGGCCAAGCCCGAGGCGGCGGAACCCCTCGTATCGCAAATTGCTCCGACGCTGTTTCACATCGGACCGCTGCCGGTGACCAACTCGATGGTCTGCACCTGGATTGTGGCGGCGCTCATTATTGTCATTGTGCGGCTCACAACCTGGAAGATGAAGGAAGTGCCCTCCGCCGGACAGAATCTGATGGAGGCGCTCGTGGAAGGCTGGGAAAGCCTGATGGGGAATGTGCTGGAGCCCAAAGTGGTCAAATGGGTGTTTCCGTTTGCAATGTCCTTCTTTATTTTCATTGTCATTTCCAACCTGACGGACCTGTTGCCCGGCGTGGGCAGCATTGGTTATGGTCATGCGGATAAGTCCAGCGCGCTGCCGTTTGCGATTGAGCACGTGACCACGCCATTTTTCCGGCCCCCGACCACGGATGCGAACCTGACGGTGGCGATGGCGGGCATCTTTTTTGTGATGGGTTTGTATTGGGCGCTGAAATACAACGGCCCCGGCGGCTTGATCAAGCATGTGTTCGGCGTGAAGGTGGATGCAAACAAATGGCTGTATCCGCTGCTGCTGCTGCTGTTTATTTTCATCGGCGTGATGGAGACGTTTTCCATCCTTTTCATTCGGCCGGTGGCGCTCGCCCTGCGTCTCTATGGTAATATTTTCGGCGGGGAAACGATGCTGACGATGGCGCTCTCGCAAAAGCCGGTGTGGTTTGCGGTGCTGGTGTCCATTCCGGGCTACTTTTTTGAAGTCGTGGTCTGCCTGCTGCAGGCTTTTGTGTTCACGATGCTGGTGGTAGCCTTTGTGGGCACCTTGTGCACGCATGCGGATGAGGAACACAGCCATTGAGATTTTAACACTTTGCGACCGGGAGACCTTTCGGCGAACGGTGGCGAGAAACTGAAACAACCAAAGATAAAACATATGATGCTCGGAGAATTGACAGGTAATATTCACATCGGTCTGGCTTTCGGTGGCGCAGCCATCGGTATCGGCATTGCGGCCGCGGGCGGCGTGATGGCCATCGGCCGTAATCCTGGCGCGTTCGGCAAAGTCTTCACGACGATGTTGATCGGCATGGCGCTCGCCGAAGGATTGGCGATTCTGGCCTGGATCGTGATCAAGTAATTTACGGTTATGATCGAAACTCTTGGCATTCGCTGGATTGAGCTGCTCGCGCAAACGATCAGCTTTTCCTTTGTGCTGCTCGTGCTGTGGAAAGCGGCTTACAAGCCGATATTCACCATGCTCGAAACGCGCCGGGCTAAAATCGCCGATGGCATGGCCAATGCGGAGAAGATCAAGACGCAACTAGCCGAGACCGAGGCCGAACGCAAACGCGTCCTGGCCGAGGCCGGTGATCAGGCGAATAAGCTGATTGAGGACGCTCGGGCTGCTGCCATCCGCGTGAGCGAGGCGGAAACGCAGAAGGCCATCGCTACGGCTGAGCAGATAATTGCCAAGGCCCGTCAGGCCGCCGCTCAAGATCACGCCCGCATGTTGGCGGAATTGAAGCGCGAAGTCGGCCGGCTGGTGGTGCAAACCACCGCGACGGTCACCGGCAAAATCCTGACCGCCGACGATCAGCAGCGGCTGGCGACGGAAACGGAAAAGCAGCTGGTAAAATAAGGCAACGGTAATGGCGCCAGACGTGCGTCCTGCCAGCCACTTGTAAATCGATGAAAATTTCCAAACAAGCACAACGCGACGCCCGCCAACTGTTCCGCAGTTGTCACGTCAATGGGATGCTGGATGAGAACCGCGTCCGGCAGGTCGTGGCGCTGCTTGCGGAAAAGAAACCTCGCGGCTACGTGGCCATTCTGACGCGGATGCATCGTCTGGTGAAGCTGGGTTTGGAGCGACGTTCGGCCTGCGTGGAAAGCGCGGTGACGTTGTCAGCTGCTGTGCAGGGAGAGGTGGCGGCCCGTTTAAAAGATATTTACGGCGAGGGATTGAACCTTGCGTTCGAGCAAAATCCGTCGCTTCTCGGTGGGTTGCGGATTCAGGTCGGCAGCGACCTTTACGACGGCAGCGTGAAAATGCGTTTGGAAAAATTAGAGCAAAGTTTTTAACAGTACTATGAGTAATTTGTTACAGGAAATTGAAGCCCAGATCGCCGGTGCCAAAACCGCGACGGCAAAACAAAACGTCGGCGTCGTTCGTGAAATCGGCGATGGCGTGGCCAAGATTGAAGGCCTCACCGACACCATGCTGAACGAGATGCTGGACTTCGGCAACGGCATCGTCGGCATTGCGCTCAACCTTGAGGAAACCGAAGTTGGCGCAATCATCCTCGGCGACTACACCAAGATCAAAGAAGGCTCAGAAGTGCACACCACCGGCAAGTTGCTGCAGGTGCCCGTGGGCAAGGGTTTGCTCGGCCGTGTGGTCAACGTGCTCGGCCAGCCGATTGATGGTAAGGGACCGATCAAGGAATCCGCTTTTTATCCGGTTGAGAAAATTGCCCCCGGCATTATTAAGCGCCGGCCTGTCAGCCAGCCGGTGCAGACCGGCATTATGGCCATTGACGCGATGGTGCCGATCGGCCGCGGACAACGCGAACTCATCATCGGCGATCGTTCCACCGGCAAGACCACGATCGGCGTGGATACGATGATCAATCAGGCGCGCATCAACAAGGCTGCTGAAGCTGCCGGCGAAAAAGGTTTCCGGCCGATTTACAATATTTACGTGGCTGTCGGTCAGAAGCAGTCAAACATCGCCCGCGTGATTGGAGTGCTCGAAGAGGCTGGCGCACTGCCGTACACGGTTGTTGTGGTGGCCTCAGCTTCAGACTCCGCGTCCAACCAGTATCTTGCGCCGTTCGCCGGTGCGGCAGTTGGCGAATGGTTCATGGATAACGGCATGGACGCATTGATCATCTATGATGATTTGTCCAAGCACGCCGTGGCGTACCGCCAAGTGTCCCTCATTTTGAAGCGTCCCTCCGGCCGCGAAGCATATCCCGGTGACGTGTTTTATCTTCACAGCCGCCTGCTGGAACGCAGCGCGCGCGTGGGTGAAAAATACGGCGACGGATCGCTTACTGCGCTGCCAATCATCGAGACGCAGGCGGGCGACGTTTCGGCCTACATTCCTACAAACGTCATTTCCATCACGGACGGACAGATTTATCTGGAAACGGATTTGTTCTATCAAGGCGTGCGTCCTGCGGTGTCCGTCGGCTTGTCCGTCTCGCGGGTCGGTTCTGCCGCGCAGATCAAGGCGATGAAACAAGTGGCCGGGCGGATCAAGGGCGATCTGGCCCAGTTCCGCGAACTCGCGGCGTTTGCCCAGTTCGGTTCCGACCTGGATGCCAAGACTCAGGCGTTGCTCGAGCGAGGCAAGCGTATCATTGAAATTTTTAAACAGAACCAGTACAACCCGCTGCCGGTTGAGGTGCAGGTGCTGGTGCTGTGGACGGCGCAAAATAACTTCTTCGACGATGTCGCGGTTGAAAAAGTGAAGGATTTCCAGGGCAAGTTGGTGGATTTCTTCCAAACGCGCAAAGCCGATTTGCTCCTGAAAATCCGCAACGAAAAAGCCATCAGTGACGTTATCACTGCAGAACTGAAGTCAGCTGTGGCGGAATTCAAGCAGACCTACCGCTGATCATATTTCATGCCCAGCACACGCGACATACGCCGGCGCATCAAGTCGGTCAAGAACACCGCCCAGATCACCAAGGCGATGCAGATGGTGGCTGCGGCTAAAATGCGCAAGGCGCAGCAGGCTGCGCTGGTTGGTCGTCCGTACGCGCAGTTATTGAACGAAATAATGGGTGAGGCGGCGGCGCGCACCATCGGCATGGATCATCCGCTGATGCAATCGCGACCGGTGGCGAAACGCGCGGTGATTCTGGTGGGCACCGATCGCGGCCTGTGCGGCGGCCTGAACAGTAATATTTTCCGGGAGGCCTTGAAGTTGGACAAGGATACCACGGTTTTCATCACGGCAGGAAGAAAGGCGGCACAATTTGTGGCGCGCACCAAGCGCACCCACGCGGCGGAGTTCAGCTACAAGGATACGCCGGATTTTGCCGAAGCCCGTTTCATCTCCAAGCACGTGCAGCAGATGTTTTTGAAGGGTGAAGTCGACGCGGTTGACATCTTGTTTCCGCGTTTTATCAACACGCTAATGCAGTCGCCGCAGACGGTTCCGTTTCTGCCAATCGGTAAGCTTCCGATTGCGACGGCGGGGGTGAATTCACCAGCGCAGGCGCTGCCCGCGAGCAATACTACGGATGTGTTCGATTTTGAACCGGACGTGGAAACGGTGTTGGGCGAGCTGCTGCCGCACAGTTTGAATTTTCAGATGCACCAGATTTTGCTGGAGACCAAGGCCAGCGAGCAGAGCGCGCGCATGGTGGCGATGAAAAATGCGACGGACAATGCCAAGCAGATCATCAAGGATCTGACGCTGGAATACAACAAGCTGCGCCAGGCAAATATCACCAAGGAACTTTTGGAAATCACCACCGCCCAAATGGCGGTTGGGTGAAACATTTAGCAACAACACTTTAAGCACATGAGCAAAGGCAAAATCGTTCAAATCATCGGCCCGGTCGTGGACGTCGAGTTCGCGGGACAGCTTCCTGCCATCTACAACGCCCTGACCCTGGAATATGACATGCCCGGGTACGGCAAAACCAAGTTGACCCTTGAAGTGCAGCAGCACCTCGGTGACAACTGGGTGCGCGCCGTGGCCATGAGCACCACCGAGGGACTGAAGCGCGGCTACGAAGTAACCGACACCGGCGCGCCGATTTCCATGCCCGTGGGCCAGGCTGTGATGGGTCGCGTGTTCAATGTTACCGGCGACGCCGTGGACGAGCAGGGGCCGGTGAAGGCCGACAAGTATTTGCCCATTCATCGTTCCGCCCCCGCGCTCGTGGATCAGTCCACCAGCCCGCAGGTGTTGACGACCGGCATCAAGGTTATTGATTTAATCTGTCCCTTTTTGAAGGGTGGCAAGGTTGGCGCATTCGGTGGCGCCGGCGTCGGCAAGACCGTCGTCATCATGGAACTCATCAACAACATCGCGAAGCTGCACGGCGGTATTTCGATGTTCGCGGGCGTCGGTGAACGCACGCGCGAAGGCAACGATCTTTACAATGAAATGATCGAAGCCGGCGTCATCAAGGTGAAGAAGGACGCGAAGGGCCATCCGATTCTCGGCGAAAATGGTTTACCCATCATCGAAGAAGGTTCCAAAATCGGCTTGGTGTACGGCCAGATGAACGAACCGCCCGGCGCGCGTTTGCGCGTGGCGCTCTCGGCACTCGCGGTGACGGAGTATTTCCGTGACGAAAAGAATCAGGACGTGCTTCTGTTCGTGGATAATATTTTCCGCTTCTCGCAGGCCGGTTCCGAAGTGTCCGCACTCCTCGGCCGTACTCCCTCGGCCGTCGGCTATCAGCCGACCCTTGCCGCCGAAATGGGCGACTTGCAGGAACGCATCACTTCCACCAAAAAGGGTTCCATCACCTCATTCCAAGCCGTGTATGTGCCGGCGGATGATTTGACTGATCCGGCGCCTGCCACGACATTCGCGCATTTGGATGCAACCATCGTGTTGGAACGATCCATCGCCGAGTTGGGTATTTTTCCGGCCGTGGATCCCCTCGCCTCGAATTCCCGTGCGCTGACGCCCGAAATCGTCGGGCAGGAACATTACGACGTGGCCCGCGGCGTGCAGAAAGTGCTGCAGCGCTACAAAGATCTCCAGGACATCATCGCGATTCTCGGCATGGACGAACTGTCTGCCGACGACAAGACCGCGGTGTTCCGCGCCCGCAAGATTCAGAAATTCATGAGCCAGCCGTTCACGGTGGCTCAGGTCTTTACCGGTCGCGAAGGTAAGCAGGTTTCGCGCGAAGAAACGGTCCGCGCATTCAAGGAGATTCTGGAAGGCAAACACGACGACGTGGCCGAGCAGAATTTCTACATGAAGGGTGGCATTGACGAGATCAAAGAAAGCTAATGGCCGCCACGCTCAAACTTGAAATTGTCACGCCGGAAGCGATTGTTTTTTCCGACGACGTGGAAATGGTCACGCTCACCGGGGTTGAAGGTGACATGGGCATTTACCCGGACCACATGCCGGTGATGACACAGCTGGTGGCCGGCGAAGTCATTGCCCGTAAGGGCTCGGGCAACATCTCGCTCGCAGTGGGGGATGGTTTTTTGCAGGTGACCAGCAATCGCGTGGCGATTCTCACGGACATGGCGGTTAAGACGGATCTGATCGATGCAGTCAAGGCGGAAGAGGCGGTTAAACGCGCAGAAGCCCGGCTGACACAGAAGTTGAGCGATGAAGAGACGGCGACCGTGGAAGCCGCTCTGGCGCATGCGACGACGCAACTCAAGGTCAAGTTGCGGCACGTCCGATAATTATTTCCAAACGTAAAAGCGAGCGGCGCGGAAATTGTTCTCCGCGCCGTTTTCGTTTCTAATCCAACTCCAGCCAGCCTGAGTTTCCGGTAGATGTGGATTGATCCCCCCCGCCTATGGCTTTGACCTGTGGCTGAAACCTAGTCGAGCTGTCTTGGAGATCCCAGGTGTAAGCAAAAAGCAGGAAGCAGGTTTAAACCTGACTTCCTGCTTTTGGGTTTGAAGTTTTAACGTCGATTACTTCGGCTGGTAATACTTGTTGGTGTATTCCTTGACCATCCGGTCAGTGGTGAATTGCGAGACGAGCGTGGCCATCGAGTGCCGCATCCGCTTGATCCATTCGCGCGGCACGCCGTTCGCATCGCGGTTATAGAAGCTGGGCACCACTTGTTCGGTGAGCGTCTTGTAAAGGTTCGCGCTGTCGATGCGATCCTGCTCCTCAATGTTGTTCGGGTGGGCATCCGGTCCAATGGAGAAGCCATTGTTGCCGTCATAGCCCTCGCGCCACCAGCCGTCCATGATGCTGAATCCCATGCAGCCGTGGCAGCTGGCCTTCATGCCGCTGGTGCCGGAGGCTTCGAGTGGACGGCGCGGGTTGTTTAACCAGATATCGCAACCAGCCACCATCTGCCGCGCTACATGGATGTCGTAGTTCTCCAGGAAGACGACGCTGCCCGCAAGTTCGCTGTGCTTACTAAGATGGATGATCTGCTGGATGAAGCGCTTGCCGTCATCGTCGCGTGGATGTGCCTTGCCCGCAAAAATGAATTGCACCGGGCGCTGCTTGTCGCGGACGAGTTTCACGATGTTGTCAAACTGCTGAAAAATCAGCGGGGCACGCTTGTACGTGGCAAAGCGCCGGGCAAACCCGATGGTCAGCGCATCGGAATTGAGCAGATGGTCAAACCGGATGAAGTCGCCGGGCGTAACGCGCTGTTGTTGGAGCAGCAGTTTGCGGCGGGCAAATTCGATCAATTCGCGGCGGAGCTTGTAGCGGAGCGCCCAAAGTTCCTCGTCCGAGACGAAATTTGGGTCGGTCATTTTTTCCCAGAAATCCGAGTGATTGATCGCCGAGGACCAATCAGAACCGAATTTTTCGCGGAAAAACTTGGCCTGTCCATTCGTGCTATCGGTGAGCTTCTGGCGCCAAAATTGGCGGACGGAACCCTTCATCCAACCAAGCAAATGAATCCCGTTGGTAATGTGGCCGATGGGGACTTCGTTTTCAGGAACCTTGTACAGATGCTGCCACATATGGCGGCTGACTTGGCCGTGAAGTTCGCTCACGGCGTTGGCAGCGCGGCAGAGTTTCAGGGCCAGCACGGTCATGCAGAACGGCTCGTGCGCGTCTTCCGGCTTCACACGGCCGAGGGCCAGAATGTCGTTGAACGGCACCAGCTGATTCGATAGGTAACGCTGGAGCGCGTAGTTCATCAATTCCGGCGTGAACCGGTCGTGGCCCGCCTCGACGGGCGTATGCGTGGTGAAAATGCATTCCGGCTTGGTCAAGGCCTGCGCCTCCTCAAAGGTTTTGCCCCCCGCCATTTTTTCGCGCATGAGTTCCAGCGTGAGAAACGCCGCATGGCCTTCATTCATGTGGAATGTGGATGGCGTGATGCCCAGGATGCGGAGCAGACGCACTCCGCCGATGCCCAGCAAGATTTCCTGCATGATGCGCGTGGTGCTGTCGCCGCCGTAAACCCGCGTGGTCAAGTCGCGGAAATGCTGTTCGTTCTGGGGCAGATTGGTGTCCAGCAGGTAGACCGGCACGCGGCCGACGTTGACGCGCCAAACCTGGAAGTCCACCACATTCAGAGCAATTTCCACGCTGCCTATCAGTCGTTCGCCGTCGCCGTCCAGCAGCGGTTCCAGTGGGATATTATGCGGATCAACGGGATTGTAGTATTCCGTCTGCCAGTTGTTGGAATCAATTGCCTGTTGAAAATAGCCTTCGCGGTAGAACAGGCCGATGCCGACAAAACCGAGGCCGAGGTCGCTGGCGGATTTGCAATGGTCACCCGCCAGAATACCGAGGCCGCCGGCGGCGATCGGCAGGGATTCATGGAAGCCGAACTCGGCGGAAAAATAAGCCGCCGGATTTTGATGCAGTTTGGCGGCGTGGGTGTGGCCCCAGGTGGTCTGATCCTTCAGGTAATGGTCAAATTCGTGGAGTACCGAGCGCGCGCGGGCGGCAAAGGACACATCTTGCAATCGGGCGCGTAATTCCTGGTCGGAAACCTCGTGCATCACGGCTACTGCGTTGTGAAACATGTTCTGCCAGCCGCGTGGCGACAGTTCATAGAAAAAATCCTGGGCTTCCTGCGTCCAGCTCCACCACAGGTTCCGGGATAGTTTTTTCAGGCCGGCAACGATTTCGTTGATTTCAGCGCTCGCAAGCGGTTTGTTCATGAGTAAGAGTTTTCCTTAATTCGTGCCCGTCTCCGTGCGGCACATGGGGGACACTAATTATTTACGTTCATCACCGCAAACAAATTTTTCCCGTCTTGGCTCGCACTTTCATGCCCTTGACAAGTGCGCCGGCAATTTGTGCCGCGTTCGTTTATCCGCTGTGATTTAGGCTTTACGCACCGTCGGAAAACGGCGAAAAAGAACGCGAGGCAATGCTGCGTTTTTTATTATCCGTCTGTATTCTGGTCGCGTCTGCCCTGTTTATTAAGGCGGGCGCTCAAGCCTATTCTCTGGCCTGGTCCGCCATGCCCGGCGGCGGCGGCGTGAGCAGCAACGCTCCGTATATGTTGGCCGGCAGCATTGGGCAGTCAGGTGCAAGTTCCGTCATGTTGGGCGGCAATTATTCCCTGACCGGCGGATTCTGGAGCCTGATTTCCGTGGTTCAAAGTCCGGGTGCCCCAACCTTGAGTATCAGTTATCTGACCAATCAGGTCGTGGTGTTCTGGCTCACGCCGCTGTCAGGTTGGACCTTGCAGCAAAACTCAAACCTCGCCTCCGCCGGCGGTTGGGTGGCTAGCGCGTATGCCCTTACCGCCACCAACGGCACCAGCCGCATCACTGTACGCGCGCCGACCGGAAAACTCTTTTTCCGATTGGCGCAGCCTTGACTCAATGATGTGCCCAGCCTCCCGATGAAAAAATACCTTCACGTCATCAACATCGGCCTGCAGAATAATTTGCAGTACCGGTTCAATTATCTGACGCGGACGCTGTTCAGTTTCATCCCACTCTTTGCGATGCTTTCGCTGTGGCGTACGATTTATGCCGGTAACGAGCGGGCAGGGGAGCATAACGGGTTCACGCGCACTCAGATGGTTTTTTACTATCTGCTCGTCGCGGTGGTGGACGTATTCACGGCGGTCAACGAGGATGACTGGCAGATTGCCGCTGACATCCGCGAGGGCAACATTAGCCAGTTTCTGCTCAAGCCAATGGATTATCTCTGGTACCGGCTGAGCCTTTTTTTCTCCGGTCGGCTGGCGTTCATCTCGATGGCGGCGGTGCCGTTGGCCGTTTTTATATTTTGTTTCCGGCATTATTTCCTGCCCCCGCCGGATGCGGCGACGTTTGGAATTTTTCTGATGTCGCTGGTGTTCACAGCCTTGTTGCAATTCTTCATCTCCTTCGCGATGGCCATGCTGGCCTTCTGGCTGCTGGAAATTTCCACCCTCATCTTCATTCTGTTCGCTTTTGAATACCTCGCCAGTGGGCACTTATTTCCGTTGGACGTGCTGTCACCGGGGGTAAAACAAATTCTCTTCCTGACACCGTTTCCCTATCAGCTTTATTTTCCGATTCAGATCTATCTGGGCAAGATTTCCGGCGCGGCGTTGGGACAGGGTTTGGCAATTCAAATTCTTTGGGTCTTGGTCGCCTACGGCTTCGCCCGTTTGATGTGGCGGCGCGGCATCCGGAGATACGCCGCGTTCGGCGGTTGAACTATTTGTATGGCAACCTGATCAGGGTGCATTATCTTTGGGTGTATTAATCTTGGTGCTAATTGAGCCGATAGTCTATGCAACGGTCTTTTATTGAACTGGTCTTTGATGTGGTCGGCAGCGTTTTTTTTCGCAGCCAGCAGGAATGGGAGCGTCGGCGCAGCGCCAAAATTATGACCACCTCCGTGACGGTGGGTGTCATTTTAGGCTTGGTGGTGGTTTGGGTGATCAAGCACATGAACACCATCAAAAAATAGCCCCCCCCTCCGCACAAGAGTGCCAGTGGATCTCATTTAACCTCGCTCTTCTGGCGCTGGACAATTCCTGCCATACTAATGGCAATTTGCGGTTGGTGCGATTGGCTGGATCCCGCCATGATGATTTCAATCTCGAAACCGAGATGGTTGCGCGCTCTCAACGAAAACCAAAATCAATCATATGCTGCTTTGGACGGAACAATTTGCCACTGGCTCTCCAAGTATTGACGAGCAGCATCGCCAGTTGATCCGGCACCTTAACCATTTTGAAGGGTTGCTGGTGGAGACCAATCCCACGCCGGAAAACCTCTCCGATATCGCTCGGTTTCTGGAGTTTCTTGAAGGCTACGTCGACGCCCATTTTAGTTTTGAGGAGCAGTGCATGGAAAGTCACCGCTGCCCGGCGCACCAGAAAAATCTCCAGGCACACCAGAATTTCAAGAAGTTGTTTCATACCTTCAAACTGCGCGCCCAAAAAGAGGGCTTTCGACTCACCATGCTCGTCGAATTGAACCAGACCATCAATGCCTGGATCCAGGACCACATCCTGCGCGTGGACACAGAGTTGAAGCCCTGTCTCGGTGCGCGGGCCCAATAGGTGGGTTTTGCGGCTGGCTCGGGCGGGTGCCCTGCGGTACGCTCTTAGTCCGAACCGATGATGCTTAAACGCTACCTCGCCCTATACGCCGCGTTATGGAAAAACTCCGTGACGCGGGAAATGTCCTTCAAGGGCAATTTTCTCCTGTGGATTGTCGTCGAAGTGTTGTGGTTCGGCCTGCAACTCTGCTTTGTCTCTGTGCTCTACTCGCAGACGGAATCCATCGGCTCGTGGACGAAATGGCAGATGGTGCTGCTCGTTGGGGCGAGCAATTTCATCCAGCAGCTCTATCAGGCATTTTTCCTGACCAATTGCACCAACCTCTCGGAGCTCGTCCGCACCGGCAAGATGGATTTCTTTCTGTTGCTGCCCGTGAACACGCGCTTCCTCGTCTCGCTGCGCGTCGTGGATCTTGGTGCGTTTGTGAACGCCATCTTTGCCCTGTGCGTCATGGTCTTTGCCGCGCTGAAATTAAACCTGCATCCGACTGGCGGCCAGGTCGCTGGTTTTACCGCGCTGTGTGCTGTGGGTATTTTAATTCATTATTCGCTGATGTTCATACTGGCCACGATCTGTTTCTGGACAGTTCGCGCCCAGGGCATCGTCTGGGGCTACTACAACCTGTTCAACATCGCGCGAATGCCCGACGAGGCGTTTCGCGGTGCGTTCAAGGCGGTGTTTACTTTTGCGCTGCCGGTCCTGCTGGTGAGCAACGTCCCGGCGCGGGTGCTGGCGGATAAACTCTATTCCCCATCCGCCTGGCTGCTGCTGCTCGGCGTGGGCGCCGTGTGGGCGGGGCTCTCCGAATGGTTCTGGCGGTTCTCGATCCAGCGTTACACCAGTGCCAGCTCGTAGCCGGCGGCGAATCCGCTTGCCCTTCATTATTAACTGGGCAAAATAACCCTTGTTGGTTGGATTGGTTGCAGTCGTTTTTTTAAGACGATTTTAGTTGATGGCATCATGAATTAGACACTGATGCCACGGGCGGACAAGCCCGATTCATTCCCTGGTAATATCGGTTCGGAGCGTAGCTCAGCCTGGCTAGAGCGCGTGGTTTGGGTCCACGAAGTCGCAGGTTCGAATCCTGTCGCTCCGACCATTTCTTTGCGGGGGGGTAAACTTTTCTGAAACTTCTGCTCGACAATTCCGCTGGGCAGTTTCAAATAACTCCCGGCATGGCTAACAAGATCAAACGCATCGGCATTCTCACCGCAGGCGGCGACAGCCCCGGCCTCAACGCGGCCATCCGGGGCGTCGGCAAAACCGCCCTGGGCTTCTACGGCATGGAGATCATCGGTTTCCGTGACGGCTTTCGCGGCCTCGTGGAAAACCGCCGGCTCAAGCTCGACAAATCCACCCTCGCCGGCATTCTCACCGTGGGCGGCACCATCCTTGGCACCAGCCGGGACAAGCCCCACCGCATGGTCATTGACGGCCGCACCCGCGACATGACCAGCGTCATTGTGGACAATTACAAGAAGTGGGGACTCGATTGCATCGTCTGCCTCGGCGGCGGCGGCACGCAGAAGAATGCGCTGCGCCTGCACCAGGCCGGCTTGAATGTCATCACCCTGCCCAAGACCATTGACAACGACGTGGCCATGACGGACGCCACGTTCGGCTTCGCCACTGCGCTGGACATCGCCACCGAAACGCTCGACCGGCTGCACAGCACGGCGCACAGCCATCACCGGATCATTGTCGCGGAAATCATGGGGCATCGCGCCGGCTGGCTCACGCTCGGCGCGGGCATCGCGGGCGGGGCGGACGTGATTCTCATTCCCGAAATTCCTTACGATGTTGCGAAGATTGCCGAGGCCATCCGCCGACGCAGCCGGCACGGCACTAATTTCAGCATCGTGGCCGTGGCGGAAGGCGCCATGAGTCGGGATGACGCGCGGGCGCTCGTTGCCGCCGAGAAGAAATTGGAGCGCGCCAAGACCTTGCACGACAAAAAAGAGGCGAAGATCGAACTTGCCACGCTCGAGGTCCGGCACGCCGGCAATACCATGCGGCTGGCGAAGCATCTGGAGGAACTCACGCAACTCGAATCCCGCGTGACGATTCTCGGCTATGTCCAACGTGGTGGTACGCCGTGTTCCGCCGACCGGTTGTTGGCCACGCGCCTCGGCAGCGCCTGCGCTGACCTCATCAACGAGGAACACTATGGCGTCATGGTGGCCGCGCGCGGCGATGGCACCGAGGCCGTGCCGCTGGAAAAAGTGGCCGGCAAACGCAAGATCGTTCCGCCCGATCATTCCTGGGTCAAGACCGCGCGTCGCGTGGGCACCTGTCTGGGGGATTAATCCCCGCTCCGCTGGCGGCGGGACCGCTGGCGGCCTCCGCCACGCCCGCGAGAGGTATTGAGCGGTCTGAAAACCTGCGTTAGAAACACGGAGCTGGAAAGCTCCGTGAACCCGCACGCGAGGACGCCCTAGGGGAGAGACGCTCCATCCCACCGGCAGCCTGACTCCCTTGGATGTTTTCCAGACAATTTCGCAGCCAATAAACGGCCGGACCATTTCAATACCGTGTCGGTCAATTCTGCGGCACCGTTCCGAACAAGTAACCTTACGGTTACTTTTTTTCCATATCCAACTTGCCGTATCCGGTGGGTTTTTGTTATCGTCAGTTTAACCGTGGAAATTAAGATTCGAGCCTTTGGTGCGTGCATGATCGGTGGCTATCCCCACCGGCAGGAGGATTCTTTTTTTCACCTGGCGATCGCACGGTTGCAAGCAGGGACGGACCATCATATCAGCGAATCCCTGTTCACGATGGGCGGCTTTCCCATCACCCGCGTCCCGAAACATTTTCAGGCGCGCTGTCTGGCGGCCCGGCCGAACATCGTTGTCCTGCAATTCGGCGCCAGCGACCTGACTGTGCCCCTGCGCCGGCATCATCACCAGAGTGGCCAGCCGATTCACGCCTCCGTCTCCACGCAGGCGCCCACCTGGCTGGACCGGAAGAAATGGTGGGTCCGCAGCCGGATCGGTGATGCCTTGAATCGGAAATCCGTCACGCCGCCAGAAACCTATCTGGCGACCCTGACGCAGCTCACCAGGACGCTGCTGGAACACCAGATAATCCCCGTCGTCATCTCGCCGTTTGTATTTGGCGGACGCCGCTCTGACCGTCTGGCGTGCGACTGCACCAGACGACTGCAAGAAATTCTCGCCGCACTGCCTGGGGCGGTCTATGTCGATGCTTATGCGGCGCTCGACCGGCATCCGCGTCGGCGGATGTTGCGCCGCGACGGATCGCATCTCTCTCTGGAAGGCCAGCGGGTGGTGGCCGACGAATTGTTTTCCGCACTGAAAGGTCTCCTGGGGCAGGGGGCGTGGGCCGCAACAAACGGTTCGGTGAGGTCTGTTTAAGGAGATACTGTCAGGCATCTTTCCCTGAATGGGGTTTTTACTGACGTGGAGTCGACTTAACCGCGGTCTGTTTCCTGCGTGGTTGTAGCTTTACAGGGAAACTTAAATTCACTTTTCTGCCCGCGGCAAATTCTTGTCGGCGAGGGGTTTTCTGGCAGACTGCCGCCATGCTTGAAACTTCCATCCGCCGCACGCCGCGTCCGCAGGACCTGATTGGTATGTCCACCCAGGCGCAGCGCGACACTTTTCAAATCTCCACGCTGTTTGTGCCGGGCGAAATCACCGGCCACTTCACCGACCTCGACCGGCTGGTGGTCGGGGGCGTGATGCCGACGGGCAAACCCATTGAGCTCCCGAACCATAAGGAAACGGGCCGCGCCTTTTTTCTGGAACGCCGGGAATTCGGCGCCATCAACGTCGGCGGGCCCGGGACGGTGGTAGCCGATGGTCAGACGTTCGCGCTGGACAAGCTGGACTGCGTTTATCTGCCGCTGGGTACCAAATCGGTTGCCTTCAGCAGCCAGGACGCGAGCCAGCCGGCGAAGTTTTATTTTCTCTCGTGCCCTGCGCACGCCGCGCATCCGGCCCGCATGATGAAATCCGCCGAGGCCACCCCGGTTGCCCTCGGCGCGCAGGAGACGGCCAATAAGCGGACGATTTATAAATTTATCCATCAGGGCGGCATTCAAAGCTGCCAGCTGGTGATGGGGCTGACCGCGCTTGAGCCGGGCAGTGTGTGGAATTCCTACCCGCCGCACACGCATTGGCGGCGCACGGAGATTTATTTCTACTTTGACCTCGGCGACAAGGTGCTGGCACATTTCTTTGGCGAACCGCAGGAAACACGCCACCTGTTTTTGCATAACGAGGAAGTGGCGCTGTCGCCGAACTGGTCCATGCACTTCGGCGTCGGCACCGGCAACTACAAGTTTATCTGGGGCATGGCCGGCGAAAATCAGGTCTTTGACGACATGGACGCCGTGAAGCCGCAGGACTTGCGATAGGAGATCAGCGTTAAGGCTCGTGGCTGCGTGCCTCACCTTTGGCGCCGCAGCAATGGCACCAGACAAATATATGAAATTTAAAAACAAAGTGGTGGTGGTGACCGGCGCGAGTCGGGGAATTGGTCAGGCGATCTGTGTGGCGTTCGCGCGCGAAGGCGGCACCGTGGTCGGCGTGGCCCGCAGCGATCTGGCGGACACCGGGAATGCCGTGAAAGCGGTCGGGGGCGTGTTCGTGGCGCACAATGCGGATCTCGGCACCGGCACGCAGCAGGAAGCGCACGCTGTCATCGCGGACATTCTGGCGCAGACGGGCAAGATTGACGTGCTCGTCAATAATGCCGGCATCATCCGCCGCGCGCCGGCCAAGGATTTTTCCGAGGCGGACTGGAACGCAGTCCTTGCGACGAATTTGAACTCACCGTTCTTCCTCATGCAGGCGGTCGGCAAATGGTGGATTGAAACCGGTCGCGCTCAGTCCCTGGCAGGTGCACGCCTCAAGCTGGTGAACATTGCGTCGCTGCTTTCCTTTCAGGGCGGCATCACGGTGCCGGCCTATGCGGCTAGCAAGCACGGCATTGCGGGTGTCACCAAAGCGCTCGCCAATGAGTGGGCCAAGGAAGGCATCAACGTGAACGCCATCGCCCCTGGCTACATCGCCACGGAAAATACCAAAGCCTTGCGCGAAGATCCGGTGCGCAACAAGGCCATTCTCGACCGCATTCCCGAGGGGCGTTGGGGTGCGGCGGAGGATATCGCAGGCGGCTGCGTGTTCCTGGCGTCAAGGGACTCCGATTATCTGAATGGCACCGTGCTGAACATTGACGGCGGCTGGCTCGGGCGATAGACCCCGTTTCCCGATTACCGTCCGCGTTTGGGAATTTTCCCGGGCGCGGACGTTTTTTTTGAACTGTGCCGGCGTGGCAAAGCGGAAATTGCACCACGGATGGCCACGGATCAACACGGAGGATGTCTCAGGACGCCGGCGCGCACGGGGTGACGCGCCCGACCTGCGCCGGCTGGTGACAAAATTCTTGTCGTGGAAAATTCCAGCCGTTATATAGTGAGAACACTTTCTCACCCACGGGTCGCCGGAGAAAGCCTGATAGGAGACGCATGGCAACGGAATAGGAAATACATGGCCACAATCAAATCAGTTTTCCAGGGTGCGCACGCTGCCCGCTCCGCCGCATGACTACTGGAACGTCAGACCGCCGCGCCGAGGAGCCGTCACCGCTGTTACGCCTGACGCGCTTGAACGAACCGCTGGTGCGGTATTTCTTCGCTGTCCTGATGGTCGGGCTGGCCTGTTTGGTGCGCGCCGAACTCGCCGGCATCCTCGGTGACAAGTTGACCTACATTACCTTTTTTCCGGCGGTAATGGTGGCGGCCATGTTGAGCGGCCTGGGGCCAGGGCTTTTGGTCACCGGCTTGTCGGCGGCGTTCGTGGCAAGTTGGATGCTGCCGCCCGGGGGCATCGCCATCGGCGATTCGGTGGATTCCATTGGTCTGGCCGTATTTGTGACCACGGGGATATTCCTGAGCGTGATGGCCGGGCTATACCACCGTGCGCTGGCGACAGTGGCCGCGTTTGAGCGGGATCAACGCGAACAGCTGCAAGAGCTGGTGGCGGAGCGCACCCGCGAAGTGCTCCGGGAGCAGGCGGCCTTGCAGAAGAGCGAGCATTTGCTCCGCCTGTTTGTGGAGCATGCGCCGGCAGCCATCACCATGCTGGACGCGCAGATGCGTCACCTTGCGGTCAGCCGGCGCTGGCTGGCGGACTATGGCAAGCTGGGGCAGAACTTGATTGGCCGCAGTCATTACGAGGTGTTTCCCGATGTCCCGGAGCGCTGGAAGGAAGTCCACCGCCGCTGCCTCGCAGGTGCCTGCGAACGCGCGGAGGAAGACCTGTTTGTGCGGGAAGATGGCGGTGCGCAATGGGTTTGCTGGGAAGTCCATCCGTGGTATGACGCGGCCGGCGCCATTGGCGGCATCTTCATCTTCAGCGAGGATATTACCCAGCGCAAGCTGGCTCAGCAGGCCCTGCTGCAGATGACGGAGCGCGAACAGTTTCTGGCGGATGTGGTGGAAAAGGCCAGCATGCCGTTTGCCGTGGTTGAGACGGATGGCCGGATGACCCTGTTCAACCAGGCGTTTGCCGACCTCACCGGTTACAGTCGCGAAGAATTGGAGCAAAAGCCGACGATGTGGGCCATGGAACTGACGCCGGAGGAATGGCGCGCGAACGAGGTGGCCTGCCTGGCCAAGGCCGTGCGCAGCCGCCTGCCCGTTCGTTATGAGAAGGAATATCTGCGCAAGGACGGCACCCGCCTGGCCATTGAACTCTTTGTGCAACCGCAGTTCGACGCCGCGGGCGAGCTGCTCCATTACCGTGGTTTTCTGACGGATATTACTGCGCGCAAGCAGGCGGAGCGGGCCATCCAACAGCTCAATGAGCAGTTGGAAGCCCGGGTGCACAGGCGCACGCTCGAATTGGAAAAGACCGTCCTCGCGCTCGAATCCCAGATCGCGGAACGGCATCGGCTCGAACGTGAAATCCTTGAGGTCAGCGAGCGCGAACAATCCCGCATCGGGCAGGAGTTGCATGAAGGCCTCGGCCAGGAACTCGCCGGCATCTCGATGCTGGGTAATTCATTAGCCAGAGATCTCCAGGCGGAATCGCACCCCGCTGCCGGGGACGCCGTCAAAATTACCAACTACATCCGCGCCACCATTGCCAGCGCGCGCCAGCTCGCCAAGAGTCTTTATCCCATCGATCTCAACCACGGCCTGGTCATCGGGTTGGAGGCTTTGGCAGCCCAGACGACCGCGCGTTTCGAGGTCCGCTGCGAGGTGCGGCAAGTCGGAGCGGCCCAACCGTTATTGTTAAAACCCATCAAGACTCATCTGTACCGGATCGCACAGGAATGTATCAGCAATGCCCTCAAACATGGCCAGGCCAGCCATATCCAAATTGAACTGCTGGTGGAGGGCGCGGAGTGCATCCTCACCGTCCTCGACGATGGCAGCGGTTTCAAAGCTCCGGCGGATCATACCGGCATGGGGTTGCGGATTATGAAATACCGCGCCCGGGTGATCGGCGCGCACTTGGAGATCTGCAAACCGGCCGCCGGCGGGTGCCGTGTGACCTGCCGGATACGGCAGTGATTTGCCCCAATGTCGGGAAGGGCGCTTGGCTGAACCCTGGTTTTTAATTCCAGCATAGTGGCGGGTCTGTCGGATACTCATCCGACACGGGGCAGAGTAAAAAAGGGTTACATCTGCGGGCGGTTCATTTAAATTTCGGGCACACTGATTTTTTAAATGAAAACAAATAGGGTCCATAAAGTTGTCTTGGGATGTTTGGCCATCGTTACCGGTATTTTTTCGAACGGCGCTAACAGCGCCGTCGGTGGTCCGGTGGTGCCGGATCCGGCCCCCATTCTTACTGTGATGCAGCGCGTCGGTGACTGGCAACTCGCCAATCCCTCCAAACATAAGCCAACCGACTGGACGCAGGCCACCGGGGATGCCGGCTTGATGGCGCTGGCGGGCCTTTCCGGCGATGTCAAATACCGCGAGGCGATGCGCGCGCTGGGGGAGACGAATGAATGGCAGCCCGGACCGCGCCAATATCATGCGGATGACCAGTGCGTTGGTCAGACTTATGCGGAGCTTTATTTTCTCTATCGCGAGCCGAAGATGATTGCGCCCCTGCAAGCCCGCTTTGATGACATCCTCGCGCACCCTTCCACTGCGTCGGGCATGGATTTCACGTTGCCCAAGCACCAATCGCAGGAACTGTGGTCGTGGTGCGACTCCTTGTTCATGGGGCCGCCGGCGTGGGTGCGGCTCTACGCGGCCACCGGGGATGAGAAGTATCTCGATTTTGCGGTGAAGAACTGGTGGCGCACCACGGACTATCTCTACGACAAAGACGAGCATCTGTTTTTCCGCGACAGCACGTATTTCAAAAAGACCGAAGCCAACGGCAAGAAGGTGTTCTGGGGCCGCGGCAACGGCTGGGTGATGGGCGGCCTGGTGCGCGTGCTGCAATACCTGCCGACGAACCATCCCGACCGTCCGCGCTTCGAGCAGTTGTTCAAGGACATGGCGGCAAAAATCCTGACGTGCCAGCAACCGGACGGACTCTGGCGCGCGAGCCTGCTCGACCCGGCGAGCTATCCGCTCAAGGAAACCAGCGGCTCCGGCTTTTACACGTACGCGCTGGCGTGGGGCGTGAACCAGGGCCTGCTCGACCGCGCCACGTTTGAACCCGCCGTGCATCAGGCGTGGGCGGCGCTGGTCGGGTGCGTGGATGCCACCGGCAAGCTGACGCACGTCCAGCCCATCGGCGCGGACCCGAAAAAATTTGCGGAAGATGCCACGGAAGTTTACGGCGTCGGCGCATTCCTACTCGCGGGCAGCGAGGTTTATCGGATGGCGGTTTGGGGGAAATTCGATGGGAATTATCAGCCTGTTGTCGTGAGGGTCTCCAATCCATCAAAATTCAAACGTGATTGCGAGACGATTGAACTCGATCAAAAATCTTTTCCGGCCCAGCTCAGGCTTAGGATAATAAAACCAGGATATTTTACTGTAATGGACAGCGTCTCCTCGCGCATTTTAGATTCACAGGTCTATGCTTCTGTTACAGGAAGGGTTTTGGACAAATTACTTTTCCAAGTTGACCTCGCGCCGGGTGAGACGCGGACGTTTTATGTTTTGGATGCTTACGCGTTGGCTGCTGTGCCGCCGCCCATCGTGAAAACTTCAGCACGGTATGTGCCAGAACGCTTCGATGACTTTGCGTGGGAAAGCGACCGGATCGCCCACCGCACCTATGGTCTGGCGCTCATCAAGGCGGAACACACCATCAGCAGCGGCCCGGATGTGTGGATCAAAAAAGATCGCGGTTTGACCGTGGACACGATGTATCGCACCAAGCATTACCACGAGGACAACGGCTCGTTCATGGATGATTACCGCGTCGGCAAAAGCCGGGGTTGCGGCGGCGTTGGGATCTGGGACGGCAAGAAACTATACACGTCCAGCAATTATCGCGGATGGAAACTCATCACCAGCGGTCCGATCCGGTCGGAGTTTGAACTGACTTATGACGCGTGGGACGCCGGCAACGGGCGGATGGTTTCCGAAACCAAGCACTACAGCATTGACGCCGGCTCGTGGTTCACCAAGGCGCAATGCACGTTTACCAGCGATGATAAATCGTCTCTGACCCTCGGGGTCGGCCTGGCTGAGCGGGCCTGCCCGACCAATCGGGAAGAATTCATCGCGCACGATCTGAACGAAGGCTGGCTGACCTACTGGCAGCCGGAGGATCAACCCAAAGGCACGACGGCGGTGGCGATTGTGTTGCCCAAGGGTGCGGTGCAAGCGTTTACCAATGACAATCCCGGCATGCCTGACAGCGTGAAGCATGCCGCCGTGCCGCAGCCGACGCATGAGGGGTATCCGGCCATTCGCAACCAGCTCGCCATCACCCAGACCGGGGTGGGGCAGCCGTTGGAATATTACTTTGGCGCGTGCTGGGACCGCAGCGGTGATTTCACGAACCACAAGCAGTGGGAAGCCTATGTGAAACGCTTCGCCGAGCGCCGCGACCTGCCGTTGCAGGTAACCGTTGGGAATTGAAAAATTGCGGAGCGGCCTGCGGAAGAAAGCCGCTCCGCATTTGATGGGCAGCGCTCTGCCGGGACGCCGCTGTGAATTACTTTTGCGCGGCCGCAATGACCTTCATCGCCTCGGCGGTGAGCGCGGTGATTTTGCTCCACGACTTTTCCGCGACCAGCTTGCGTTCGGCCATCCAGGATCCGCCGATGGCGGCGACCTGCGGCAGGGCGAGGTAGTTCGGCAGGGTGGCCGCCGTGATGCCGCCGGTTGGAATGAATTTCACGCCGGTGTGGCCGAACGGCCCAATGAGCGCCTTGAGCGCATTCACTCCGCCGAAGGTTTCCGCCGGGAAAAATTTCAGATGCTTCCAGCCCAGTTCCAGCGCGTGCATAATTTCACCGGGCGTGATGACGCCGGGAAAGAGCGGCAATTGATTTATTTGCGCCGCGTTCGACACTGCCTCACTCAAGCCGGGCGAGACGCCGAATTGCGCGCCCGCGTCCACGGCCTGCTTCACATGGTCGGCTGTCAGCAGGGTGCCCGCGCCGACAAAGGCTTTGGGCAAGGCCTTGCGGATGCGCGCGATGGAATCGGCCGCCCCTTCAGTGCGGAAGGTGACCTCGATGGCGTTGAGGCCGCCGGCCAGCAGCGCTTCAGTCAGGGGCACGGCATCCTCCGGCCGGTCAATGACCGCGACGCAGATGAGCCGTTGTTGGAGCAGGGAATCAATAGTCATATTGTTGTGGCACCATGATACACAGTCACGGAGGCAAAAGAACTGGAATTATTTTTGCAGCCGCAACCCCGTTGGTGAATTAGCCGCCTGGCCCGGCGCCGGCACCGGGCCCCTTTTTGAATTTCAATTTTTGACACCCGCGCCGGGCTGTTTATGCTTAGCTCATGCGCATCGTTCAAGTTCCGCTCGGTCATCGCAGCTACTCCATCAAGGTCGGCGGCGGCTTGCTGTCGCGCCTCGGGGTGGAGTGCGCCCAGCTCAAGCTCGGCCAGCGCTGCGCGGTCATCACGGATGCCAACGTCGGCCGCCATTTCGCCAAGTTCGCGCTGGAAACACTTGTCGCCTCCGGCTTTGAGCCGGTGCTGATCACCGTGCCTGCCGGAGAGAAATCCAAGCGGCTCGCCATGGTGGAGAAATGTTACGACCTCCTGGCCCGGCACCGGCTGGAGCGGAAATCCTTCATCGTGGCGCTCGGCGGCGGCGTGGTGGGCGACCTGGCGGGCTTTGTGGCGGCGACGTATCTGCGCGGCATCCCGTTCGTGCAGGTGCCGACGACGCTGCTGGCGCAGGTGGACAGTTCGGTCGGCGGCAAGACGGGGGTGAACCTCACTGCGGGCAAGAATCTGGTGGGCGCCTTTTATCAGCCGCAGCTCGTGCTGTGCGATCTGGACGCCCTGAAAACATTGCCGAAACGGGAATACATTTCCGGCCTGGCCGAGGTCATCAAATACGGCGTCATTTACGACGCCATCCTGTTCGCGCAACTTGAGCGCAGCCTGCCGAAGCTGCTCCAGCGCGATGCGGCGACGCTGCGGACCGTCATTGCCCGCTGTTGCGAGATCAAGGCCGACGTGGTGGGCCAGGATGAGACGGAAAGCGGGCTGCGCGCGATTCTGAATTTTGGCCACACCATTGGCCACGCCATTGAAAACAGTTCCGGGTACGGAATATACCTGCACGGCGAGGCCATTGCCATTGGCCAGGTCGCGGCGGCCCGGCTGTCGCAAAAACTATCGGGTTTGCCGTCGGGCGACGCGGAACGGATTGAAAACATCTTCATACAATCCGGTCTGCCGGTGGCGATTAAACTGGGCGCGGCCCAGCGCAAAAAACTGTTTGCCGCGATGCAGCTCGACAAAAAAGTCAGCGCCGGGGAAGTGAAATTCGTGCTCGCCGAAAAAATCGGCAAGGTGGTGTGGGGGCAGAAAGTGCCCGCCGACTTAATCGGGCAAATCCTGGCCCCGCCGGCTTAATGGGCGGGTATGATTTCCGCCGTGAGCAGCAACACCGGACCGAGCAACCCCGATTCCAACAGCGGCGAATTCTTGGACCAGTGATGCCAGGTTGTGAACGTTAGCCGACCGGTCGGACTCGGCTTGCCGTCAAGAAACCACTGCGGCCATTCCTTCAGTTGTTTGCCATGCCACTCGACATCCGGCGGCAATTGCTCGTCGCCGATAAGCCGGTTTGGCCAGAGGTTGGTAACTTTCACGACCAGCTGGTTCGCGCCCGGCTTGGCGGCGGCGGTGATGTTCACGCGGAACGGCGGTTTCCACAGCACGCCAAAGTCCTGTCCGTTCAAGGAAACCCGCGCGAAATTTTTTACCGTGCCGAGATCCAGCCAGAGTTCGCGGCCGGGTTGCAGTCGCTCGGCGGATATATCAATGACTTTTTCGTAACTGGCCGTGCCGGAGAAATAGTTCACTCCTTTGTCCGGATACTCGGTCCACGACATTAATTGAGCCAGCGTCACCGACGGCGGCGCGCCCCAGTTCGGCGGAAAATTCAAAGTCCATGCGCCGGAAATTTCCTGCGGTGGGGGCAGGTTTGCGGCGCCCGCGTGAAAAATGCTCCCGTGAGCCATGGCTAGAACGACGTTCCCATCGCTCCACGTTTTCACGATTGGTTTTCCGACAGCGGCGCTCAGTTCCCATGCCGGCGGCTGGCCGAGCGCCAGCGTTGCCGGCAGCGCGAGGGTTTCATTTTCTTTCGTCACGGTGTGGCCGGGCTGGCCGTCGAGTGTGTAATCCACGCGCAATTCCTTGACCTGATTGGTCGCCGGATCATCGCCGAAAACATCATTTCTTGCCACCACCACCAGGTGACCATGGCTCACCAAACCGGAAAGTTTCGCGGTCACGTCCATGCCGTTTGTGCCGCCGGCGGTGATGTAGCTGGCGTGCTGAATTTCCAGCTTGGGCCCAACGGAGTGATCACTGGTGAAATTTCCGCTGGCAGCCACGACATGATCCGCGTTGTCCGCGACGTGGCGGAAAATGACAAAGACCGAACCGGCGGGTTCAAAATTCAGTTTTACCGTGGTGCGTCCATCTTGTTCGCTCCACACGGGCGCGGGCTCGATCACGCCGGTGTCAGGATGCCACAACTCCGGAATTTTTCCCCGGACACGGAAAGTGCAATCGACGGAATCAAACTGTCGCCGCTGGTTGGAGACAAAATAAATCTCTGCCGCGCCGGCGATGCGATGCGTGTAAACCAATTTTGCGCCGGCCAGCGCGTTGGTAAATTCAAAATCGGGTTGCAGATTTTGGGCCGCAAACACTTCGGTGAGCGATTTGCCCCAAACAACGCGGCCTTTGCCGTCGGCATGGACCTGAACGGAAGTGCCGTCGCAGTTGGCCCAGAGTTCGTCTGCGATTTTCTTTACCAGCACATCGCACTTGGGATAGTCCGTGAGGCTTGGTGAGTATTGGGGTCGCGGCCCCACCACGGTTGCGCCGGCGCGCACCAGTTCGCGGATACGCCGCAACGTTTGCGGCGTCATATTCACGTCTTGCGGCGGCAGAATCAGCACGGCGTAGTTCGCGCCGCTAGCCAGCGTCAGCCGGCCGTTTTTCACCGTGGCGTGACGCAACACGTCCGCATTCACGGCGTCATAATCGTAGCCGGCGGGCAACGCGGGATTGCCCTGACGCATTTCCACCGGCGCGCTTTCACCGGTGAAATACGCGGCATCCGCACCGGCGCGACCCTGTTGCAAGAGAAACTGGCAGTGCGAAATGTAATCAATCCAAGCCTGGCCCTGATGCCACCACGTTTCCGTGCGCTCGAAATGAAAGCCCCACTGGCCCATCGTCATGCCTGGCCAGGCATTCGTCCATGGCTGCAGGGCGTAGCGGTGGAAAATGTAGCGGTTCAGGCCCTGGCAATAAACCAGGTCGCCGAGCGTCTTGAGCGAATAGGGGTCCTCCTGCCAGCGGCCCGAGTGGGGTCCCGGCGCGGCGGTGAAGGATTCCGCGCCGACGATGGTCTTGCCGTAAATATGCGCGATAGACGCGGCCAGCTTGACGGAAGCATGACCCTGGCTACCACTCCAAAATTCGCCCATGACCACATCGGCCGGCGCGCCGCTCTGGATGGATTCAAACGGCCCGGTGTAAGGCTCGACGGCATTGAGCAAGCCGTGCTGGTGGCAGAGTTCCGCGAAATGGCCAAAATAATTTTCCGCGAACAAGTCGGCGATGGTGCGGCGCAGGTCCCATAGAAAACGCTCCGACACGGCCGGATTGTCCACAACGAGTCCGGTAAACGAGGGCAGAAATTTCAGTGGGTCGTAGCCGCGCCGCTTTTGAAATTCGGCCCGGAAATTTTTGGTCCAGTTCTGGCCGCCGACTTCGTAACTGTCAATCAACGAACTGTTCAGTCCCTTGCCGGCGAGCGGGCCGATGTCATTGAGGATTTTTTGCATGAAGCCCGCCCAATGCGCGTCCAACGCGGCCTGGCTGAACTTGTCGCATTCCAAGCCTTCGCCACCGAACGCTGCGGGATGGTTATTCACGCCGGTCGGCGTGTAGCCGATCCGCAATATGACCCAGTTGCCGGCGGGCACGTGCCAGTTCAATTGGCCATTGGCCATCAGTTTGGATGTGAGATCAATCATTGCCTGCCGCGGCACCGCGCCCGACGGATTGAAATTTGCGTCAGGATCCGATAAGGCGTCGGCCTGCCCGACGCCCCCGCCGATTTTCATCACAGTTTTTCGGCCTAAATTCTTGATTGTCAACAGAGGCACCGGGCTGACGGGATAGGCCAGCACCGCAATCTCGCGATAAAACCCGAGCTTCGTCGGCGGTTGCGGCAGCAGGGCTGCAAAATTGGTCGGGCCGGTCACGCGCACCTCGCTGGTGGTGACATGCTGCATGGCGTTAGTGGCCGTGTTCCACGGTCCCCCGCTACTGGACCAGCCGGCGCAATTTTCCACGCACAGTTCGAGACCCAGCCGATGCGCCTCGGCCACGGCGAACTTGAAATCATCGCGCCATTCAGGACTCATGAATTTCACCGGACCGTTCGGGATGCCGCAGTCTACATTCACGATGGTAGCGCCGCCGAGGCCGATTTGCTTCATCGCTTCCAGATCGGCGGTGATGCCAGCCTGGGTGATGTTGCCGTTCATCCAGTGCCACCAGGTCTGCGGCTTGGCAGAATCCGGCGGATTGAGAAAGCCGGTTTCCAGCGGGTCGGCGGACGCGGTGGACACCGTCAGGGCTAGCAACCCTACGCAACCGACTAAAACGCAAAATGATTTCATGATGGCAGTGATTGGGAAATAGTTCGTGGTGATGCAGCTTATTGGCTGGGCGGTTGCCATGACAAGGGCAAAGACCGGAAGCGCGATGGCCGGTTTGCAGTTTGATTGGGCTTTCATTTTCACGCGATTGAACTAGATTATCCAGCCGAAATGATTCTGGTTTTAGACAACTACGACTCCTTCACGTACAACCTCGTCCAATACCTGGGCGAACTGGGGGCGGACCTGCAGGTGCGGCGCAACGACGAGATTTCCCTGGAGCAAATCCGCGCGCTCCAGCCGGAGCGCATTCTGGTGTCCCCCGGCCCGTGTTCGCCGCGCGAGGCGGGTTTGTCCAATGACGTCATCCGCACCTTCAGTGCGGCGGGCATCCCGATTTTCGGCGTGTGCCTCGGGCACCAATGCATCGGCCACACGTTCGGCGCGGAAGTGGTGGTGAATTACCGCATGATGCACGGCAAAACCTCGCCGATTAAGCACAATGGCAAAGATCTCTTTGCCGGCATGCCCAACCCCTTTCAAGCGACGCGCTATCATTCGCTCGTCATCAAGCGCGACACCCTGCCGGACTGTCTGGAAATCACCGCCGAGACCGCAGAGGGGGAGATCATGGGGGTGAAACACAAGACGCTGCCGATCTGGGGCGTGCAGTTCCATCCGGAAAGCATCCTGACCGAAGGCGGTCGCACCCTGTTACAAAACTTTCTTAACCTGAAATAACTCATGGACGTTTTTTTGCTCAAATCCAAGGTCCACCGCGCGACCGTCACTGGCGGCGATGTGAATTACGAAGGCAGCCTCACCATTGCCGCCGATCTCATGGACCAGTGCGGTCTGCAGGAATATGAAAAGATCCTGTGCGGCAACATGGCCAACGGCAACCGCTGGGAGACCTACGCCATCCGGGGCAAAAAAGGCTCCGGCGACATCATTCTGAACGGCGCGGTGGCCCACCTGGGCAAGAAGGGCGACGTCCTGACCATTATGAGCTTTGCGGCCGTCGGCAAAAAGGCGGCGAAGGACTGGCAGCCGCGCGTTGTCGTCCTCGGCAAGGGGAACAAGATCGTGAACACGCGCGGTATTTAAGCCGGGTCTTGGCAGACGGCCACCATGGCCACTCAGGGCTGAAGGCTCACCACTCGGCGCGGGTAGGGCGTATGGCGCGGTGGTTCGCATGCAGTTTCCAGGTCTTCTGATTGCGGCTTGACAGGGTTTGCTAACGGTGGCAGCCTTTCAGAATTAATGGAATTAATCAACGGGAGCCTGATTTGAAAATTTTCCTGCATACGATTGCTGTCTTTTTCCTTGCCGCGCAACTGCTACCCGCGCAGGTCTATGATCATAACATTGTGGGTTTCTGGAATCAGCCGCTTTATGTCGGCAACAATCTCATCGTGAACCCGCTGGATGTGCCCACTAATAATGTGCTGAGCGGTATTTTCTGGGGGAATACTATTCCCGATGGCACCATGGTTTCTTTGTGGGATTCTGCGAGTTCCAGCTACGGCACTCCATCCGTATATAATGCCGGCGCGTGGTCCATCGACCTGGCCTGGCAGGCGGGAGTGGGGGCTTGTATCAACACGCCCACGGCCTTCACCAATACCTTTGCTGGAGTCGTTCGCAATCACGACGGTTCGCATTACGGAGGCGTGATGCTGCCCCCGCCGGTATTTGCGGGTCCCGCCGGGGTTTATCTCCTGGGTGACGCGGCGCCGGTGGTCAACACCGGCACCGATGTATTCCTCAATCTGCTGGGGCGTTTGCCAAATGTGGGTGAACAAGTCACCTTGTTGAATGCCGCCACGCAGACCTACACGACGAGCACGTATTTGGGGGCCAACACCTGGGACAGCCTCCCCACGTTGCAGGTGGCGCAGGCCGGCTTTTTCAACATCACTGCCGTGCCCGAACCTAACAGCGTTGTCCTGGGCCTGATGGGCCTAGCCTTGATTCGTCTTACCGGTCGTCGGCGTTAAAAATCCGTGTTCATACGTTTTTCTTTGCGCCTGCAGGGTTGAATTTGTGCCATTGGCCGGCTTCCTCCTGCCTGAGTACCCGTTTCTGCTTCCCGTTTTAGCCCTGGGGTGTTCACCCCATTGTTCCGGACCAGCAGAAGCTGGACTATAACGCTTTGCTGCTTCCAGAAGATATGCTATTATAAACGCAGCGGCGGAGGTTAACGTTTAAGGATCACGCGATCCCATCATGACAGTCAAAACCACCCCAGCCAATCTAGGCGAGGTTACCGCAGTGCGCGGGAGCGTCGTGGATGTGCGGTTTGCCGGCCCGTTGCCGCCGATTTACTCGGTGTTGCACACGGGGGCGGATCATAAAATCGTCATCGAAGTGCTGGCCCAGCGCGACGCGCATCATGTGCGCGGAATAGCCCTGACCCCCACCCAGGGGCTGGCGCGCGGCATGGTGGTCACCGACACCGGTGGACCCTTAAAAGCCCCCGTGGGTAAAACCATTCTCTCGCGGATGTTCGATGTGTTTGGCAACCCCATTGATCGTAAACCTGCCCCCGTGGAGGTCCAATGGCGTTCGGTGCATCGCGCGCCGCCGCCGCTTGCGCGCCGTTCCACCCGGTCGGAAATTTTTGAGACCGGTATCAAGGTGATTGATGTGCTCGTGCCCCTGGAGCGGGGCGGCAAAGCGGGTCTGTTCGGCGGGGCCGGCGTGGGCAAGACGGTGCTGCTCACCGAAATGATTCACAATATGATCGGCCACCAGCAGGGCGTCAGCATTTTTTGCGGCATTGGCGAACGGTGTCGCGAAGGAGAGGAGCTGTACAGTGACATGAAGGCCGCCGGCGTGCTGCCGAACATGGTGATGATCTTTGGCCAGATGAATGAGCCGCCAGGCAGCCGGTTCCGCGTGGGCCATGCCGCATTGACCATGGCGGAGTATTTCCGCGACGACGAACATCGCGATGTGCTGCTGCTCATGGATAACATTTTCCGTTTCATCCAGGCGGGCATGGAGGTGTCTGGCTTGATGGGGCAGATGCCGTCGCGGCTGGGGTATCAGCCGACGATGGGCACCGAGCTGTCGGGCTTGGAAGAGCGCATCGCCAACACCGACACCGGGGCGATCACTTCGATTCAGGCGGTGTATGTCCCAGCGGATGATTTTACGGATCCCGCGGCGGTGCATACGTTCTCGCATCTCTCGGCGTCCATCGTGCTCTCGCGCAAGCGGGCGAGCGAAGGGCTTTTCCCGGCCATTGACCCGCTGCAATCCAGTTCCAAAATGGCCACGCCGGGGATTGTCGGCGAACGGCATTACGCCCTCGCGCAGGAAATCCGGCGCACGCTCGCGCAATACGACGAACTCAAGGACATCATCGCCATGCTCGGTCTGGAGCAGCTGTCGCCGGAGGATCGCATGGTGGTGGCGCGCGCCCGCCGGCTGGAGCGGTTCCTCACCCAACCCTTTTTTACCACGGAACAATTCACCGGCCTGCCAGGAAAATTGGTCAGCCTCAAGGACGCGCTGGACGGCTGCGAGCGAATCCTGCACGACGAATTTAAGGACTATCCGGAGAGCAGTCTCTACATGATCGGCGCCATCAGCGAAGCGAAGGGGAAAACGCAACCCGGCCGGCCGCCGGTCGCTGCGGCCTCCACCCCGGCCGCGCCCGTGCCGCCGCTGCCCGCAACGAAACCGCAAACCTCATCCGAACATGCCGCCGTCCCCCATGCATCTTAAAGTGCTCCTGCCGTTCCGGGTTTTCGCGGAGACATCCGGCGTGACGCGCCTGGTCGTCGAGACGCTCACGGGTTCCTTTGGCTTGCTGCCGCAGCGGCTCGATTGTGTGGCGGCGCTGGTGCCAGGCATTTTGACGTATCAGACCGAAAGCGGCGGCGAAGTCTGGGTGGCCGTGGATGAGGGGGTGCTGGTCAAGACCGGCGCGGACGTGCTCGTCTCCGTGCGCCGGGCCATCAGCGGCACGGATCTCAGTCAATTGCACGCGGCGGTGGAAAAGGAGTTTCTCACCCTGGACGAGAACGAACAAAGCGTGCGTTCGGCGGTGGCCAAATTGGAGACGGGATTGTTGCAACGGCTGGCCCAATTTCAGCATGAATGACGAACCGAACAAACCCGCGAAGCCCGCGCCGACTTTTGCCGGAGCCATCGGCGCGCAGGCCGCCCGCAAAGTCAAAGCGCGCAAATCCACGCAGGGCGTCTGGTTGGGATTGGGCATGATGGGGTTGGTCGGATGGTCGGTGGTGGTGCCAACCTTGCTCGGTGCGGCGCTCGGCATTTGGTTGGATAAACATCATCCGGGCCAACATCCGTGGACGCTGGCGCTGCTGGTGGTCGGGCTGGCGGTGGGCTGCTTGAATGCGTGGCACTGGATTGCCAAAGAAGATAAAGCGATGCGCGACGAACGGGAGGACAACGATGAATGAAATCTTAATGCTACCCCTTGCCGGGGTGACGGGTCTGGTGCTGGGCGCCCTTTTCTTTGGCGGCCTCTGGTGGACGGTGAGGAAGGGGATTTCGTCCCCCCACCCGGCGTTGTGGTTTCTCGGCAGCCTGCTGGTGCGGATGAGCCTGGTCTTGGTGGGGTTTTATTTTATCGGGCGGGATCATTGGCTGCGGCTCGTGGTGTGTTTGCTGGGCTTTATCCTCGCACGCAGCCTCGTGACGCGGATGACCCGCCCGCTTGGCGAACCGCCCAACATCAAGGAGGTAGGCCGTGCACCTTAGTCCCGACACGATGGTTTTCTGGCAGCACGGATTTTTCAAACTCAACGCGACGATCGTGTACACGTGGGGACTGATGTTCGTGCTCGCCGTCGGTTCAAAACTAATCACGCGCCAACTCACCTCGGAACACACCCGTTCCCGGTGGCAGAATCTGTTGGAAATCGTCGTCACGGGCATTGAGAAACAAATCGCCGACGTCGGTCTTCAGCATCCGAGGCAGTATATCGGTTTCCTGGGCACGCTCTTTTTGTTCGTTGCGCTGGCCGCACTTTGCACGGTGATTCCCGGTTACGAGCCGCCCACGGCCTCGCTCTCCACCACCGCCGCGCTGGCGTTGTCGGTGTTTGTCGCCGTGCCCTTGTTCGGCATTGAGGGGCAGGGGCTGGGCGCCTATCTCAAGTCCTACGCGGAACCCACCGTCATCATGATGCCGTTTAACGTCATCAGTGAACTCTCGCGGACCCTGGCACTGGCCGTCCGCCTGTTCGGCAACATGATGAGCGGGGCGATGATTATTGGAATTCTGCTCACCATCACGCCTTTCATTTTTCCCGTGGTAATGACCTTGCTCGGTCTGCTGACCGGCATGGTGCAAGCGTACATTTTCACCATTCTAGCGGCGGTGTACATCGCCGCCGCCGCCCGGCCACCCGGCCCCAGCCGGCCGGATCAACAAAAACTAAAACTTCAACCATCAACCCAAGGATAACATTATGGATAATATGACAATCATCGCGGTGGTCTCCATCGTCACCGCCGGCCTCACCATCGCACTGGGGAGCATCGGCCCCGCGCTCGGCGAAGGGCGTGCCGTCTCGACCGCCTTGAGTTCGCTGGCGCAGCAGCCGGATGCGGCCCCGACCATTACGCGCACCCTGTTCGTGGGGTTGGCCATGATTGAATCCATCGCGATCTACTGCTTCGTGGTCTCGATGATTCTCATTTTCGCCAACCCGTTCTGGAATCACGTCATCGCCGGGGCAACTCAGGCGGTTGGAAAGTGAACCTATGTTGATTGACTGGTTCACGGTCGGGGCGCAGGCGCTGAATTTCCTCATCCTCGTGTGGTTGATGAAACGCTATCTGTACCAACCCATCCTCAACGCCATCGACGCGCGGGAAAAACGAATCGCCCGGGAACTCGCTGACGCCGACGCTAAGCAGACCGAAGCCCAAAAGGAGCGCGACGAGTTTCAAAAGAAGAACGCGGCATTCGACCAGGAGCGCGCCGCGCTTTTGGCTCAGGCGACGGACGCGGCAAATGCCGAACGAGGGCGGCTGCTTGATGAAGCCCGCGCCGCCGCCGATGCGATGCGCGCCCAGCGACAGGCCGCGTTACTCAATGACGCCCACAATTTGAATCAAGCCCTCTGTCGTTTGACGCAGAAAGAAGTGTTCGCCATGACGCGCCAGGCGTTGACGGATCTGGCCACGGTGAGTTTGGAAGAGCGGATGGGCGAGGTGTTCACCCGCCGCTTGCGCGAACTGGACGACAAAGCCAAAGCCGTTCTGGGCGATGCTCTCAGGAAAAATTCCGAACCCGCTCTGGTGCGCAGCACCTTTGAACTTCCGGCAGCGCAACGCGCGGCCATCCAAAATGCGCTCAACGAAACTTTCTCGGCAGAAGTTCACCTTCGGTTTGAAACCTCGCCGGACCTGGTCAGTGGGATCGAACTTTCCTCGAACGGCCAGAAAGTGGGTTGGAGCATCGCGGATTATTTGGCGTCGTTGGAAAAGGGTGTCGGCGAGCTTCTGAAAGAGAAGGACAAGCCTGCACCCCAGACTGAAATCAAAGTTGAGCCTAAACCTGAATTACCAAAGCCCGAGGAAAAGTCAGCGCTCAAGCCCGAAGTTAAGGCTGAGCCCAAACCTGAACCTGCGTCGGAATCTAAAACTGAAGCGAAGTCCGAGGGCAAACCACCAGTTAAATCCGGAGTTGAAGCTGCGCCCAAGTCTGAAATCAAGGGCGAGCCGAAACCGGAAACCAAAGTTGAGCCCAAGCCAGCCCGCTGAGCGCATGAACGCTGCCCCTGAAAATTTGCAGAGCGTCTTTGACCGGACCTTCGCTGGCATCAGCCAGGGCCGGGCCAACTTCACCCCGCAGTTGACGTCGTGCGAGGTGGGCACGGTGATCAGTGTCGCCACGGGCATCGCCAAGGTCTCCGGCCTGCCCGGCGTGGGGTTTGAAGAGTTGGTCCAGTTTCCCGACGATGTGCTCGGGATCGCCTTCAACGTGGATGAGCACGAAATCGGCGTGGTCCTGCTCGGCGATTATCAAGACCTGCGTGCCGGCGCTGAAGTGCAGCGCACCGGTCGCGTCATGGACGTGGCTGTGGGGCAGGGGCTGTTGGGTCGCGTCATTGACCCGCTCGGCCGGCCGCTTGATGGGGACGAACCGATAAACGCCAGCCAGCGGCTGCCCATCGAACGACCCGCGCCGGCCATCATGGACCGGTCGCCCGTCACCATCCCGCTCCAGACCGGGCTCATGGTCATTGATGCGCTCATCCCCATTGGCCGCGGTCAGCGTGAATTGATTCTGGGCGATCGCCAGACGGGCAAGACCGCCATTGCGCTCGACACCATTTTGAATCAGCGCGGGAAAAATGTGATCTGCGTCTATTGCGCCATTGGGCAGCGGGCTTCCGCCGTCGCCAAGATCGTGGCCAGCCTCCGCACCAGCGGCGCGCTGGAATACACCGTGGTGGTGGTGGCCGAAGGCAACGATCCGCCCGGCCTGACCTATATCGCGCCTTATGCCGCCACCAGCATTGCGGAACAGTTTATGGAGGCGGGACGGGATGTGCTGATTGTCTATGACGACCTGACGCAGCATGCTCGCGCGTATCGGGAACTTTCCCTCCTGCTCCGGCGCCCTCCCGGCCGGGAGGCCTTTCCCGGCGACATCTTTTACATCCACTCCCGCCTGTTGGAACGGGCCACGCACCTGTGTCCGGAACGCGGCGGCGGTTCACTCACCGCCTTGCCCATCATCGAAACCGATGCGCAGGATATTTCCGCCTACATTCCCACCAACCTCATTTCCATCACGGACGGACAGATTTACCTCTCGCCATCCCTGTTTGAACTGGGCGTCCTGCCCGCCGTGGATGTCGGCAAATCCGTTTCGCGCGTCGGCGGCAAGGCCCAGCGCGCGGCCTATCGCGCTGTGGCGGGGGATCTCAAACTCGCCTACGCCCAGTTCGAGGAACTGGAGACCTTCGCCCGGTTTGGTGCCCGTCTGGATGACCACACCCGCCAGATCATCGAGCACGGACGCCGCATTCGCGCCTGTCTCAAGCAGCCGGAATTGGCGCCCGTGTCGGTGCCCGCCCAAATCGCCGTCCTGCTGGCCTTGACCGCCAACCTCTTCGACCCGATTCCGCTGGCAACGATGACCGACGCCGGAAATGCCGTCCGCCAATCTGCCGCAACCCTCCCTGAGGCGGTGAGTGCACGATTTGAAACCGCGGCAAAATTATCGGATGAGGATAAACAGACGATTGTGGAAATGGCCCGCAAAGCGCTCGTCCCTTTCCAACCCAAACCCGAAGTGAAGCCTGAAACTAAAGCTCAGCCGAAAGCTGGAATCAAAAACGATAATACCGGACAAGCTGATGCGAAACCCCAGTCAGAGGTTAAAGCTGGCTCCAAGCCCCTAGTGACGTCAGAGGCGAAACCGGGAGTGGGGCCTGTCTCGGAGGCTCCTGCGGAAGTGAAACCCGGGCCGGATGTTACCTCCCAGAAGAAGTCATGAGCGACACCACCGCCAGTCTCCGCCGGCAGCTCCGTAGCGCCGGCGACCTGCAATCTGTTGTCCGCACCATGAAAGCCTTGGCCGCATCCAGTATTGGCCAATACGAGCAATCTGTGCGCGCCCTGGCCGACTACTATCGCACCGTGGAATTGGGGTTGGGCGCGTGCTTTCGGGAAAGCAAACCGGCCGCCCCGGAGATAAAAAGAACCGGACAAGCGGATGCGGAGGTGATTGGTGCGGTAGTGTTTGGATCCGATCAGGGCCTTGTGGGCCAGTTCAACGATGTCGTGGCCGACTATGCTGTCCAGACCCTTGCCGCGCTGCCCGGTAAGCCCGAAGTCTGGGCGGTCGGCGAGCGCGTTCATGCGCGGTTGACAGACGCCGGGGTGCCGCTGCTGGGGCTCTTTACCGTGCCCCATTCTGTTCAAGCCATCACCCCGCTCGTTGGACAGATTCAAATTGAAAGTGAAGCGCGCCGTGCCCAGGGTGACTATGCGCAGCTCTATATTTTTCATAACCGCCCCCGGGCTGGTGCCCTCTACGAACCCGTCAGCCAAAAGTTGTTGCCACTCGACGCCGCCTGGCAACAGGGGCTGGCCGCCATTCCCTGGCCGGCGCAGGCCTTGCCCCAAGACCTGGGCCGTGGCAGCGGCACCCTCCGCGCGCTCATCCGCGAATACCTGTTCATCTCGCTCTTTCGGGCCTGTGCCGAATCTCTGGCCAGCGAAAACGCCAGCCGCCTGGCCGCGATGGAGCGCGCCGACAAAAACATCGATGAACTACGGGCGTCACTCCAAGTGACCTTCCACCGTATCCGCCAGGCCGGCATCGACGAAGAGCTCTTTGACGTGATCTCCGGCTTCGAGGCGCTGAGCCCCGAGGACAAATGAGTCTGCTTATGTCGCCCGCCGTAAAAAAACGCAAGCCATTGGGGGGCACCCTTACTGCGTAAGGGAGTTTTGATTTTGCCTCAACAGGCTTCAACCAGAAGGAGGAACAGAGGGAAGCGACGAATGCTAAAACACCACGGGTTCGTTGAGTTTGCCGCATTGGGTGCAGCGGGAGCGGTCCACGTCGGCGTCGTCGGTGTAGACAAGGCCGCATTTGGCGCAGCGAAACACCCGGTCTTCCGGATGGGCGGGGCCGAAGTGACGGCGTCGCAGCTCCGAAAATACGCCCACCCCGCATAACGCGCCCAGCGCCAGCGCCACGTACAAAATCATCAGGGCCGCGATGCTCATGGCGCGCTGACCGGCACGGTATGCCAGTTGAAAATGATTTCCCCGAATCCCAATTTCACTGCGGGAGCCAGCCTCAGCGTGCGTGACAGGGCCAGCGCGGTCAGGTCCGTCTCGTTGTCACCGCTGGATTCCAGCAGGACGGCGGAGACCACATTGCCAGCTTGATCCACGAGCACCTGCACGCGGCTGGGTGACAGGATATCATTCAGGGCCAGCGTCGGTACGGTTAATTCGCTTAATAGTCGGCGGCTGGCGATGGCTCCGGAGAGTTGCCAGGTGGACTGCTGTGGCAGTAGAGAGGGGATGGCGAGCGTGGGCAGGATCAGTTGCGGCGCCGGTTTGAAACTCAGCGGCTGCGGGACAAAACGATTGGTTTGCATGAACGTTTGAAATACCGCCCCCAGCATGTCGGTGGCGGGCGGCAGGAAGGGTGGTGGCTCAGTCCATCGGAACGAGGGCGCGGTCACCACCGGCGGTTGCGCCCAATCGGCCGGGGCAAATTCGTTAGCGTGCGGCAGTACAAACAAGGTCGGGTCGGTGAGCCGGATGAGTTCGCTGGGGTTGTCGGCGAGCCGGAACAGGGGCACGTTCGTGACGGGGCGCGGCGGCACGGTTTTTTTGGCGCCAAGCACAAACACGAAGGCGAGGTGCGTGGTAAAGGCGAACAGGATGATCAGAACCAGCTTCTGCCAGCTCCAGCCGCTGGCCGGAGGCAGCGGGGTAAATGCGTGGATTTCGTGATGCCCGGTACTCATGGCTGGGTATTCACCAGGCGGGGCAGGGTGGCCAGCAGCAGGTTGGTGATGCCGATTTCCGGCGCGCGCGCGAGTAGCGCCAGATGGGCAAGTTCCTCGTAGGCGACGGCTTTGTCCGTGTGGATGACGAGTGTGAGCGGTCCCTGTGTGCCTTTGACCGCGGCGGCGAGCGCGGTCTTTAAGACGGCTTCGCTGACAATCTGATTTTCAAAATACAGTCGGTTCTGGGCGTCCACCGCGATGGCCACAATGGGACGATCTACGCCGGGGAGGTCAGCGGCGGTCGGCGGGGTGAGATTCATGCGCAAGCCCGGGACGGGCAGCAGTGCGGCGAGCAGCAGGAAAATCAACAGCGCAAAGAACACGGCGGCAAAAGGCGCAACGTCAAACTGGCTGCGCAAGATTTTAGCGGTGCGCGGGAATTTCATTTGCCGTTTTCGGTCACGATGTTGACGATCTCGGCGGCGGCGCGTTCCATGTCCAGGACGATTTTGTTCACACGGCTGACGAGATAATTGTAGCTGGCGTGGGCGGGAATGGCGACGGCGATGCCACCGGCGGCGCAGACGAGGGCCTTCCAGACCCCATGGGACAGCATCTCAATGTGCGCATATAAACCGGCTTGTTCGATCTGCCCAAAGACATCAATGAAGCCGACAATGGTGCCGAACAATCCGAGCAGCGGCGCGATCTGGGCGATGGTGGCGAGCAGATTCATCTTTTCCTCCAACCGCGGCACCTCGATGAGGCCCGCTTCCTCGACAGCCTCCCGCACGCGCTCGCGGCCAAGATCGCGCGCCAGGATGGCGGCCTTGACGAGTCGCGCGACAGGCCCCGCCGTGGCGTCGCAGATGGCGATGGCTTCAACGATGTTGCCGCGCTTGATGACGGTGCGGATCCCATTCAGAAACTCGGCGGAGTTGATCTGCGAGCGGTGGCAGAACAGCGCCCGTTCAATGAATACAACGGCGGCAGTGGCGGCGGCGGCGAGGATCAGCCAAATGACCGGCCCGCCATTTCCTAAAAGTGTCGGCAGCATCGGGTTGGTATAGGGTTTTGCAGACCAAGTTCAAAGCGTAAAATACGGTTGGAGGCGACCCGTTGTTGGGCGGAACGCTGCGTATCCGGTCGGTTCCGCGTTATTAAGCTGCTAAATTCTGGCTTCTCGCTGCGGGCTTCGGTATTTTTTGCCGATGGATAATCCCGATCAATTACGCGAACTCTTTCGGATGCAAAAAGCCTTGAACGAACGCATTGGCGTCAAGACGGATGGCATGAGCGAGGAGGAGAAGACCAAGTGGCTGCTCAACTACACGCGCGCCATGCAGCAGGAGATGGCCGAATTGACCGACAGTGTGCCGTGGAAATGGTGGGCCAAGTACCAGAAGTTTGACGAGCAGAATGCGCGCGTGGAAGTGGTGGACCTGTTTCACTTCCTCATCAGCATGGCGCAGGTGCTGGGCATGAGCGCGGACGATGTCTATGCGGCCTATCTCAAAAAGAATGCGGTGAACTTTCAGCGGCAGGACAGCGGTTATACGCAAAAGGACGAGAACGATTCCAAACATATTTGAATGATGCCGCCGGACCGGAAGCAGCGGATGCTCGTTGCGCTCGTCACCGCGGCCCTTGTGCTGGGGTTCATGGGCAGCTTCTTTTGGCCCATCCTGAAAGATTTCAACCGCACCCGCCAGAATGGTGGCCAGCCGGCGGGCGTTCCGCTGGTGATCTTCGGCGGGTTTTTCCTGATGATGGTCCTGCTGGTGGTTGGCAGCGTGGTGCGGGGCTTGGGTAAACTGGCCAAGGCGGATACTGCCGGCCAGCCGGTGCGCGATCCGCAACCCTGGCTGGCGCGCGCCGATTGGGCGGCGGGAAAAATTAAATCCACGACCGGCGCGCAGACGAAGATTTTCGCCCTCATGGCGCTGGCGTTTTGCGGGCTGGGCGGCTTCTTTACGTTTGCCGTTTTGCCAAAGGAACTGCACAACGGAAATGACAAGGCTTTGGTGGTGGTGCTCTTTCCGGCGGTCGGCATCGGCTTTGTCATTGCCCTGGTGCGCACTACGCTCGCGCGGCGGCGGTTTGGCGACTGTTGTTTTGAAATGGCCTCCATCCCCGGCGCGCTCGGCGGCTCACTGGATGGCTTGATTCAAACCGGCGGGCGGTTGCGCCTGGAGCACGGTTTGCACCTGAAACTCTCCTGCATCCGCCGCACGGTTTCCGGCTCGGGTAACCAGCGCAACGTTTCGGAGACCATTCTCTGGCAGGACGAAAAAGTTTTTAAAACCGATGTCGACTTGCCGGAACCTGAACCCGGCCACAGCGGCATCCCAGTGTTCTTCAAGTTGCCGGCGGACCAGCCGGAATGTTTGGTGCGCGGCAACGAAGCCATCCTCTGGCGGCTCGAGGCCAAGGCGAAAATGTCCGGCCCGGATTTTGCTGCGAGGTTTGATGTGCCGGTATTTCAGGTGGCCGGCGGCGCGGTGGACGAAGCGATGCCTGATCCCACCGCTGCGCTGCAAATGCCCGTGGAAGAACTGCGGCGCGATGAGCATTCCAAGATCCAAGTCATCGACGGGCCCGGCGGTCGCGAGTTTTACTTTCCTGCCGCCCGCAACCCGGGCACCGCGGTGGGCATGACCTGCTTTTTTCTGGCTTGGACGGGTTTTACCCTCGCGGCGTATCTGCTCTTTAAGTCGGTGCTGTTTGAGATTCTGTTCACGGCGGTGGATGTGCTGGTTTTTATGGGCCTGCTCAATCTTTGGTTCAAGGCCAGCCGCGTGACGGTGGATTCCACTGGCATTCGCGCCGTGAACCGCTGGTTGCTGTTCACCCGCGCGCACCATTTTGCTGCCTTGGATATCGACCGGATGGAAACCAAAGTCGGCATGACCTGCGGCAATCAAGCGTATCTGGATTTGAAAGTTGTCACGCGCGCCGGCAAGGCCTGCACCGTGGCGAGCGGCCTCGCCAGCAAACCCGAAGCCGACTGGCTCGTCCAGGAAATGGCCAAAGCGCTGGGCCGGGTGAAGTGAAGCGGGGTGGTTATTGAAATCAATCATGAGCGCCCACCTCATAACAAATAATTTTAAGTCTAAAACGCCTGTGCCGCCACGCTGGCGCAAGGAGATTGAGCGCGTGCTGATTACCGATGCGCAGATCGCCCGGCGCATCAGGATTCTGGCGCGGGAGATTGAAAAGGACTTTTGCGGCCGCGAGATGGTTGTGGTTTCGTTGCTCAACGGTACGGTGGTTTTTCTGGCTGACTTGATCCGGCAGCTGAATCTCCCGTTGCGTTTGGATTTCATCGGCGTCTCCAGCTATGGCCTCGGCACGGAATCCGGCGATCTGGTGTTCACGAAAGAGTTGCGCTTTGACGTGCGTGGGCGCGACGTGCTGCTAGTGGATGATATCCTCGACACGGGCAAAACGATGAGCCGCGTCCTGTCAAAAATGAAGGCCCTCAAGCCGCGCCGCATCAAGACCTGCGTGCTGCTCGATAAACCCGGCCGCCGCGTGGAAAAAATTCAGGCTCATTACGTGGGCTTTGCAATTCCCGATTTGTTCGTTGTCGGCTACGGTTTGGATTTTGCAGAGCGCTATCGCAACCTGCCATTTGTGGGCATCCTGAAGCCGCCTCCTGGCAATCCCGCAAACAGCCGAAACCCATAGGCCTCCGGCAGTTCGTGGCTGGCTGCCGAAAGGCAGGCGGGCTTTGGAAAGCGGTCGGGTTGGCCCGAGGGCCCGAACTATAGCCACTGGTTCAACCTGGCAAAGTTAACTCTTACTCAGGCGCTCCACCGGTTTTTCAAAAAACATGCGATGCGCTTCTTCGAGGATGGCCGGGATGCGGTCGGCGAACGGGCTGTTTTTTAACGCGTCGCGCAAGTCATAATCATGGAGCTTGGCGGCGTTCTCGCCGGGGAACCAATGTTCGGCCTGACCGAGCAGGTTGTAGCGCATTTTGCCCCAGGCGGTGAGTTCGAGCGGTTTGCCGTAGGTCCAGAGACGTAAAATTTCCGTGACGTTGATTTCACCGGGGACGTCCACATAGTTGGGCAGCCCCTCCGACCAGTGGGCGCACCAGTCCGCACCGAGAACGTTTTCCATTTCCGTGCGCCAGCGTTTTTCGATCGGCGCAATTACCTGTGGGATGTTGTCGTAAAAGGACAGCGCCGCAATGTGTTCGTCAAAATCAGAGGGTTTGGCCGCGCCGCAACTCAAGGTGTGGATTTCCGGCCGGTTCAAACAATAGAGGTCGTTGAACTGCATCGGCGTCAGCGGACTGCAGAGTTGGCTGATTTTCGGGCCGGGCTCCTGGAGTTTGCCCCCCTTGTCGTTCGGGCTGATAATGAATACGCCCATGTCCTGCGCGCGCGCGGCCTGCACAGCGGACCAGTTCAGGTCGTTGACGAAATACCAATGGAGGTTGACGTAATCAAATTCGCCCGTGTTCACCGCCTCCATAATGAGGTCCGGCGTGGCATGGGTGGAAAAGCCGATGAAGCGACAGCGGCCTTCCTTCTGCAATTGGCGCGCAGCGGCCAGGCAGCCGCCCTGTTGCAGGGACCAATCCAGCGTCTGGCGATTGTTGATGCCGTGGAGCGACAGCAACTCCACATGGTCGAGCTTCAAATAATTCATCGAAGTCTCGAAAGTTTTCAGGAACTCGGCGGCGCTGGCCTGGGGCGGGACTTTGGTCTGCACGATCATCCGGTCGCGCGGCAGTTTCGGCAGCAGCGCGCCCAGCTGCATCTCCGATGTGCCGTAGCCGCGAGCCGTTTCGATGTGGTTGATGCCGAGTTCGAGCGCGCGGTGGATACAGGCTTCGAGGTTGTCCTGATTCGCGCGCGGGATGTCCTGGGGGGCGACGTCCTGCCACTTGTGCTGGTAGCGCATGCCGCCGCAGGAAATGACGGGCATCTGCAATTCGGTCCGGCCAAAGCGACGATACTTCATGGCGAAAAAAATAGAGTGTGCGAGGAGTGAACGCAAGCGGCTGAACATTAAATCAAATTGCGCGGCGCGGCGGATTTCGCTAGGGTCTGCGGCTTCGATTTTACAATTTATTTTTATGGCATTGCTCAACGACAATTATCTCAAACTCAAGGCCGGCTATCTGTTTCCCGAAATCGGACGGCGGGTGAAAGCCTTTTGTGACGCGAACCCCGAAGCCGCCAAACGGCTCATCCGCTGCGGCATCGGTGACGTGACGGAACCGCTGCCGCCCGCGGTGATCACCGCCATGCACCAGGCCGTGGACGAACTGGCCGCGCGCGAGACCTTCAAGGGCTACGGACCGGAGCAGGGGTACGACTGGCTGCGCCATGCCATCGCCCAAAATGATTTCCGCGACAAGGGGCTTGACGTGGCGGATGACGAAATCTTCATCAGTGACGGCTCCAAGTGCGATTGTGGCGCCATTCTTGACATCCTCGGTAGCAAAAACAAAATCGCCATCAGCGATCCCGTTTATCCCGTGTATGTGGATACGAATGTGATGGCCGGGCACACCGGGGAAGCGAACGAGGCCGGCGCTTACGCCAAGCTCGTCTATCTGCCGTGCAAGCCCAGCAATGGGTTCATCCCCGAACCGCCGAAGAAACACGTGGATGTTATTTATCTTTGCTCGCCGAACAATCCGACCGGCGCGGCGGCCACGCGCGAACAACTGGAAGCGTGGGTGAAATACGCGCTCGAGCACAAATCCGTGATCCTTTTCGACGCAGCTTACGAGGCTTACATCACCGAGCCCGGGGTGCCGCATTCGATCTACGAAATCCCCGGCGCGCGTGATTGTGCCATTGAATTCCGCAGTTTTTCTAAGAATGGTGGTTTTACGGGCACGCGGTGCGCGTTCACCGTTGTGCCCAAGTCGCTTAATGCCCAGACTAAAACCGGCGAGTTCAAGCCGCTGCATCCGCTGTGGAACCGGCGTTCGACGACAAAATTCAACGGCGTGAGCTACATCGTCCAGCGCGCGGCGGAGGCGCTGTATTCGGCCGACGGCAAAGCGCAGGTGGCTGCACTCATCAAGCATTACCTCGGGAATGCCGAAGTGTTGCGCAAGGGCGCCAAGCAGGCGGGTTTGAAAGTGTTCGGCGGCGTGAATGCGCCTTACATCTGGGTGCGCACGCCGAAGGGGGTTACGAGCTGGCAGGCGTTCGACAAGATTTTGAACGATGCCAATGTCGTCATCACACCCGGTTCCGGCTTCGGTTCCAAGGGCGAAGGGTTCTTCCGCATCAGCGCCTTCAACAGCCGCGCCAACGCCGAGGAAGTCGCCCGTCGATTGCAGGAATTGAAGTGGTGAGCCGGGCGTCATCGGACTGTCGGTTTTCCAGCGTGACAGTGATGAACGTGTGGGGCATTGTGCCGCGATGACAACGACTGAAGCCGCTCAATTGCTGGATCAATTTCGCGCCGGGAAAATCCCGCGCGAGAAAGTTCTGCGCGCGTTTCAGGCTGCGCCGGTGGCGGATCTGGGCTTCGCGCAGGTGGATACCCACCGCGCGCTTCGCAAGGATTTTCCCGAAGTCGTTTTTGGCGCCGGCAAGACGCCGGATCAGGTGGTGAAGATCGCGGCCCAGCTTTTGGAACATCGCCAGCCGGTGCTGGTCACCCGGGTCACGGCTGACCACGCGCGCGCTTTGCGGAAAAAATATAAGCACGCTATCCACCATGCCCTTGCTCGCTGTGTCACCATCGAACCCAAACCGTTGCCGAAGCGCGCGGGTTTCATTGCCATTGTCTGCGCTGGTACGAGCGATTTGCCGGTGGCCGAAGAGGCGGCTGTGACCGCCGAGATCATGGGAAACCGCGTGGAGCGCATCCACGATGTCGGCGTGGCTGGTTTGCACCGGATGCTCGCGCGGATGGAGTCATTGCAAAGTGCCAATGTCATTGTGGCTGTTGCCGGCATGGAGGGCGCGTTGCCGAGCGTGCTGGCCGGTCTGGTTTCCAAGCCCGTCATTGCCGTGCCGACGAGCGTTGGCTACGGCGCCAGCTTTGGCGGAGTCGCCGCGCTGCTCGCCATGCTGAACAGTTGTGCCAGCGGCGTCACCGTGGTGAACATTGATAATGGCTTTGGCGCCGGCTATGCCGCGTCGCAAATCAATGCGCTGGCCACCGCAAAATCCTGCTGAGCGCCGATGTGTTTGCACCGTGACAACCTTTTACCATGTGTGTTTGATTGGCGGCTGATATGATTTTCTCATGAAAACCCTTTATCTCGACATCTTCAGCGGCATCGCCGGCGACATGTTCATCGCCGCGCTGCTGGACCTCGGTGTGGATGCCGTCAAACTCGAGCGGGAGTTGAAAAAACTCCACTTGGACGGGTACCACCTGCACATCGCGCGCGGTCAGAAATCCGCCATCGCGGGCGTGAAGTTTGATGTCCATCTGGCGCATCATCACGACCATGAACACGACCATGGCCATCATCATCACGGACATGAGCCTGCGCAGGCGGAGCATCATCATGACGAGCAGCGGAATTTTGCCGAAATCAAACAGCTCATTTCTCGCAGCCGGTTTTCCCCTTGGGTAAAACGGAAAGCCATCGCTGTCTTTGCCCGCATTGCGGACGCCGAGGGGAAAATTCATGGGCTGCCGCCCCATGAGGTTCATTTCCATGAGGTGGGCGCCGTGGATTCCATCGTGGACATCGTCGGCGCCGCCATCGCATTGGAACTGCTGGGCAAGCCGCGGGTGTTCGCGTCGCCAGTCGTGGAGGGGACCGGCTGGATTCGCTGTGTGCACGGGCGCTTTCCTGTGCCCGCTCCGGCCACGCTGGCGATATTGGGTGCTCGTGGCATTGGTATTACCCAATGCGACGAGCCGCACGAACTGGTCACGCCGACCGGCGCGGCACTGCTTGCGGAATTCGTCGAAAACTTTGGCGCGATGGAAAACCTCGTTGCTGAGAAAATCGGCTTCGGCCTCGGCACCCGCGAGCACCAGACGCGGCCCAATGTCTTGCGGGCCGTTCTGGGAACGGGGGATAAGTGCCTTGTGGCTGCCGGCTCTTCACATCCCGCCACTCATTCCGTGTCACTTCTAGATTGGGAAACCGACCGTATCGCGGTTTTGGAGACGAATCTCGACGATTGCCCCGGAGAAATTCTCGGGGCATTTATTGAAACTGCTTTGGGGCACGGTGCGCTGGATGTGTTTCACACGCCGATCCAAATGAAGAAAAATCGGCCTGGCGTGCTGCTCACGGTATTGTGCGCGGAGGCGGATGCCGAGAAATTTAGCGAATTGCTGCTGCGCGAGACGACGGCATTCGGGATTCGGAAAACCATCGCTGAAAGGCGCAAATTACGCCGGGACTTTGCCGACGTCAAAACCACGTTCGGCAAAGTCACCGTGAAAGTTGGCCGGCTGGGTGGAAAAGTGGTGCAGGCGGCGCCGGAATTTGCCTCCGTCAGCAAAGTGGCGGGTCAAAGGCGCGTGCCGGTTAAACAGGTATACGCAGCGGCGGTTCAAGCCGCCAAAAACTTGAAGTGATGAGTGAAGCGAACACCAAGCTGGAAAAGTTAAGGGCTGTGCTGAAAGGCTACGGTTCCTGCCTTGTGGCTTATTCAGGCGGTGTGGATTCAGTGTTTCTCGCGCGGGTGGCGCATGACGTACTCGGCGACCGCGCGCTGGCGGCTATTGCCGATTCGCCCAGTCTGCCGCGCCGTGAACTAGCGGAGGCCCTAACCATTGCCGCTAAATTCGCCTTTCCCGTCCGCGTTCTTCAGACGCAGGAATTTGCCAACGCCAATTATACGGCGAATCCCGCCAATCGCTGCTATTTCTGCAAACATGAGTTGTTCGAGGAATTGAAGCCGCTGGCGCTGGCGGAAAACTTTGCGGTGATTGCCTATGGTGAGAACGCCAGCGATGTCGGTGATTTCCGTCCCGGGGCCAAAGCGGCGGCGGAATTTCAGGTGCGCGCGCCTTTGAAGGAAGTGGGTTTGACCAAGTCGGAAATTCGTGAACTGTCCGCGCAACTTGGCTTGCCCACGGCGGACAAGCCGCAGATGGCCTGTTTGAGTTCGCGCGTGCCCTATGGCGAGACGGTGACGCCGGAAAAACTCCGGATGATCGAGCACGCAGAATATGTGTTGCGGGATCTGGGCTTCCACGACGTGCGGGTGCGGCACCATGAATTAAAGTCGACCAGTGAAAATGCTCCCGCCACTAGCCTCCCGTCCCTGGTCGCGCATCTGGCCCGCATTGAACTCGCGCCGGCTGAAATTCCAGCGCTCCTGGCGAATGGGAAACTGGCCACAGTGGCGGAGGCATTAAAGAATATCGGCTACCTCCACGTCACGCTCGATTTGCAGGGCTATCGCCGCGGTAGCACCAACGAAGTGCTGGGTAAGAAATAAATTTCAGACCGGCGGAGCTTGGGTTTGTCTCAAAAGGTTCGCGGCTCGCGTGACCGCTCCCGCAGCAAACATCCACCGTATTAACCAGCTGGTGGCGCGGCGGGTTTTTCTTGCAGGCGGCGGAGCTGGTTTTCCAACTGGGTGACCCGACTGCTGAGTCGTTCTAAAATTTTTCGCGTGGCCGCGGGAATGGTTACGCAATCTTCGCAGTGATGGCGCGTGGCGGCGCTGTCGTTGGCCGGATATTCAAACTTCTTGCCGCAGGCGCGGCAGGTGCGGGGGCGTTCTCCAGATGGCATTTTTTAATGGGGTTTCACCGTTGCCGTTTTTCTAAATCCGTCACGGCGCTGGTCACGCCGCCGTCCATCAGCAGGCGACGTTCGCGCGAACGCGTCTCGCCGATGGCGGTCACGCGGATGGCGGCTTCGTCCGTCACGGGACATTCATGCTCACAAATGCCGCAGCCGATGCACAGCGCGGGATCCATGTAAGGCTGGCGCAGCGTGATGGGATTGCCGTCGCGCTTGATGATGGTGGCTTCGCGCGAAAAAATAGCCTTGGGCGATACGGGGCAAACTTCTTCGCAGACGACGCAAGGCGTTTCCATGGCCCACGGCAGGCAGCGGCCGCGGTCAAAAAAAGCGGTGCCCAGCTTGATGGGGCCTTCTTTGACAAAAGGGCCGGTGCCGGTTTTTTCCTCGATGGTGACGCGCTGAATGGCGCCAGTCGGGCAGACCTCGCCGCAGAGCGTGCAGTTCACCTCGCAGAAGCCGATCTTCATGTTGAGGATCGGTGTCCAGATGCCTTCCAGGCCGGATTCCATGAGTGCGGGCTGCAATACGTTCGTGGGGCAGACGCGGATGCACTGGTCGCACTTGATGCAGCGATCCAGAAATTCGATCTCTTCCACGGAGCCGGGCGGGCGGATGACTTTCTTGTCGTAGTTCCGGGCGCTCGCGCCGGAGGTCCGGCCAAAGGCGTAAAAGCCAAGTCCAATCAAGGTCCCAAGAAAGGCGCGCCGCCCCGTTAGGGCTGGCGTGGCAACTTCCCGCTTGATCGCGGTGGGCGGATTCTTTTTTTTGGTCCAGAACATGCGTTAGTCCTCAGCCAGGGTTAAGATCCTGTTTTGGTCTGCTCTTTGTTCATTCCCTGCGTCGGCGGCATAAACTTGAACGAGAGGGCGTCTTCCGGGCAGTCCTCAATGCAGTTGAAACAGACAAAACATTCGCTTTTGCGGAGCTGCGTGTGCGGGTCGGACGCGCCTTCGCAACTTTTCAAACACAAATCACAATCCACGCATTTGGTGGTGTCCCGGTCGATGCGCCAGAGGGCCACGGAGGACAGCGTGCCGAGAAACGCGCCGAGTGGGCATAGCACGCGACAGAAGAAACGCGGGATAAGAACGTTCATGCCGACCAGAAACAGCAGCAGAAAACCGATGATCCAGGCGCCGACATGAAAGTATTGCCGGACATAAATACTCGACGGGAAAAACAGGTTGATCAGCGGCAGAATCACCGTGGTCATCGAGCGATGGAAGAGGCAGATGGGGTCGAGCCAGCCGATTTGCAGTGTGCCGCCGACCGCCGCCGCAATCATGGCGATGAGGATGACGTATTTCAGCGAATACAAATTCTTGTATCGGTTGGCCTCAATGCGCTCGCGCTCCTCCGCCCGGCGTTTGCCGAGCAGCCAGCCGGTGAAGTGGTGCAATATGCCGTAGGGACAAATCCAGTTGCAGAAAATGCGACCGAAGAGCAGCGTCGGAATAATCAGCAGCAGGCTCCACATCAGACCCATGTAAACCGTGTGCGTGGTGATGGCGGTGGCAAAGGCGACCAGCGGGTCGAGTTCCAGAAAAAGCGAAACGGGATAACCCTTGAGATAGCGCAGGTCGGTGACAAAAACAAAAAACAGGAACAGGGTGAAAAAGAAAACCTGCGCGATGCGGCGGACATTGCGCAGCTTGAGGAGGTTGTTCAGGTTTAATTTCACACCGTCACCTCTTTGTAGAGGGTGTTTTTCCAGTCAATGTTCCCGAGGCTTCGGCTTTGCGCCTTATGCAGGTAGGTCAATTCCGCAATATCGCGCTCTAGCAAATGCGAGTAGCCATAGGCATCCACGGCGATCATGTCGGTGCCGGCGACGATGGTGTTCATCGGTTTGACGTCGGACAGGCGACCGCCGGTGGGGCCGTTGCTCATCAGCACATTCATGCCGTCAAGTATGACCAGCGTCGGTTTCATCATCAGCGCAAAGTCGGAGACGATGCTGTGGATGTGCTGGTGAAACTGGTTGCGCCGCCCCCCCAGCAGGCCATACCAGTTTTTGGTCGTCATCGAGGCGTGGCAGAGATTGTGATCTTTGCAGGGCGCGAGGCCGATGACTTTCGTCGCCTTTTTGAACGGCGTATTAAAAAATGTCCATTCCTTCAAAATTTCGCCGGACAGCGACAGCGGCGCAAAGGAATTGGTTTCGGGATACAGCAAATCCAGATTCATTTCCGCCGCGACGGCCGTCAGTCCGCTCTTTAAGAAACAGCCCGTCGGTGAATTAATGGGGTTGTCGGCAATGATGACCTTGGCCGCACCAGCCTCAAAGCACAGTTTCGCCACGGCTCGCAGCGCGTCGGGATGGGTCGTGGCGGCCAGGGCAGGGGGGCGGTCAAAGGCGACGTTGGGTTTGATCATCACCACGTCGCCATTTTTGATGAACCGGTCCATGCCGCCGAGGGCGGCCATGGCTGCGCGGATGGTCTTCTCATGCTCCGTACCGTGCGCGATGGCGAGCGACGGCAGCACTTTGCTGACGTCCGGCGCGTAGCTGCGTAACTGCAGGCCCTTTTGCTGTTCAAAACCCGGGACGAAATGGGTCGGCTGCCAGAGTTTGCGCGCGGCCAGGCCTGAGCCGGCGATGAGCGCGCCGGTAAGGCCAAGGCGCACCAGAAATTCACGCCGGCTGACCGCCGGCTCTTGTGGATTGAATGTGCCCATAGGTGTTGTAAGTCACTCTATTCACTTAATCTCGCCGCGCAAATACTTTTCAATGAACGCCTGCGCTTTGGCCGCATCGGTGGCATCGAACACGCCGCCGAGTTCGCCGTCGCGCTGATAGACCACCTTCCATTTGCCGAATACTTGCGCCTGGAAAATTTTTGCGCCGCTCACGTCCGGCAGGTTCACGGAGGTGCCGAATTTTCCGCAAAAATCCTGAAACGATTGCGCGGCTTTCGCCGCGTCCTCGGGCGTCGTGACCATGATGAAAAACGGCAGCTCCGCGCCGGCAAATTGATACTTCGCCTGAAACACTTCCTTCAGCGCGGAAAGGCCCTGGGCGTTTTCCGGGACATACGCGACGCTGTCGGCCACCATGCCTTCCGCCGGCAGTTTGCGGCGGCCGGCGAGTCCTTGGTCATCCACCGGCAGATCCCGGGCTCGGATATCCGCGAGGCTCTTGGCGATGGCGAGGGTGGCGGGCTTGACGTCCGAGGCAATAATTTGCACATACACTGCGCCTTGCCGGAAGAAATAGCCCATCTCGGCGGCGTACCCGTCGGGGGCGTAACTGAGTGGCTTACCTTTGGGATCGCGTTCGAGGGCAAACATGCCAAACGCGTCCACGGGATTGTCGAAGCGGTATTCGTAGACATCCACGAAGCTGCCCGCCGCCGCGAGCACGTTGAACGAACGGCAGCGCAACTGCTGGACGTTGAAACTTTGGTAGGCCGGCGCGCGCCCGTCGATTTTTTCATAGAGCGTGTCCGCGCTGTAAAATTCCGTGTCGCCCATCGGCTTGGTGCCGGCCAGTGAAACCTCCATCGGCTCGCCTTTTTCCGCCGGCTTGGGCGCGGCGGCGGCACCTTCCGCGCCGCCTTCCGCCCCGGCTTCGGTTCCCGCCACCGCTGTTTCGGCAACGGGGCTGGCCGACTCGGCCGCGACCGGAGTTGCCGGTTGGCCTATCGGCGCGGCAAGCGCGGTGCCGGTCTTGCCTGCCACGGCGCTGGCGGTGGCTTTCAGTGAATCGGTTCGGACAGTGAACAGATCGGGATTAAAATGTCTGCCTTTGATGGCAAGGATGACGGCGATGGCGGCAAGCAGGAGAAGGATAATAACGCTGCCGGCGCGCTCGGCCAGCGGCACTTGGGTGCGGACGAACTCGCGGCGGTTGACCGAGCCTGTTTTTTTCTCGTTCGCCATGAATTCAAGTTTGTTGACCGCAAAAATAGACGCCTGAAAAGTTCCCGGGTTTCAGGGAATCGTGCTTTTGCGGTCCATGGCTCAAGCAAAATAGCGCTCGGCGCGGCGGATGATGTCCGGATAATCCGTCCGGGAGTGGCAGGCGTCGCGCAGCGTGGCGAGATCCACGGTGCTCTTGTCCCGATGCTCCGCCGCCAGAGCTTGATAATAATCGCGCGCCTCGGTATTGCCATCCTGCTCGTAATAGGTGACGAAGCGGGCGATGTCCTGAAATGCGAAGCGCGTCTGCTGACTGGCTTCCTCGCACGCGGGGCAGCCGGTGCACATCGTGCGGCGTCCGGCCAAAATCGTTTCCTTGAGCAGTTCCAGGTGCGCAAATTTGAGCGGCGTCTTGTAGCTCCGCGCGGCCGCAGTGCTGCTGGCCATCTGATCCACATTGTCTATCATGTTGCAGATGGCCGAGATGCGCGGGTCGCTCCAGGCGGAATGCAGCACGGCCTGATGGGTGGTGAGGCCGAGCTTGTCGAGTTCCGGCAGGCGCTTCGGGACATCCTTGGCGCTCCGCATCGTCTTCATCGCGACCAGCCCGATGCCTTTTTCATGGCAGGCGTCGAGGGCTTTGTCGAGCGGGCCGCCTTTCGGATAAAACGGATTGAAGGCCAGCATGATGATGTCAATGAAGCCGCCTTGTGCCGCCGCATTCAAATAATCCGGCAGCCGCCCGTCGTGGCAGGAGAAGCCAACCATTTTTACTTTGCCAGAGCTTTTCAATTGTTCGGCCACTTTTTGGAAGGCCTCGCTCTTCGGCCAGTCCAGCGACCCTTCGCCGTATTCCTTGGGGCCGAGGCCGTGGATGTAAAACGCGTCCAGATAGGTCGTGCCGCACGCCGCGAGTCGCTTGTCCACCATCGTCAGCAACTGCTCTGGGCCCTGGTGCGGATGATCCTTGGAGACGAGAAAAATGTCCTTCCGGCGCTCCGGATATTTCGCCAGCCACTGGGCGATGATCTTTTCCGACTGGCCATGGATGTAGCAGTCCGCCGTGTCAAAATAGCGGATGCCCATGGACCACGCGATGTCCAGGTAATCCGGGCTCATCGCCGCCATCATTCCCCCCATGCTCAGCATGGTGACCTTCGGTCCGCTCTTGCCGAGTTGGCGGCGCGGGAGCACCTCGGTGGCTGTGGGCGCACCGGCGGCTTGGGTGGCTTGTGTGAAGAGCGCCGGCGCGGCAGCGAGCGCCACCGGTAGCGTCAGTGTGGATTTGAGAAAGTGGCGCCGCGAGGTGGCTGACGGGTTTTGTTTATTCATGGCGGTGTTTTTAAGGTTAATAGCACTTGTACCGAGTGGATGCAACGGGAATTGAAATTGTCAAACTTCAGCATTGCAGGCGGGGAATTTTTGGTTATCCTCAGCTCTCGTTTTTGCAAAAAACCAATTAAAGATCATTTATGTCACAGCACCCCAGTCTCCGCGCGGCCTCCACTTTGGGCGGTAAGCGCAATGTACTCAAGCGTTTCGAACGCACGGCCCTCCTCCAGAAGCGCGGCCAGCGCAAAGCCGGCGACAAAATCACCGGCCTCCGCAAAACGAAACCGGAAGCCTAAGCCGTAGGCCGGGGGAAGAATGAAGCAGGCAGAATCGCGGGAACGATCTGTTTCTGCCTTCTGAGTTACTCCTGCTTCATTCATTATTGTGGTTCGCCTTCAGAAATTTCTCGCCGATGCCGGTGTGGCTTCACGCCGGGCCGGCGAGCAATTTATTTTGGAGGGGCGCGTGGCGGTCAACGGCAAGGTGGTCCGGCTGCTGGGCTCCAAAGTGGATCCGGAGCGCGATGCGGTGGCGGTGGATGGCAAGCCCGTTCGTGCTAGAAATCTCATCTATGTCGCGCTGAACAAGCCTCCCGGCTGCGTGTGTTCGCGCAAGGACGAGTTGGGTCGGCCCACGATCTACCAGCTGCTACCGCGCGAGTGGGAAACCGTCCAATCTGTCGGGCGGCTGGATTATAACAGCGAGGGATTGATTTTTCTCACCAATGATGGACAATTTGCTCTGCGCCTGACGCATCCGCGTTATGGTGTACGCAAGCGGTATCTGGTGAGTGTCGAGGGCGAAGTGACGCCGGCGATGCTGGAACTGTTTAAGCACGGTATTTTTCACGAGGGTGAAAAACTGAAGGCGCTCGCGGCGAGAATTGTTTCCGGCTCTCGCAGCAAAAGCGTGGTGGAGCTGGAACTCGGTGAGGGGAAGAACCGCGAGGTGCGGCGGCTATTTGAGTCGCAGGCGATCACGGTTAAAAAATTGCAGCGGACGCAAATCGGAAAAATCCGCATCGGCGAATTAAAGCCGGGTAAATGGCGGACGCTCAATGCGTCGGAAATTAAAACTTTGACTACTGATTTATGAAAACGATCAACTGCTGGTTGGTTTTGGGTACAATGATCGCCACGACTGCCGTGGCGCAGGTAAATACGAACAAGCTGCCGGAAATTCCCGCGCCGGCCAACGTGGTGACCGCAGCTCCGGCAGTCGCCTTGGCCAGTACCAATGCCGTCGTGCCCTCCCCCAAGAAAAAGACCCCACCCACCCATAAAAAGAAAGCGGTCAAAAAGATTTCTGAGCCGGCGGTATCCCTCCAGTCCGGTCCGGCCACGGTGGTCTCTGACAACCTCAACCTGCGCGGTCAGGCCGGCTTGAAGGGCGAAGTTGTCGGTCACTTGAAAAAGGGCGATGTCGTCACGGTGCTTTCTGAGATCAATCTGGACAAGCACGCCGCCAATGAGCCGGCGCAATGGGCCAAAATTTCGCTGCCGGCCGGCACCAAGGTCTGGGTCAATTCCAAGTTTGTGGATGCGACGAACAAAACCGTTTCCGTGAAGAAGCTGAATTTGCGCGCCGGTCCGGGCGAAAATTACAGTGTGCTGGGCTCGCTCGAAAAGGGCGCATCCGTCACCGAGTTGTCGGCCAAGGGTAATTGGTCCCAAATCGAAACGCCCACCAATGCTTTCGCGTTCGTTGCGGCCATGTTTTTGAAGCAGGATGCCGCGCAGATGGCTGCGGCAGTTGCCGCCGTGCCCGCCGCGGTCGAAACGTCGGTGGTGGCCACCCCGCCCCCCGTTGCCAGCACCGTGCCGGAAGCAACGCCCATCGTGACCCAGCCCGTGGCCCCCGTGGTGGACGCCACTGTGGTGTCAGCAGGCACGACCAATGCCGCCGCCGTGGTCGATACCAATACGCCGTCGGTGGTTGACACGAATTTGCCGCCACCACCGCCCCGCGTGGTGTCCCACGAAGGGTATGTGGGCATGGCGATGAGCATCGTGGCCCCCACCACCTATGAGCTTTTTGATGCGGACAGTGGCAACGCGATCAATTTCCTCTATTCCTCCACGACCAATTTAGACTTGTCCGTTTACAACGGCTTTAAAGTCATTGTCAGCGGTGAGGAAGGTATGTCTGCCCGTTGGAGCGCCACCCCGGTGCTGACGGTTCAGAAAATTTACGTAACCTCCACCAACCCGCCGGCGAACTACAAACCTGTGGCCAGCCCCCGCGGTAGCCAGCAAATCTACCGTGCCAGCAAACCCCAGCAACGTCGTTGATGGTCGCGCGGTCGCCGCGCAAATCCAGCAGGAACTGTTGGCGCGTGTTGCGGACTTGAAGGCCCGGGGCGTGGTTCCGGGCTTGGCGTTTGTGCGTGTTGGCGAAGATCCCGCGTCCCGCGTTTATGTCGGCCGTAAGGAAAAGGCCTGCGCCGAACTGGGCATTGTTTCCGAAACGCACGTGCTCCCGGACGTCACGACCGAGGCGGAACTCCTAGTCCTCATTGGCAAATTGAACGCCGTATCGCACCTCCACGGTATTCTGGTGCAAGCCCCCTTGCCCAAACAGATCCGTGAATCCGTGGTTTTTTCAACCGTGCTGCCCACCAAGGATGTGGATGGGTTTCATCCCGTGAACGTCGGCAAGCTCATGCTCGGGGATGAAACGGGCTTCAAGCCGTGCACCCCCGCCGGCGTGGTGGAGCTGCTGGTACGCTCCGGCGTCAAAACGGGCGGTGCGGAAGTGGTCATCCTGGGCCGTGGCAACATCGTCGGCAAACCGATGGCCTCGATGCTTTGTCAAAAGGGTCAGCATGCGAATGCCACTGTAACGATTTGCCACTCAGCCACGCGCGACATCAAGGCGCATTGTCTGCGCGCGGACATCATTGTGGCCGCGATCGGCGTGCCGGAATTTTTAAAGGCCGACATGGTCAAGCCCGGCGCCGTCATCATGGACGTGGGCGTGAATCGGGTGCCGGATGCGACTTCCAAGACGGGGACCAAGCTGGTGGGGGACGTGGATTTTGCGCATGTCCAGCCGATCGCTGGCAGGATTACGCCCAATCCCGGCGGCGTCGGCCCCATGACCATTGCCATGCTCCTTCAAAATACCGTCCGGGCCGCCGAGCTGGCCTCCAGCTGATAGCGTGTTCCCAGTGGTGTTTCCTTTCCGTTGGCTGATTTGTTTTTCCCGGTGACGAATTGCGGTTATCCTTGAATCCCCATGGTCGACCGATTGCCCATTTACGAAATCGAGCACGCGATCATCGCGCGCCTGCGTGCCGACCGGCGCTTGATTTTGTCCGCGCCCACCGGCTCCGGCAAATCCACCCAGGTGCCGCAGATGCTGCTGCGGCACGGGTTGCTGGGCACGGGGCAGGTCGTGGTACTGCAGCCGCGCCGTCTGGCCGCGCGCTTGCTTGCCGCCCGCGTCGCGTCGGAACTGGGCGTGAAACTGGGCGAGGAGGTGGGCTATCAAATCCGGTTCGAGAACTGCACGTCCGCTAAAACCAAAATCCGTTTCGTGACCGAGGGCGTTTTGCTGCGGCAGATGATCAACGACCCGGAACTGCGCGGCGTCTCGGCCATTCTGTTCGATGAATTTCACGAGCGGCACCTGTATGGCGATATCACCCTCGCCCAGACTTTGGAGCAGCAGGAAAAACATCGCCCCGACCTCCTGTTGGCAGTGATGTCCGCCACGTTGAACGCGGGCGAGTTGGAGCGGTATCTGTCGTCAAAATCGGAAACCGCCAATCGTGAATCGAAAATCAAGTGCTCCGTTCTCACTTCCCAGGGCCGGATGTTTCCGGTGGAAATGGAATATGCTGCGCTGCCGTCCTACGTGGACAAACGCCCCGTCTGGGAGCAGGCGGCGGCGGCCTTCAGTCACTACGTTCACCACGGGGGCGAGGGCGATGTGCTGGTGTTCATGCCCGGTGGATTTGAAATTGCCCAGACCATCGAAGCCATCCGCCATACGAGCGAGGCCAAAGGGTTTATTCTGCTGCCGCTGCACGGCGAACTGCCGCCGCGCGACCAGGACGCCGCGGTGGCGCGCTACGACAAGCGCAAGGTGGTCGTCGCCACCAACGTGGCGGAGACCTCGCTGACGATTGATGGGGTGCGCCTGGTGATTGATTCCGGCCTAGCCCGCGTGGCGCGCTACGACGCGAACCGCGGCATTAATACGCTCCTGATTGACAAGATTTCCCAATCGTCCGCCGACCAGCGGGCCGGCCGCGCCGGCCGCACCGCGCCGGGCGTCTGCATGCGGCTGTGGGCCCGCGATGAACACGCGCACCGCGCCCTGCAGGAATTGCCGGAGATCAAGCGGCTGGATTTATCGGAGGTTGTCCTGACGCTGAAGGCTTCGGGCGTGGCCGATTTGCGGAAATTTCGCTGGCTGGAAAAGCCGGATGAAATTTCGCTGGCCCACGCCGAGGAGTTGTTGGCGGATCTCGGCGCCTTAAAAGCGGATGCCGTGGGCGGCGATCACGGGGACGACGGCACGCCGGTCGTTGCGGGCCGGCAGCCGCTGCTGCAAGTGACGCCGATTGGCCGCAAGATGCTGGCGTTCCCGTTGCATCCGCGTTACGCGCGGATGCTGCTGGCGGCGCAGGAATATGGCTGCGTGCATCAGGCCTGCCTCGTGGCGGCGCTAACGCAGGGCCGTGATTTGCTGCTGCGCAACTGCGGCAAGGAGGTGGACTCGGCTCGCGAAGACTTGCTCGGCGATAAGTCGTCCTCGGACTTCTGGATTCTGATGCGCGCCTGGAGCTTCGCGTTCAATAATCAGTTCCGCCTGGACGCGTGCCGCAAGCTCGGCATCCACGCCGTCACCGCCCGGCAGGTCGGGCCGCTGTTCGATCAGTTTCTCCGCATCGCCAAGGACGAGGGTCTCGACACGCGCCCCCATGAGGTGAAGGACGAGGCGTTGCAGAAATGTATTCTAATCGGGTTCAGCGACCGCGTGGCGCGGCGGCTGGATCAGGGCACCTTGCGCTGCGAGCTGGTGCACGGACGGCGCGGCGTGCTCGCGCGGGAAAGTGCGGTGCAGCAGAGCCCGCTGTTCGTCGTGTCCGAAATCCGCGAGATCGAGGGACGTGACCGCGAGGTGAACACCATTCTCTCGCTCGCCACGGCCATCGAGGTGGAGTGGTTACGCGAATTGTTTCCCGATGACATTCATTCCGCAGTGAACGTCCAGTTCGACGCGCAGCAGAAACGTGTTTTAGCTGCCGAGCTATTGCGGTTCCGGGATCTGGCGCTCGCGGCCAAACGCATTGACCCGCCGCCTGCCGATCCCGCCGCGCGGCTGCTCGCGGATGAGGTGTTAGCCGGACGCCTCCTGCTACCCAACTGGGATCATCATGTGGAGCAATGGCTGGCGCGGCTCCAACTGCTCTGCCAGCAGTGCGCCGATTTGCAGTTGCCCGCCATCACGGAGGAGGACAAAAAAGCCATCATCGAGCAGTTGTGCCACGGCGCGGTCAGTTACAAGGATATTAAGGAACGCGAAGTGAAGCCCATTGTCATGTCCTGGCTGTCCTCCGCGCAGCGGGAGCTGTTGGACAAGCACGCGCCGGAGCGGCTCACCCTCCCGAACGGGCGCACCCCCAAGGTGAATTATGAGAACGGCAAATCCCCTTTCATTTCGCTGCGCATCCAGGAACTGTACGATGTGAACCAGACCCCCAAAGTGGCGCTGGGCCGCGTGCCCGTGACGGTCCACATCCTGACGCCGGGCATGAAGCCGATTCAAGTGACCCAGGACCTAGCAAGTTTCTGGCGTGAGCAATATCCTAAAATCAAATCCGAGCTGGCGCGGAAGTACCCCCGACATTTATGGCGATGAATGGTATTGATCAACTCTGTCCCAACTGTGGCCTGTGCTGCGATAGCACTATCTTCGCGGATGTGGAGCTGCGCGCAGGGGACGACCCGCAGCGGTTGCAGCAGCTGGGGTTGATCCTTGAGAAAAAAGGGCGGGGGAAGCTGGCGTTCGTGCAGCCGTGCGCCTGTTTTGACGGCAAACTATGCGGCATTTACCGGGACCGCCCCAAGCGTTGCGGGTTGTTCGAGTGCGGCCTCTTGAAGCGCGTGGACGCGGGGGAAATGACCGCGACCGCGGCGTTGAAGAAGATTGGGGCGGCGAAAGCCCGGGCGACCAAAGTGCGCGGCTTGCTGCAGGCCATGGGCCAGCAAGACGAACGGCAGGCCTTAACCCACCGCTACGGCGAGGCCATGAGCGCGCCCATTGATCTGGCGGATGAAGCCGGCGCCGAGCGCCACGGCGAATTGATGCTGGCCGTGAACGACCTGATGACGCTGCTGCAGCGCGATTTCTTGCGCTGATTTACGTCGGCAGGCCGATGTCTTTGGACAGTTTGGTGGCGGCTTCGGCGTCCACCCATTTTACCAGCGCGATAAAGTTAACGAGCGCCGGGCTGTCGGACTTGACCTTGAATAGATTTTTGAGTGCCGCGGTGACTTTGGTGTACGTGGCGGCGTATTTTTCGTGGGTGAGGCGCGTGGTGTAGGATTCCAGAATGGCGCGGGCAAGCGGGTCGGTCTGCCCGTCGGGGAGATAGGGCAGCAGGCAAAAAACGCGGACAAAAACCATCGCGTCGGCTTCGGTAAGCACCAGCCAGCTGAGCTTGATCTCGTCGGCGTCATACCGGTTGTGCAGCCGCTTCCGGAGCGTGGCGACAATGTCGGCGGGCGTGGCGCGGGTGCCGATGAGGTCTTTGATGTGGTCCCAGGCGAGTTGGCGTTCGCGCTCCGGCGACACCGCGGTCTGTTCGTTCATCCGGTCGAGCACTTCTTTGAGTCCAAGCTCCTGGGCCACGGCCTTGCCGAGTTTTTCCGCGTCCTCCTTGCGCAAGCGGTCGGTGGCAATGATGGCGCGGATGGCCGTCTGTTGCATATGGGGATTGAATAGCCGCAGCACGGTGGCGAGCGCGCCGGGGGTGGGGGCCTGGCCTTGCGGGATCAAATGCTTGATGCACTCCATCGTCAGCGGGTCCATGTCCGATAGTTTTTCAAAGCGGAACGCCAGTGTGTAACGGAGCGTGCGGGCGAGGCCGCCGGCCTTGCCAATGTTGTTGATGACGGCTTTGCGATGGTCGGCGTTGATGATCATTGCCAGGAGGGACTCGGCCGCCAGTAGCAGTTTTTCATCCAGCGTGTCCCGTTCGCCGGTGATCACCAGTTGCTCGATGACGGGCGGCAGGCGCTGCGCAAAAACCACATCCGGCGATTCGGTGCTCTGGTTTTCGTAATAATGCAGCAGTTCGAGGAAAAAGGAGAGGCGCAGGAAGGCGCTTTTCTGGGCGCGGGATTGGTCACTGCTGTCACGGCTCTGGAGAATTTTGCGGTGCAACACCTCCAGTTCCTTCCGCCGGTCGGCAGCCAAGCCGGGGTTTTGCTGAAGCAGGTCGGCGAACTCCGGCTTGAACGCCAGCATGATTTCTTCCGGCTTCGGGCGCGGATTGAACTTCACGTCCGTGGTCACGTCCTTGAAAAAAACCAATCCTTCCACCCCGAAGTCCTTGACGATGCGTTCGCGCGGTAACTGGCCTTTGACGAACCCGCGATTGGCCCGGACAACGGTCGACGAAAAAAAGCTTTTGGGGTGTGCCACCAGGGATTGCAGCATGTCGGCCTCGAAGGGCGTTTCCAGCTTCAGTAATTCCTCGACCGCCAGGTTGGCGGCCGCCGCGAGGTCGCGCTTGGTTTTGTCGAGGTTTTTGAGGAGCGCCGGCTGGAGCAGGCTGTCTTCAATCCGGCCTTTGATCAGGCTGGCGCTGACTTCGGTGACATGCTGGTTGTGCTCCACCAGCCGCGCGATGATGACGCCGATGTCGTTGAGCGGCAGTTTACTCACCAGCGTGGTGAGCAGGTTCACCAGTTCGCTGTGGGATTTCTGGCGGTGCTCGATGACGCGCTCCAGGAGCGACCGCAGCGCTTTGTTATCCTGTTCCAGCGCGCCGCGTTCCGTCTCTGCCTGCGCCATGCGCAAGGTCAGGTCACCCCAGTCTCGCTGGATTTTCTCCACGGAGACTAATGCAATCGTATTGTCCATCTCATCGGGCATGGTGTTATCATCATCCATCAGCGGAATTCTTGCCATCCCTTTTTTAAGGAAGGGAATGGTCCAATAAAAAAGCCGCGATCGCTCGCGGCTTTGATGGCTGAATAAAAAAATTATTTCACCAGCGTCCGGCAGAATTTATCCATGCGCTCCAAACCCTTTTCAATGTTCGCCAGGCTGGTCGCATAGCTCAGCCGGATGTAGTCGTCCGCCCCGAAGGCGATCCCGGGCACGGCGGCCACTTTTTCCTGCTCCAAGAGGCGGGCGCAGAATTCGGCGGACTTGAGCCCCGTCTGGGAAATGTTCGGAAACAGGTAAAACGCACCCTTCGCATTGACGCAGGTGATGCCGGGCATGGTGTTCAACTTCGCGTGCGCGTAGCGGCGGCGCTTGTCGTATTCCGCCAGCCAGAGCGGCAGATGTTCCTGCGACCCGTTGAGCGCGGCCACGCCGCCCTTTTGGGCGAACGAGGTCGGGTTGCTCGTGCTGTGGCTTTGCACGGCGTCAATTGCCTTGGCAATCGGCTCCGGCGCGGCGAGAAAGCCCAGCCGCCAGCCGGTCATCGAATACGCCTTCGCCAGGCCGTGCACGATGATGGTGTGATCGTAGTGGGCCTGCGAAAAACTGGCCACGCTCTTCACCTTGGCACCGTCATAGAGCAGGTGTTCGTAAATCTCGTCGCTCATGATGAGCACGTTTTTCTCCACGCAAATGTCGCCGAGCGCCTTGGTTTCTTCCGGCGTGTACACCGAGCCCGTCGGGTTGCTCGGCGAATTCAATACGAACAGGCGCGTTTTGGGCGTGATGGCCGCGCGGAGTTGCTCCGGCGTGACCTTGAATTCCGTCTTGTCGCTCGTCGGCAATATCACCGGGGTCGCGCCCGCCAGCTTGACCATTTCCGGATAGCTCAGCCAGTACGGCGCGGGAATGATGACTTCGTCCCCCGCCTCGCACGTCGCCAGAATGACGTTGTAGCAGGAATGTTTGCCCCCGCACGAGACGATGATCTGCGACGGCTTGTACGTCAGCCCGTTTTCGCGCAGAAATTTGGCGGCAATGGCCTCGCGCAATTCCGGGATGCCGCTGCTCGGCGTGTATTTGGTGAACCCGGCCGCCAGCGCCTTGGCGCAGGCATCCTTGATGTGCTGGGGCGTGTCGAAATCCGGTTCGCCGGCGCCGAAGCCCACCACGTCTTCGCCGGCCGCCTTCATCGCCTTGGCTTTGGAATCAATGGCCAGCGTAAGGGACGGGGCGAGTGCGGCAGCGCGTTGGGAGATTTTGTAGTTCATAAATTTTAGCCCGAAAAGAATAAAATGAATCAGCTTCAGTGCAAGCAGGGAATTATCCCCGGGGCGACCCTCCGCCTCCCCACGCCGGTTTGGGGCAAAAAAAAGCGCCTGACTCAACCCAAAAAGTCAGGCGCTTTCACCTAAACCCAAAACCCTAACGCTTAATCAGACCGGACCACCGGCGGTTTGTTCAAACAAATTTTCCGGTTGGAATTGTTGCAGAAATGCAAAAAGGCGTCCGTTGCCGGACGCCTTGAAGAATTTCAGCCTCGGTTCAGGCCGTGGCTTCGCCCACTTGGAAACGGACAAAGTGGCGTATGGTGATGTCGTCGCCCAGCTGCTTGCTGATCTGCGCGACGTGTTCCTTCACGCTGACTTCGGAATTGCGCTTCACGAAGCCCTGATCGACGAGGCAGTAGGTCTGGAAAAACTTGTCCAGCACCCCGGCCAGGATTTTTTCCATCGCGGCGGCGGGCTTGCCCTTCAAGCGGTCGGACTGCGCCGCGATCTCGCGTTCCTTGGCGATAACTTCCGGTGCGACGTTTTCGCGCGAAACCACCTGCGGGAAACCCGCGGCAATCTGCAGCGTGATGTCCTTCACCAGCTGTTTGAATTCGTCCTTGGCCGTCGTATCCGCGTTGGTGCAACCAACTTCCACCAGCACGCCGACTTTGGCGCCGGTGTGGATGTAGGCGGCCACCGCACCGTTGCCGGAAACTTCCAGACGCGCGTTGCGGGTGATCTTGATGTTTTCACCCATCTTGCCGACGGCGGCTTCACGGTCGGCCTCGACATTGGCGTTGGCGTCCGTGGCGACTTTTTTGGCGATCTCATCCGCGAACGCGCGGAAGCCTTCGTTGCGGGCGACAAAGTCGGTTTCGCAATTCACTTCCACCAGCACGCCGGATTTTCCGCCGGGGGCGATGTATTGGGCGATGACGCCTTCACGGGCTTCGCGGGTCGCCTTTTTCGCGGCGCTCGCGGCGCCGGATTTGCGGAGCAAGTCCACGGCGGCTTCGATGTTGCCCTGCGCTTCCACGAGCGCCTTCTTGCATTCCATCATGCCTACGCCCGTCATTTCACGGAGTTTGCCTACATTTGCAGCAGTGATTTCAGCCATATTGAAAAGGTAATTAGTACAAAGTTAAAGTGGCTGGCGGGCGAAAGGGGAATTCCTTCGCCCGCCAGGTTAAATGACTTAAGCGGCGGCCGGCGCAGCGACTTCCGCGGGGGCGGCGACTTCGGCCGGGGCGGCGTCCTCGTTCACGCGGCGGGATTTCTTGGATTCAAATTCCGCACGCGCCTGCGTGATGGTTTGCGACACCGCGCTGAGCAGCAACCGCACCGAGCGGATGGCGTCATCGTTCGCGGCAATCGGGTAATTGGCATCTTCCGGATCGCAGTTCGTGTCCACGAGCGCCACAATCGGCACGCCGAGCTTCTTGGCTTCGGCCACGGCATTGTGTTCGCGTTTCACGTCCACGACAAAGAGGGCGGCGGGCATCTTGTCCAGCTCGCGCAGACCGTCGAAATACTTGTTCAAGCGGGCGCCTTCGCGGCGGATGGCCGCCTGCTCCTGCTTCACGTAGCCGCCCATCGTCCCGTCCGTTTCCCATTTCTCAATTTCCTTGAGGCGCTTGATGGAGGTCTTGACCGTGGCGAAATTAGTGAGCGTGCCGCCGAGCCAGCGCTCCACGACAAACATCTGGCCTGTTTCCTTGGCCGTTTCTTTGACGCAGATCTGCGCCTGTTTCTTGGTGCCGACGAATAAAATCTTTCCACCCTTGCGGACGGCGTTGGCGAGATAATCCAAAGCGGCTTGCAGCTGCACTTCGGTCTTGCTCAGGTCGATGATGTGGATGCCGTTGCGCGCGTCGAAAATGAACGGTTTCATCTTCGGGTTCCAGCGTTTCGTTTGATGACCGAAATGGACGCCGGCTTCTAACAGTTCTTTAACTCCAATGGTGCTCATGTTGACTTGTTTCCTTTGTTAATCACCCTGAATTCAATTCAAGGCATCCTGCGGAATACAGGATTTTATTTGGTGTTGTTGTGGCCGCTTGCTTTCACACGAAGGCAAATTTGAAGGCCGTTTTCCCCTGTCCCCAGTATATTTCCGGCGACAAAGGACGGAAAATGTATCAGAGGACGCCCCGCTGACAATGCTAAATGTGCCACCGGCCGTTGTCACGCGCAGGTAATAAAGTTTAACGAGGATTTCAAGGAGGTGCAGCAAAACTCACCGCAGGCCGCGCAGGCCGAACAGGAAAAGCCCGGATCCAAAAGGAGCAGGCGGAGTTGAATAAAGGCAAAATGTAAGCGGCAACTCCGGCTCGGCAGGGTAGTCGGTAAGGCGATCCGAAGGGGGCTGGGAGATTGAATATTAAACCGGGATCCCGTTTTCTGAGCCAGCCCGTTTTCAACCTCGTCCTTCATTTTGAAGGCCCGGATGTCGAGCCGGGGATGCTGCTTGAGTTCATCATCGGGCGTATATCTCTAATGGATTACCGGTGAACAACCGGTCCGCCGTTGTAAAACTCTCCAAGTTAAAACCTCAGGCGGTAGTAACCGACATTGGTTACGGTGAGGGTATTGGTTGGAGGTGTGGCAAGCTGGTTGGTGGCTATGACGCGATTAAAACCGGTTGTCAGATCGGTGGCGTATTCGATGGAGAAATATTCTCCGGTGGCGGTATTCCAGTTGAGGGTCAGATTGCCGCCGCTCCG